>Ga0116218_1001318_pt1 | contig 15967 bp, 21 predicted proteins | sample Sb_taG_2_FD_88966 | JGI IMG/M metagenome (GOLD analysis project Ga0116218, IMG submission 88966) | Peat soil microbial communities from Weissenstadt, Germany - Sb_50d_5_LS metaG | ecosystem: Environmental > Terrestrial > Soil > Wetlands > Peat | place: Germany: Weissenstadt | collected 2010-09-21 | reverse complement strand
TCGCCGGTGATGTGCCCGCCGACGATGAACTCGTCGTCGGCGGGCGTGCTCGCCGGCAACAGCCCCAGCCTGTCATTGGCGCTGGCCTGCGCGATCCAACCCACCGCGGCGCCGACGTTTTGTAGCTCGCTGGCGGCAAACGCCTGGCTGTGGGTCAGCTCGGCGTGCTCTGCGAGCTCCCACAGCGCCTGCCCGACGCCGTCCTGCTGTCCGGCGCGGCTGATGTACAGGCCGTCTGGCTGCTGCCAGTTGGCCAGGTTGGCGAGGTTCTCGGCAGCCGCGCCGTGCAGGCCGATGTCGTCAAGCGCGACGGTCTCGATCGATGAGTCGCGAATCCAGTAGGACTGATACTGAAGCCGGTTGGCCGCCTGGACCCACCCCGCGGGCGTCTGGTAGCGCGACTGCAGCATCTGCACGACGTTGGCCTCATACACGGCGTTGACGCGCGGCTCGGGCACGGTGATCTGCGTCATCCCCGCTTCCTGGCGGCGCCAGAGCCCGACGAGCGCGGCGTGAGCGGCGGCGAGCGAGACGCCGTCTAGCTCGCGGTCTTGGCTCGCGCTGGCGCTCGGCGGCACGAGCGGGATCTGCCAGGCCCACAAGCAGCTGGCCTGCGGCGCTAGCCGGCGCGTGTAGCTTGCCTTGTCGTGGGGGGCTTGAGGCGAGTCAGACGGCGCGGTCGCCAGCATGTAGGCGCGTTGCTTCGGTCCTCGGGCCAGCAGCAGCCCGTCGCGGACGAGGTCGCGCCCGCGCATCGAGTAGGACCACGCGGGATCAAACGCCACTCCGAGCTGGCTGCCGGCCCTCGGGCGCTCGTAGCGAGACGGCGAGGTGAGTACGCCGTCAAAGCCGAGGCTGAGCGGGCCGCGCGTGTACTCGACCTGCAGCGCTGCCCGCGCGGTTTGCGCGCGCCGGCCAACGTTCTTCGCGCTCAGCGTCAGGTAGACGACCGGTTGCCCGCCGACCGCGGCCGTGAAGACCTGCTGCGTGTAGAGGATCTTGCCGTCGCTTACGCGGGCGAGATACACCGGGACCGAGGGGGTGGGGAGGACGCGCGTGGGCTGATACCAGGCGCGCAGCGTCCGGCCGTAGCTGAGCTGGTACTCGGCCCAGCCGGTGTAGATGTCGCCCTCGGGCGTGATCTCGCCGCTGGCGGGGTTGCCGGGAATCGCGAGCTGCTCGGTCGGGGTGGCGAGAAAACCCGTCAGCGGAGCCTGAGCAAAGCCGCTCGCCGGCGCGGCGCCCAAGGCGGCCAGGGCGACGATCAGCAAGGCGAGGATCCGCCCGCAAGTGAGTGGGAGCGACGAGCGGTCAAGCCGGGCGCGTGATGCGATCTCATAGAGCACCGCGTCAGCTCAGAGCCGCCGGGTGCCGCGACCGGGCCACTGCGGGCGACATGAACCTCGTGGTTTCGCCGACCAAAACGCGCCGCCGCCGCGCTGCTCGTCGCAAGCCTTCAGTCTAACCCCCGGGCGCGGTCAGTCGGTGGACAGTTTTGCGCTTGCGGTCGGCGCGGTTCGCGCGCACAGGGCGCGCCCGCGCTTGCCGACTCTTTGCTAGCGACCGAGGCGAAACGGTGGCCCGCGCCGAGCTCGACCTGGCCGCTGATGGCCGGAAGCAGCTGTCGGTGAGTGACGGCCACGCCAAGCAGCTGCACACCGACAGGGCTCGCGTGCTCGACGCCGCCTATGAGCGGCACACCGAACGGTTCGTCCGCAAGCGGCCGGTCCCGCCACGGCTCCCGACCGCCGCGTGGATCAACACGCCCGCCGACACGAAGGAGGTCGCTCACTAAATTCACACACGACGCGTCTCACCGGGCTTGACAGACTCCGACGGACCCGACACATCGTCGGCCACTTCCCCGCGCTCGCGCGCACGCACAAGTTTAGCCGAACCGCATGCATGAGGAGCACGGCAGGTGACAAACGTCACGATTTGTCGATGCCTACAGGCGTTACGTTCGACCTTGCATGACCACCGCGAATCACGCTTCAGGCTCGGAGCCGGCAACGGTGCCGGAGTCGCTGGATGCGCGATCCAGCTCGGACAGCGCGCTCTACCTACGCGTAGCCGTAGCTGGCCTCATCGCAGTCTTGGTCGTTGGCTACACGGTCGCCGTGCTCGCGGGCGCGATCGCAACGAATCGGCAGTTATCCGCGACAGACATCGCGCTGCTAGCCCTCGGCGGCATTGCAGTGAGTCTCGTCATATGGCCTGCTGCGTTGAAGGATGTGAAGTCACTGTCAGTCGGGGCCTTTCGCGTCGACATCGACAACATCCAGCGGGGCCAGGACGAGATACTTGCATTGCTCAAGGACATCTTTCCGCTGCTGCTGCCGGACAATGTCCTGAATCATCTGAAGAATCTCGAGTCGGGCAAGACGAAGGGCTACGGCGGATCGGGGCCGCTGAAACAGGAACTGCGTCTGCTCCGCTACATGCACCTTATCTCTGTGCACCCGACGCGCAGGGGCATCGGGGACGTGCCGGAAGGTACAAAGATCGACCTTGCGGAATACGTCCAGCTCACAAGCGACGGCCTTCGCTGGATAGCGCGAGCACGGGAACTGGAGCGGTTTCAGCCCGTCGGCCGACGCTGAACCGACCGCGTAAACCCCGCGGTGTTCAGCCGCGCCCAGAGCGATGAGCTGGCCCAGCGGCATCCGGGCGAGACTCGCGTAGCAGGCGTGGGAGTCATGTGTGTCCCTCTCCAGTATTCGCGGCCGCCTGGTCTAGCTTGTGCATAGAGTCGTTTCTATCGGCACGAATTCCGCATAACCCGGAAGTCCAGATATTGGATAGACCAGGGCAAGCTGCCAGCGATGCACGTTCGGCGCCGCGTGCGGGTGACCAGCTTGTGGCCCCGTTCGGTCAGCCGGTACTCCCGGAAGCTCGGGAATCGATCCTTGCCGGCCTCGTTCTCGGGGACGCGTACCTCGACCATCCCGCCGTCGGCTCAGGGGCCTCCGGAAAGTCCCAGAGGAAGTGCGAAAGCGTGGGACGGATTGGGCCTAGGATGGACGTAATGGGCATCGCCGCCCTGTACGTCGCAGACCTAGCTGTAGAAATCGTCGATGGTCCAGTTGGGCATCGCTGCTGCAACGGCAGCCCAGAGAGTCGGCCACGCGGATGGCACCTTGGTTGAACCGCTACCGCCCGGACCATTCGGGTTGTTCTCCAGGGTCCAGAACTGGAGACCCTGGGATCGCGCAAACGCCGCGACGGGTGGCAATCCCACAAGCCAGTAGCCGGTCATGGCGATAGCGTCAGCGCCAGCAGGCCGCCCCCCAAAGACCCAGGCGCTCTCGATGAACTCCTGGCCGAAGGGATAGACGGTGCCGAAGCCGATGAGGGTCCGTGGGTCGGCCTGGGCGACTACCGGCTCGGCGGCGTTGTAGTCCAGGCGGTACTGCTGAGCACCGGTGGCGCGAACACAGGTGGGCGCAGGGGGTACGTCAACGGGCAGCAGGTGGGTCTTGGGCATCACCACCCAGCGCGAATGATGCCTGCGCCGAATCCTGCGCCGCACGTTGACGACCCCACGAATCCAGCGGTATCGACCGTGTCTACGCGCCCCGACGAGCCTATAGACCGGCCGCCAAACGTAGCGATAGCCGCCCTCGGTACGGGTACATACGAGAGAAGGATCGGTCGCCACCGATGCTTCGCCCGTCCAGTATTGATAGTCCTGCTCGTTGCCGATGGATACCGCCCACGGATCAGGGAAATCCGGCAACACCTGGGCGAACCACGAGGCCACCTGCGCGGGCGTCCAAGTCATAGGCCACTCGTAGGAGATGATGACGCGATAGCCCTCAGCCCGTGCATTGCGGGCACACGCCTCTTCGTTGGTGAGCGCCTGCTGATACCCGGGGATGAGCCACGGGCCGTCGGCGCCGCCCCTCACACCGTCCGGATGCAGGCTCGTGACGATCAGCCGCAAGACGGTCGCGTGATGCAGCTGCATGAACGGCGCTGGATCGTAATTGGGCGTCCAGACGCATTCGCTCTGCGGGTCGCCGGACATCACCGGGGAGGCGGAGGCCACCGCGGGTACCCAGATGGCCGCAAACGCAAGCAGAGTGCAGGTGATAACGAGACGTTTCATGGGTTGATGCACGGCCCTAACGGATATCGTGCTTTTCTCGATACTCCCGGCGCTCTGGCCGGGCAGCCAGTCAACCTCCAAGTCTCGAGGATCAACGTCCCGAAGGGCGGTTCATCCGCTCGACCACTTCCTCGACCGGCAGCACAATGGCCGGCACGGTCTTCTCGATGAACTTCAGCACCTCGCCATTCCTGGATCAACTCCACCAACTTCGTGCGGCTCAATGGCACCTACACGCTGTACGACGGCACGGCCAACCTCTGTACCTCCACCCGCGTCCACCGCCCACAGTCCTTCAGCGCCACGAAGCTGTGGGTCAGCGAGACGGGGCGGCTGCGTCAGCTGCTGCCCACCGACGTGCAGGACACCCGCCGGTAGGCCCTTCCTGCGGTCCCACAAGCCAACCTGGCTGCTAGGGCGAGTGGTTTGATCGACCGACGCAGAAGCGTCGCGTGGTTCGGCCGACGCCAGGCTCCGCATAGGCACATGCGCCCCTCGGCGAGCGTGAGACCCACCACGCGCCCGCGTTTACGCGATCCCGTGAAGCCGAGCATGAACGTAGGCCGAAACGGCTTGTTACCGCCGCTGCTGCATCGTTGCCGTCGGGGCACCCGAATGGCGGACTGCCGCTCCTGGTGTCGGCCGAGCCGAAGCAGCAGTCCGGTCACCGGCTGCAGGCGCCCGTCCGAGTCCCGCGCGTTCGTGGGAGCGGCAGTGACCGCCTGACGTCGGGTTGTCGCGCGGTGCGCAAAGTTCGCGCGCGGGCCAAGGAGACGTGGTGCCTATGCAGATACGGACGGGCGCAGATCAGTGGTCGCTGTTGTGTTTAGCCCAAAGCATCAGCGCTCCGGTGCGCTTGGTGTCTGTGAAACCCCCTCGCACATGATCGTGCTCAGGCCCTCACAGCACAACGGCCAAGTGAGCTGCTGGCACGACCGTAATTGCTGGCGGAGCCGGGGGTCCGTCAAACACCAGCTGGCATGTCATCTCGTTGCGGGCTGGCCGACCTCGACGTGCCGCTCGACGTGACGACCTCGACGAGGAGTAGGCCAACGGTTTGAGGGTGGGCGGGATGCGTTCGCGTCCCGCCCATCGCCAACGAAAATCCCAATCGGCAAACGATCCTCGATATCCTGCTGGTGACCGGGGGCGACATGCCGGGTTGGGCCGGGCATGGGCGCACCGAGAAAGGAAAGCCGACACGCCTCCCGTCGGGTTTCGCTGTGCTCTAAGGACTTTGATTCGCCTGGGGGTGCTTTTCGGCCTGATGGTGGCATTGGGACTTAGCGCCTCGCCGAGCGCGCTGGCGGCGAGCACGCCCACGGTCTCCGGCGTGGCTCCGAATGCCGGCTCGACCGCCGGTGGCAACACGGTCACGATCAACGGCACCAACTTCGCAGCTGGTGCCACGGTCGCGTTCGGGACCACGGCTTCACCGACCGTCACTTACGTGTCGCCGACGCAACTACAGGTGGTGGCCCCACCTGAAGCAACAGGGGTCGTGGACGCGACGGTGACGAGCGCCGGGCTGACGAGCGCAACCTCCGCCAGCGACCTGTACGCCTACGGCCCGCCCGCTGTCAGCGGTTTCACGCCAGCATCCGGAATCACCGGCACTGCTGTGACGATCACAGGAAGCAACTTCGTCCCCGGGGCGAAGGTCAAGTTCGGCTCGCTGACTTCGCCCTCGGTGACCTTCGTCTCGCCGACGACGCTGACCGCCACCATTCCGAATGGAGCTACGTCCGCGCCGATCTCGGTCACCACCCCAGCGGGCACGGGCACGAGTTCGTCAAGCTTCGTGGTGACGCTGTCGATCACTGGCTTCAGCCCAGCCTGCGGTCCGCAAGGGACGGTGGTCCTGGTCAATGGGATCGGTTTCAACACGAGCTCAGCCGTGGCCTTCAGCGGGACCCCAGCCTCCAGCGTCACCTATGTCTCCGCCAGCCAACTGAAGGCGGCCTTGCCATCTGCCGCGACCACAGGTCCGATCACGGTGACCAACACCGTCGCGCCTACCGGCACGGTGCGAAGCAGACCGAGCTACATGGTCACGCCGTTCGTCGCCCCAACCGTGAGTTCCTTCAGTCCGTCATCCGGCGTCACGGATGCTGTGATCTCAATCAGAGGCACATACCTCTGCGGCGCGAGCAGCGTGAAGTTCGGCTCTCGCGCAGCCGGGTTCTCGATCGTCTCGCCGACGCAGATCAATACGACCGTCCCGAACGGAGCGGTGTCCGCGCCGATCTCGGTCGCCACGCAGACGGGGACCGCGGCCAGCCCCTCGAGCTTCATCGTGACGTTGTCGGTCACGAGCTTCAGCCCAGGCACCGGACCTCCCGGCACGGTGGTCACGATCAATGGGCTCGGTTTCAACACGGGCTCGACGGTGGCTTTCAACGGTGTCGCCTCAGCTAGCGTCACCTATGTATCTCCGGACACGCTGAAAGCGACAGTCCCAGCGGATGCCCCGCCTGGAGCGATTAGCGTCACCAACACCACCGGGCCGACCGGCACGGTGCAAAGCGCCGCCAGCTATGCCGCGCAGACTGCCGACCTTGCCACCACGGCTACGTTGCAAGGCATCGCCACCCTTGGTGGGTACATGGGTCTGACAACCACTGTGACCAACAACGGTCCCAAGACGGCCCTCAACGTCGTCATCACGAACCCAATACCTCGGTCGCTTTCGACGACCTACCCCACGACGTTCTACTGCGTCGGAAGCCCCATCACGACGGGGTGGTGTGGACCGTTGCCAGCCGGCGTGTCGTGCACGGCGCCTTCTGTTGGCTCGGGGGGGACGGTCACGTGCACGACGGCGTCGCTCGCCCCGGGCAACTCGATGACCGTAATCGTCGCGATCCGAGTCGGGCTCTACCTACACAACATGTCGTTTTGCGATTCGAGTTCCGGGACGTCGAGCATCTTCGATCCCAATACGGCCAACAACAGCGCCACAGCCTGCTCTCGCGTGAACTGAAGGCGCCCGAGATCCGGGCCGCCCACCCTGATCGGGCCGTGCTCGCCTTCGATCTTGTGGCACCCGTCAGCTCAAGGTAGAAGCGGCGGAGTCGATCCGGATCAGCGGTTCGAAAGGCGAGATGGTTCACGCCGAGCACGCCCATGTACCAACCATATTCCGGTTGACGGAGATTCGGCGCGTTAGCCGTCCGAATCAACGCTGTTCTGCAACGCGAGCCGCCTCCTGCTTAGATCGAAACTGAGCAGTGTCCGGCGCGAGTCACTCGGCGACACCGCGCCTCGCTGCCGCGTTTAGCCCGAAGCGACAGCGCCTTTGTGCGCGCGGTCCTCGTCGACGGCGCGGGCGTTCGCCCCTGGCGACGCTTGGATGTTTGACGGTGAGATCCCCCAGCGACGCATTACAGCCCGCACTGTGTGCTCCGCGGCTGCGAGGTGGCGGAACGACGGCCTCACCGCGTGCGGCAACCGCTTAATCGCGGCGCGGAATGCGTAGACCGTCATCGCGAGCGCGATCAGCGCGGCGGCGAAGGGCGTGTCCCTAGCCGGATGTCCCGCGATGCTGTTGACCGTCTCCCTCGCCACGGCGGCCCCGATCATCGTGTCGCCGACGGCGGTCGGGCTGGATCGGGCTTTGCGCACCTGGGTTCCTGGCGCCGCGGCGGCGCGTTGGGATGCTCGTACGAACGCGCCGATTACGAACAGCGTCATGAGGTTCGAGTGCTCCCTGGGCGTTCCGAACGCCCGATACATGATGCGGTGGCGTGCCTCGTTCAGCAGCCGGAAGGCGACTACCGCGTCGCCCACAAACAGCCTGGCGCTGCTGAGGTGCTCGGGGCGGCTAGGGGGCGGAGTATGCGTGTCTGGCATCACGCGCTGCTTGTACGCTTCCTGGCGGTCCGTAGCCTATAGAGACGCTGTGCCGCTCGCCATCCGCAACGGCGACGGCCTCGCTCCGGAGAACTACCGGGTGGCAACACGGCCAAGTCGCTCACCGTTAGCGATTCAGTGGCGGAGCGGGTCTGGCCGGTCGTCCACAAGCAGACGCAACTCGATCCCTTTCTGTATTTGAAGACGCTGGCCCGAGACGATGAGATCGCCTTCCCCTTGGATCGAGAACCAGAAGCCTGGGTCTGGGCCTCAACGAAACGGAGCCGGTCCTGCGTCTAGCCCGTTGCGGGGGCGAGGGCCGTCGCACGACGTGCAGTCTTGACGACGCATATCGCGGCTGTGACGCTGCACGCCGATGGCCGAAGACACAGGACTTGCTCCCGGTGATTTGGTCGTTCGCCGCGGCGGCTCTGGGGAGACGCTGGTCCGGGTCGCCAGCGTCGGTCTAGCCGGACGGGCCTCTATCCGCCTGCCGCGAATAGAGGCGGTCTTCTCCGGAATCTACGTGCACGATGGTCGCCTGCGCGCAGTCGACGATCTTCCAATCGGCTCCTATCGACGCGCCTCCGATGCCGAGATCGCTGCGGCTCGAGAGAGAGAACTGCTGCCACCCGACGTGACGGACGAGGCTCCGTTCGCGTAAAGCGAGCGGGTCCCCCGGCTCTGGCATGGCTCTCGCCTTGATCGAGTGGCAGCGACTGACTCGCGCTCGTCGCCCGAAACCACACAGTGCTCCCGCCCATGGTGTCCGCAATCGATGGCATCGTTCCCGGTTGTGGCCCGCGAGCCGAAGGTCATCGGGATTCTCGCCCCCACTTCCGCGAAGCTTGAGATTGACGTGGCGGAGGCGCTGCGGGACGTACCGTCAGAACGGATCATCACGATCTCATACGCCGTCTCGCGCATCTTTGGGTTCTGGCTCCAGCATCACGCGTTGATCGTGTTGCGCGGCGATTAGCGCCGCCGCTCTGCTGCCCGTTTGATCGAGACGCAGAAGCGCCGCGCGGTTCGCCCGCCGTATAGCTCCGCATAGGCACATCCGCCCCTCGGCGAGCGCGAAGCCCACGCACCCGCGTTCGCGCAATCCCGTGAAACCGAGCGCCAGCAGCTGGCCCTACTCACTTCTCGTTTGTCGCCGGCGGAGAACCCAGCCGCGGGCTGCCGCTCCGGCCGGCTGGAGATCCAGCGCAGAAGTCCGCAGAGCCCAGAACCGGTGAGACGAGATGGCTCAGCCTTCGTGGATGCAGCAGTGACAACCTGACGTCGGTTGTCGCGCATCGCGCAAGTCGGCGCGCGCTTGCACCGTCGCGGACCGCCGCGGCCAGTGCCTGTCCAGAGCCCGGTATCCGGCGAGCTGGGCGGCGCTTCTGCGTCTAGCCCCGCAGGGGAAGTGTGGATGGGATGGGGTGGGTGCGCCGTCGCCGGTCGCGTGGTTTGACGTCAGGCCGCCTCTGGGCGCGTCCCATTGTGCGCGCGATGCGTCTCGACCGGCGAGGTTGATTTTGGCATGGTGGTGCTGCGAGGATCGCTTCGTGGCTGATCCGCGCACAGCGCCGTTCGGCGCCGTGCTCCTTGCTGACGTCGCTGTGGCGAGCGACGTGTACCCAGAGTATCCCGACGTCACGGATGGGGACTTCCGCCTCGTCCGCCGTCATTTCGATATTCAAGCGTTCGGGGTGAACGGAATCACGGGGAACGCGGGCGATGAGATGGTGGAGCCGCATCACGAGCGCGATGACGAAGACAATCTCACAGATGGCCACGAGGAGTTATTCGCGGTGATGAGCGGGCACGCGGTGTTCACCGTGGATGGAGAAGATCTTGACGCCCCCACTGGGACGCTGGTGTTCGTGCGCGACCCGGCTCTTATCCGAAGCGCCCGGGCGACGGTCGACAGCACGGCGATCCTCGCGATCGGAGGCCGCCCTGGAGTGCCGTTCGAGGTCTCGCGATGGGAACGCGCGTGGTTCCCCTGAGACTCATCGGCCAGGACTCGGGCCGCTGGGTCTGTCTGGAGCGATAGCTGATGTCACTCGAACCTGGCCCGCCGCCGTCCGCGGTCGATGCTGCAGAGCGGGGGTCAAGCGTCGTTCGGCGTGTGGATCATCTGCCGGTGTTCGTGTCCGATCCGCGTCCTCTGTTCCGGGCGCTGACCGAGCGGCTGGGGTTGCCGGTGTTGGTGCAGGTAGCCAGGTGGACGGGTTTGAGAGCGGCGTGGTCGTGTTAGGCAGTGTGTACCTCGAGGTTGTGCGTATCGCTCCCGGTCGCCGCCTCCGCGTGCCGCTGGATCGGGGGGCGATCGCGGTCGCACTCGAGCCCGAACGCGTCGAGCTCGCGGTGGCGGAGCTCGCCCGGCGGTCGATCCCGCATGGGCCACCGGTTCCCTTCCTCAGCCCGGCGCCGGCAGGTGGCGGGTGGTTGGGAGAAGAGCCTCCGCTGTGGAGCACCGTGCACCTGGGCGGCTTCCTGGGCGACGAAGTGCTCGCCAAGCGATTCTCCGGCAGCTTCATGCGCTCCCGGTTGGCGCCGGCTGGCGGCCGCCTGGTGGCCCGCTTGTGCACCCGTGGGCGCGTCGCGGACGTGGTCTTCGCGAGCACCGTGACCCCGACCCCGTGGGTGTTCTTGTGCGAGTACCACAACATCGACATCTCGGCCGAGCGCGCGAGGTGGCAGGGGCTGCTCCGCGACGCCGGCGGCGGGCGACTCGGCCTCAGGCGTGTGCGCGAGCTGGTCATCGGCGTCCCAGAGCCAAAGCTCGAAATCGACCGCTGGCGTCGCCTCCTCGAACCCGCCCACACAGCCGAGCCGGGCAGGTGCGTGTTCCCTGATGGTCCCGCGATCCGCTTTGAACAGAGTCCGCGTCTCTCGCAGCGCGTGATTTGCGAGGTGAGCTCGCTGGACGAGGCCGCCGCGTTCCTGCGCGCGGAGAAGATGCTTGATAGTTCCGCCGACAGCGAGCTGCAGATCGCGCCCGCTACGCTCGTCGATCTCGACCTCCGCCTGGTCCAGGCCTGACCCCGACCCGCCGAGGGGCTACTTCCGGTCACGGGCGGCGCCTCCCAGCTGATGGTCTACATCAGCTGGATCGCGCGACAGCCGGTGACCAACGTGAATCAGAGCACCTACTCGATGCAAGTCGCCAACCCGCGCCGCTGCGGCGGCGGACAAGGCGGCAGCGGCACGCAGACCCTGATCCGCGCCGGCACCCGAATCACCCGGGACGTGGAGGTCTCCAGCCGCTGCGCCGGCACCTACCTGGGCACGGTCGTCTACGAGCCGAGCCTCAGCCCGGCCGGCCGGGCAGGCACGGGCCTGCCGCAGCCGAACGCCCCGGGCACGTATCTCGTCGGGCGCTTCTCGATCGTGGTGCCGTGACCAGCTCCACACGCACATCGCGGCTCGCCGCGACGCAGTGTGTACGGCGTGCGCTGAGCTTCCTCGAACGCTCCGGCCGAAGGCGAGAGCTCGGACTCGACCATCTCGGGTGGCGCTAGCTCAGACCATCCCGACGAGACTGCCGCATCGTCGCCCGAGCAGCGGCGATGCTAGGACTGCTGCTCTCGAGATCGACCAGACTGAAGGAGAAGCCGCTAGACCCACGCACCGAAGAAGGCAGGGTGCTCGTCGTTCGTGGGAGTCCCAGTGCGTCGCTGGCGCCTTGATGGGATCATCGAGCAGGTGATCCGGAGCGCGCGCAGCGAGGACCTGCCGACGCTCCGTGATCTCGAGCGGGCAGCCGGCGCGATGTTTCGCGAGCTCGAGATGGATGCGATCGCCGACGATGAGCCGCTGTCGATCGGGGTGCTCGCCGCCTTTCAAAGCGCCGGCAGAGCGTGGGTGTTTGTCGATGACCTCGACAGGCCCGTGGCCTATCTGCTGGTGGAGGCCATCTATGCAGCCGCCCACATCGAGCAGGTGTCCGTTCATCCTGAATCAGCACGGCGAGGCCTGGGCGGGATGCTGATCGAGGCGGCCGCCGGCTGGGCGAAGCAGCGAGGCCTTGAGGCGCTCACTCTCACGACCTATCGGGACGTGCCATGGAACCGTCCCTACTACGAAAGACTTGGCTTCCGGATCGTCGCTGAGGGCCAGATGACGGCTGGGCTTCGCGCGCTGCGCGCGCGGGAGGTCGCGCGCGGGCTCGATCGCTGGCCACGAGTCGCAATGCGGCGTCCCGTTGACGCGTGAAAGCACGAGTGCCGCTCAGCTCGCTCGCGGTCGGTGACGGCGCGGATCGGGTCGGAGCCGATAAACGAGCGCCGTGCCGCTCAAGGCCGCATCGCCAGACTGCCGCAATGTCGCCTCAGCGGCCATCCGACGCCCGCTGCTGCGTCGGGTCGTGATCCAGTCAAAAGCAGCAGCGTCGCTCGAATCACTTCCCTCAGACAGGCGGCCGATTCGTTCCATCGGTGACTCTGGCAGGGTCCAGGCAGCCTTCCCGGGCTCACAAGGGCTCCGAGGTCTGCTAGCTGACCGACATCCGTCGCGGGGCGTAGATTCCTGACCATGGCGCGCCGCGCGAAGCTGCGCAGAAGGAAACCTCGCCCGCGGCGTCGGGGTGGGGCCGCGAACGCCGAGCGCATCGATCCGCTCGAGGACGTATTCGAGTACGGCGGAGAGTTGATCTTCGCCGTCGGCTTCACGCCCGGCGGGGCTCCGTATGGACCTCGCGTCGAGATCGTGGACGGCGAGCTTCGGTTCCCCGACGACGAACCGCTGGATCTCGACACCGAGATCTGACGACCCGGAGCAATTCATGCGCTCGCAGGTGCGCACCCGCTTTGTCGCCAAACCAGCAGACTCCAGCACGGCTGCCGGGTCGGTCTACGACCGGCAGCAAACGCGCGGCGTATGTTGACCACGGGCCGTGCTAGCTGGCAGCTCTCGAGCGGGGCCGTCAGCAAGCGGCCCCGCGTTTCGGAAGCAGAAGCGCCTGCGGACGATGGCGATCTCGTTTCAGAGTTGAGCAATCGCCCAGGAGCGTGTGCGGCGGCCCCTGTTCTCCGGACGCCTCCTATGCGCCGCTTGCAAGCGTTATCGCGGTCTCCTCGCCGTCCAAGCGAGCGTGTAATTTCGCGCCGGAATGGATTCCCCCGACGCGCAGGCCCGTCGCCTAGAGCGAGCCCGTGACCGCCAGCTCCGGGTGAGGCGCACGCGGTTCGCGGCGGTCGGGTCCTTGATCGCGGTGGTTGCGGCTGCTGGTGCGATCGTGGTCGCCACCTCGACGGGTGGACGGGGCTCGCGCGCGCCGAAAACCTTAGGCAAGCAGTTGAGCGGGGCGATCAACGGGCGCGCCTCCGTGTCCCACGGTACGGGTAAGCCCGGGACCGCGACGGTGCCGATCCTCGCGTATCACGTGATCAATGTGTCGCCACCCCAGAGCGCTGCGCCCCCGGGCCTTTACGTGCCCGCCGATGAGTTTTCGGCGCAGATGGACGCGCTCAAGGCGGGCGGCTGGCATGCGGTCACACTCGACCAGCTTCAGGCCTACTGGACGCGGGGGGTGTCGCTCGGGTCCGGCAAGCCGATCGTGATCACGTTCGACGGCGGCTACGCATCGCAGTACAAGACGGCGGTGCCGGTCCTCAAGCGGCTTGGCTGGGTCGGTGTCGAGAACATTCAGGTGAGTGGTCTACCGCCCTCCCAGGGAGGCTTGACCGATTCGCAGGTCCGCGGCCTGATCGCTGCAGGCTGGGAGCTCGATACTGAAGGCATCAACCAGCCTGACCTGACGATCCTCGACTCTAGCCAGCTCCTGCACGAGGTCGCTACCGCGCGGCAGACGCTCCGCACTCGCTACCAAGTCCCCGTGAACTGGTTCTGCTACCCCTCGGGCCGCTATAACGCGACGGTGATCGCCGCCGTCCGCGCGGCCGGATTCGTCGGCTCGACGACAGTCGTTCCAGGATGGGCGAGTCCGCAGGGCGATCGCTTCCGCCTGCCGCGGGTGCAAGTGGTTGGCGGTAGTAGTCCGTCCGAGCTTTTGTCGCAGATCGCCTCCGCGAAGCAAAACACATCAGCCCCGGCCGCCTCTGCCGGCACCTGACCCGCACGTCTCCGCTTTGCGACGCAGGGACGCGGCGGCACGCGCGAGCCCGGGCGACTGCTTACGCCCTCTGGAACTTCGGTGATGGGACGGCCGAGACCCACCCGATCTCGGCGCGGTTCACGCACGTGTTCCCGGGACCGGGCGTGTATCACGTGACCGCCAGCGTGACAGACAACCTTGGCAACACCTACAGCTGGACCCAGCCGGTCCTGATCGACCCGCCGCTGACCGCGGCCGTCGCCCAGGACCCAAGGGGGGGGTGACACGATCGCCCTGACCGCACGGGCCATCGGCGGTCAGGGAAGCGTCGTGGCCGCGCGCTGGACGTTCTCGGATGGGACGACCGCCGATGGCACGACGATCACCCTGCCCCACAAGCACCTTGACCGATCCGTGACGATCACTGACGGTGCCGGAAACACGGCGACGACCGCAGTGCACATCCGCTAAGCCCCACCATCGGTCGGCTGGTGGCTATCGACCGGCTTCGCGCGCGGGATCCGCAACAGCGCGCACGGTGCACCGCGAACGTGCCTACGCGCTTGATGCTCCCACCGGCTGGCGCCAGCCTGTCGCCGCCAACTGTGCGCGAGCGAATTCGAGCACGATCCCGGTGGCGTCGAGGTTCCGCGGGATCCGCCGAAGGTGCTCGCCCGGAGGCTGTGTTAACCGATGGAACAGCGCGCCCCGCACACCGGCTAGGCGGAGGCCCCCGGTCGCGACCGGCCGGGCGCCTTCTACCCCGGCCATCATCGCGCGCTCGATCCGATCGGCCTCGCCTTCGTTGGCTAGACGTCGACGGGCGGCTGCCATCCGGCGCGCTCGGCGTCGCCCCACATCTGCTGGACCTCGGAGCTGAAGTAGACCAGGAGCCGGGCGAACCGGGGCACGATCCGGTCGTCCTCCAGGCGCTCGATGTTGTCGGCTACGACGTAAGCCTCGACGAACTCGCGCGCCACCTGATGCGCGGCGTCAAGGTCTCGGACCAGTTCCGCCCGCAGCTGTTCCATCCGCGAGCGGGGCGTTCGACGTCGGCTCGGAGGCATCACCGCGGTATTCGACGCGCAAACTCGCTTCCCTAGCGGACCGCCCTAGGCCACCGGCAACGAGCGCTCGACCCGACCGTGATCGGGGTGGACAAGGCCGCGAGCGGGTGGTCGGCGTTTAGTTTGACCGCGTCGGCGTTCTCCAAATACGACGGCAAGGCGATGTAGTCGTCACACTTGCGTTCGCGGAACTTGAGCGTCGACCAGTCGCAGTCCGTGCGATCGCTTTCATCGCGGCGGGGGCCTCGCTGCTGGCGATTGGTTTGGCGACGTAAGGATGGCGCCGTGTCGGTCCGTGCGGCTCGGCCGTGCCAGCCGATGGGGATTGTCGTGTCGGTGCGCATGGGCGCTGGCGCTCGCGCCGCAAGCTGGGGTCACTTGTGGTCATTGATGCACTCGTCGACGTGTCAGCGGGTGCCAGCGGATCGCGGTCGGCCGGCGCGCTCCGCCCTTGAGGCGCGAGAGGACGCTCGGATAGATGACCGCTTCGAGAGCGCCCATCGAGAGCGTCAACCTGCCCCGGTCCGTTCAGGCGCTGTATTGCTTCCAGAACCCCCGCGACCATGTCGAGGTCATCGCGGTTGTAGTCGACAAGCTCGCGGCGCAGATCGTCCCGCTCGCGGTCATCAGCGGTAGCCCGGTAGGCGCGATAGAGCATCTGTGCAAGCGGTCAAAGGCCTGCGACCCGGCGCGGGACTCGTCAGTGGACGCGATCGCTTCCGGTGTTTCTCAAACTCAGCCGCGGGCTCGAGCTGGCGGCGGGGCGCGCTCCTGAAGCGAGCGTGGGAGATGTTGCAGCTCCCACCGCCTCAGGGGTAACGGGCGTCGGTACGTTCTCGGTACTCGCTGCGGTTCGCTGCTCAGGCGTTCACCGCAGCTCGGGAGCCG
>Ga0116218_1001313_pt1 | contig 15987 bp, 15 predicted proteins | sample Sb_taG_2_FD_88966 | JGI IMG/M metagenome (GOLD analysis project Ga0116218, IMG submission 88966) | Peat soil microbial communities from Weissenstadt, Germany - Sb_50d_5_LS metaG | ecosystem: Environmental > Terrestrial > Soil > Wetlands > Peat | place: Germany: Weissenstadt | collected 2010-09-21 | reverse complement strand
TGATAGTATACAAGAAAGCGACAGAATTAGCAAGGATGTTCTACCCCGCCCAAGCCCCAAATAAGGAACGATTTTTCATCCCCCGCATGAATGACGGGGGCTTTCAAATCCGGTTTTCTGTAACCCGGACACTCTAATTGCGGTCAGGGAAGTATATGAAGATGTAATCTTCCCACCTGAAATGTAAAATCCGAGATTATAGCATCATTTGGCAAGGTTCAATTATGAAGATTAGTCGCTTACAGCTTGAGCAGTCATACGGTGTTGTCATCCTGAGCGAAGCGAAGGATCTCACGCATTGGGCACCGAGATTCTTCGCTGACGCTCAGCATGGCACTTGTAGGGCTCAGCATGACAAGGCTAGACCTTTCTGTTCATTGAGAACTGTCACATTCATTTGAACCTTGACTTAGCATCCGCGCCGTAAGCCCCCTGGCCTTCAGACAGGGGGATATAAGGCGCTCCCACAAACAATAGATATATTTGACATATCTATTGTTTGTGGGGTATAATTCATTCATGAAATATGACCTGAAGACACATAACAATATCGCGTATAATTGCCATTATCACGTGGTATTCTGTCCCAAATATCGGCGCAAAGTACTGGTCAATGGAGTAGATGAACGCTTGAAAACGATTCTGATGGAAACCATCGAGAAATGGGGGCAAGAACTGGTGGAACTGGAAGTTATGCCCGATCACGTCCACCTCCTGGTTGGCTGTGATCCCCAGTTTGGGATTCATCGGCTGGTGAAATATCTCAAAGGAACGAGCAGCCGGTATCTTCGTCAAGAGTTTCCTCAGTTGAAGCGTCGTTTACCGTCTTTATGGACCAATTCCTATTTCGTAGCGACTACTGGAGGCGTCACTCTGGAAACCCTGAAACGCTATGTCGAGGGGCAGAAAAACCGATGAGAAAAGCCTACAAATTTCGCCTCTATCCGAATAAGCAACAGGAAGTAAAGCTCTTCTGGACCTTGAACAGATGCCGAGAGCTTTACAACGCTGCGCTTTCCGAACGCAAAGATGCGTACCGCATGGCGGGCAAATCGATCAGTTACTATGAGCAGAAGCGTGATTTACCAGAGATCAAAGAGATCAGGCCAGAGTACCACGACATTTATAGTCAGGTGCTTCAAGATGTGCTGCTTCGTCTCAAACGGGCCTTCGACAACTTCTTTGAGCGAGTCAAGAACGGTCAGACTCCTGGCTATCCGCGATTTCAGGGGCGTAATCGGTATGACTCGTTCTGCTATCCGCAAGCCGGTTTTACGTTAGAAGAGAAGCACATCACGCTTGCAAAAATCGGCACGCTCCGAGTCAAAGTCCATCGCAACGTTGAGGGAACCATTAAAACCTGTACGATTAAGCACGAAGCGGGACACTGGTACGTCATTTTCTCCTGCGAGAGAGAACAGCCAGAGCCATTGCCTCTCAGCTATGAAGATGTGGGAATAGACTTGGGCATTACCCATTTCGCGGCCCTGTCTGATGGAGAGTTTATCGAATCGCCGCGCCCCTACCGGAAGGCAGAGAAAAAACTGAAGAAATTGCAGGAAGCCTTATCGAGAAAGAAGCGTGGCTCTCATCGGCGCAAGAGGACAGTGCAAACAGTAGCAAAGGCACATCGTAAGGTCAGGAACCAGCGCCGGGACTTCGCGCATAAAGCATCGCGCAAGCTAGTCAATCGGTATCAGGTGATCGTCCTAGAGGAACTCCAAACCAAGAATCTGGTCAGGCGGCCAAAACCCAAACAAGACGAAGAAACCAGGCAGTATTTACCCAATGGGGCTGCTGCAAAAGGTGGATTAAACAAGAGTATATCTGACGCGGGTTGGGGCATGTTCACAGACTTGTTACAGGTCAAGGCAGCATGGGCCGGACGTGTACTTGCATTCGTAGACCCCAAGTATACGAGTCAGCTGTGTTCCAATTGCGGCGTGGTCATCCCGAAAACACTGGAAGAACGTTGGCACTCCTGCGAATGTGGGTGCGAACTCGATAGAGATACCAACGCCGCGAAGAATATTCTCAAGAAATATGCCGGGGCAGGAAGTGCCCCACAGATGAACCCGCGTGGGGAGTCTGTCGAAGCCCCTCCCTTCTAGGGATGGGGTACTTCACTTCTCAATCTATCTCAACGCTCTGCTATCATTCATCGGAGCCAGGCAGCAGTAAAAACTTCGCTCGAATTGTTTGTACCTGCTCAACATCGAATGGCAGCAAAATACGAAATCCCTCTTCTACACTCAAGTTCTCCACTTCTTCAGGCACGGCTTTCGGCACAGGTAGAGGCCCTGTATCGGTGGGGAAAAACGTGCGGAACAGCAGAAAAAGCCGGCTGGTTGTGTATATTGCTCGCGCAGTAAATGACGAGCCTCCAGGAAAAGTTAACGTGAGGAATACGCGCTCGAGTAATGCGGCTATTTCCTGGTTGAGGAAAGCGGAGTTGCTCTCCGGGTTCAGACGCATTTTGCTATGCAACGGCAAATCCTCGTAGGCAGCAAAAACAACTAGTCCCAAACCCTCGACATTTTCAGCCAGCTCGCTTTTCATGCGAGCAATTTTCTTTATTCTGCTCTGTAATGAAAAGTCCTCTTGATCAAGAGGATATCCTTTATACCGCTCAAAAGGAGCTACAACTGATGCTCTTTGCATCACATATGGCGCGGCTGCGATGGACATATTCAAGGTTTCGAACAATCCAGTTTGTAATCGGATGCGCGATGCGATACCTCCGAATAATCCATTATCATCTAAACGAGTGGTCGTGCCGTTTTTTGATAGGTGAAGCAATGGAAAAACTTCACCTTGATGCACAATCTGGATAGAATTCCAATGTTCGTCTCTTTCTTCGATCCATCGATTTTGCTTGGGCGACATATGTTAGCGTTTCCTTGAAAATTTATGTGTATTCGTCTAGTGTATCATATTCAGATGGCTATACCTGTGTGCTACAATAAAGCCATGCTTAGAACAGTAACAGTTACTCGCTATGTCACTCCATTGAGGGAGGGTGGATCGCTACCAGCCATCGTTGAGGCGAATGACGATGGCCTTTATGTACTGAAGTTTCGTGGCGCAGGTCAGGGAGTAAAAGCGCTGATTGCCGAGCTATTAGCAGGTGAGCTTGGTCGAACTTTAGGGCTTCCTGTTCCTGAAATTGTGTTCATGGAATTGGATCCCGTATTGGGACGTTCTGAACCTGATTATGAAATCCGATCTCTGATCAAGGCAAGTGAGGGCCTGAATCTGGCTCTGGATTACTTGCCCGGGGCGCTCGAATTCAGTCCACTTGACGCAACTAGACTCGACCCGTTATTGGCATCTTCGATTGTGTGGTTCGATGCGTATGTCACAAATGTAGATCGTACTCCGCGCAACACCAACATGCTTTTCTGGCATAGACGACTGATACTTATTGATCATGGTTCTTCGCTTTACTTTCATCATAATACGGGTGATTTCCTCTCGCGTAGCCGCAGCCCATTTCCGCCTATAAAAGATCATGTATTGCTTCCCGTGGCCAGCGCTCTCGATGAGGCCGATGCCCTTATGACGAATGCTTTGTCACCAGGAAATCTACAGCAGACGGTCAATTTGATTCCGGGTAGCTGGTTGAACTCTGACCCATTTTTCGCAGACCGTGACGCGCATCGTGAGGCATATCTGGCATACCTGTTAGATCGCCTGGCAGCCTCGCGAAACTTTGTGGAGGAGGCCAAAATTGCACGCGCCCAACTCCTATGATTACGCGCTTATACGGCTTGTGCCCAGCGTCGAAAGAGGTGAATGCCTCAATATCGGCGTCATACTCTTTTGTCGTACATTAGATTATCTTGGCGCGCGCATATACTTGAATACGGCACGCTCGCTAGCATTGTCTCCCGATCTTGATCTCGCAGCCGTTCAACAGCATCTTGACACAATTATGCTCATTTGTGAGGGCAGCCCTGAGGCAGGTCTATTGGGGAAGATGTCTCAATCTGAACGATTTCACTGGTTAGTTTCTCCGCGCAGTACCATTGTTCAGATCTCTCCAACACACGAGGGAATGTGTGATAATCCTGAAGCGACTCTTGAGCATTTGCTTAAAACGATGGTTTTGCAGTAAAGTCCTGCTCTCTCCTCGGTAAAGAAACTTTTATTCAAATATCAAAGAATTGTGAAAAGGTTAAGAGAGAGCATTGAGCAATCATCCTCAGAGCATTGTGTCCTGTCCCATCTTGAACCCTCTGTCAAGTACCTGATCAAGCGTCATACTACGACCCTCGGCCCATGCTACCTCAAATGCCTCTGCCCCAAGTTGCATGCGAGCAGATGCGACAGCAGGCTCGTAGTCAACACGTTCAGCTGGCGTAATGAGAATACCGCAACGCTCGCGTAAGGACTCGGCCACCCCCCAGAGATGTGCTGCCCATACTCGCTCTCCCTGTGCTGCTACGACTCCCGCCATTCCTTCCAGGCAGAAGGCTGTTGGCCAGGGATCGCCAAGTGTAAGGGCCACAGCCAGGCTCTCCTCGTGGAGGGTACGAGCCGCGTTGAAGTCGGCCTGTTGTGCCTTTACTCTCCCTAAGAAGGCGATCGCCCAGATGGTAACCCATCGGTCCCCCATCTCCCGAGCAAGTGTCAGGCATTGCTCGACCAGGGAATAGGCGGTGACTGTATCACCCTGACTGAGTGCTACCCAACCCGAAATCCAGTAATAGGAGACCATCCCATTCTTGTTGCCCAGTTCCCTGGAGATCGCCAGGCTTTCTTCGAGCCGCGCACGGGCGATCGCCTGATCACCCCCGGAAAAAAACAACCACAGGGTCGACTGCTGAAGGCAGGTAGCTATGCCTCGCTTATTCCCTAGTTCCCTGAACATCACTAAACTCTCTTCGAACAGAGCATGTCCTCTCCTATACTCTCCTTGGACGCCGACAGTGTCAGCTAAGAAGTGGAGTGACCAGGCGAGGGCCTCCTTGTCACCAAGTTCCCTCAAAAGCGCGAGGCTCTCTTCCAACAGCGGACGTGCTGTTGCGATATTGGCTCCTTTCCTTGGCAGTATAAATGCGAGCAGCATGAGGGAGTCGGCGATGCCTCTGATGTCCTCGAACTCGCGGAACAGAGCGAGACTTTCTCGGCACATCGCTTCTGCACGATCATAGTCGCCCTGATTTGTGGCGAAGTCCGCCGCTGCCTTCAACGCCCTTGCACGCAGGGGAGTTACAACACCTCCGCTACTTGCCAGGACCTGTTCCAGGTATGCTAGCGCCTCCCTATAAAGACCACGCACTTCCCAAAACATTACCAGTTTCTCACAAAGCCGCAAAGCAATCTCAGAATTTGGCTCTGATTGCTTTGGTTCGAGCGACCATGAGAGCGTTGCTCGCAGGTTGTCATGTTCTCGCTCTAGCCGTTCCAACCACTCAGCTTGCTGTGAACCCTGTAGCCCTCGTGCCGCTTCCTCAACCAGAGAGAGGTAGTAGGCGGCATGCGCCTGCCGCAGCACTTCCATCTCTCTGCTGGTGGAGAGCGCCTCCAGTCCGTATTCGCGAATGGTCTCCAGCAACATGAGACGGAGTTCGTCTTCCTCGGATTCTGTTTGTCGTAGCAAGTTCTTATCGATAAGAGAGGCCACTGTTTCAAACACAAGCGTCGTGTCGTCCCCGAAGGTCGCAGAAACCACCTCGATCGCTTGCCAGGTGCAGCCGCCCACGAAAACCGAGAGTCGGCGGAAGAGGCGCTGCTCGTGTGCAGCGAGCAGGTCATAGCTCCACTGGATGGTGCTGCGCAGGGTTCGCTGGCGTGCTGGAGCATCTCGTATACTGCTGGTCAAGAGCGGCAGGCGCTGTCCCAACCGGGTCAGCAGTACCTTTGGCGGAAAGAGCTTTATGCGAGCAGCCGCCAGTTCTATTGCAAGCGGTAAGCCGTCCAGGCGCGCGCAGATCTCTGCCACAGCCGGAGCGTTGGTGTTCGTCACCTGGAAATCGGGCTGGACCGCCTGTGCTCGCTCAATGAAGATCGCGACGGCATCGTACTGCGACAGCGTCGCCAGGTTCGGCAGGTGTCTGGGATCAGGCAGCGCCAGTGCTGGCACGGGGAACTCCTGCTCAGCTCGCACATGCAGCGCTTCCCGACTTGTGACCAGCACGTTGAGCCTGGGACAGGCGCCCAGCAAGTCGGCTATCTGTGTGGCAGCGCTCGCTACCTGCTCGAAGTTGTCCAGCAGTAACAGCACCTGCCTCTCGCGTAAAAACGCTTTGAGTTGGTCCAGCAGGGACCTCTCTCCCGTTTCCCGCACGTCAAGCGTCTGAGCGATGGTCGGGATCACCAGGTCGGGGTCGGTAAGCGGAGCTAGAGAGACGAACCAGGTCCCATCGACGAAGTGCTCGCTCGCTTCGGCAGCCGCTTGCAGAGCAAGGCGTGTTTTGCCCACACCTCCAGGACCAGTCAGTGTGACGAGGCGCACATCCTGGCGCAGGAGTTTCTGCTGTATGGCGGCCACTTCCTTCTCCCGTCCGATGAACGGGGTGGGTTGAAGAGGCAGGTTGTTGGGATAGCTGTCCAGTGTCTTGAGTGGCGGAAAGTCGGCAGCAAAACCCTCGATGACGAGTTGGAAGAGCTGGCCGGGTTGCTGTAAATCCTTGAGGCGATGCGCTCCCAGGTCCAGCAGGCTCACACCCTCAGGCAGTGCATGCTCCACCAGGTCAGATGTTGTTCGCGAGAGCAAGACCTGTCCGCCGTGGCCAGCACTCATGATGCGGGCAGCCCTATGCACATCCAGGCCTACATAGCCCTCGGATGCCAGGTGCGGCTCTCCGGTATGCAAGCCCATGCGCACCCGCACTGTCACCCCATCAGGCCAGGCATGGTTTGAAAGGGCTCGTTGGCCATCTACTGCTGCCGCAACAGCATCGGTGGCACGCGCAAAGGCTACGAAGAAGGCGTCTCCCTGCGTATCGACCTCGTGACCACGGAACTGGAGAAACGCGGCACGCAAGAGGGAGCGACATGCTTCCAGGACGCTGGCATAGCGCTCGCCCAACTGCTGGAGCAAACGTGTAGATCCCTCGATATCGGTGAAGAGCAGCGTGACGGTTCCCGCCGGGAGTTCACGCATGCAGCACCTCCTTCTGCCGATGCACAACACGCCCACCTGGGCCACTAGCCACTACGAGGACTTTGATCGTTTCAGCATCATTATACCTTATTGATCAGCGGAAGGAGGTGAAGTATCCCTCTGTTAACCAAACCGATTGTACTCCACACTTGATTGGTAGTGCTAAACCATGCTTGTGACCAGTTTTTCACCAAATCCTTCCATTGGACCGATCAGGGAAGGCGATCAATCAGCCATCTATGGCTTCTCTGTATCGACGAACAGCATCAATGTGATCATGGAGTGATTTGAAGCCTGCACCCATTGTGTTAATGGAGATATGTGTTGCTCCCAATTCTCTCCATCCTTCTGTCTGGCGCACCCAATCGTCGAGATTACCCTCTCGAGCGTTCATACGTGCCTCAAGGCCTATTGTGCCAGGGTCACGACCAGCCTCCCTTACATACCCACGCAGGCGTTCGACAGTTTCACGCATCTTAGCGTCTGGCTGTCCCTGGGGAAACCAACCATCACCCAGATGCGCGACTCGACGTAAGAGTACATCTGCATCGCCACCCATCCAAATGGGAATGGAATGTCCCGTGGGGAGAGGGTTAAGTCCGGCTTCAGTGATAGTATGGAAGCGACCTTGGTAACTGACAACGTCCTGACTCCATAAAAGTCGCAAAACCTCAACCTGTTCCTCAATCATGCGCCCGCGCGTGTTATAGTTTATGCCTAACGCCTCGAACTCAACAGGATTCCAGCCTACTCCAACGCCAAGGCGCAGCTTTCCACCAGTAAGGATATTCACTTCCACAGCTTGCTTAGCAACAAGTACGGTCTGTCGCTGAGCTAGAATGATGACTGCTGGTACCAGCTCAAGCTGCGTTAGTGCCGCAAGGTAGCCGAAGAGTACGAAAGGCTCGTCGCTGGGTATACCCTCGCCACCCTGGACGGTTCGTAGGATCAGCACCCAGGACATGATCAAATATTACTAAGTGTTTATAGCCCAACCCCTCCACCGTTTGCGCATAGTCGCGTATAGCTATCGGATCTGGACCAATTTCGGTCTGAGGGAAAGTGACTCCTATTTGCATATTGGAATACCTCAAGCTTTCTTTTTTCTTTTGACTTTTTGATCATAACATTCGAAAATACGCTATTACAAGCTCGACATGTTATACTGAAGGGGCATGGTGGAAAGTTACTATCTGGATTGACGCTTTGTTCTTTGGGCCATTCTACATCGTTGCAATCTATGCTTACATCAAGGACGATGGGACACCTGTAAAAATTGGCGAATATTGGACTTCTACCCTTGTGTGCACGTCCTCGCGGACATGCCGGGGGGCATAGCTGAACGTCGCTAAGAAGCGGTTTAGCTCGTCGCGGTTGATATACCTGTTGCGCCGTGACTCTTCTCGCCTATAGACCGCCAGCTCACCCTTTTCAAGATGATGCCGAAAGGTACTCAACTCTATAGCTGATAGCTCAGCCGCCTCGGTTATTGAAAGCCATTCTTTAGCTGTTTCAACGCGTCTCGTAAGTGGAATCTCTTTGTCGGTAGCATGGACGGTTACGGTGACACCGAGGACGGCCAGGGCATTGCGCTTCTCTTTGAAGCTGGCCTCATAATAGCGGCCCTTCATACCGCTCAAAAACTCTAAGAAAGTGAGCACCTGCTGCTGGTAGAGATCAAGCAATTGCTCAGTGGTGCTGGCTTGAGCCGCCTGTTCCTCGTATTTGCGTAACTTTTCCTGCTTATTTTGCAGATCCTGCGTAACCAGATCGTAATAGTAACTACCTTTGGCATGCTTGGCCTGTTCAACCTCAGCCTGGGCGATGTCTGCCCGCAGTTGGTTGGCTTGCTGAGAGCCGGTGGTACGCTCCAAGAAAGCCGTTACATCCTGTTCCAGCCGGGCACGGATGGTGTCGTGAATTTCGGCAATCGACTCGAACACCCGGCAGCAGTCCGCCCAAACCATCTGGTTGACCTTATCCGCCTTAATCTCAGGGAAGTCGGGACAGCGGTCATACCTACTATAGAACTTGCGGCAACGGTAATAGCCGTAGGCTTCGCCGCCATAAAAGCGATACACGCTGCCCATCCGGTAACCGCATGTCTGGCAGTGGATATGGCTCTTTAAGAGGAAGTCTTCCGGCTTGTGGTGTACATGGCTCTTGTCTATCCGGTTCCGCTTCAACTTATATTGTGCCAATTCGTACAGGCTGTCCGGGATAATTGCCGGGATGCCGCCCGGTATAGCCGTCTGTTGGTCATTACGCTTTCTTGTCTCAGAGCCCGAATCGGTCATGCCTTTTGCCGTCTTACAGATCGTAATCGTGCCAATATTTTCTGTGGCGACCAGCAGTTTATGGACAGTAGACGGCCGCCAAACCGCGCTTTTGACCTTCCAGCCCCGCGACAGTGCCGGTGGTAAGATACCGTCTTCGGTCAGTCTGTGGGCAATCGCCCGCAGGCTCATATCTTCTTCAACAAACATGGTGAAGATCGAGACGCGTACCATCGCTTCTTCCTTGTCGATGCTATAGCTCGTCTTGTCATCGTCAGCCCACTGCCAACCGTAGGGGGCGCGGCCGGTCGCCATTGGCAACCGCTGAGCCAACCTGCTCTGCCAATGTCGATTCGCATATTCAACGATCTTCTCCCGTTCGCTCTCGGCGCTCCAGGCCAGGATGGAACGCACCAGCTTTCCGGTTAAGCTATTATCGATGTTTTCGGAGACCGAAACGATTTCACCGCCGTTGCTTTCAATTTCCTCAAAGATCATGGCGGAATGGACGAAGTTACGCGAAAAGCGGCGCAGGTCAAAGACGATTATCACGTCGGCCATACGGTCACGTATCATTTGTCGGGCAAATGTCAGCTTGTCACGTAAGGTGTAATGGATGTAACCGCTTTTGGCCTCATGCAGCACGAGCACGACATCCATATCGTGCAATTCGGCGTACTGGCGGCATTTGTCTTCCTGATATTCTAAGCTTTCCCCATCGATTTCTTGGCGGTCAGTGCTGACGCGGCAGTAGATCACTGCCCGTTTGCGAGCATAGATTTGTCTGCCTGCCTGCTGTTCAATTCGAGCAATGCTATGGTTGGTGTGGTTGATGTCCAAAGGAAACATCCTTTCTGTATAATCAGGAACTAAGGGCAGAAAACCTCGCTAGATGTACTATTTGAGAGATATATACCATGCTCAACCGCAGGGCATAAGCTATGGCGCATGCTTAAGAGCACGGCTTACACCCAGTTGCTATTTCACCCAACCTGGCCTGGGATGCGCCACGAACCAGACTGCTATAATCAGATTCTTTCCGATAAGCTGAATAGCGGAAACATGTAAAAATGCTGGTAGCTGGTAGGTTATAAACTGACAGCGCCACATGAGAAATGCGGCTTTGATGCTTTCTATACATGGATAATGCAGGCCGGTACTGTTCACACTAAGTCGTTCTCTGGTCTTTACTAAAGCGGTTTTCCTGTCTTGAGCCGTGGCATACGTGACCGAGTAGCTATCACGGCCTCCATGAAAGGCACTCAGATTACGGATATACACGCTGGAACCGATCACGCTGTTAATGGTATATGGGGGCAGGTTAGCGACTTGACCGGCTGCTACGGTGTGAGCCTCAACCTGAGCCCACCCGTAGCCATTGGCGTTGCCAGGTGGTACAAATACGGCGTTATCAGTCACGATGCCCTGGACAGTGAAGCCAGCCGGAATGCTTTGCCCGATGATCGAGCCGTTAGTGATGGTCAGGACACCGTGTGCCGTGGTAGACGGATAGGCCTTGATACCTGAAGGAATAACACGAACCTGTGCGGTAAACGTCCTGATTGCAAGAGGTACAGCCTGTACACGGATGGTTAGCCGTGTCACCGGCTGCTGGTAGGGGACAACGACAGCGAGAGCTACGAGGACTAAGAGAGCCAACACACTGAGGACAATAGGAAAAAGCTGAGGCTTGGGTGCTTCTTCCCGAACAACATAAATATGCAGGGTTTCTAACTGCTCGTCCACGGTCTGCATAGCTTTCTCCTACTGCTGCGGCTTGAACTGCGTGCCGTCATTCAGATAGATAATCTTCTGATCACCGACATGTAAAATCATCTCTATTTTGCCGTTCACTTGCTGAAACTCACCGGTAACCGGGGTGTCGCCTGCATTATCTGCATACAGGGTGGGACCTTTATAGATTTTGGCGCGGGTCGGGTCATCGTGCGGCAACTCAACAATCATCACGGTGCCGTTCAAGTTCAGAAAAATATAGTGGCTGGGATGATCTGCGGTATCTGAAGGGTACACAATGGCGTCGGTCTGGAAGGTACGAGGCATACCGTACAGACTGTCTAACTGGTGGTTATTCCACCAGGCGAGCGCTTCGCTTGCACCAATCCATAAGACAAGTGCCAGTATCATGCCCAGTCCTAAAAAGATTGACCAGTGAAAATGTGTTCTTGGCGGTGGTTCGTTATGTATGACAATCCGTTTATTGCCCCGCTGAATGACTTGCTGGCGCGGCTGCTGATAGCGGACAGCACTGGTTGGCTGGCGTGTGACATAGTAGGCGTCATCTTCTTCAAGGTCATAGTCAACAGTCCGGCTACGCCGCTGTGGGATGGTGTTCATTTGCTCTCACCTTTTTGTGTGCGTAGAGAAAAATATCGTTATGGTTTTAATACCATAAATTACATATAACTGTCAAGACTTACATACAACTTCCCATAATATACAGCCGTTGACCATAAGCACAGGTAATCGTATAATCCTGCCATCTTATAGAGGCGGTGTAATCTTGGATGATGAGCTGTTGAGTGTTGAGCGGGTAGCAAAGATATTAGATGTACACCCGGATACGGTACGCCGGTATGTACGCCAAAAGAAGTTGAAGGCGGTGCGGTTGTCTTCAACAAATCTGCGGATTCGACGAAGTGAACTTGATCGGTTCATTAAAGAACGGGAGATAGACTAGTATTCGCTCGCTAACAGAACCGTCAGTACTCGCCTACACTCCTCACTCAACGGGTCGCACCAGTATTGCAGTTGCTGATCGTAGTAGTCTATCTTCCAGTACGTCTTTTCGTTCTGCCAGACGATGCTGCCAAAATCATGCTCGCCGTAGGGGTCGTTATTCGGGGTGAACTCATTGAACTGCTGTACCGCCTTGAGCAGTCCCGGTACGTCCTGTAATGCTTGAACGCCTGTGGTCATATACCAGTCATTGAATTGTTGCCGGAAGGTGTCGTTGAGGGCTGCGATAGGATTGGGCTTCGGTTCTTGTTCCATAGTCGCTTATGTCCTTGCAAACTCAAGCACGGCATGGAGCATCGCCAGCAGTTCCTCCTGCTTCCCGACATGTTCCGAGCTACGTGGTTTGTCATTGCGATAGTTAGCATTAATAGCGGCTTGCAGGCTGCCCATAACCTCCAAGAGCTCGCCGTGGTTGTGTTCGTAGGCTTCCTGTGGAGTCGGTTGCGCGGATTGTTCGTATGACATGGAGACGAGACTACAAAAAAGAAGACGTTCTGGCAGTTGAAAAATCCACTGGCTACAGCAACGACAGTAGGTATCATCCGTCTGGCGGTGGTAGACTGGCCGTATGCGTGAGCGTAGCAGATGTGCTAATTGTGGATGTGATTTACTGGCGGTTGCCAAGAATAATCCAGCGCCAGGTGTTGTGGCTGCCATTCAGTTCGTGCGCCGTATGACTGGCAAGCAGGTGTTTATCTGCTGGCGTTGTGCTGACGAGCGGTATAAGGCTCGGCAGGTGAAGGCCTGCTAGAACCATAAACATGCGAAAGGCGACTTTTGTGGTAGGTGCTCGTTTGTCGCTCAATGCTCATTTTGCGTCGTGGATGTCGAAAAAACGTCAAGCAGTTCTAATCGTACTTGCTACAAACAGATTGGAGTTAGCTTTGACGTAGGTGTCCGTTACCTCAACTAGGCCGTTGCGCCGCAGCAGGCTCAAATAGGTGCCGAAGGTGCCACTGTTAGATGACATTTCCGTTCGTTCACCCAGTTCCGCCTTGTCGATCTGTCCAGGGTATATCTCAACGAGTGCATCAAACATGCGTCGTGCGCCGCCGGTTAGATTGTTGCGCCACATATCCAACACTTCTTCCTGGCTCTGCGGCCGTGGCTTGTCGGTGCCGATATAGGTTAAGCCCTCATCGGTTATGCTGATCTCACCCCCGACCTCTATAAGACCCTGCGACCGGAGTAGTGATAAATATGTTCCATAGGTGCCACTCTTGGGCGACAGGTTTGCGAGGAGTGCTAGCTGTGACTTAGTGAAAGTCATTGGATAGCGCGAGGCAAGCACCTGCAACATACGCAGCGCCCCGCCAACGATAGGCTTTTTATCGGTTGGAATGGTCGCCACTGGTTGTTTATCAGACTGTACATCGCCTGTACCAAGCTCCTTAGCTGTAATTGACTGAATGAGGCGTAGTGCCTTAAGGTGGCTTTCGTTCGGCTTTTCGATAGTTACGACCTTTGGTGCGGCCACAGGATGTGGTTGCTTTTCAACTTGGATGAGCCGCCGCTTTAAGTTAGTGTTCTCAGTTTTGAGCGTTTCATAGTTTTGAGCTTCCTCTCGGGCTTCTTGCGGTAAATCCGTTAGTTTAGCGATGATACTCCTGATTTTGGCCGTAGGAGGTGTTACCTGCGTGATAATGCGAGCCCCGGCTTTAGGGTGACTCGTTGCCACCGAGCCGACAGTCACTTTCTCGACGACTTCAGAGATAGCAGGGCCGAAGGCATAAAACTCACCTGGCGCAAGGTTACGCAGTGAAATAGCATCCTCTTTGGTCGTAAAACCGAGTTCCTCAGCCGCGCGCTTGCGGTCTATGTCCAGTCCCGTGCGGCCAATAAGTTTATTGTTCATCTCGGCGACCGCATCTTTATGGAGCTTGGACAGTCGCTGGGTGGCCAGTACAGCGCAGTAACCGCGTTTCCGCCCACGCGTGGCAAGGTCGATAACTGCTTCCATAGCTTCCGATTGTCCGGTTTGCGGTGCAAAGACGTGGGCTTCATCGACGATCACTAAACAAGGATGCCATAAAGTTTTCGGGGCATTTACCATAGCGCTAAGAAAGAGACGTACAAACCGTTTGCGCTCCTGGTGCGACAACTCGTAAAGATCAATAATGGCTGAAACGTTTAGCTCTAACAACCGCCTTGCAAGTAAGGCTGCACTACGAGGCTCGGCCGCTGTGTCGCCCTCTTTGGCCGCCAGAATGTAATCGTATTTCTCGCGCAGTGTCGAGAACTCGCCTTCCAGGTCAATGACAATCTGCTGAACTTTGCCGTGCGATTGTTCCAGTAGCCTCCGCAAGAGCCATGATTTACCACCGCCGCTGTTGGCCTGAACAAGAAGGCGTGTATCTATCAGCGTAGATAGATCAATTCTAACTGTGTCATTTAGGAGTATCTTATTCACATCTCGCTCCTTGCACCAACCGTATCCGCCGCCTAACCTTCCTCTCGCTCTTGCGGCTTGTAAGCCTGCATTCGTCCGCTCTCTAATAACTTCCCGCTCAAATTCTGCTAAGGCACCAAATATATGAAAGATTAGCTTGCCACCGGATGTCGTGGTATCCATGTTTTCCTGCAAGCTCTTGAAACCGATACCTTTATCATTCAGATCAGTGATGGTAGCAATGAGGTGTTTGAGGGTGCGGCCGAGCCGGTCTAAGCGCCAGACAACGAATGTATCTCCTGCTCTCAGGTGGTTCATGGCTTCTTGGAGGCCTGGGCGATCAGATTTCCCGCCGCTGATCATGTCGGTAAATAGTTTCTCGCAACCAGCTTGCTTGAGTGCATCCATTTGCAAATCAAGCGTCTGGTCTTGGGTTGAGACGCGAGCGTAGCCTATAAGCATAATGCTTGTCTCTACCCTACGGTCCGATGAAGCAGTGTTGTTAGCTCGTTCACGAATTGTTGGGTAAGCTCGCGTGATAGCTTGCGGTAGTGCCACATATCTATGTCACCCTTCCAGAATTTTCCCGCGAGAAGTTGAATGCGCCGTGTATGCTCCGCGCATACGTTGGCAAAATCGATGCCCTGTAGTGTTGGTGGGTGGTTACTCATGAATTGTTAAAACAGTGCCAGTTGTCCCGTACGCTTTTGTTGCTTCCGTAAAAAGTGAGTGCCAAGCGCTGTCTTGTAGAGGACTCGGGTCAGATGGTACATGCTCTCTATCTCGGCTTCTTTTGGCACCCTGCCGTACTCGCTGTAGAGCGCCATCGCTACTTTGGCTTTCAAATACCGTTGCTTTTGATCGCGTTTCTGCCCTGACATCACCATAACGCTTTTTAGTGTACCGAAACACATGAGGTATAACAAGCATTGGGACGTTGTTTTTGATACGACTTATGGGAATATACCTTAATCTGTCAGCCATTCGCGACATTGTATACATGTAAACTGTCCCGTATACGAAGGTTTATGGAACTGAAAACTATCCTTCCTTCGATACAGGGGTTCGACTCAGTTGTATATAATTGCATCATGACTGAGAGATACCGAATAATTCCTGCTATGTTTATTATTGTGCACACACAAGAAGCTGACGAGCGAAGAGTTTTGTTGCAACGGCGTATGAACACCGGTTACCGTGATGGTTGGTACGATGCACCGAGTGGGCATTACGAAGAAAAAGATGAGGTTCCGCCGATTGCAGCCGTTCGAGAGCTTCAGGAAGAAACGGGCTTGATCGCCCAGACCGATGATCTTGAATTATTTCATATGGTGACAAACGAGCACGAAACACCAGGCAAGCCATATTGGTATCTGTTCTTTAGGGTGCCCCTCACTCGATGCACTGGCACGTATGCCATTCAAGAGCCTGGGCTGTGCGACGATATGCGGTTT
>Ga0116218_1001312_pt1 | contig 15989 bp, 14 predicted proteins | sample Sb_taG_2_FD_88966 | JGI IMG/M metagenome (GOLD analysis project Ga0116218, IMG submission 88966) | Peat soil microbial communities from Weissenstadt, Germany - Sb_50d_5_LS metaG | ecosystem: Environmental > Terrestrial > Soil > Wetlands > Peat | place: Germany: Weissenstadt | collected 2010-09-21 | reverse complement strand
TATTGTCCCCTTCACTCTTTCGAGGTTGCAACTATTTCTAGTAAGGGTAAGTCAGGTGCAGACGAGATATTCCGATAATCTTGGCTTGCGCACTCTCCTTTGCCGCTTACGCGGCGCACCACGAAAGAAGCTATGGTGCACATTGACGCTAGCGTTGAAGTCGGCCTGACACTCGAAGTGGCAAGAGGAACAACAAAAGAGCTTTCCTCCTTTGCCCGTGATCCGTTGCCCTGCCACCAGGCTGAACCTCATCCCTTTGGCTCCACAACGGGAACAATACTGCGATGTGCCATGCGGATTGACTTCCACGCTCACCACCCCTGATGCATACGCTTTCTCTTTCGCCAGTTGGTTGATTTTACCTTTCAATTGGTTGGCGTGTTTGCGATTGAGCCTCCTCGATGTACTTCCGCCTTTGCGTTTGATCTTGCGTAAGCGTTCAAAGATGAGGACGCACCCTGGATACTGCTCGCACACCTCGACAATCGCCCGCGCAGTCTTGTGCGCGCTATCCAGATTCTGACGACGCACATGTGCCCACAACTGCTGATTACTTCGTTCTCCTTTGACCGCCTTGCCCGACTGCCATTGCTTCTTCGCCACCCGTTTGAGATGCCGGTACCGGTGCTGATCTAAACCCTTGTCGGAAACGAAGCGAGTTGCTTGAATCCTGCCGTGTTGACGCACAGTAATCACTGCGAGGAATTTGACATTGAGATCGACTGCCACGGTCACCAACTCAGGATCTTGCTTGCTCTCCACGATCTTCTTTGCGCTGATAGTCTTGGTTTGCACGAAATGAAGCTCAGCTCCCTGCTTGCCCAGCACCAACTGGGGGCTTTCCGGTTCCCATCCTGCTTCGGTTCGTCGGCGTTCAAAAAAGCGGTTGTACACCGTTGGATAGTGCCTCCACACCCACGCCGTGCCAGTATAGACCTTGAGCCGAAGAAAACTCTTCCTGAGATCCAGTTCATCGAGGTCCAGGGTGAAGGTCCCAGCGTACAGGGTGGGATTGTTAGAAGCCGTAGGGACACCTGGCCTCCCTTTCTTTTTCCCCGAGACATGCCAGCTCTTGGTGGCTTTGAGATAGCCCCGTGCTTTGCCGATCGCATCCTTGATGACCGAGCGGCGATAGCGAGTGGGGAAACCAGGAAACGCTTGCGCGAAGTTCCAGTCGGGCAGAGGAGTCGGGTGATCGGCTGTTTCGACCGTCTGAAACTCGGCCCAGGTCAACAGGACATCGGCAGAAATGATCCCCTCGCGTATCTCGCCAGTCTTCTTGGAAATGACTTCGACTCTGTCGGTGAGTTTCTCAGTGTGTGCCAGGAAAAAATCCAGATAGAAGCGGCGCGCAGCATTGAGGATGTCCACCGTTGCGCGCAGATGCTCTCTTTTTCCTGCATTGGTTCCCCCTGATGCACGTCCTGAGAAATCAAGCAAGAGTTTCGTAGTTCTAGCGGTCTGTCCCATTGACTTCTTCTGCTTACAAACAGTTCATGAGCTCGTGCGTCTAGCACAAGCGCACTTTTTCGCTCGGCGCCCATACAACCGACCCGAAAAAACGGTTACCATGTTGAGCGATTCTTGCACTGTTCTTCGGTGGTGATCCCAAATTTGGGAGGTTCGAAGACCTTTATGTGTACTTGTCTACAACGGAACGTCTCATCGAGATAGCCATATCCAAAGCGAACGAGTGAACACATTGAGTTCCCACAGAACATGTATTGCATGTTAGGCCGGGTACAACCATACCCTATCTACAGATGCAGTCGGCCATACAGAAAGGATTACTCAGGTTGATCCTGGAGCACAAGCTGTTAGGCTTCCTGCCGATCTGTACTTGCTTTCTCGCGAGCATCACTTCTCTCCGTCACAAGGGGAATCGGCCAGTAACATCATACTCCGTGTACGCGCCGTTGCAATCTGTACGAGATCACACCTATGTCTATATTCTGGCAAACAGGAAGCAAAGCGGAAATGTACGGCTTCGCCGCCATTCTTTCCTCTGCCGTCTGAAGTTGGTAGTCTCCAGAACGAAGATCATTATGTGTTATCAGGTCCAAGATCAGGTAAATCAAAGAACCCCAACGTCTCTCATTGAACTTCCTACCCGATCTTATGACAACCCTCTCTCTTCAAACCAGCTTAAAATTCTATCAGCTACTGTTTTCCAGCCAGTTTCTAACATCATATCGTGAGCCATGTCGTCGAAAATCTCCGCCTGTGTTCGATAGGCCTGAGCGCTCGCCTTAATCTCCTTTGGAGAGAAAATAGTGTCATTGGCAGCACCCAGAACGAGCATAGGCGTTTTCACTCGGCTCGGGCGGGGAAGATTCAGGAGCATCATATCCAAGAAAGCTCGATATGACTCGTTTTGTATGCGATGATGATAGGTCCTTACCTTTTCTTCGTGCATATCTGCTGAAAAGAATGCTTCGCGTGTAAGCTCTGGTGTACCCACAATGGGATACAGTTTTAAGGTCGCATTAGCCTTCAGGAAAGCGGTAGGATGTCTCATTGCAATGTTGAGCGTTGTGCGCATAGCGCCAGCGGGTGGCACGGCTGCTAGTAAGACTGCTGCTGGTATCCTGGCGTCTGACTCCAGATATTTCTGAACAACAAGACCTCCCATCGAATGTCCAATCAATACTGGCGGCTCTTCAAGCTGTTCTACTACCTGTCCAACATCAGAGACATAATGTGTGATCCCTGTCCAGCGCAGCCGATTCGATCCCTCGCTTTTCCCATGACCACGAAGATCTATGGCATGTGATCTATAGCCATGCTCCGCAAAATAAGGGAGAAAGAACTCTGTCCAGCACCACGCACCATGCCAGGCACCATGAACGAAGAGCAGAGGTGTTGAGCGAGCATTGGTTTTGGGTTCATGAGTCACTACTTCTAGATGCATAGTTTTTATTGCACCTCCCCTTGCTTATTAGTTTCTTATTCGTCTTGCAATGATGCCAACGCTTGTTTGAGTTTTTGGTAGACAATATCAAGGTGTTCGGGTACGACCTTGATATCAGCGATAACCGGCATGAAGTTTGTATCGCCATTCCATCGAGGAACAATATGGAAATGCATATGTTCGGCGAAACCTGCTCCAGCCACCTTCCCTTCGTTGATGCCCATATTAAAGCCATCAGGTTTCATAACTACGCGCAATGCTCGTAATGCTAACTGTACCTGAGCCATCAAATCGGTGAGTGTTGTGGCATCAAGCCCCTCAATGCTTGCAACATGCTGATAAGGAGCGATCATCACATGTCCATTATTGTAAGGATAGAGGTTCAACATCATAAAACAGAGCGGACCCCGATACAGGATATGATGCTCCTCATCACGATAATCTGCTGGTTGGGTGCAAAAAATACATTCTTGCGGTTGTGGTATTTTCGGCTCGATAAAAGCCATACGCCAAGGTGCCCATAAATTTTCCATGACTTTTTGGCGCGGGTACCCATCGGCTTTAGCCAGGGCAGGAAGCGCCGCCCTCCTTATCGTTGAAATCAATCGTGGCCGCTATCAAACCGTGTGTACAGCGAGCCAGACGCAGCAATTTGCTCGGGACCACCTCCAGGATGGTTTTGCCGGTGCCAGGGTCTTTGAGCACAAAACTCCCTTTGAGTCGTCTTCCTCCGATGTATCCCACCAGCCCTTTGGCTGCAACTCGTTCGTAGAGCTTCCACCCTTTGACCTTACGCGGTGCCCAAATTCTATGCTCACTGTGTTTGCCATTAAACAACTGATACTTGCCACGAGGAACACAGCGCAACACATGGGTGACTGTACTCGGTTCGACCACTTCGCCCATAATACAGGCAATGGCCACCGCATCGTTGGTATGGGACTTGGGAAGGCCGAGCACCTGGATACGCTTGTACTTCGTCTCGTAGCCATAGCTCACTGCAACCTTATCTGTTCCAAAGATCGCCCGAAGGCGCTGGACCACGGCGGTTTTGAGAGTCGATACATGAGCGGCATCTTTCAACGGTGTGCGAGCCTGAGCCTGGATCGTGGGATAACCAAACTCTGCGGCCGTTTGCTTTCCCTTGCGCACATTGCAGGGTTGACAGGCCAGCGTGAGATTGCTCACCCGATTACTTCCACCTCTGGACCTGGGGACGATATGCTCTACCTCCAAAGGAACTTGTTCCGCACCGCAATACGCACAATGACGCTGCCACTTCTCCAGGAGATACTCACGCAGAAAATAGCCTTGCAGTTCGCCTTGCTGATAGTCCAGGCCAGAGATTTCCTGGTGCTGCATCTTTTGGGTGTCGAAACTTCCAACTTCCACATTGACCTGGCACACAGGCAGGACCCTCGCCACGAAATGCACAGCCTTGACCGTCGCTTCTGCCTTAGAACGCAGCGATGGGGGCACCCAGCCAGCGGACCTGCGGCGATTGGCAAAGCGGGTAGCGCGATAGCGGGTGTTGCGGGAACGGCGCGTGCGCCGGTACTGGCGTCGTTGCGCCAACTTGCCCGTGATATCGGTTCGCAGGTGGACCTCGGCCTGATAGACCACCGCGCCGTTCGTGGTAGCGGCCGTCCCTACAGTCTTCGACCCCGTATCGACTCCTATAGTGACCGGCTGGGTATACTCGGTGGTCTCAAACCGCAATTGGATCGTGAATGGCTCACGACTGACCACTTTTGCCAGCCCACGTCTCAGCCAGTACCAGACTTTATTTCGCCGTCTGGTGGGCATCAAGGGCTTTCCTGATGCCCCAAGTACGTAAATGATGGATTGCTCCATAACACTTCCTTTCGGAGTTTTCTCTTCCCCTCGACAATGATGCTTCCCGGTACTTTCTGCTCATCACCGTGACTGACCTCATCACTTTTAAATCAGCAGTTGTAGAGTGGCGAGCTAGGGCAGCACTCGCCAGTACGAACGGAAACACTTAGAAGCATCGGAGTTCTCTCAGTGTGATCTTTGACGCAGAGAAGCTCGACAACGATCACTCAAGAACTGAGTCTGGTCAATCGGCTTGCAAGAGACTGGCTCTCACAAGCCTCCCAATTGGATGGGGAGGTCATTGACAGCGCCATTATAGCACAACAGGCATGGTGAAATTTGTCACACCATGCCTGTTGTTCATCTCGTCTAATGTGTTAGATGTCTTTTCTTCCGGTAGTTTGTTCATCAGCGGGTTGAGGCAACTCTACCCACTCCTGAGCCCACTCGTGGATAGATTGCACGACAGGCTTCAGATCGCGGCCTTTCTCGGTCAGGCGATACTCTACTCGCACAGGAATTTGCGGATAGACGATGCGCTCAACAATACCCTCGGATTCAAGCTCGCGTAAACGGTCACTCAGGACACGATCAGAGAGTCCCTCAACAGTCGCGGTCAGTTCGCAGAACCGTCGTGAACCATCCAAAAGCGAGTCGAGGATGAGTCCTGTCCAACGTTTCCCAAGTAGCTGAATAGCATGCTCGTAACGCGGACACATCTGATACGCTTGAGTTGTTGATGTTGTTTCTACTGGCTGCGTTGCCATTTCTTGCCTTGCCTTTCCGGTCTAATGTTGACCAGAATAGGGTTCTACTCCATTCATTGCATTAGAGTATACCATGCTTTGTCTTCTAACGCAAGTACCGATACTATCAAAAAGTAAGTAATAGATTTAGAACGCTAAACTTTGCTATATGTTGATCATTTCTGCTTGCATTTGTATTGCTACCTTGATTATACTGAGTATATGTTAACAGCAGTTCTGGACACTCACCTCAACACATTTCATCTAGATATCAACTTCTCAGCAGGAAAGGGTAAAACTACCGTCCTGCTTGGCGAAAGTGGTGCAGGCAAAAGCACCGTCTTACGGCTTCTGGCGGGTTTACGTCATCCAGAGCGTGGACATATTTCTCTTGAAGGAAATACGTATTTTGATAGTGAGCGGCACATTGCAATTCCACCTCAGGACCGTCCCTTTGGCTACGTCTTTCAGGACTACGTGCTCTTTCCGCATCTGACCACCTTTGAAAATGTTGCCTTTGGTCTGCGTGCTCAACATTTGCCGCGCAAGGTTGTACGCCAGCGCGTTGGAGAGGCACTTGAGCAGGTGCATCTGGCAGCATACGATCAACGCCGACCTGCCCAATTGTCAGGTGGACAACAACAACGAGTGGCCATCGCCAGGGCATTGGCATTACATCCACAACTGTTATTACTCGATGAACCGCTAGCAGCATTAGATGTGCAAACACGACGTGAAGTCCGGCAGGAACTGCGTAATCTCCTCTCAAGTGCTGGCATCACCACTGTAATGGTAACCCATCAGTACCTGGAAGCATTGCTCTTCGGATATCACATATTGGTTCTCGAGCAGGGCCAGGTTATTCAACAGGGCAGTCATCGCGATCTCCTGCAATACCCTCGATCTTCTTATGTAGCTGAACTGGTGGGAATGAATTTCTTCCGCGGGCGTGTTATCTGTTGCGAAGCAGGTGCAATGTGTACCATCCAACTGCAAAATAATGGCCGACCCGGTATTGAGTTGAGTGCAGCACTGGAAGAACAAATACAAAAGCTACCAGAACCTGGTGATGAGGCATTTGTGCTTGTTGACCCGCGTAGCATCACGTTGTATCAAACGCTACCTGATAGCTCTGCACGTAACGTTTTTCAAGGTATAATCGTGCAATTGTTGAACCTGGGTACCCCTTTCGAAAAGAATAGCGAACAAAGTGGGCGTGTACGGGTCAGTATGAGTGTGGACGATTCTGTGCCACTTCTTACTGCTGAAGTGACAGAAGCTTCGGCCAGCCGTATGGAGTTGAGCGAAGGCAAAATGATGTACGCCACCTTCAAAGCCACCGAAGCTAGAGCATATACTTGAAAGAGTAACCGATGTCACATATATTGAAGCCTCCATGTGATGAGGCAGTGATTCAGGCTGCACCTGAACAGCTTTCAAAAGACGTGAAGAAGGCAACCCTGGCCGAATCGGTATCCTCTCAGGGCCACACTGGCACATGGGTATTGGTGGCCACCATCCTTGGTTCCAGCATGGCCTTCATCGATGGCACCGTTGTCAACGTTGCACTGCCCGTGCTCCAGACCGACTTGCATGCCACCGCCACCAATGTACAATGGGTCGTCGAAGCCTACTCCCTCTTCCTGGCAGCCCTTATCCTCGTCGGAGGCTCTTTAGGCGATCACTATGGTCGCAGACGTATCTACGCCATCGGCATCATACTTTTCACCCTGGCATCGGTAATCTGCGGTCTCGCACCCAATGTCAACGTGTTGATTATTGCACGCGCTTTTCAAGGTGTAGGTGGCGCCTTACTCGTGCCCGGCAGCTTAGCCATCATCAGCGCCTCCTTCGACACCAAACACCGGGGCCGTGCCATCGGCACCTGGTCAGGCTTTACCGCCATCACCTCCGCCGTGGGACCCGTCTTAGGAGGCCTGCTCGTGCAATATGCCTCCTGGCGCTGGGTCTTTTACATCAACGTCCCACTGGCCATCATCGTGCTTCTCGTCCTGTTCTGGCGAGTTCCCGAAAGCCGCAACGAAGCCCTGGGCGAGCACGCCAGATTGGACTGGCCGGGTGCCATCCTGGCCACCCTGGGACTGGGAGGCATCGTCTTCGGCCTCATCGAATCCAACGACCTGGGCTTTGGCAATAGCCTGGTGCTGCTCTCCCTGGCCATCGGCGTCGTAGCTCTGCTCGCATTCGTGCTGGTAGAAGCGCGCAGCCACTCGCCAATGCTGCCACTCACCCTGTTCCGCTCGCGTACATTCAGCGGAGCCAACGTCTTGACCTTCCTGCTCTACGCCGCCTTAGGCGCCAGCTTGTTCTTCCTGCCCTTCAATCTCATCCGCGTACAGGGCTACACCCCTACCGAAGCAGGAGCCGCCAATTTACCCTTGATCCTGTTGATGTTCTTTCTCTCACGCTGGTCAGGAGGACTGGTGACACGCTACGGAGCTAAACTGCCCCTGATCATCGGTCCCCTGATCGCAGCAGCGGGGTTCGCCCTCTTTGCCGTGCCAGGCATCGGAGGCAGCTACTGGACGACGTATTTTCCAGCCGTAGTCGTGCTGGGCATCGGTATGGCAGTGAGCGTGGCACCCTTGACCACCGCCGTCATGGGGTCTGTGGATCAACAGTACATCGGCACAGCATCGGGCGTCAACAATGCCGTCTCGCGTACCGCCGGGCTTATCGCCATCGCCGTCTTTGGCATCATCGTCCTGGCCGTATTCAGCAGCAGCCTGGCGAGTCACCTTTCAGCCGTTCCTGTGCCAGCAGGAGTCCACCAGGCGCTCATCGAGCAACAGAACAAACTGGTTGGCATAGAGATTCCGATGGATGTGAGCACTGGCACCCATGCAGCACTTCAGCAAGCCATCGCCGACTCCTTTATCACGAGTTTTCGGGTGATCATGCTGCTAGCCTCCTTCTTAGCGCTTTGCAGCTCCTTGAGTTCACTACTGCTCATCGAAGGCAAACCACCACAACCACCACAGGCCGCCACGAAAGCTCCTGATGGCGATCATATATAGAAGTGCAGAGGACGAAGTCCTTTGCCGGGGTTCGGGGTGTCCTTGAAAAATCCCCTTCATTTCATGTTCGCTGCTGCAGGCAGCAAGAAAGGAAACTTACTTTGGCTACACAATGTACACATCTAAACCAGATACGACGGGTCACCCCCGGCGCAAACGGCTGCGAGGATTGCTTGAAAATCGGAGATACATGGGTACACCTGCGTATCTGTCTCGAATGCGGGCATGTTGGTTGCTGCGATTCTTCTAAGAACAAGCATGCCACCAAACACTTCCACGCGACGAACCATCCAATCGTCCAGTCATTTCAACCTGGAGAAGACTGGCGCTGGTGCTATATAGACCAGGTATTGCTGTAGGGGCAAGGTGTATCCCTTTGATTCCAACGAATTCGTTCAGGAGTCCCGCATGGGCTGGCCAGAACGCGACTGGAATTGAGAGCACCCGCTTGTCATCCTCCCACTATCCTACACTAAGCACATGAGTACCGACTGACCGGCAACAGCATGGTTTGCCTATGTCCGCACTCGGCAAAGGTTTTTGTGGTGTAGGCAAGGGGACTTTGATCACATTCCGCTCAGCTTCTTCAGCTTTCACGACAAGTGCAGCAAAGAACAGAGTCCATGGCCGTATCAACTGTCGATGTGTTCAGTCCAGCTTTGGCCGCCGCGCCATTAGACAGGACGTCCCTGTCGCTTTATCCTTTTTGATCTACTATGTAGAACTGACACTCTTGCTGTACATGCTATAAGCATCGCGTCGCTCTTGCAGAGCAGCGTTGTAGAGTTCACAACACGGAGCAAGCTGCGTGTTCAAGATGATTTTTTTGCTTCTTCGTCAGTTACAGTCGAGAACAATGCGCTTTCTTCATAGAGAATCATTCTTTGTGGCTGTGAAAAAGCGGAATAGAGCTGACCCAACCGCTTTCTCCCCTCCAAGCGCCTTCTCATTCCCAATGTGAAACAAAAGAGGCGTTCGAAGGCGGATTTTGATAATGCTAGTCTGGCAGGGCACAGGTTATGCACATAATAACCTAGGACGACCGCATAAGTACGTCCTGGACTTGCTCTGCTAGACCCACAGGCGCTTTCACTCTTATCGTGTCTCGCCAATGATACAGTTCAACTTCTAGATATGGATTTTGTTTTCGACAAAGGAGCTTGCAATGACCTTTTCAACTCAATCGAAATCTACCTTTCATGTTAATGAGCAGAATCGGCGCGATAGGTTGTCTGTATTCGGAAAGACTTCAATATCTTGACTAAACTATTGCTACTCAATTCGCCTTTCATCCCTTGCATGAATGACGGGAGGATGAAAGGCGTTCCGCTTTTGGGGTAGAGAAAAAGAAGAGGAGGAGAGACGAGGAAAACGGGAAGGCCAGGACAAGGATCATGCTCATCTACGAGTACAAACTGGACGGTACGAAGCGGCAGTATGCTGCAATCGATGAAGCCATCCGCATCGTCCAGTTCATTCGGAACAAGTGCTTGCGCCTGTGGATGGACACGCGGGGTACTAGCAAAAATGATCTGCAATGTTACTGCGCTGTCCTGGCCAAAGACTATCCCTTCGCCGCCCGTCTCAACTCTCAGGCAAGACAAGCCTCAGCTTCCCGCGCCTGGTTTGCGATCGGGAGGTTCTATGACAACTGCAAGCACCACAAGCCAGGCAGGAAGGGCTATCCTAAGTTCCAGCACGATAATAGAAGCGTGGAGTACAAAACGACAGGTTGGAAGCTAGAAGTCGGTGGCAAGCATATCACGTTCACTGATGGCTGTGGCATTGGGCGACTGCGTCTGGTTGGCAATTCCTCTCAGAAGATCGAAGCATTTCCACTCCAGCAGATCAAGCGGGTGCGGATTGTGCATCGTGCGGATGGGTACTATGTCCAGTTTGGGGTACAGGCAGAACGCCGGATTATCCATCGGCCATCGGGCAAGCAGGTGGGGATTGATGTCGGGTTACAGGCGTTCTACGTTGACTCCGACGGAACCATCGTCGAGAACCCACGCCACTACCGCAAAGCAGAGCACCGCTTGAAGCGGTTGCATCGACGCCTTTCTCTTAAACAGAAGGGTGGCAAGAACAGAAAGAAAGCCAGGAAAGCCCTGGCCAAAGGCTATCTGAAGGTTCAACGGCAGCGTGAGGACTTTGCCCGCAAACAGGCAAGCACGCTGGTCTCATCTCGCGATGTGATTGCCTACGAGCGTCTTCAGATACGCAATATGGTCAAGAACAGGCATCTGGCAAAGAGCATCCACGATGCCGGTTGGGCGGCATTCCTGCGTTGGGTCAAACACTATGGCGTGGTACACGGCATCCCCGTCATTGCCGTCGAACCACACTTCACCAGCCAGGAGTGTAGCTCGTGTGGAACGATGATCAAAAAGTCGCTTTCCGTACGCACCCACATCTGTACCGGTTGTGGTGTCGTGTTGGACAGGGATCACAATGCTGCACGCAATATCTTGGCCAAGGCGCTCGAAGGTACCCTGGGGCACAGGGAAACCTCCACCTCGGTGGAAAACGCTTCTGGACAGACCTCCTCTACTCGTCCTCGCCATGCGAAGATGGGCAAGTGGGCTGGTTGAAGGAAGAACCCCCGTGCTTGAGCCGGGGATTGTCAGTCGTGTACCGTTTCGCTGTCCCATTGACACGTCACGGGGATTGCCTGCTTAAGAGCTTCTGCCAACCCATCGATATCGGTTACGTCATCCCGATACACAGCCCAGGCTTTTGCTTTTTGTTCAGGCGTCGCAGGTTTGCGATAGGCGATAACGCCAATACGCTTTCCGTTTGGGAAGAATTCCTCTTTAATTCGAGTTAAATCTTCCCAGCGGATTTCTATGACTTCTCCGTTTTTGCTACGTTTAACCAGTGCCTCATGTTCCAGGGCAATCGTAAAAGGGATAGGCGCAATGATGCGTAAATAGATCACGAAGCCAGTGATAAATAGTAAAGCGGCAATGGTACTACCTATGACTGATATTCCCTGGTAAATAGCAATCCACAATACCAGGGCAGTTAAACCCAAAACACCAAGTATTGTGACAGTACGCTTAAATGGGCTGAGACCAGGTCCAATAAAGATCTGTCCTTGCGCTGCCGCAGATGATGCCATACCAATACTCCAAATTTATCTGTTTATCTATTCTCTATCAGCTATTGTAGCAACAGGCACATGTTATAGCAAGAGCATGTCTTTGGTACGGGTTTCCTATGCGTCTGCACTGCAAGTATGATATACTGAAGCCTCTGTAACAGAGAGGTTCTCTCCATGTCAAACTGTCACATGCAGGGATTTCCTTTGTATTGTCCCCGAAGTCGAAAGTCGTAGGCGCAGCTCATCAGCACGGCAGACCATGGAGCGTGGATGCCAGCCATCGCAAAGAACGGAGATTACAAGCATGTCTACACAGTTCGGGCAACCACAATGGCTAACCCTGGAGGGGACTTCTGGTAAATCATCCGGCTCTCTTTCACCTGTGGGTTTAACAAGGACAACAGGCAAATTGCTTGCGACGCAGGGCTATGTTGTGGGTATTGAGATAAGTGGCAGTGGCACGCGCCAATCCGTAGCGCTTGCAGACCTGGGAGGCAATATACAATACCAGGTGCGGCATTCGTTGGAGAATGTGCCTGACACAAAAACTGTTCTCAGTCTCATTCAAGAAATGCTCGCTGATGTGATGAATCCTGAGCGACTTCAGAATGGTCGTGTTTTACGTGTAGGCGTTGCTGTAGGTGGGCTTGTGGATGCAACTCACGGTATAGTACGTACTTTGTACCATACACATGGATGGAATGACTTTCCGCTACAGGACTATCTTTCAGAGAGACTTGATATACCTTGTATAATAGATAACAATGCAAATGCGGCTGCATTGGCGGAAGTACAATATGGAGCAGCTTCTGTCAAAGGTCAGAATCCTCGCAGCGCTGAACGTGTCGTACTTTATATCGGCCTGGGACGTGGTATCGGTGGTGGTCTGGTGATCAATGGCAAGATATTTCATGGAGAAACATGCATTGCAGGTGAAATTGGCCACGTATTCGTCAAAGAAAATGGGCCGCAATGTTCATGCGGTAGCTATGGGCATCTTGAGGCAATCGCGTCAGCTCAGGCAATTTCACATGCGATGATAGAACATTCGGAAGCGCACCCTGAGACAGTACCAGCTCTACGGCGCGTTGCAGGAGACAGGCCAGATAACATTACAACTGATCAGGTATTCATGCTGGCAGCTGAAGGTAATGAAGTAGCCCAAAGCATCGTTCAGAATGTACAGACCTATGTGGGGATCGCCCTGGCAAATATCGTACAAATGATCAACCCGGGCGTTATTATCTTAGGCGGGCAGGTCGCGCAAGCTGGGGACGTCTTCATAAAACCATTGCAAGCGCGTGTACTTGCATTATGTCCTGCGGGAGCGAATACTTCATTGAGAATCATTCAGAGTTCATTTGGATCAGAAGCAAACATTGTAGGGGCAGTTACACTGGCCTTACAAGATATAGAATAGATAAGTATCTACAAGCAAGGTACCCCTACGAGGCAAATTGTGGAAACAGGGCGGGTAATAAACAGGCGCTATCTGTTACAACGCTTAATCAAGCATGGGCAGATGTGTGCCATTTACCAGGGAACGGACCAGGTGTTGCAGCGCACAGTTGCAATCAAAGTTGTCCAATCTTCCGACATTACAGCATACAGAGCGGCCATCAAGTTGACGGCGCATTTTTCTCACCCGAACATTGTGGGCCTCTATGACCTTGTCGTCGAACCTGAGACGCTCTACATCATACAAGAGCACATCGAAGGAGTTCCTTTTTCCATACTGCTGCAACAGCAATTGTCTCCTTTCGAGATTGTTGATATTGGCATGCAAATCAGCCAGGCTTTGATTTATGCTGAGAATGAGCCTTCCAACGTGTGCCATGGGGATCTGACACCCTCTGCGATCATGCGCGATCCACAGGGACTGGTACGCGTAAATAATTTTGCTCTGCCGGGCGACTTCCTCTACTTCCAAAACTGGTGCAAAATGGGTGGAGATGATATTGTATTCTCCGATCCTGAATTGCCCATTGGTCAGCAAAGTGAAGCCAGGCGTTCTGACGATATTCGGGCCACAGGTCTACTTCTCTACCAGCTCCTCGCCGGGCGAACCCAGGGTGCAAGCATCGTTGAACCGCCATCAGACGGTCGCCTGCGTTTCCAGCGAAATGTTCCTCCTGTATTATGTGAAACAGTGGCTCGCGCCGTTGTTCGCCAGCACCCACAACGTATTTATACACCCGAAGAGCTGTATACAGATCTCAAAGCATTGAGCGAGACGCTTGCACAGCCATTACCCATAGTAATGGCTATTACCAGCAACGTCTACCAGCCGCCAGTAGAGCCGATAGTAATCAGCCAGACAACTGCACCGGGTACAGGCAAGCTTGCTTCTGCTCTACCCGTACGCGATACTGAACAACCCGGGCTTAATGTCCCCTCATATCGCTCAGATCAAAGCATGCAAATCCCCGTAGAACAAATCAGTCCTGCCTCACCCACAGTAGCCGACGTTTCCCTGAAATTAGCCGCGGCACGCCAGGCTGCATATCCCGAACCCGTGCCACAACAGCAAAGTCGCCAATCCTTTCTCCCCATACTTGTAATTGGCCTGGTCGTATTCGTCCTGCTCTTCATCATTGGTTTCTTCGCTGGCCACTTCTTAATTCCCTGATTGATGGGCACCAGGACAGCGCAAGCGCCCCACCACCCATCATCCGCACCACAGTACCTAAAAAGTCCGCGCCAACTTTCACCTACGTGATACAATGCCCACAGACTACCAGATAGGAGACTATAAAAATGCCAATAGCCATAATTGTCCATGGAGGAGCAGGCACCGTTACACCAGATCGAGCCGAAATCGTCCAGGAGGGATGTAAAGAAGCTGCTCTTATTGGATGGCACGTCTTGCAAACAGGTGGTTCAGCGCTCGATGCAGTCGAAGTAGCGGTACGCTCGCTTGAAGATAACCCTCAGTATAACGCCGGCACAGGCGCGTGCCTCACAGGCGATGGAAATATAGAACTTGATGCAGGCATCATGGAGGGACATACGCTTCAGGTCGGAGCCGTCGCATGCGTTGAACTCATCAAAAATCCCATCTTACTTGCCCGCAAGGTATTAGAGAGTTCACATGTCTTGCTTGCAGGCAAGGGTGCGCAGGCCTATGCTCTGGAATGCGGAATACCCATGTGTGAGTTAGAAGACCTGGTCACTGAGCGACAATATCAAATCTGGCTCGAGAAAAAAGCACAGGCAGCCGAAGAATCGAACATCGAAGATGAACCACGTTATCACCGTCGTGAAGTAGCATCTGTAGAAGCTCGCGAAGAAAGACATGGCACCGTCGGTGCCGTGGCAATAGATATGGCTGGCCACCTTGCCGCCGCGACCTCAACAGGAGGCATTCCCAACCAGTATCCCGGCCGTGTTGGCGACTCGCCCCTCGTCGGCTGTGGCTTCTACGCAGATGATAATGCTGCAGTTTCCTGTACAGGCGACGGCGAAGACTTCACACGCCTCCTGATAGCTAAACGTGCTGCCGATTTCGTAGCTCACGGAGAATCTGCCCGCGATGCCGCCGCAACAGCAATTGCGTTTCTCGGAGCTAAAGCCACCGGCACAGGCGGACTGATCATGATAGATCGAAAAGGCAACATCGGCTTTGCCTGGAACAGCCACAACATGAAATATGCCTATATTACCGAGGGCATGGACAGCCCCGAAAGTGGCATATAGAAACCGAACACGAAGGAGACACCCATGGCCCAGCCTCTCAATGGCATACGAGTTCTCGACCTCTCCCGCTTGCTCCCAGGCGCCTACGCGACACAAATGTTAGCCGACTACGGCGCAGACATCATCAAAATCGAAGAACCGGGCAGCGGCGACTATGGACGTTTCATGCCTCCACAGCTAGCGGGCGGTATGAGCCTCTACTTCGTAGCAATCAATCGCAATAAGCGCAGCATGACCCTCAACCTGAAATCGCAGGCAGGACGCGAAATATTCCTGCGCCTCGTGCGCCAGGTAGATGTCGTGCTCGAAAGCTTCCGTCCCGGCGTCATGGATCGTCTCGGCCTCGGGTATGAACAGCTCAAAGAAATAAACCCGGGACTGGTCTATTGTGCCATCAGTGGCTACGGACAGGACGGGCCATACCGCCTGCGTGCTGGGCATGATCTCAACTACGCTGGCTATGCTGGATTGCTCGACTACAATCGCGGCCATGGTGGCGAACCTGCCATGCCGCCAACCCAACTGGGCGATCTCGCGGGCGGCAGCTTCATGGCCGTAATCGGCATCATGACAGCTCTCTATGGACGCACCCAGACCGGAGAAGGACGAATGATCGATGTCTCAATGACCGAAGGCGTCATGTCCCTCCTACCTCT
>Ga0116218_1001306_pt1 | contig 16046 bp, 17 predicted proteins | sample Sb_taG_2_FD_88966 | JGI IMG/M metagenome (GOLD analysis project Ga0116218, IMG submission 88966) | Peat soil microbial communities from Weissenstadt, Germany - Sb_50d_5_LS metaG | ecosystem: Environmental > Terrestrial > Soil > Wetlands > Peat | place: Germany: Weissenstadt | collected 2010-09-21 | reverse complement strand
TCCGCAATCGGATGATTGAGGAACGTTGTCAGCGGGCTTCTACAACGGCTTGTTACCTCGCCGCTTCGCCGCTCAAGAGTACTACTGGTGGAACAGTAGGCCTCATTACGCCTAGATAGGCGCATGAAGCAATTATGTACGCGACCTCGTGTCGCACTGGCAATGCCCACATCGACGCCCACACAAGGGGCTGATGACTCTGTTTGAAGAGGAACGTCCTCATCAAACGAGAGGGTCAGCCACCAGACCCCATGGCGTTTATGCAGGGTGGTAGACGTATTTAGCGTCTTGCCTTCAATGGCTTGGCGGTGATAGGCAGCGAGTTTGACCGGGACGTGCAGCGGATGACCCTTGTCCAGGGTAGAGATGCGCAGCCAGTAGTAGAAGATCGAATCTTCGGATTGCTCTACCACCACAATATTCGCATTGGCCTGGATGCAAGGGATGCGAAGCTCAGGCACCTTCCACTCGCGCCATTGGGGTTCCTTGCGATCGGGATCGGGCTTCTGCTCCTGCGCTTGTTTCCAATCAGCGAGCGCTTCCAGATAGGCATCGTATGCGGCTTGTCGGTTGGTGCGCCAGGATTTTGCGATGCCTGCAGCCTGCTGTATGACGGCTCGATGCAGGCGGTCGGAGAGGACGGACTCAAAGACGGGATCCGCGAATTTGTCAGGGGCTGCTTCCTGCGCGCAAAGGAGCGACACATACTGCTGGCAAAGTGGCAGATAGACTGCGATCAGCTGATCTAATGTCTCCAGCTTCCCTGGATTGGCTTCGCTGAGGCGAATATGCGTCACCGCGCGGGTCAGCGTCTGCTGCGACTTCTTTTTCCGTTTTCGCTGCTTTTTGTCTTTCCCAGGGGCTTTTTGAGGCTTCTGGCTCACCCAAAGATCGGTTCTGCTGCAATGCAGCCGGCACTTGTTGCGTCTTGCATGTGGCTCGTCCACGCCCGTGACGCCGGGTACAACATGAGGTGATGAGGCGACACGTGATACACGAGCGTATACAGCGACCGTGCGCTTGCGTGTCGAGCGAAGCTCTGGCGGATCGATAATCACTGTGCCGGTGGGCAGTTGGGAGCCAGGTATCTGACCTCGATCCCACATGCGCCAGACAGTGTTGTACTGTTCCCAATACGCTTTGCGTACCGCGACACCTTCATGAGTAGAGTATAGTACACTTGTTCTCATTTTGCCAGAGATGATACTACTCTGTGTTAAATGGCTACAAAAAATGGATACTTGGTTCAGTTCTATGTGCGTTCGCGCCTTCGCTGCCTTTCCTGATTGCCTTCCGCGCTGTACAGGGATCGGGTGGTGGAAGGCTAAAACAGTTGTGGATATCTTTGCTGTTTGGCGCATTTCCTGAAAAGGAACGCGGTGTCGCCTTTGGAATCTATGGCATACCTCTGATCGTTGCTCCCGCCAGCGTTCACGTGTTGGGAGGCTTCTTTGTCGAATATCTCATTTGGCATCTTAAAATAAGATTTCTCTCAATTTACCCATACTCTTTGTCTACAACGTCTGATATAAGTCTACGCGCTTTGATATCTGACAGTGTATGGAAAGAGTAATGAGTTCCAGTAAGAGAATGGTAGAGATCGACATGAAGGTTATAGGAAGCTCAGAACAATTGAACAGACTACCCGAAGCGGTTATCCCTTCGCAGCAGTTGCCAACTACGACGAGCGATTCTGAAGAGTGGCTGCTGGCGACTTATGGAAAGACTTTTCATTTTGCCGCACGCTTTCTATCTCCAAGGCTTCGGCAGGATGTTGTAATTCTGTATGCATTCTTTCGCACGTTAGACGATCTGGTGGATATACCAGCGGAGGGCCGTCGGATCGAGGATATCCACAGGGAGCTAAAGGCCTGGCAGAGTTGGTTCACAGGAAGCCGATCCTTTCCTGCGCCACGGGAACCCCTTGGATCCAGGCTTGCCCCTGTCCTGGCCGAACATCGCGTTCCCACATCTATTTTCCTCGACTTTCTCGAGGGAATGATCTCAGACCTGGAGCCTCTGGAGATATGCAACTTCAGTGAGTTGTATCGCTATTGCTATCGTGTTGCGGGAACAGTCGGTCTGGCTATGACCCACATCATGGGTGTCAATTCGGCCCAGGCGCTAGCTGCGGCGGAAAATCTTGGTATCGGCATGCAACTGACGAATATTCTGCGCGACGTGGGTGGCGATCTCGCAGCAGGTCGTATCTACCTTCCTCAAGACGACCTGGCACGCTTTGACTGCTCACCTGCTCATCTGGCTCGACTTATAAAGAAGCAACGTGGTCCCGATGATCGCTTTCGTGCCTTGATGCGTTACCAGGTTGTCCGCGCTCATCATTACTATGTTCATGGTATGTCAGGTATCTGGCTGCTTCCTCTTGAATGTCGGCTGCCCATTCTGGTTGCGAGCCGTCTCTATCGTCGAATCCTGATCGTGATTGAGCGTAAGGACTATGACGTGCTCCGCTCGCGTGCTTCGACAGGCTTCCCAGAAAAGGTGCGCGAAGCCGCTATCGCTTTCACACTCGACCGGCTTTGGAATCGCGGTGAGGCAGGCCTCACCTCCGAAGCGGAGGTGCTCTTTGAAGACTGATCGCCTTCTAGTACCAATTGTTATGCTGCAGGCCCTGCTAGGCATACGTGTGATCTGGCGAATGGTTCGCAGCGCTGGAGGTGAGCGCATCACGGCTGATCATTGTACGGGCGCGAGCGGGGACTACCTGGTGAAGGAGCGTGTATCAGTGATCGTGCCGGTACTGAATGAGCATAATCGGCTTTCATTGTGCCTTGAAGGGTTAATCGCCCAGGGAGCAGAAGTCCATGAGATTTTGGTCGTGGATGGAGGCTCAAATGATGGCACACAGCAGTTGGTCCGTACCTATGCTCAGAGAGACCCGCGCATGCGTCTTGTTGATGCCAGTCCTGTTCCAACCAACTGGAATGGCAAGGTCTGGGGATTGCAGGTAGGGTTATGTTCTGCTAGCCCCGACTCTAACTGGATGCTTACGGTGGATGCGGATGTTCGTCCCAAAGCTCCTCTGATGCATGCGCTTCTGGCACACGCAAAGCGAGCAAGGCTTTCTGCACTCAGTGTAGCAACACTGCAAGAGATCGAAAGTGTTGGGGAGGGGTTGTTGCATCCCTCCCTGCTCACCACACTGGTCTACCGCTTTGGTATTCCAGGAAAGGTTATTCGCCAGGTAAGCGAAGTGCAGGCAAATGGTCAGTGCTTTCTGTTCAGACGAGATGCATTGGAAGCCTGTGGAGGCTTTCTGGTCACACGTCACTCTGTGTGTGAAGACATCACGATTGCGCGAGCTCTGGTGGCCGCAGGGCATCCTATTGGCTTTTATGAGGCTGGCGACCTGGTTTCCGTTAACATGTACGCTGATTGGCGCGATACCTGGCGCAACTGGACGCGCTCACTGCCGATGCACGACCGATTCTCAGGCATACATACCTTGTTCGGATGGCTCGAGGTTGCGCTGGTACAGGCGCTGCCTCTCCCATTTATGCTCTTCCTCATCATCGCGCGTACTCAACATAGCTGGCTCATGATGCTCAACAGCATACTCCTGTCGGTGCGTATCGGCGTACTCTTTGGTACAGCGAGGGCCTATCAACGGCGGCCGTGGTCCTATTGGCTTTCGCCTCTCTGCGATCTGCCGGTGGCTGTCCAGCTTTTGAGAAGTACGCTGCAACGTCGACATGTCTGGCGCGGTCGTGTTTTAGTTCGTGGAGGCATATAATGAGAGCGGTCAAAATCCTTTTCTTTTGCCATCTTGCGGCTCTGGTATTCGGTATAGCGGGCCTCTTAGTGATGGTGCCGCATCCTGAATTGTGGAGTTGGAACCCTTTTCTCATAGAAGTTTTCGACTTTGGCATTCGTTATTCCGGGTCGCTGCATATCATTTTCGGGGCAGCAACGATGCTTCTCTTTGGACTCCTCTTCGTCGGTCCAAGGAAGACGTTCATTTTTTTCTTCATCTCATCTATGATCTCGTTAAGTATGGAATTGATCGGTACCAGTACTGGTTTTCCTTTCGGAGCTTATTCCTATACCAGTTTTCTTGGATTCAAAATACTTGATCACGTGCCCTATTCTATTCCTCTCTCCTGGTTCTACATGGGTTTTACCAGTTATATCCTGGCGAGTGTGATTGTTCCGAGGTTGTGGCAGCGTCATCACACGCCCTGGTCACTCATACTGGGTGCTTATTTCCTGACCGTATGGGATCTGGCGCTGGATCCAGCGATGGCCAGTAAGTATCTTCCATTCCACTTCTGGTTATGGCATCAGGCTGGCCCTTACTTTGGCATGCCCATTCGTAATCTGGTCGGATGGTCACTGACCGGCCTTGCTTTTATGGGTGTCAGCCGACTACTATGGCGCACGAACCTGGATCCAAAGCGCATAGTCGTATGGCTTCCATTTGGCATGTATGCGGCGAATATAGGTTTTGCTATAGCGCTGGACCTGAGCGCAAGGCTTTGGATTCCCTCTCTCATGGCAGTAATGCTTGGTGTTGTTCCTGCTTCGCTCGTTTTCTTTCTTCAACCAGGTAGGAAAGCGTGGCAAACTACTGGGGTAAATAACTCCGTCTTCAAGCGCATATCGCTATTTGTCTTGCATAAAGGTAGTTGGATGATTGCCCGCCGCAAGGTAAAACTTGTGGTAGAAGGACTGGAAAACGTGCCGAACAACGGACCTTTAGTCATAGTTGCACGCCACTTTCATCACCTTTACGATGGCTGTGTTCTAATGAGAGCCGTTCCACGGCGTCTCCATATCTTCGTTGCCCTGGATTGGGTGAAGAAGCGCTGGTTGCGTAGCTTTATGGAGAGGGCATGCACTATGGCGGACTGGCCTATTGTATTGCGGGCCGAACAGCTCAATGAGAACGCTGCCCAGCATTCCGAAACAGCGTCAAGTGCCTATTCATTCGATGAGGCCAGGAGCTACCTGCGCCATGCAATGAAAGACTCGATTCGGCTGTTGCGAGATGGTGAGGCGCTCGTGGTCTTTCCGGAAGCGTACCCTGACATCGACCCACGAAACACGACGAAGGTTGAAAATCATACTTCTCTTCCATTCCGGCCAGGTTTCGCAAGGCTAGTAGAAATGGCGGAGAGAGATGAGCGGACCAGGGTAGCAATCGTCCCAGCAGGATTGTCCTATAGACGAAACGAGAGCTGGAATATCATCCTGCGATTCGGTCCGGCGCTTTCATGTAGCGATTACACCAGCTCCTCACACCTCGTGCAGGATGTCGAGAAGCGTGTACGCGAACTATCTGATCAGATGGCAGATACTCTATCCACCCACACAGAGGAGACTATACAATTATGACACAACTACTTTCTGGCGAAACCATCACTCCTACGATGAACGAACGTCGCAAAGCTATGGCTATCGTAATAGGTGGTGGCTTCGGTGGTCTTGCAACAGCCATCCGTTTACAGGCTGCCGGTCACACGGTCACACTTGTAGAGGCGCGTGAGCGCCTTGGAGGACGGGCTTCCCAGCTAAAGCAGGATGGATTCACTTTTGATATGGGGCCTAGCCTGATAACGGCGCCACATCTGCTTGAGGACCTGTGGAAGGCGGCTGGCCGAAGTTTTGCAGAGGATGTCTCTCTGTTACCGCTCAGCCCGTTTTATCGCATCTACTTTCATGATGGTCGTTATTTCGACTATTGGGGAACGCCGACAGAAGATGAAGCTGAAATCGCCAAATTTGAGCCGCGTGACGTACAAGGTTATCGCTCATTTCTTGCAGATACGCAACGCATCTATGATCGTGCTTTTGCGGATTTAGCCGATCAACCTTTCCTCACGCTGAGTGGATTTCTAGGTGTTGCACCTGAACTCATGCGTTACGGTGCGCAGCGCAGCGTCTACTCATATGTCTCGCGCTACTTCCATAATCCACAGTTGCGCATGGTCTTCTCGTTCCATCCGCTATTCATTGGGGGCAATCCTTTCCGCGCAAGCGCCATTTACAGTATTGTGCCTTATCTTGAACGTCTAGGCGGCGTACATTTCACACCTGGTGGGGTGTATTCGCTCGTTGAGGCTATGGAGCGCCTGTTTCTCTCACTCGGTGGTGAAGTTAAATGTGGTGTGCCTGTTGAGCAGCTTCTTCTTCATGGGCGCCGTACAACAGGAGTACGATTAGAAGACGGGACAGCGCTTCATGCAGATGTAGTCGTCGCAAACAGCGATGTAGCCACCACCTATCTCAACTTGTTACCTGCATCTTCTCGCCCCAAGACAGTTACCAGGCGTTTGAAAAATTACCATTATTCTATGAGTTGCTACCTGTTGTACCTGGGGATTAATCGTCAGTATGAGCATTTGCGCCATCACACAATTATTATACCAGATCGTTATCGCGAGCTTATTCATGATGTATTCGATGGTCAGGGTATGCCAGACGACCTGGCGCTCTATCTGCATGTTCCTACAAAGACGGATCCGTCGATGGCACCTCCAGGCTGTGAAAGTCTTTACGTGCTTGCTCCTGTGCCCAACCTCGCACATGGAATAGACTGGGAACAAGAAGCGCCCGCATTTCGTAATAAGATCATTCAATTCCTTGAGCAAGAGGCGGGTTTAGAAGGTCTAGAAGCGAGTATTGTGACCGAGCATGCTTTCACTCCACTTGATTTTGCATTTGAGCTGCGAAGTTATCTGGGGGCAGCGTTCTCAATCGAGCCAACGCTTTTCCAGTCTGCATACTTCAGACCCCATAACCGCTCTAATTATATTGAAGGCCTGTACTTTGTGGGAGCTGGAACCCATCCTGGTGCCGGTATTCCAGGCGTGTTGCTTTCGGCTAACATCACCAGCCGCCTGGTGGTTGAGGACCTGGCGAGGGCACAGAATTTCAGCATAAGTTGACGATGTGCGCAAAACATCCGAAAGTAGTGTGTCCTGGCGAGGGGCTTCCAGAGGGACCGCAAGAGTACACCATGGCAATGATTTACAGACACTGTATAGCGATGCAATCCTGGTGCCGGGCGAGCGATTCCTCTATCTCAGCACCGCTCAACACCTGACGCAGATTGCTCAGTGCTGCCTGTATACGCTTTTTGAGGGTGTTTTCTGATACCCGCAACGCTTGAGATATCTCCGGCACCGTCATCCCCTTATAGTAGTGGAGGGCGATTACCATTTGCTGCTTCGCAGGTAAGTTCTCAATGGCTTGCGCAAGATCCCAATTGCGCTCGATGCGGCCTTTAGCATACTCTGCTATTTGTGACGCCAGATCCGTTTCTTGCTCAGAAATTGATTGACGTAGAAACGTCGTAGATCGTGCGAGTCGTCGCTTAAAGCTCATACACTGATTGACGACAATGCGCATTAACCAGGAGCGTAGCGCTCCCGCTTCACGCAGGCTGTGGAGATGTTGCCATGCTTGTATGAGCGCGTTTTGTACGGCATCCTCTGCAGTATCTCGATCTTTTAGAATACCATATGCGGTGCGTAGCATTAATCCACTATATTGATCGAAGATATCATCAAAAGCGTCTGTATCTCCTTGTTGTGCGCGAGTGACTAGTTTGTATTGTTCAAGCGTTGTATCGGTTTCCACATGTGCAAGCTGTTCAGCAGCCGATTCTGCAAACTCACTCTCCATTAACTCAGAAATATGGACGGTTGATTCGCAAGTCATAAGTGTTGCCATTCGTATTGCTCCTTTGTATCTGATCTATGCAAATTATAAACAAACATATAACATACATTATACAATATTGCAAGGTGTGCCTGCTCATGATTTTTGTATCACTCCCTTACCCATGTTTCGATCTGTAGGCATCTAAAACAAAAGGAGCTGAAAAACTTGAGCATGGCAGGGGGAGTCAAGATGAAAGATAGTTCTAACAAATAGTATGCAAACCATAGACCTTGGCTAGTAAGTGTGATATGGTTTCCAGCATAGCAACGCAACATGAAATGGTGAGAATTCGCCAATACGTAGCGGAAAATTTTAGGGAGAGCGTATTATCATGCGTGAAAAACATACTGAGTGGCCAGGCCTGGAGCACTACGCCGTTGTTCCTCTCTTCAATACGAAGGCTGTGGCACAACAAACAGGGATAGCTGCCCCAACCTTAAGAGCATGGGAGCGCCGCTATATGATCCTCTCGCCGGAACGTGCTCAGAATGACTACCGCTTGTACTCAGAGCGTGATATCGCTATCATTCGCTGGCTCAAAGAACACATTGATGCAGGAATGTCGATCAGCCAGGCCATTGCCCTCTTTCGCCATCTTGAAGAGGAGCAGAACCAACTCCATCAGAGTACTTCACCGTCCCAAGGGAATAGTTCTCCCACAACGAATGACATGCATTTCGTGCAGGAGCGTTTGCTCGATGCCTTTACCAAACTCGATGAAGACACGGCAAATAGCCTTATGGCTTCGATGTTGGCAATCTACCCGATTGAGCAAGTCTGCACTGGACTCATTACGCCGACATTATGGGAGATTGGGCGACTGTGGGAGCAAGGATTGATAACTGTTTCAGTAGAACATTTTGCCAGCGCCTTCTTCCATAGCTTGCTGACCAATCTTCTCCATGTCACACCTACCAATACTACGGACCCGCTGGTGATTGCCTGTTGTGCTCCTGGCGAAGCACACGAGTTGGCACCACTCATGTTATCGCTGCTCTTACGTCGAGCCGGATTGCGTGTTGTCTATCTAGGTCAAAGTATTGAAACTGGGGGCCTTTTGCAGACAATCAGGCAATTGTCTCCCGTGCTAATCTGTGTCTCTGTGACACTCATTTCTTATTTGGAAGGAGTGATCGAACTCGGGCAGAAGCTGCAGGAGTTATCTCCTCCGCGTCCAGCATTTATCTTCGGTGGGCAGGTGTTTGAGCAGCACGCTGATCTCATTGCACGTGTTCCTGGGGTCTATGTCGATGGAGATATGCATACCATCATCACCCAACTAAGACGATTGGCCTTTAAAAAAGTTGAGGAGGGCATTCCTTAGAACATAAATCCAGAACAGAAATCCTCCCTGGTTTGGTATACCAGGGCTTGCACACAATCTACACCAAAGGTCACTCAACATACTTGCCCATTGAGGCAAGAAAACAGTAAAATAGAGAACAGGATAGCGATGTATTCATCCAACTCGTGTAGGAAACTGCTGAGAATACGCAGAGAAGAGAGATTGTTCGTGAGCATAGATGAGAGCAGGAGAGGTCATGTCTAGTGTAACGAGTGCAGCTCGACCCAGTGAGCACGCGACCGTCGCCCCGCCGCGCTGGCGCTGGTATCACGTAGTCGCCTTTTATGGAGTGGTCCAGGTCCTGACCTTTGGCTTGTCAGGATTGGTGAGCCTCGCCAGAGGGAATAGAGGCCAGAGCCTGCGAGAGGCGGCCTTTGGAGACGTGTCCTACTTTGAGCGCCTCAAGCAAGTGAAGATTACGCCGCCCTCGTGGGCCTTTGGTCCGGCGTGGTTAGTGAACAACATCTCGGTCCTCTGGGGAACCTGGCAGGTACTCAACAAGCCACAACAGGCGCCCGGGCGGACTGCTTACCTGACCTTGCAAGGAGTATCCTGGGTCGACTTCGTGCTGTTCAATGCCGCCTACTTCAGCCTGCGTTCGCCGCTCAATGCCCTGGTGTTGACATTTGTCATGTTCCTGCTGACCATCGTGAGTGGTCTGGTGGCGCTCTTCCGGTTGAAAGATACCAAGGTGGCGCTCTCCCTGGCCACGTTGTTCCTATGGTTGATCGTGGCGCTGACCGCTGCGCTCTTTCAGGCGCTGTGGAACAAGGATGATTTCTACCAGGTGGGGCCGTTTGTGGAGCCGAGGGCAAGGTTGATGAAGAAATAAGCGCGCATCAAGGCTCAGGGGGACATTCCTCGTCCTGCTTGAGCACAGCAGAAGCAAGTGAGAAAGACAGGAAGGAAAGAAGCTATGGGTGTCCTCGAAGGAAAAGTGGCGGTGATCACGGGCAGCAGTAGGGGCCTGGGTTTGGCTATAGCCCAGGCCTATGCACGTGAGGGTGCGGCAGTGGTGCTGGCCAGTCGATCAAGCGCTGCCCTGGCAGAGGCAGCAGAGGCCTTAGAGCGTCAGGGGGCGCGTGCAAGCTGGCAAGTGACCGATGTGGGAGAACTGGAGCAGGTCAAGGCGCTAGCCGACCACGCCGTCAAAATGTTCGGGAACATCGATATCTGGGTCAATAACGCTGGCTATGGTGGTATCTATGGTCCGACAGCCACTATTGACCCGCAGGATTTCGAGCGTGTCATGCGCACGAATATCTTCGGCGAATACTACGGGTCGTGGGTGGCACTCCAGCACTTTCTGGCTCAGGGGACAGGGGGCAAGCTGATCAATCTGCTCGGGCGCGGGGATACCACCCCGGTGGCTTTCCAGAACGCTTATGCTTCGAGCAAAGCCTGGGTGCGTAACTTCACCCTGGCACTGGCAAAGGAATATAAGAAGACGGGTATTGGCATTTACGCCTTTCAACCAGGACTGGTCGAGACCGACCTCTTGCGCAGGGTGAGCGTGGTGCAGGGGTATGAGAAAAAGCTGAAGATCTTCAGCACCATCATTCGCGTCTGGGCGAATCCGCCCTCTGTTCCGGCAGAAAAGGCCGTCTGGTTGGCATCAGCGGCAACCAATGGGAAGACTGGCCTGGAAGTCCATGTCCTCACCCCTGGAAAGCAGATCGCTGGCCTGCTGCGCGAACTGCGCCGCCTGGTGCAGCGCCAGCCATCTCGCGATACGTCCCTCAAGCTCACCATGATAGCCCCATCTTTGCCAGCGGGAACCCGCTCCGCTCGTGCTGGCTATCAGCCTAGAGATTTTTGAACAATCGGTCTAGCAGGAAAAAACCTCTACGCTTTCATAGTGTATTGAGAGATAAGTAGAAAGGGAAGACGCATTGCCTCACGGGAAATCTAACTTGGCGATCTTGTTTGTTCTGGAAAAGATTCAACAGGATGGCACATATTAGGTAAGAAGATTGAGCCAACACCAGAGTGATGAAGAGTTGGGGAGCAATTACTTTGATGAGCGAGATCGTCACAACACGGAGAAACGCCTCGTGCGCCGGCTGGAGAAATTGGGCTACCACGTCGAACCCCACCCTGTTGCTCCAGCCGCCTGAGATGGAGACCTCCTGCTTTTTCAACATAGGCAATGCGCCCTCACAGTGTTTTGCACTGCAGCCTCTTCTGTGATATGCTCTTGATGTACCGTCAAGAAAGAACGATGCGATGAGTGTGAACGTGTCATCTTTTTCAAGAGAAGAAGGAAGTGGTTATGCTTCTCAAAACAAAAGCCGCTACTGAAATTGCGCGTTTTCTCGCGCATCATCCAACTCCTGAACAAATCGTGGCTATCCACCCCTCTTCCCAAGTCGCTGAACGAGCATATGAACTCATCCGGACTGAGCGTGAAGGCGTGCTTACCGAAAGAAGAACGCCAAGAGCTCGAGAGCTATGTGGTCATTGAGTATCTCATGGGGCTGGTCAAACTTGAAGCCCAGCGACAATTTAGTGTGAATACTGCCTCATTCACGAATCAGATAGATACTATCCGCACGAAGCAGACCATGTGATTGCAGAAAAACACGGTGGAGTGACATCACTTGAGAATCTGGCGTGGGCCTGCTTTTACTGTAACCGTTTCAATGGTTCAGATTTTGCTTCTGTCGACCCCGCATCACAGAAAATCGTCTTCCTCTTTCATCCACGTGAGCAGAGATGGAAACACCATTTTCGCCTCAATGGTGGTCTTATCGAGGACATTACTGCCAGCGGTCGTGCTACAGTCGCGCTTCTTCACCTCTACGATGCCGAACGGCTGGCCTACCGACTTGGGCTGATTGATCTTGGCCACTATCCCGCCCGATAGAAACCGGCACAACTGGGGGAGCGTGAGCGGTTCGATCGCCAGGCGTTTGTCGTAGTGCAATGGAAAGGGTTTTGAATGGATGGTAGCGCATTACCTCACGAGAAATCGTACCCACGAGTCGGATTTTCCTCTCTTTTACCTCTGCGCATGGGAGAACCTCACCATCGTCGCACTTTGCTTTCGCGCTCATTTCTGGGAACGGGGAAGGTCCTGCTCTTCGTGATCAGACGGGTATGATTTCTCATGAAGTCGCGATGTTTTGCTATCCGTCTGCTTGCATGACTATTGAGATACTCTGCCTTTCTGGTGGTCAACCTCGAGCGGAGTAGCGGGACATTTTCCGAGAACTGCAGCGCCGCTCTCTGGGACTTTATCATCTATTACACATCTGCACGTTACAGTGTGGGATGAGCAAGATCCGGGCTCATCCGGCACGGAAACCATGGGAGCAGTGGCGGGAGGAAGTGATTCGGTGACAAACACCCAATCAAACACGTCAGCAGAGAGGACTACCAGGAGTTCCTGGCCGCCAGTTGCATAAAAACCTTGGGTAAGATTTTTATTGGAGCAATGCAGATGCCTACGGCCTACATAGAGTTGTGAGGGAAAGAGGAAAGGGTCAACCTGTGTCGGAGAGGAAAAGCGGCATGAGGAGCATAGGTGTGCCACTAGCCTCTATCTCGTGAGAAGGAAATACAGCCCACTTTCCGCCTCGCCTGTCAACCCCTTGACAGAAGCATATCTTTCAGGTACACTAAGTTTAGTAGTTGGTTAACCAACTACTTTGATACGAGAAATGGAGAACGAACAATGTCGCCACGACAGACCGACAAACGTGAGCGGTTGATTCAGACGGCAGTAACTCTGGTACACCAGCAAGGCTTTCATCAAACCACCCTGGCTGATATTGCTCAACAGGCGCAAGTGCCCCTGGGCACGGTCTACTACTTTTTCAAGACGAAGGAGGCGATCGGCGAGGCCCTTGTAGAATATTACCTCCGCACCTATCGGGAAGCGTGCCAGCAGTGGAACAGCGAACCTGATCCCAAAGCTCGTCTAGAAGCTTTCATTCAGGTCATGCTCGGAGATGGTCAGAGACTTTCTCAGAGCGGTTGCCCCATTGGAACGCTCTGTTCAGAACTGCACAAGCAGGGTGGACCGCTGGCACAACACGCTAGCGGGATCTTCAACGAACTCCTGGCCTGGCTTGCGACGCAGTTCCGAGCACTTGGCAAGGGAGAGGGGTCAGAAGACCTGGCCGTGCATCTGCTCTCAGCGGTGGAGGGGGCGACGCTCTTGACCCAGAGCTTTCACACCCCGGAGTATATCAAGCGTGAGGCCGAGCACCTCACACACTGGATTCGCTCGATCTGAGCGGTACGTTGGGCGCAGCCCCAATAGAAACGGAAACCATCATGACTTCCCCAATCACACATATCGATCCCCACACGTTTGGACCCTGGGCCATCGTGACCGGGGCCTCCTCAGGAATTGGCAAGGAATTCGCGCGGCAATTGGCAGCCAGCGGGTTGCATGTGGTCCTGGTCTCCCGACAGCTCTCCACACTGGAAGAGCTTGGAGGCAGACTCGCTACCGAGTTCGGCGTGCAGTATCGAGCCGTCGGGGTAGACCTCACCGAGGAGCATTTCCTCAGCACGCTCGAAGAGGCTACGCATGATCTGGACATTGGCCTCGTGGTTTCCAACGCGGGGACGTGGATGCTTGGTGATTTTGTAACCATGGACTCCAGGGCCTTGCAGCGGAGTCTGAATCTCAACGTGAAAGCGCATCTGGACGTGGCGCACTATTTCGGGCAACACCTGGCCCAGCGCAAACGTGGTGGGCTGCTGCTGACCGCATCGACGGCGGGTTTGCAAGGGATCCCCTTCTCAGCAGAGTATGCAGCTGCTAAAGCCTATGTGCTGACGCTGGGAGAGGGACTCCATGGCGAGATGCAAAGGGTAGGCGTGCATGTCACCGTCCTCTTGCCAGGAGCGACGGATACGCCCCTGCTCGCAGCCAGTGGCTTCGACCTGCCGGCGATCCTCAAGCCGATGTCAACCGAGCAGTGTGTTGCCGAGGGGCTTGCTGCCCTTTCCGCCAATCGTGCCACACTTATAGCTGGGCGCATGAACCGTATACTGGCCGCCTTGATGCCGCGCCGACTGGCAACCAGGATGTATGGGAGCATGTCTGCGCAGGTCCTGGCGAAGCGAAGCGGAGAGGTAGAAGCGAGCAAGCGCTCAGCATAGTAGCAACGAGCTCGCGATGAACGAGGAGAATCTCAATGAGACAACCATTTCACATGACCGGTGGCCTACGCGTGGTCTCCACCATCATCACCACCCTCTTACGCCTGGGATTGCCAGTCGGCCCCTCAGCGCTGCTCTCCGTGGCAGGGCGCACGAGCGGAAAGATCTACACGATCCCGATCTCACTGGTGGAAAACAGTGGCATGCGCTTTCTGGTTGCAGCCTTTGGAGAAGTGAACTGGGTACGTAACCTGCGGGCCGCTGGCAAGGCACAACTCACGCGAAGGCGCTGCACCGAATCCATCGAAGTCGTCGAGCTTGAGGCAAAAGAGGCAGCACCAATCCTCAAACAGTTTCTCAGAGAATCGCAACGTGTCTCGTTTATCAAGCCATATTTTCACGTGACCCCGCACTCCTCGCTCTCTGACTTTGAGCGGGAAGCGTTGCATCATGCGGTGTTTCGCATTGTGAGCACGAACGCACGAGAGGAGGAGAGCGCATGACAAAGTTTAACTGTTCAGAACCGACGTGGCATCTCATCATCTAGTTCAAGCGGGTAAGATACACATGCCCGAAGTTCCGATATCCAGAAAGGATCATATCTCATGTCCACCGAAGACAACAAGACTCTCGTTCGCATTGCCTCACCAAAGATATTACTTTTGACAAGGTAGTTGCCTCACGGATAATGTAACCCTACGTCTGTTTGTTCATTCAGCGGAGGGTCAAGAAGTGAGGTCATACTTGAGCTATCGAGCAAAACGAGAATTGTTACTCCAGATTGCCCCGCGGTATCGGGAAGCATCATCAGCACTCAAGGAGGTCATCCTTGATGAGTTTGTCGCCGCCACAGGCTATGCCCGCAAATACGCCATTCGGCTGCTGAACCATCCTACCGACCTCAAGCTTACCATCGAGCGTCCACGTCCGCCACACTATGGACCAGAAGTCCAACAGGCGCTCCACCTGACATGGACGGCCGCCAATCACATTTGCGCCAAGCGACTGATACCCTTTCTGCCAACGCTCGTTGAGTCGCTGGAGCGGCACGGACATCTTCAGCTGAGTGAAGAGTGTCGCGACCAGCTCCTCTGTATGAGTCCAGCGACCGCTGATCGGTTGTTGCGTTCCTACCGAAAACAAGGTCCGCGAGGGATCTCGACCACCAGGTCGGGAACGCTGCTCAAAAAACAGATCCCAATCCGCACCTTCCAAGATTGGAACGAAACCAAACCAGGCTTCCTGGAAGCAGACTTAGTCGCTCATTGTGGCACACAGGCAGAGGGAGCCTACTTGTACACGCTCACGCTCACGGATGTCGCCACCGGATGGACCGAATGCCTTCCCCTGCTCAATCGCGGTCAAGATGCCGTCATTGTCGCACTGAAACGAGCACGGCACCTGCTCCCTTTTCCCATCTTGGGCATTGACACCGACAATGGAGGAGAGTTCATCAATATGGAATTGGCGGCCTACTGTGAGCAAGAACACATCACCTTCACGCGGGGGCGTCCCCAACGCGAGTCTCGATCAATGTTACGTCGAGCAGAAAAATGGACAGATCGTGCGTCAGGTGGTCGGCTATGATCGCTTCGTCGGGGAACTTGCCTATCGACAACTCACCGAACTGTATCGAGCGCTGCGCCTGTATGTCAACTGCTTTCAACCCTCGATGAAACTGCAGACGAAGCAGCGAGAAGGAAGCAAGGTTCACCGCACCTATGATCAAGCGCAAACGCCACTCCAGCGTCTGCTCGCATCAGGTGAACTGGCGGCACGCCATCACTCCCTCTCCCTCGCCTGAAAGGACACCACCTGCTTCCATGTTCCCCTTTTCTGTCCAGCTCTGTAGCGAGGAACAGCTTCCCGCTGAAGGCATTACTGCTTCTGCTCCATC
>Ga0116218_1001304_pt1 | contig 16047 bp, 17 predicted proteins | sample Sb_taG_2_FD_88966 | JGI IMG/M metagenome (GOLD analysis project Ga0116218, IMG submission 88966) | Peat soil microbial communities from Weissenstadt, Germany - Sb_50d_5_LS metaG | ecosystem: Environmental > Terrestrial > Soil > Wetlands > Peat | place: Germany: Weissenstadt | collected 2010-09-21 | reverse complement strand
GCAGCAGATCGGCGATCGCGCCGAGCCGCGCGAGCGCGTCCTCGTCCCCGTACGCGATCGGCTCGTCGGAGACGTTGCCGCTCGTCATCACGAGCGCCGTGCCCACGTCCGCGAGCAGCAGGTGGTGAAGCGGTGAGTACGGGAGCATCACGCCGAGCTCGCCGGCGTCCGGGGCGACCGAATCCGCGACGGGCGCGCCCGGCCGGCGCGGCGCCAGCACGATCGGTCGCTGCGGCGAGAGCAGCAGCTCGAGCTCACGTGAGCCCAGCGCCACCAGAGCGCGAGCGCCGTCGTGCGAGCAAGCCATCAGCGCGAAGGGCTTGTCCTCGCGGTGCTTGCGCGAGCGCAGCGAGCCGACGGCCCGCTCGTCGTCCGCCCGGCAGGCGAGATGGAAGCCGCCGATCCCCTTGACCGCGAGGATCGCGCCGTCGCGCAGCGCCCACCCCGCCCGCTCGACGACATCGCGCGCCCCACCGGCGCCGAGCGGCCCGCCGTCGCCGTCAAGCAGAGCCACCGCGGGCCCGCACTCCGGACAGGCGTTCGGCTGGGCGTGAAAGCGCCGGTCGGCCGGATCCTCGTACTCGCGGCGGCAGCGCTCACACATCTCAAAGGCGGCCATCGTGGTGAACGGCCGGTCGTACGGGATCCCGCGGACGATCGTGAACCGCGGCCCGCAGTTCGTGCAGTTGATGAACGGATAGCGATGCCGGCGATCCGCAGGGTCGAGCAGCTCGCGCAGACACTCCGAGCAGGTAGCGGTGTCCGGCGTGACAGGCGCGTCGGCGGGCTCCCCGCGGGGACTGGCCCGGATCTCGAAGCGATCGCCGCCGGCCGGATCCAGATCCTCGACCGAGACCCGCTCGAGCACGGCCAGCGGCGGAGCCTCGGCGCCCAGACGCGCCAGGAACTCGCCGACGGCGGCGCCCCGGCCCTCGACCTCGAGCAGCACGCCCCGAGCATCGTTGAGCACGAACCCGCTCAATCCCAGCTCGCCGGCGAGGCGATAGACGTAAGGCCGGAAGCCAACTCCCTGGACCGTCCCGGTGACCCTGACCCGAGCCCGCCGGCGGTCAGGGGGCGCAGACACCGACGCGCTCACGTATCACCCCACGAGTTCCCGGAGCACATGGTAGGCGCTCGCCTGCGCCTCCTGGATCCGCGGGATGTGCTCCGAGCGTGTGATGATCACGTGGTCCGCGAGCGTCTCGGCGGCGACCCGGCCGCCGTCGTAGCCGACCATCGCGATCGTCCCGAGCCCCTGCCGCCGCGCCTGGCCGAGGGCCTCGATCACGTTCGCCGAATTGCCGGAGGTCGACAACGCGAGCACGACGTCGCCGGCCGACCCGTAGGCGATCACCTGGCGGGAGAAGATCGCATCGGTGCCGATGTCGTTGGCGATCGCGGTCAGGATTGACGGATCCGCGGTCAGGTCGATCGCCGGCCGCGGCTGCCAGCCCGGCCCGGGGGCCGAGAAGTCGGCGACGGCGTCCATCGCATCGGTGGCGGAGCCGCCGTTGCCGAGCGCCAGCACCTTGCCGCCGCGCTCGAAGCTCCCGCGCAAAAGCTGGGAACCCGCCAGGAGCACCTCCTGGTTGTCGGTCAGGGTCTGCGCTCGCAGCTCTCCGATCTCCCCCGCCTTCATCAGCACCGAGCGGCGCACGTCCTCGACGACCGGCTCGAGCTGGCTCTCCTGCTCGGCCAGGAACGGATACAGGAAGCTCGACGCGCCAGCGTCGTGGACGCGGCGGGGATCGCGCCCCGAGAGCAGCCCCCGGTGCTCGAAGAACACGTGAACGAGCTCCCACAGCACGTGGTAGAGCGTCTCGACGAGCTCCTGGCGGATGAACGGGTCGCTCGTCGGCGGCTCGAACTCGTGCTCGGCGCCCGCCGCCGAGAACGCGACGGTGAGGCAGCCGCGGGCGCGCCCGTGCTCGAGCGCTCGTGCGGCCGTGCCCCCGTCCTCGTCGGTCCCGAACGCGATCACGATGTCGTCCTCGCGGGCGAGCAACTCGACCGCAGACGCCAGCTCCGCGCCCTCACCCGTGAGCCCGAGCGCCGGCAGCGCCCGCTTGCCGACGATCACCGGGTGGACGAACTCGACGGCGACGTGGCGCGCGTCCGAGCGCGCCGCCGGCGAGCTCCCGAGCGCGACCAAGCGGCCGCCGCGGGCAAACCGCTCCGCCATCAGATGGCAGAGGCGGGCCAGTCGTTCGGCGTTCGCGTCGAAGAAGCTCCGGTTCGCCTCCGTGCGCTGTGAAAGCAGCGCTTGGAGCCGGCGGGCGGGGTCGGCGGCGAGCGCCGCTTCGCTCACGCAGGTATCTCCTCGCGCGCCGCGATCCCGACGAGCCAGTCCCGCCACGCTTCGATGCCCTCGCCGGTGCGAGCGCTCACGAGCTGCCGCTCCACGTCGGGGTGGACCTGGTCGATGTTGTAGAGCAGGCGGTCGAGGTCGAAGTCGAGGTGCGGCAGCAGATCGATCTTGTTGATGACCACCAGCTCGCACGTGCGGAACATCAGCGGGTACTTGAGCGGCTTGTCCTCGCCCTCGGTCACCGAGCAGACCATCACCCGCGCGTCCTCGCCGACCTTGAACTCGGCGGGACACACGAGGTTGCCGACGTTCTCGATGATCAGCAGGTCGATCTCGTCGAGCGGCAGCGACGGGACCGCGGAGCGGACCATGTTCGCGTCGAGATGGCATTCGCCGCCGAAGCTCGGATCGGTGTTGAGCTGCGTGACCGGAACGTGCAGGCTGGCCAGCCGATCGGCGTCGAGGGAGCCCTGGACGTCGCCCTCGAGCACACCGACACGCACACCGGACAGGTCGTGGACGACGCGCTCGAGCAGGGTCGTCTTGCCCGCACCGGGGGCGCTCATGAAGTTGACGACCTTCACCCCCGCCCGGTCGAAGTCGGCCCGGTTGGCGGTCGCGATCGTGTTGTTGGCGTCGAGCGCGTCCTCGACGACCCTCACCTTCGTGCGATGCATTCGGCCTCCTCGACCTCGATCGATTCAACTTCGAACTCGTCTCCGCTCGCGACCTCGACCTCGCCGCCGCCACACGTGGGACAGCGGAACGCCGGGATCTCGATCGGCCACTCGGTCCCGCACGGACGGCACCGCAGCCGGACATCGACCACCTCCAGCTCGAGCCGCGCCCCCTCGCACACCGTGTCGCGGGAGACGAACTCGAAATAGAACCGCAGCGTCTCGGGGATCGCCTGGCGCAGCCGTCCGATCCGCAGGTTGATCACCGACACGCGCCGCCCGTCCGCGTGCTTGACCGTGGTGGCGACGACGGCGCTTGAGAGCGACAGCTCGTGCATGGACTTAGTCTGCCACCGGCTCGGCGCGCATCTCGCCGATCGTCTCGACCACGAGATCGACCGCGCGATCGACGGCCGACCGAACCTCGTCGGAGAGACCCCACCCCATCTCCTCGACGTCCGCCGGTTCGCACGCGATCACGACCACCTTCCCAGGCCAGGCCCCGACCGACTTCACGAACCGCAGCACGGTCTGCGGATCCATGCCGTGCGGATTGATCGTCTCACCGTCCTCGATCGCCCCCTGCACCGAGTCCTCGTCGGGCTCCATCACGTACAGCGTCCCCGGCTCGCCTCCCTGGCGACTGACGTCGAGGATCACCAGCGCGTCGTACCCGCGCATCACCTCGTAGGCGAGGTCCAGTCCGCCCGTCCCCGCGTCCATCACCGACACCCCGGGCGCCAGCTCGCGCTCGGACAGCCGGCGTGCGACCTCGCCGCCAAAGCCGTCGTCTCGCAGCCAGGCGTTGCCGACGCCGGCGATCAGGATGCTCCGCAGCTGATCTGAGCTCATCGCTCCATCACCTCGACCTCGTGGGCAAAGAAGTACAGGTAACGACCGGTCTCTCGCATCAGGTCCTGTCCCGGATCGTCGTCGATCGTCAGGCCGAGGTGGGTCTTGCCGTCGTAGTCGGTGAAGATCCGCTCGATCGTCGCCGCCCGGCCGTCGAGCATGCGGGCATGGAGGTCGGCGTCCGGACCGGGCTTGATCACGACCTTGCCACCGCGGCGGAACGTCTTGGAGCCGACGTCGACCTGCTCCTCGCCGGCTCGGGGGTCGAGCAGGCCCGGCGGCTCGCTCGGGGGCTCGGTCGTCTCCGGGTCGCGCAGCGTCACCCGGCCGTGCAGCGCGACAATCTCCCCCGGTGTGGCGGCGGCCGCGCGGGCGATCATCTCCCGGACGGCGGGATCCTGACGTTCGATCTCCTCGCGCTCGCCGTCGCTGAGCGCCTGCACATGCAGAAGGAGCGCCTCCTCAATCTCGGTGCCGTCGAACAGGGAGCCCCGGCTCTCGGGCGCGATCTGCGGGTGGTCCGGCAGCACGATCGTCGCGCCCACGACGACATTGTCCTCGGCGCTCGCCAGCACGGGAAACGTGTTGATGCTCGGGCTGTGGCGCTCGAGCGGAGAGATGAACCTCCCGCCCGCGACGTGCAGGATCGGGTGGGTGGAGATCAGCGAGCGCCCAAGCGCGCCGGCGCGGTCCAGTCCGCTGCGAACCACGGTCCGGTTCTCGATCCTGAGCGTGGCCTCGTAGCTGCCGTCGTCGAGCCGACCCGTCGCCAGCGACATGGCCACGACGAGCGGGGCCCCTGCCTCGCCCAGCACCCGGCTCTCCTTCTCCGCCGGGGCCACGGCCAGCGCGCCCACCATCGCCCCCGGCAGCTCGACTCGCGCGGGCGTGGCGCGGTGGCGCTCACCGCCGGGGATCAGGAACCTAACCTCGGCGCCCAGCACGCCGTCGGGCGGCGCCTCGAGCACGCACCGCATCTCCAGGTGGTCGAACGTGCTGGCGAGCGTCGCCGCGTACACCGGCGGATAGACGATCCCGAACGGCGTCGGCGTCGCGTTCTTGACCGCCCCCGGCGTGTACGGGTACAGCGCATAGCCCTCGAACAGCAGCGAGTCGACGAGCGCCTCGAGCTGGTCACTCACGAGGCGCCTCGTCGAGCAGCTCGGCGACGCACGCGTCGAATGTGGCCAGTCCGCGGCGGAGCTTCTCCCGCTGGAGCGCCTCGAGCGTCTGCGTGCGCAGCGCCACCCACGCCGTGTTCGGGTAGTAGTGCTCGATCGTCTGCTTCCACACCGACACCGGCATCCGGAAGTCGATCGACTTCGTCCATGGGACCAGCACCATCTGCAGGGCGCCGTCCTCGCCGGGGTAGTAGATCATCCCGTTGAAGTGCAGCGCCAGCGGCGCTTCGCCATCGGGGAGCGAGTGCAGGTACTTGGCGGCGGCGAGCTCCATGTCGTAGTTGCAGGCGATCGGGACGCCCACGGTGGTCATCCCGGTGAATGCGGGCACGAGCACGTCGAGCTGGGACCAGACCAGGCTCCGCGTGGTCACCGCCCACCGCTCCGGCGGGCCGAACAGCTCGAACAGCCGCTCGCGGGTCGCGTCGTCGTAGCGGCGGCGCGCCGGCTCGATCATCAGCTGGATCGTCAGCGCGATCATGTAGATCTGACGGCCGCTCGGCTCGCTGACCTGGAGATCGAGCGTGAGCATCGGTGTGGCCGCGTAGCGGACGGAACGGGCGCCGAGGACCGCGAACTCCGGTTCCGGAGCGGGCGGACCGGGCTGCTGGGAATCCACCGCCTGCACGCTCAAGCCGGAACCGCCTCGGCGCGGAGCGTTTCAAAAAAGCGGGCGACCGCCTCCTCGACCCCGCTCCCGCCCGAGATCCCTTCCCAGCTCGCCTTCACGGTTCCCGTCAGCGCGTAGCACTGATCGATCGGGGCGATCGCGTATGCGGCCGGCTCGGCCAGGCGGTTGACGATCAGGCCCTCGATGTCGGGTTCCATCCGCGCCAGGATCGGGTTGAGCTCGAGCATCCGGTTCCAGGCGTCGAAATGGAGCTCTGACTCGGTCGCGCCGGCCGGGCTCGGATACATCGCCACCACGCACTCGGTGACCGTGGACCGCATCAAGAACGCGAGCCCGATCGGGATCTGGAAGCTCGCCCACAGATCGTCGGGAACGTCAAGCTCCGAGAGCCACAGGGTTCGCTGCCCGGTCGGGCGGTAGTCACCCTCGCCCGCGCGCATCCCCCAGCAGGCCTCGCACGTGCACACGATCCGGCGCTCGACGAGATGCAGGAGGTGGCGGTGGTCTTCGGGGATCGCGATCCCGCACAGGTCGCAGCTCTCGGTCTCGGACGGGGCCCCGTCCGAGCCGGCGCGAGCGGCGGGCGTCCGCGCCATCGTCCGCAGGCCGGAGATCACCTGCGCGCGCTTGCGCGCCGCGAGCGCGTCAGCCGTCAGCCGGCGGCCCACCCCGTTCGCGCTCATGCGGCAAGCGCCACCTTCACCCCGTCGCGCTCGCGAAGCAGCGGGACCGGCTCGAGCTGGAGCCCGTCGTCGTCCATCGAGCGACCCGCGCGGGGGAGGAAGTACGAGCGCTCGCACCGCCGGCACGAGAGCGCCCCGGAGCGCAGGTCCCCGTCGTGGAGTGGCGCGCCACAGCCGGCGCAGGTGTCACGGTAGGCGAGCAGGGTCCCCTCGACGTTGGCGATCATCAGCTTGTTGCCGGCGACAGCGACCGGGACGATCGCCCCGTCGGCGAGCTCCCCGACTGACTCGACGTCGAACCACGCCGGCGCCGCCGGCAACCCCGACATCACCACCGGCAGCTCCATCCCGGTCGGCGCGGAGCCGGTGACCATCGGCAACCCGTGTCCGTCCATCGTCTGCGCCGCCACGCCCGCGACCTCGAGACCTTCGAGATCCGGGGCCGCCTGCTCGAGCGCCTGTTTGATCGCCAGCTCGAGCGTCACCGCCGAGGCGGAGCAGTCAGAGCAGCTGCCGCGGAGATGGATCCGGGCGATCCCGTTCTCCAGCGAGAGCAGCTCGACGTTGCCTCCGTGCGACTCCATGTACGGCCTCACCGAGTCCAGCGCCTCCTGCACGCGGGCCTCCAGCGGCACCGGGTGCAGGTCGTGGATCAGCAGTAGCGTCGCCACAAATGGGTCGTCCGTCAGCGAGACGGCGATCTGCTCGCCCGCCTCGCCGCCGCCGAGCAGGCGCTCGAGGATCCGCTCGAGGCCCGCCCCGTACATCTGTACCACAGCGGAGACGAGCTCCTCTGCGAGCTGCCGGGTGGAGGGATCGCCGGCGGAGTCGAGTCGGTCCTGGAGCTCCTGGACACGTTCCAGGAGCGCTTCGGGCCGGTCCTCCGCCGAGACGGTGGGGGCCGTTTCCATGGCTAGGCCAGCGCCGTGGGCGTGTGCATCACCTTCTTAACCTTGCCAGCGCCGGTGTACATGTGCACGCCGCACGGCAGGCAGGGGTCGAACGAGCGCACGGCCCGCATGATGTCCACCCCCTTGAAGTTCTCGGGTCCGTTCTCCTCGAAGATCGGCGTGTTCTGCACCGCGTCCTCATACGGCCCCGGCGTCCCGTAAACGTCCCTGGGGCTCGCGTTCCACGGGGTCGGCGGGTAGGGCTGGTAGTTGGCGATCTTGCCCTCGCGGATCACCATGTGGTGCGAGAGCACGCCGCGCGCCGCCTCGTGGAATCCGCAGCTGACCGCGCTCTCCGGAACCTTGAAGTTGTTCCAGCTCTTGGTGCGACCCGCCTGGACCTCCGTCATCGCCCGCTCCAGGCAGTGGAGCGCGATCAACGCGCTGTAGGCCTGGTGATAGGTCCGGGCGCGATCGCGTTCGATCGCGTTGGACTTCTCCGGGACCTTCCATTCGAGCTCCATCTCGGGCAGGTTCGGCGAGCGCGGGAGGACCATCTGGATCGAGTCGCCGGTCGCCTTCGCGTAGCCGAAGTCGACGAGCCCGGCCTTCGCTGTGCACCACTGACGCGCGAACGGCCCCCCGCCCGTGTCACAGCAGACGTGCGTGTCGGTCCGCTTGTCGTAGATCCGCGGCGAGACGACCCATGTGTACTTGTCGGTGAAGTCGCGCTTCTGGGGTCGGGGCAGCGTGACCTTGTTCCAGGGATGGTTCTTGTCGACCGGGTTGCCGAGCGGGTCGTGGGTGACGAACGTCGGCTCGTTCTCCCACGAGTCGAAGTACGAGGAGCCGAGCAGAATCCGGATCATCAGGTTGATCTCGACCAGGTCGGTCGAGATCAGCTCGCCTCCGATCGCCACGCCGGGGGTGATGTAGCGCTTGCGCCCCCACTCGGTCATGTGCCGGTAGTCGTAGTCGACATAGTCAGGATCGTCGAACGAGCCCCAGTTGACGAGGTTGGTCTCGCGGAAGCCGACCATGTCGTAGCCCGGCAGCTCCTGCAGGAAGAAGTCGTACAGGTCGTCGTGCATCGGCACGCTGCGCTTGACGTAGTCGAAGTAGCGCATCAAGCGCACGTAGTAGTCGGTGCACGTCTGGTGGGTGATGTCCGCCGAGCACCCGCCCGGCATGATCGTCGAGGGGTGGGTGTGGCGGCCGCCGAACAGGCAATACATCTCCCGCGTGTAGCGCGCCACGTGCAGCGTCTCCAGGTAGAACTCGCCGGTGAACGGGTTGAGCGCCCGCATGATGTCGGCGATCGTCTTGTAACCGTGGATGTCCTGGCCGGGCGCCGGCGTGTTCTCAGCCTTGGCGAGCAGCGACGGGTTGGTCTCCTTGACCATCTGCTCGCAGAAGTCGACGTTCGCCATGCAGTCGTTGAAGATCGCGTGGTCGAAGATGTAGTCGGCGGTCTCGGCCAGGTTGAAGGCCAGGTCGCCGAGCGCCGGCGGCTTGACGCCGTAGGCCATGTTCTGGTTCAGGCACGAGCACGTGCAGTGGTTATCGCCGCAGATGCCGCAGATCCGGCTGGTGATGAAGTGGGCATCGCGTGGGTCGATCCCCTTCATGAAGATGTCGAACCCGCGGAAGATCATCGAGGTGCTGTAGCACTTGAGCACCTGCTGGTTGGAGAAGTCGATCTCGGTGTGGATGCCGAGGCTGCCGACGATCCGCGTGATCGGATCCCACGACATCTCCTTGACCACGACCTTTTGCTGCGAGGGAGTCTCTGTCGCCATCTGCGCGTCTCCTCAATCTGCCTTGTGCGTGAAAACGGTTGGAAATTCGGCCCTCTACGAGGATCCCCTCACCACCGCTTGGCGTAGCCGGACACCAGTTGCTTGCCGGGACGCCGCCAATCGGGTTCCTTGTCGTACTTGGCGCTTTGCCGGTGACGGAAGTACTTGACGATCGGGCCGTATGTGAACCGGGTGATGTCCGCGTTGAGCGCGCCCCACTTGTCCTCGTCCATGAACGGCATGAAGCTGTCCGGGAATCCAGGCATGGTGCAGGCCATGCAGATGCCACCCACGTTCGGACATCCGCCGACGCCGTTGACCCAGCCGCGCACCGGCACGTTGCACTTGACGACCGGGCCCTTGCAACCCAGCTTGACGAGGCAGCGGTGGTCGGCGCCGTACTCGGTCGCGAACTGACCCTGCTCGGTGAAGCCGGCGCGGTTGCAGCTCTCGCGCACCGTGCGGCCGAACAGCCACTTCGGCCGCAGCGCCTCGTCCAGCTCGGGCGCCGGCGCGAGCCCGGCGAGATGGAGCGCCAGGTACAGCAGCGTCTCGGTCATGTTGTCCGGCTGCGCGGGGCAGCCCGGGATGCACACGATCGGCAGCCCTGCCTTCGACTTCCACCCCCACCCCAAATAGTCCGGCACGCCCATCGCCCCTGTGGGGTTGTTCTTCATCGCCGGGATCCCGCCGTAGGTCGCGCACGTGCCCACAGCCACGACCGCGGCGGCCTTCGGAGCGAGCCGGTCGAGCCACTCGTTCATCGTGATCGGCTGTCCCGTCGACGGGTTCACCGCGAACGCGGTCCAGTAGCCGTCGCCGTTGATCTCCTCGTTTCCGAGCGAGCCCTCGATCACCAGCACGAACGGGTCGAGCTTGCCCTCCTCGGCGTCGAACCAGGCCTGGGCGTACTCCTGTCCGACCTCGTAGGCGACGACCTGGTTGTGGACGACGACCTTCGGCATCCCCGGGATCGCCTGCAGGATTATGTCCTCGAGGCTGGGGTTGGTCGCCGACGTCATCGCCACCGAGTCGCCCTCGCAGCTGAGACCCGTGGTCATCCAGAGGACATGCGCGGTGACCGCCTCCGTCTCCTTCTGCTTCGCATAGGGGCTCGCCGTCGTCGCCATCGCGTCTCCTCTCGCTCAACAAATCCGCGGTAAGGGGTCCCCGACCAGCTGGTCCATGACCCGCCGGCCGCCAAAACTCGTCCGCACCAGCACCATCCCCGGAGGCTCGGTCCGGACCTCGCCGATCTCGGTCGCCCGCTCGCAACCTTCGATCCCGCGAAGCGCCGCCAGCGCCTCGTCCGCGGCCTCCGCCGCCACGAACACCACCATCTTGCCCTCGTTGGCCACGTACATCGGGTCGATCCCGAGAATCTCGGCCGCCCCCGCAACCGCGGGCTCGACGGGCACGTCGCCCTCGCGCACGATCATCGCCACCGAGGACGCGCGCGCGAGCTCGTTCAGCACCGACGCGACACCGCCTCTGGTCGCGTCGCGCATGCAGCGGACGGCCGGACCGGCGGCATCGAGCAGCGCATCGACGGCCGGCCACAGCGAGCGCGTGTCGGACTCGATCGAGGCGTCCAGCTCGAACTCGCCCCGGGCGAGCATGATCGCGGTGCCGTGATCGCCGACGGGACCCGAGAGCAGGATCCGGTCGCCGGGTCGCAGGCTCGCCGGCGACACCGTCGCACGCGGGTCGCGCCGGCCGACCCCGGTCGTGCAGATGTACATCCCGTCGGCGTGGCCGCGCTCGACGACCTTCGTGTCGCCGGTGACGATCTCGACGCCCGCGGCCCGGGCCGCGGCGGCAATCGCCTCGACCTCGGCGCGGAGCTCGTCCGCGGACAGGCCCTCCTCGAGGATCATCGACAGCGACAGGGCGAGCGGGCGGGCCCCAGACACGGCCAGATCGTTGACGGTGCCGTTCACAGCCAGTTCGCCGATCGACCCGCCCGGGAACCGCAGCGGCTTGACCACGTAGGAATCCGTGGTCATCACCAGCTCGGCCCCGCCGAGCGCCACCGCTCCCGCGTCCGCCATCTCCTCAAGTGCGCTTCCGCCGAAGGCGGGCACGAACAGCCCCTCGATCAGCCCCTGCGTGGCCTTGCCGCCGGCGCCGTGAGCCATCGTGATCTGGGCGTCGCGGAACTTCGCCCGCTTGCTGCGCGCGGTCTCGATGATCCCAAGGATCTTCTGCTCGCGATCCGAGATGACGCTCCCGCTGGCGTCCGCTCGCCGTCCAGGCTCGCCACGACTGGACGCCGCGGGAGTCATCCGGCTCTCAGGCGTCACACGACCTCCCGCTCGCGAGCGAAGCGCCCGAAGTTGTAGTAGGCCGCGCACGCGCCCTCGGAGGAGACCATGCAGGTGCCGATCGGCCGCTCGGGCGTGCACGCGGTGCCGAACACCTTGCACTCCCACGGCTTGATCACGCCCTTCAGCACCTCGCCGCACTGGCACGCCTTCGGATCGGCGACGCGTACGCCGGGCACGCTGAAGCGCTGCTCGGCGTCGAGCTCGGCGTAAGCCTCCGACAGCTTCAGCCCGCTGTGCGAGATGAAGCCGAGTCCCCGCCACTCGAAGTGGGGGCGCAGCTCGAACACCTCGGCCATCACCTCGAGCGCCCTCAGGTTGCCCTCGTAGGGGACGACCCGCTTGTACTGGTTCTCGACCTCGCACTGGCCGTCGCCGAGCTGGCGCAGGATCATCGTGATCGCCTGCAGGATGTCGAGCGGCTCAAACCCGGCGATCACCACCGGCTTGCCGTAGTCGGCGGGGATGAACTCGAAGGGCCGCGCGCCCACCACCGTCGAGACGTGTCCGGGCCCGATGAACCCGTCGAGACGCAGGTCCGGCGATTCCAGCAGCGCCCGCAGCGGCGGGACGATCGTGACGTGGCTGCACATGCACGAGAAGTTCGTGACCCCCTCGGCCCGCGCCCGCTTGAGCGTCAGCGCGGTCGAGGGTGCGGTGGTCTCGAACCCGATCGCGAAGAAGACCACCTCCCGATCCGGGTTCTGCCTGGCGATCCGCAGCGCGTCGAGCGGCGAGTAGACCATCCGCACGTCGGCGCCGGCGGCCTTGGCGTCGAGCAGGCTGCCGTTGGAGCCGGGCACGCGCATCATGTCGCCAAAGCACGTGAAGACCACGCCGGGTTCGTGGGCGAGGGCGATCCCGTCGTCGACCCGGCCCATCGGGATCACGCACACGGGGCAGCCCGGTCCGTGGACGAGCTCCACGTTGGCGGGCAGCAGGTCGTCGACGCCGTACTTGTAGATCGAGTGGGTGTGCCCGCCGCACACCTCCATGAACTTGTAGTGGCGGCCGGACTCAACCAGCGAGAGGATCTCTCCGGCCAGCGCGCGGCCGAGCTCGGCGTCCCGGAACTCGTCGACGAATTTCACGCCGGCTCCGGCTCCAGACGCGCGATCGCGGTTCCGGCGTGGACGAGCAGCCGGTCGCCGGGCGCCACCGGCGCCACCAGCGCGATCTCGACCGTCACCCGCTCGCCATCCTCGGCTCCGCACAACGCCAGGCCGCGCTGATCGTCGACCCGGAGCACGGTCATCGGATCCCCGTCATCGCCGCAGGTGATGCAGTGCTGAGAGCCACAGACGGGAGCCGATGTGGGGGCGGTGGTCATTCGATGACGCTGGCCTTCAGCTCCTCCAGCTCCTGCTCGTAGTCGGCTCCCATCCGCACCAGCAGATCGCGGGTGGCGCGGGCCTCCTCCTCGTCAACCTGAGAGATCGCGAAGCCGACGTGGATCAGCACCCAGTCACCGGGTCCCACTCCACCGTCGAGCAGGCCGACGTTGACGTTACGGCGGACCCCAGCGACGTCGACCTTGGCCAAGCTGTTGGCCTCGTCGACGATCTCGATCACCTGCCCAGGGATCGCCAGACACACGCGGTCGTTCTACCACTCTGTGGAGTGGACCTGAGCGGCGAGGTAATGCCGCTTACTTCGCGCCCCGGTAACCGTGATTACAGTGTGAAATGAGGGCTCAGAACCCATAGACTCGCCGTGTGGGAGCTTTTCGGGATTCTTCCCGGCCGGACGAGCGGAGAGGGTTTGGTACCTGTCGGATCTGACAACTCCCGCGGACCGATACGGTGGCCGCGAGCCACCGATCTCGCCGGCCGACCCCCGGAGTCGGCGTCGCTCTACACCTACCTGCTAGACGCGGATGACGATCTCGCGCAGGAGTTCGACATCCGGATGCGCGTCGCCGCCCGGCAACTCGCCACCGTCAGAGTCCTGAGCGCCGAGGTGGGTCCGTGTGATCTCGGGCCGCTGTTCGCCGCCGTGGGACGGGGCCCGGGGCTGCTGATCCTCGGCGGGCTGATCGCATTCGAGACGAGGATCGGCGATCGGACCGCGTGCGAGCTGACCGGCGCCGGCGACCTGATCCAGCCACCGTTTCCACGGGCCGAGGAGCTGGTCGAATCCTCCGACAGCTGGCGTGCGCTGTGGCCGACCCGGTTCGGGCTGCTCGACCACGAGTTCTCAGAGCGCGTCCGCCCGTGGCCGCAGATCGGGATGGCGCTGCTGCGCCGGGCAGGTCGGCGGGTCGCCGACGCCGACGCGCTCAGGGCGATCGCCTGTCAGCCCCGGCTCGAGGTCCGGCTGTCGCTGCTGATGTGGCACCTCGCGACTCGCTGGGGAAGGGTCGAGCCGACCGGGATCCGTCTGACGCTCCCGCTCACCCACCGCCTGCTCGGCCAGCTGGTCGCCGCCGAGCGGCCGTCGGTCTCGCACGCGCTGGCCCGGCTCTCCCACAGCGGGCTGGTGACCGGGAGCGCCTGCGATCTGCATCTGCACGGAACGCTCGAAGATCATCTCGGGGCCCTGATCGACCGTCCGAGCTCGATTGCGGAGCGCGGCCGGCAGGCCGGGCCACGGAAGCGCCAGATCGCATAGCCGGGTGCACGAGCCAGAGCACACCCCCGACAACGCGGACGGCTTGCCGCGCTGGGAGCCGGCGCACCGGCCGATCAGCGTGCTGTGGCTGACGAGCGGACTCGGCTGCGACGGCGACTCGTTCGCGATGACCGCGGCCACCCATCCCAGCCTCGAGGATCTGCTGCGGGGTGTCTTCCCGCAGATGCCGCCGATCATCATCTACAACCCCGTGTTCGCCTACGAGACCGGCGACGATTTCATGCGGGCGTGGTTCGACGCGGCCGAGGGGACGCTCGAGCCATTCGTGCTCGTGCTCGAGGGCTCGGTGCCCAACGAGGAGATCAACGGCGACGGGTACTGGGCCGCGTTCGGCGTCGACCCCGTTACGCGCGAGCCGATCTCGAGCTGCACGTGGATCGACCGCCTGGCGCCGATGGCCGAGGCCGTCGTCGCGATCGGAACCTGCGCCGCGTACGGCGGCATTCCCGGCATGCGCAACAACCCGACGGGCGCGATGGGCTTGCGCGACTACCTGGGCTGGGACTGGAGCTCCCGGCGGGAGATCCCGATCGTGAACATCCCGGGCTGCCCGGTGCAACCGGACAACATCACCGAAACGCTGCTGTGCCTGGTCCTCCACCTGGCAGGGTTCGGGCCGCCGATCGAACTCGACGAGCAGGGCCGACCGCAGCGGATCTTCGGCCGCACCGCCCACGAGAGCTGCAACCGTGCTGGGCTGGCCGAGCACGGGCAGTTCTCGGATGAGCACGGTGACGGGCGCTGCCTGGTCAAGCTGGGGTGCAAGGGGCCGGTCGTCAAGTGCAACGTGCCGATCCGCGGCTGGGTGAACGGGATCGGCGGCTGCCCCAACGTCGGCGGCATCTGCATGGCCTGCACGATGCCGGGATTCCCCGACAAGTACATGCCGTTCATGGAAGCCGACGCTTCAACCCGGATGTACCCGAGCGCCGCCCGCTTCAGCTACGGGCCCGTTCTCAGGTACCTGCGTGAGCGCCGGATCCGCCGCACGTTCGACGTCGAGCCGGAGTGGCGACAGCGCGGCGCCGAGCTGACCAGCGGCTACCGCCAGTCCGCGGCTTAGCCGTTCGTTTGGCGCTCGAGCCGCGCGATCTCCGCCGCCGTCACGTCCGACTGGCGCCGGGCGGCCGCGGTTGTTGCGATCGGGGCGAGCTGGGTAGCCCCTTTGTTCAGGAGCAACTGCCCTGGAGGGAGAGACGAACACGTGGACGACGCACAGCTAGAAGAACGGCGGGGAGCGCCGAACAGCCGCAAACGGCCATCGGAGCGCCCCTGAGCCCGCCCGCAAAGGGCATGGAGCCCGCGAAGCACCGGGGGCCCGCAAGCGCCACGCCGAGCAGGCCAAGGAGAAGGTCGAGGCCCGGCGGGCGGGCTTCGGCCTCTACTTTCGCCGGATGGGCGTGTTGCCCGCCGCCCCCGACAGCATCACCGCGGCGCTGGCGGCTGGACACGACGTCGCGCTCTGGCCGGGGAGGCGAGATCGACTCGCTCCGTCCGTGGACCAAGCGCGACGAGGCGATCCTCGCGGGGCGCACCGGCTTCATCAAGATGGCGATCCGCAGCCACGTCCCGATCGTCCCGATCGCGACCGTCGGCGGCCCGGACTCGATGCCCGTGCTGCCACCGGCAGGCGGCTCGCGCAGCTGCTCCAACTGGACAGGGTCGCCCGGTTGAAGATGTTCCCGATCGCGCTGCAGGCGCCGTGGGGGGTCTCGCCGGCGCGGCTTCCCGAGCTGCCTCTCCCGACGAAGAGTTCAGCGGGATCCCGAACCACAGGTGCAGGAGATGCGCGTGGCGTCCGTCGGCATCCAGGTCCTGCTGGCGTTCCTGCTCGTGGTTCCGTTCCAGACAGGCTGGAAGCACGTCACCGCGTTCGAGAAGTACGACTACTTCCTCACGCTGCTGTGCATCGCCACTGCCGCGGTGCTGCTGATCGCCCCCTCGATCCACCATCGGCTGCTGGCGCAGCTCGACGCCTGAGCGGCTGGCACCGACGATTTTGGGCGCTCGTGCAGGTCTCCTTCGTGACTTTGTAACGGAGCGTGCCGAGAGTGTCAGGGGGATGGTG
>Ga0116218_1001299_pt1 | contig 16094 bp, 12 predicted proteins | sample Sb_taG_2_FD_88966 | JGI IMG/M metagenome (GOLD analysis project Ga0116218, IMG submission 88966) | Peat soil microbial communities from Weissenstadt, Germany - Sb_50d_5_LS metaG | ecosystem: Environmental > Terrestrial > Soil > Wetlands > Peat | place: Germany: Weissenstadt | collected 2010-09-21 | reverse complement strand
TTCTTCGGAGGAGGGAAACGCTTCTGGACAGACTGCCTCTCCTCGTCTCTCCCTACGGAAGACGAGCAAGCGGGCTGGATGAAGGAAGAACCCCCGTCCATTTATGGCGGGGAGTGTCAGATCAGTGGAGTGTAAACATGCGGTGAGTACCACAGGAGGAAAAATGGTTGACGAAGAAAGATTTGTCGAGGATATAACCGACCAGGATGATAATTTTTCACAATGGTATAACCAGGTTGTGCGTAAAGCCGAGTTGGCAGATTATGCACCTGTACGCGGCTGCATGATCATTCGACCATATGGCTATGCTATCTGGGAGAATATTCAGCGATTAATGGATGCCCGTTTTAAAGAAACAGGGGTACTGAATGCCTACTTTCCATTGCTTATTCCACGTAGTTTTATCGAGAAAGAAGCTGAACATATCGAGGGATTTGCTCCAGAACTTGCGTGGGTGACTCGTGGAGGCGGTGAAGAACTCGAAGAGCCACTTGCTATTCGTCCAACAAGCGAGACTATTGTCGGCCATAGCTTTAGTAAGTGGATACAGAGTTATCGTGATTTACCGATAGTAATAAACCAGTGGAACAACGTAATGCGCTGGGAGAAACGCACTATTCTCTTTTTGCGTACTTCCGAATTTCTGTGGCAAGAAGGACATACTGCTCATCGTAGTATCGAAGATGCCGAAGAGCGAACACGCATGATGCTGGAAGTGTACCGGGCATTTGCAGAGGAAGACGCTGCTATGCCGGTGATCTGGGGCCGCAAAAGCGAGAACGAGAAATTTGCTGGTGCGTTGCGCACATATGCTATTGAGGCTCTCATGCGCGACGGAAAGGCACTCCAGGCGGGTACCAGCCACAACCTTGGCACGAACTTCGCCAAAAGTTTCGATATTCAATACCTGGATGCGGATGGGCAGCGTAAATACTGCGCTACCACGAGTTGGGGCGCGAGCACTCGTCTCATCGGTGGCATCATTATGGTGCATGGAGATAATGCAGGTTTGATTCTTCCACCGCGCCTCGCACCTTACCAGGTAGTTATTGTACCAATCTGGCGTAAAGATGCAGAAAAAGCGGCTGTTATTGAGATGGTAGAGCGCATTGAAAAAATGTTGAAAGGGAAAGTGCGTCTCAAAGTTGATTTGAGCGAAAACACACCCGGCTGGAAATTCAATGAATGGGAGTTACGAGGTGTTCCAGTGCGTATGGAAATTGGGCCTCGTGATGTGCAAAATAACAGCGCGATGTTGGTTCGTCGCGATAATCGCGCAAAAGAATCGGTAACAATTGGTGCGCTCGAAGCACGACTGCCTGTATTATTGGAAGAAGTGCAACAGGCACTTCTTCAACGAGCGAAAGCATTTCAAGAGCAAAATACACACTATACCGAAAGTTATGAAGAGTTCAAACAGATTATCTCGGAAAAACGAGGCTTTGTGCGGGTGAAATGGGCGGAAGAGAGTGTGGCGGAACTCGCTATTAAGGAAGAGACCAAAGCAACGCTGCGGGTCATACCCTTTGATCAGCCAGAAGGCGGAGTGCAAGGAAAGTGCTTCTATACTGGCAAGCCAGCTACCTGCGAGGCGATTTTTGCGCGAGCTTATTAAGGATAATATGAGTTAGAAAAGGGAGGGGTACATCAGGAAGGCATGCAATTACAACTTGACGAAACATTGAAGGCACGTATCGCGGGCGTTACTTTTGGCATGGTTACAATTCATGGCGTCACAGTGCGCGAAAGTGATGAACGATTATGGAAACAGATAGAGCTACTTAGCCAGCACAAGACACGTGAGTTTTCTCTTGACCGCTTGTCTGAAAATGAGCAGATTGCGGCGGTGCGTGCGTTGCAGAAATCGTTTGGCTTTGATCCGACACGTTATCGTCCTTCATCCGAGAGCTTGCTCCGTCGTGTGCTGAAAGGACAGGGGCTGTATCAAATCAACACTGCTGTTGATGTGAATAATCTGTGTTCGCTGGAATTTCTCTTACCGATGTGTAGCTATGATCTGAGAAATGTTAAAGGCCAGGTACGAGTGCGTATAGGAAAAGCTGGTGAAGAATATCCGGGCATTGGACGACAGGTGTTTCAGGCAGAAAACAAAGTGATTATTGCTGATGAGAGTGGCATCATGGGCAGTACTGTCTCCGATTCTGAGCGGACAAAAGTGACTACAGAAACAATTGATATTCTATTAGCGATTTACGCACCAGCGACTATCGATCCGCGCATTATTGAGCGTTATGCAGCACTCGCTGGGCAAAGGATGGTCGAATTTAATGGGGGTCAGGGGAGCGATATAAACGCACTGACTGTAACAATATAGGAGGGTATATATGAGAGTTTCAGAACAACTAACGAAGACGCTGCGCGAGGTTCCTCACGACTCAGAAGGTGGTAACCAGGAGCTTTTAGTGCGTGGTGGTTTTATTCGGCAGCTGACCTCAGGTGTCTATAGCTACTTGCCGCTTGGCAATCGAGTTATAAGAAAAATTTCGCAGATTGTGCGCGAAGAAATGGATCGTGCTGGGGGACAAGAAATTTCCATGCCTGTTATTCAACCCAGAGATTTATGGGATAAACAACCGGCAAATGGTCCCTCGCGAACTGAGGCAATGGGTGATGTGTTATTCAAGCTACAAGATCGAAAAGGGCGTGAGATGGTACTGGGTCCGACTCATGAAGAGGTCGTGACGACCCTGGTAGCAGAGTTCGTGCGTAGTTATCGCGATCTCCCACAACTCATCTATCAGATACAAACAAAGCTGCGCGATGAACCACGCCCGCGTGCTGGTTTGTTACGTGTGCGTGAGTTCATCATGAAAGATCTCTACAGTTTCGACGCTGATCCCGAAGGCATGGATATCAGTTATCGAAAGATGGCAGACGCTTATCGAGCTATCTTCACACGCAGCGGTTTGCGTTTTATGGTCATTCATGCCGATAGTGGTGCAATTGGAGGTAAAACTTCGCAAGAGTTCATCGCTATTACGGAAGCTGGTGAAGATGATGCGATGATCTGTGATCGATGTGATTATGCAGCCAACCGTGAAAAGGCCGAATTTGTGCGAACTGAGTTTGCGCGAGAGACAGAAGAAGAACTCGAAGAAGTATATACGCCAAATAATATGTCTATTAGCGATCTAACCGCCTTTCTCGATATTCCTGAATCAAAGACCATGAAGACCGTCTGCTATGTAGCTGGAGGTAGAATGGTGCTTGCCGTTGTGCGCGGCGATTTGGAGATCAATGAAGTAAAACTATCGAATACACTGTATCACGAGGGAGTAAATGCTGCTGACTTGCACCTGGCAACAGCAGAAGAACTGGTACAGGCGGGAATTATAGCAGGATATACTTCACCTTTGCACAAAGATGAACATGTGCTGATTGTGGCCGATCCATCATTGAAACTGGGTAATAACTTTGTTGCCGGAGCCAATCGTGTCGATTATCACGTCAAGAATGTGAACTACCCGCGTGATTTCCGTGTAGATGTATGGGAAGATATCGCTTCTGCCTATGATGGCTCAACCTGCGTGCGTTGTGGCGGAACATTGCATGCAGTACGTGGCAGCGAAGTAGGCCACATCTTCAAGTTGGGTACGAAGTACAGCGAACTGTTCGAGGCAACCTATCTCGATGCTGAGGGTGAAGCGCATCCAATACTCATGGGCTGCTATGGTATAGGCGTGGGGCGCATCATGGCAACGGCTGTGGAGCAATGCCATGACGAGAAAGGTATCATCTGGCCTTTTAGCATTGCTCCCTATCACGTTGCATTGGTCGGGTTGGATTTGGAGAAGGATGAGAATCGCCAGATTGCTGAGCAATTGTATGCTGATTTGAATGCTGCTGGCATAGAAGTCCTCTTTGATGACCGTGCCGAGACTGCGGGAGTCAAATTCAACGATGCTGATCTCATTGGTTTGCCGATTCGTGCTGTTGTGAGCAAACGTTCATTAAAGAACGGCGGCATCGAACTCAAGCTGCGTTCGCAAAAGGAAGGTCGGATTGTACCTCTAACGGATGTTGTACAGGTTATTCAGAATGAAATCCGTGAGGGGATTGCAAGTACGATTTAAAGTAACTCAACGTGTTTTCACGATTATCACAAGAGGCAGTTTCGCTAGCGAATCAATCGCAATTTGGGAACTGCCTCCATTTACGTACAGACCAGTAGACGAGCCACCGTCTAGATTGAGCGCCGTCTCGATAGACAGGTCTGATGAAACAAGTTGATCAGCAAGCTCGTCGAGCGAAAAAATCGGATTTGGACTGACAATGAACAGGAGACGACCTTGTTTGTCAATAGCAACAACACTACGACGAGTCTGCGAGGCATCGGCGCTAAACTGTGTGCGTTTGCCTTCTAGCATCAGCATCGGTGCTGATTGTGTAGCCTGCTCTAATTGCTCTGAATTGGGATTATATGGTTGTTGGTGTAAAGAGCGCAGGCTTAATGATCCCTGAGAGTCTACTGAAAGCATACCGCCGAATCCAGTATACGATTCACCAGAAACTTTGCCATTGGAAACGACAAGGGCTGTTGCATTAAACTGCTGATCAAAATACCCGCCATTAATAAGAGCGAGTGGATGTTCTAGTTGCTTCCAGTCATTCATTGCCATAGGTTGCCCAGGTTGGTAGCCGACACTTACTTTGATCTTGTGTGTGTCAAAGCGCACGATAGTTACAGTGTCATCATCGCCGTCAGCATTCTTCCAATCTTCGTTACGAACTTCAACTCCAGTCGCAACTCTGTTCCAGACATTCAACTGTGTTCCGTTCGAAGAGGTCGCTGCCGGTGTTATGTTGACCGTGACTGAAGGGAGGATATCACAACCAGCCAGGGGGAATATCAATAAACATAGAAGCAAAGATAATTTTATAAACCTGGATTGAGGAGAATAGACCGAGGAGGGCCGATAAACCGGTGACGTGCGCGATAAATCGGCACTTACGGATTTACCTATTAATTTGTTCATCTGCATTATCGGTCCTCGTTGTATTCTCCTCTATTCTGTTTATAGATCACATTCAGCCATGTCAAGTATACGGCATTACCTCTTCCAGGGGGTCGCTTCAATTGCAGATGTTGTGCCCTTAAACTGCATCGCCAGTTTAAAAGCAGCATCGTGGGCTTCATTTTCTATAGTATCGTCAAGTGGGATAAGCTCAAATTTGCCATAACGGCGTGAGAGAGCTAGCTGAATCAGGTAATCGGTGAACCAGGGATTTTTGGGGAGCAATGGCCCATGAAGGTATGTACCAAAAACATACTTATACATAGCTCCTTCAAAGCCATCCTTACCGTTATTGCCCCAGCCAACGATGACTTTCCCAAGTGGTTGTGCATTCGGGCCAAGGTACGTACGTCCGCTGTGATTTTCGTAACCCACCAGTACATTTTTCCCCGTTTCATCAAAATCACACTCGAGCGCCATGTGGGTCATAAAACGCGAACCACCACCTTCGGTATAAAAATCGAGCAGCCCTACACCTTTGAGTTCTGGTCCCTGAAACGGTTTATAATAGTGTCCAAGAAGTTGGTAACCTGCACAGACGCTCAAGAATACTGTATTTGATTCTGCTGCCTCGATCAGGGATGAAGCTTTAGTCTGGATGTCATGCGAAGCCAGTTCCATCTCGCGATCTGCGCCGCCGTGAAAAAGGATCAAGTCAAATTTTGTGAAATCGGGAGTCTGCTTCACGAAAATCTGCTCAACTTGAGTGGATATGCCTCTCCACTTACAACGCTTCTCTATTGAAAAAAGGTTACCTCGATCAGCCGCAACGCTCATAAGTGTGGGGTAAAGATGACCGATCTTCAAAACCATACCTGTATCTTGTACTTGCTTGCTCATTACAATTACTCCTGCCAGACATGTTTTACCCAGCCGCGTTTTTGCATAATACGGCGAAGTTCATTAGTGGGGGTATAGCTGCTCAAAATGTAGAGAGTACCACCGGGACCTGCATTCTTTAGTGCCTGATCCAATGCTGACTCAAGATCAGGATTCTGGCTAATCTTGTCGATTGGTATTTCAGCGTATTTGAGACGCATTGCTATCTCTTCAGGTTTATTGCCACTACAAACCACATCAAGAACGTCTGGTGCGATATCTTCAAGTTCAATATCCCAGAGCCAGGAGAAGTCTTCTCCGTCAACAATGGTATGACTGGCTGCAAGCAGAATGTGCTTTTGGCCAGAATGCTGCGCAATCAGGCGTAATATGAGATTAAACGACGTGGGGTTTTTCACGAAAGATAGATAAATCGTTTGATTTCCTGCTTGTATCTTCTCCAAACGACCGAAAGCAGGTTTAATGTTGACCAATGCTCGTGGAAGCTTCTCTTTCTCGAAACCAGCGGCCAGGGAAGCTCCGATAGCTGCTGCAGCATTATATACATTATGCAAACCAGGAAGCGCGATCTCTAAACTTAGATTGCCTTGGGGCGTACGCAACTCAACAAATGTTGGGCCTTGCCCATCGGGAGCCAACTTAATCGACGTAGCAGCAATATCTAACGGAGGTAGCGTGTAGCCGCAATTTGGACAGCGGTAAATACCCAGGTGCGAGATATAGGCAACCTCGTATTGAAAATCTTCCTGGCAAAGTATGCAGCGGATGATATCGGCTGATTGCTCCGGCACAGGTGTACCGACATCAGTTGTCTCCAGACCGAAGAAGAGGCGTTTAGCTTTTGTCTTTTGTCCGAAATTGGCTACCTGAGGATCATTGCCATTCAGGAGGATAATCGACGATTCGGGGAGGTTCTCAAGTGTCTTATCCAAAGCTTTGGCGACTGAATATAATTCCCCATAACGATCCAATTGATCACGAAAGAGATTCGTAATGACTACAACATCGGGCGAAATCTCTGGCATTGCGAGAGGCATAGTGCCCTCGTCGATTTCAAAAAGCAGTACATCGCTATGTAATCTTCCAAATATATCGGCAAAGTTGACTGCTACCGAGGTGACTCCTTGTAGCATATTGGAACCTGCACGGTTGTGAGAAACACTTTTACCGTTGCTCGTTGCCATAGCAGCAGTCATGCGTGCGGTGGTAGTTTTGCCATTGCTCCCTGTGATGACTATTTTCCTGGCTTTGCTCGCGCCAACTACTGATTTCAGTATATCCGGGTCGATGCGTCTTGCAACCAAACCGGGTAAACTTGTACCTCCACCAATGCGCAATAAACGACCAGACGCGCCAGCCAGTTTCCCGGCTGAGATTGCCAGACTGAGACGAGCTCTTTCCAGGCCCGAGGGTGTGGCAATCTTGCCATTAGAGCCATGTATGTCTTCTTTAATCATAGATCCTCACTGATTTGCCGTCTTTTATGGAATGCAGTATAACAAAAGAGTTGATTGGGAACAAGTAGCTTAGAACCTCTATTTACAACAGATCAAGTTAAATAGTTTGGCAAAGTCCTGTTGTTACATTGCATTGAATTGTGGCATGTTCAAATTGCTGACTGGTAATGGAGGTACCTGATGCTGCTATTGGCAATTTCATTGGGAAGCCAAACTTCGATAGGCCACCATTCTTATCAAAATATTTCATGATTGGCCCAGAGATACTGAAGCCTGTATAAACGTAATAACGCCCATTATCAGAAGTTGGGATTGTAACGTTTTGGGTATCATGCGCAAAGTAGTTCCACAGATAATCATAAGGGATAGGGTGTTGGTTTAAATCAACATCGCGAGGTGAAATCCACGTGAAGGAGTCAAAGCCCCAATTCATCAAATCGCGCATATCAGTCCACCAATTATTGGTATGCATGACCACTCCAATCAGGTGGTGATTGTTGCGTGTAACGGACATGACCTGAATAAAATCATTTTGCCCATCATATCCAGTTTTTCCTCCATCTACACCAGGATACCACCACATGAATTGATTTTCGTTGATTAAGAAACGTTCTGGATGATTTCCTCCAGCGGGAATATGATAAGAGTTTTGCCCGCTTATTTTGTGAATGAGAGGCAAGCTCATACTATATTGCCCCAGTATCGCCAGGTCATGAGCGCACGAATACTGGCCAGGGTCCAATAAACCGTGTGGGTTGACGAAATGCGTATCATACATCCTGAGCTGAAGAGCTTTCTGATTCATCTGTGCTACGAAATTCTGTAGATTGCCTCCAAGCCCATCAGCGATAGCGATAGCCGCGTCATTGCCAGAAACAAAGAGCAATCCATAAAGCAGATCACGCAACGTATATGTTTGGCCTTTTTTTACGCCAAATAAAGCACTATCAGCGCTTAGTTGGCTAATATCGTTACTCATTGCATTGGTAATGGTGATTTTCTGATCGAGATTGCCAGATTCAACAGCCAGAGAAGCTGTCATGAGTTTCGTAGTGCTCAACATAGGCAAACGCATGAATGGATTATATGCGTACAGTGTGGTACCTGTACCAGCATCGAGCAGATACGCGGATGTAGCTAAAACCGGTGGGGCGGGATGATCCGTATCCTGAGGAATGATAACCAGTTTATGTGCGCTGGCTGGAATTTTGTCGCTAGTTGTTGACTGTTGCGTCTGTGTGTTTCTCCATAAGCTTAGAATAGTGTCGGTTTGGTTGTGATTGATATTGATAAAGATTTGGGTACTAATAACGATGATAAGTCCAGTGATGCAACAGATCATAAAGATTCGGTTTTGGCTCAATTGTCGCAAACGAGTGAGCAAGGTATTGCTTGAATGATAATGACGAGAAGCTGTTGGTGATTTTGCTCGGTGTAGTTGCCTTGAAATAGATGGCGGAGAATAAACAGTAGAAGTAAACGAACGACGATTTGCTGTAGCTTTTACTTTATCTGTCCTGGTGATTTGTTCGCTGATAATGTCCTCATCACCTACGTCCTGAATAAATTCTGATTTATGTGAAGGTGTGAATGCCTGCTCATCTAGATGTAGTGATGCGCGTCTTGCTCTCGGTATCTCAGGGTGTTCATCTGCGAAGAAAGTATCGGAGGATTGTTTATGGCTGGCAGCTAAACGCTTACGCCTTTGAGCAGGATAAGTGATTTCTGTATATTCACGCGTTCGATCTTCATCTGGCGGCTTTTTGTACATTGAGCCTGTTTGTACTCCTGTATAAGTGATCAGATGTTTTTTGGACTCGGTCTTAGTGTAGCATAGAGGTGAAAGACTGTCGAGTTGTATTCTCTTTATACAACGGTTGTATATGGCACATTTGTACTTGACGATATGCCTCTTGCGTGCTACGCTGCAAGCAAGAGTAGATAACCCCATCATTTAGTAGAACGAGGAGCCTGCAATATGAATCTAAGAACAGTTGTCATACAGGTAAACACACGCGAAAACCTTGCTGAGAATCTGTCAAACGTAGAGCAATTTCTTGATCAAGCTGCTGATATGGGGGCACAGTTCGTAGGTCTCCCCGAATTATGGACCTATCTTGGCCCTTCTTCTGGATTTGAAAGCGCTGCGCAAACCATTCCAGGACCAATCATTGAGATTTTGCAAGAAAAGGCACGCAAACATAACATGATTGTACATGGTGGAAGTATTGTCGAACGTGATCCTCGACTGGCTGGGAAGTTCTATAACACTTCTGTATTGATCAATCGAGATGGCGAGATTGTGGCACGTTATCGTAAGATCCACCTCTTTGACGTAGACCTGGCAAATGGGGAGAAACATTACGAATCGGAGCGGATCGAACCGGGCAATGATATTGTGACCGCTGAAATTGATGGTATTATGTTTGGCCTCACTATTTGCTACGATTTACGCTTTCCAGAACTCTATCGCTTACTTGCACTGAAAGGCGCTCAGATCATCATGGTGCCTGCTGGTTTCACCTTACACACCGGGCGTGATCATTGGGAAGTTTTGTTGCGAGCGCGAGCTATCGAGAACCTCTGCTACGTGATTGCGCCTGCCCAGGTAGGTACATATCCACCAAACCGGCAATGCTTCGGGCGTTCAATGATCGTGAATCCCTGGGGATTGGTGTTAGCCCAGGCGCAAGATAGCCCAACAGCAATTATAGCTGATATCGATCTGAATCAAATCGAGCAGGCTCGAGCACAGATTCCTTGCCTGGAGAATCGCAGACCCACTGCTTACAAGTGGTAGAAATAAATTTGTACAAAAATAGATAACCTCCGGGTTGTCCAGAATGAAGAGAAAGGAAAATCGAGGAGATGGATCTAGCAGAGATCACACGCCTGATCGAAGCAGGCAACGTCGAGTACGTCAAGATCGGAGCCGCCGACATCGAAGGGGTGTACCGGGGCAAACGCGTCGCCGCCCAACACTTTTTGAACTCCCTGGAGGACGGGTTTGCGCAATGCGACGTGCTCTTTGGCTGGGATATCGGAGAAGTCGTGCTGCCCAACCTCAAATTCAGCAACTGGGAACGCGGCTTTGCCGACATCGTCATGAAACCGGACCTCTCCACCTTTGCCGTCGAGCCGTGGGAAGACCACGTCGCCTCAGCCATCTGCGACCTGTGGTCCGAGCATGGAGAGCAGGTCACCATCGCGCCGCGCTACGTCTTGCAACGCGTCGTCGAGCGCGCGCGCGCCATGGGCTACGAGCCACTGGGCGCCGCCGAACTGGAGTTTCGCTTCTTCCGCGAGAACATGGTCAGCCTGCGAGACAAAGACTTTGGTCCCAACCTGACCCCCTTGAACCCCGGGTTCAACTGCTACTCGATCAGCCAATCGAGCGCCGACGAGCACCTGCTGGGACGCATCGCACGCATGATGCGCGATCGCGGCATCGAAATCGAAGGCTACAACCGCGAGCACGGGCCAGGCATGTACGAAATGAACATCCGCTACGCCGAAGCCGTCAGCGCGGGAGACTACACCATGCTCTTCAAGAACGGGGTCAAAGAGATCTGCCACCAGCTGGGCCTCACAGCCTCGTTCATGGCCAAGTGGAACGACCAGGAAGATGGCAGCAGCGGGCACTCGCACATGAGTCTGTGGGATCGCAATCGGGAGCGCAACGTGTTCTGGGACGAAGGAGCCGAGGGGCACATGTCGCAGACCATGCGGCAGTTTCTGGCAGGAGTACTCGAGAAACTGCCGGAATGCATGGCCTTGTACGCACCGGTGATCAACTCGTACAAGCGCTATGTCGAGGGGACATGGGCACCGCTGAACACCACGTGGGGCATGGACAACCGCACCTGTTCCGTACGCATCATCAACGTCAACCGCAACGCCATCCGCATCGAGAACCGGGTACCGGGAGCCGATGCCAACTTCTACCTGGTGTTTGCGGCCACCCTCGCGAGCGGGTTGTATGGCATCGAGCACCAGTTAGAGTTGCCGCAGCGGCTGGATGGCAACGCCTACGATGCCGAGACGGTGGCTCGCGCGTTGGAGGCAGGGCATATCCGACAGTTAGCGCGCACCCTGACGGCAGCCACGGACCTGTTGGAGCAGAGTGACCTGGCACAGGAGTATTTCGGGCCAGACTTTGTGGAGCATTATGTGGCCACCAGGCGCTGGGAAGTCAGTGAATACGAGAAAGCCGTCACCAACTGGGATCGCAAACGCTATCTCGAACTTATCTAAGCGCATCCGGTGTAAGTAGCCAACTGACAAAAACCTTCACACAGAAGAGGCACCAACAACTTGGGTGCCTCTTCTGCTCTGTAAAAACGCATAAATTATCACGTGACTATTGGACGACATTCTATTACAGAGCGAAAATACCGTTCACATACCGCTCATTTTGCGCGGTATTTTATGGCTCAGCTATGAAATTCTGGTTCTTCGATCCAGCCATGATCCTCGCGGAAAGGAAGTCCCTGTTGAGTTGCCTCCTCAGCCGTCAGATAAGGCAGAAGATGGCCAATCAAAGGCAGGTTAGCTTTGTAGCGAAGTAGATTGTCACGTGCACGGTCGTTCATCAACCGCAGACCAACGAATGGATCACTCAATGTCTCTTTTAGATATTGTAATAGTTTAATTGATCGCTGATCGTCGGGCTTTTGAAATTGATGCATCAGGTGAAGTTCGATAATGAAGAAATCATCCTGGCTCAGCAACCCAAGATGTTCTGCCCATAGCAACAAACGAAAATCCCGCGCTAATTCGGCATTGAGCGTAGCAACATTCATTTCGGTGTCATCACGCATGCCACGATTGTTTAGATTAGCAGAACCAACTGTTGACCATAGATCATCAATAATTGCAACTTTGGCATGAACATAGATAGGACGGTAGTGTTCAATACCATCAATGTTTGCAGAAGTTGCAAGACAGAAAACTTGTAATCGTCCCTGTCTAATAGCCTCTGGCGCTTCGTCTAACAGCCGAGTCAGGGCTGCATCTGTGAAGGCGCGACCAACATTTGGATGATCAGGCAGGACAAAGGTAACTGTGGCGCCGCGTCGTAATGCAGAGCCTAGTTCACGTATGTTGCGTTCCATTTCGGGACTATCCCTTCCCAATAATGGGATGTCTATTCCATAGTATGCGTGCAACCAGAAATATTGGTTCTCAAGGTAAATAAAGCGCTGCGTATTACTGAATGCGTTTGCATAGAGTTGTGAGATACCTCGAATGATGCGGGGTAGGAAACTATAGGTATGTTCGGGAATCGTGCGAGCTATTTGTATAAGACTGTTGCTCTCGAGTGGTGATGCTTGTGGGTGTTGCTGAACGAGAAGCTTGTCGTCCAAATGGTGCCGTTCGACAACATCATTCCAACGTTCTCGAAAATTAAGTTCTACATCTCCTGCTGCTGGCCCCTCTATCATGGCGTGAGCATCGTGCCAGGGATGAGGGGTACGATCATGAGGATTTCTGCGAAATGGTGAAGAAAAATGATGTTTTGGAGTATCCCAGCGATCAAAATCGCCATTCAATTCAATCAAAGGATCAATGCCACCTACAAAGGCATGAGTGCCATCCACAACAGCAATTTTTTGATGTAGTGACTCAATTGGGTGATGGAGTATACCACGCGAACTATCGTCGAGAATACAGGTCACTCCTGCATCGACTAATTCCTGATAAGCAGCCTTAGGATCGTAATGGGAGAAGAAATTCGAACATTCCCAAATTAAAGCCTTTACCTCAACACCCTGTTGCACCATAAATCCCAACACCGTTTGGATAGTAAGATTGTGCGAACACCAGAAATCTATTTTGTCTTCGTCGAGGCCTGCTGCACGAAGCTCGGCCACTAACGAATCCTGTTCAGGACTCCCATCTGATCCTGCACGTTGATCTTTGCCCCGTACAAGTTCCATATTAGGAGTAATACCCCAATTCGCAATATAGATGTAGCTACGTGCCAGGAGAAAATGACGACACATAATTAACAATGTTGTACGTCCATCAACAAGGCACGTAACACGCGAATCAGCATGTACTGGTGTATCTTCCTCCGACCACCAGTTATAGAGTGACATACTAGACGAAGTTGACATATGTATACTCCAAGGAATGCTTTATTCGCTAGGGGTAATTGTTGGCGCAACGCTCACAGCAGGTCCGATCCATACGGTTTGTATATTTACAAACTCACGGATACCAAAAATGGACAATTCGCGACCATAGCCACTGTGCTTGATGCCGCCAAATGGAAGGCGTGGATCCGATGTAGTCATGCCATTAATGAAGACACCTCCTGACTCAATATGACGGGCAAGGGCGCGTCCGCGTTCTATGTTACCAGTCCACAAGTTACCGCCTAACCCAAATTCTGAATCGTTTGCCATTTCAATTGCGTCTTCGGCATTGCGAGCACGAATCACAGCAGCAACAGGTCCAAAGGTTTCTTCCCGGAAAAGTGGCATTTCTGAGGTCACCCCGCTGACAATAGATGGTTCATAAAAGTATCCTTTGCCATTTGAGGGTTTCCCTCCGAGCACGACTCGCGCCCCCATCTTAAGAGATGCTTGCACTTGTTTATCTAGAGCTTCGCGTAAGTCACCGCGTGCCATAGGCCCAACCTGCGTTTCGCGATCGAGTGGATCACCCATATGTAGCTTAGATGCAGCCTCAACAAACTTTTTCTCAAATGCGTCAGCAATTGACTCTACAGCTATAAAGCGTTTAGCTGCAATACAACTTTGCCCAGTGTTTTGAAAACGAGCACGCACCGCTGTTTGAGCTGCTGCATCGAGATCAGCATCTTCTAATACAATGAAGGCATCGGATCCACCAAGCTCCAACACATTCTTTTTTAGTGCATGTCCACTGGCGGATGCTACTGCTATGCCTGCAGCATCACTACCTGTAAGGGTCACGGCCGCAATTCTAGGGTCTTCAATCAGGCTACGTGTTTCTGAACCTGGGACCAGTACGGTACGAAACGCTCCTTCTGGTAAACTACATTCCTGAAAAATGCGCTCAATTTTTAAAGCCGTGAGCGAGACGTTAGAAGCGTGCTTGAGAACTATTGTATTACCTGCCATTAATGCTGGCGCAGCAAAACGAAATACTTGCCAGTAGGGAAAATTCCATGGCATCAAAGCTAGTATTACGCCCAGAGGAAGGTACGAGACGTAACTTTCTGTTGCGCTCGATGCAATAGACTCATCAGTGAGGAACTTTTCAGCGTTATCAGCGTAAAAATCGCAGTTCCACGCGCACTTTTCAACTTCAGCTTCAGATTCAATGATTGGTTTGCCCATCTCTAAGGTCGCTAGACGAGCAAGCTCAACTTTGTGTAGTCGTAAATATGAGGCAACGCGATGCAAAATAGTGCGTCGTTCGGAAAACGTAGTCTCACGCCAGCCCAAAAAAGCTTTATGTGCCTGTTCCAGAGCCTGGTTCACTTGAGCAGTAGTAAATGGTTCAAACGTTTCAATGACTTCTTCGGTGGTGGGGTTAATTGATTGGATATTCATCGAAATATTCTCCTTGTCTCGATCTGAAAAAAGGCTAATGTATGCGCTTATCAGGAGCAGGTCTCCTGGTACTGCAATAGTCTCTTCATAAACAATACTACATGAAATATATCAAGTCCAGAGTAAGACGAGCACGAGTGCCTCCTATAGTAAGACTATGGGAGATTTGGGAAGCCTTTAAAACTGTGACTTTTGTGTGAGGTTGAACAAACATTCCGAGAGTCGATCGTGAGGGTATCATCGTATGCTATACATTGGTGAAGGATGGAGATGGAGTTCAAAAGGCGTGTTTGTTGCAGGTTCACTTATCGGCAAAAGCTGAATAGGCGCATTTTACAGCACCTTACTCCATTGTATAGATGAAAGGAGAAACATCAATGTCGATGATTTGGAAAGACCCATTTGAGGCGCTGATGCCTCTACGTGAGGCCGTGAATCGTTTGTTTGAAGACAGCTTTGTCTGGCCTGGACGGCTTGAAGTCTTCACTGGTCGCACTTTCCCCGTAGATGTCTACGAGACAAAAGATCAGCAAGGGTATATTGTTGAGGCGTCATTACCAGGGGTGAAGCCAGAAGACATATCCATTAGTGCAATGGGTGATACCCTTACCATCCATTATGCGACAAAGGGTGAGGAGAAGGTTGAGAAGCCGAATTACGTGCGGCGCGAGCGCTTTGAAGGCGAGATGACACGCATGGTCACCCTGCCTACTCACATTTTGTCTGAGAAGGTTCAAGCAACTTACGAGCAGGGCGTTCTGAAACTCCAGGTACCTAAATCCGAGGAAGTGAAGCCCAAGCAGATTCCTATAAAAGTGAAGGAACTGGCAGGCGCTCACTAAAAATCGGTGTCAAAAGAGCTTGAACGCTATGGACAATGCTCTTTAATGTTGTAGCCTTCAAGGTATGACAACTGGATGTAGAGGTGAGGATTAACGATCCTCACCTCTACTTTTTTACAAAAAGCCGAGCGCGAAAGCCCCTGTGATTGATCGGAGGGGACAAAACCAGGCCGCTTGACAGAGGGGAGCCTGGCCTGCTATGATTGGAATAAATGTTCTACTCTCCAGAAAAGCGAGAGGCTGATAGGGCATATGGGCACCAAAGCACGTGGGAAGCAAAAGTCCCCCAAAAAGAAGACGCCGACGTTTCTGCTCGAACTGCCCCTGGTCGTCGAGGCAGGGCAGGCCGCACGCCAGCGTGCGCACCTGGAAGCC
>Ga0116218_1001297_pt1 | contig 16100 bp, 13 predicted proteins | sample Sb_taG_2_FD_88966 | JGI IMG/M metagenome (GOLD analysis project Ga0116218, IMG submission 88966) | Peat soil microbial communities from Weissenstadt, Germany - Sb_50d_5_LS metaG | ecosystem: Environmental > Terrestrial > Soil > Wetlands > Peat | place: Germany: Weissenstadt | collected 2010-09-21 | reverse complement strand
GCCTGGGTCGAGCGACTGGGCGATGAGTGCCGCGCCAATGACATTCCGTTCTTTTTGGAGTTTGTCACCTACGAAGAAGGCGTGGACGAAAAAGGTTTCGACTTCGCGAAGAAGAAACCGAAGGCTGTCATTGAAAGCATGCGCGAATTCACCAAAGACCGCTATGGCGTCGACGTGATGAAGGTCGAAGTCCCGATCAACATGAAATTTGTGGAAGGGACGAAGTCCTACAAGGGTGAAAAGGCCTACTCGAAACAGGAAGCGATTAAATTCTTCCATGAGGCAGCGGCCGTCTCTACCAAGCCGTTTATTTATCTGTCAGCGGGCGTGAGCAATTCCGAGTTCACCGAGTCGCTGGAGCTGGCGGCCGAGTCGGGCGTGAAATTCAACGGCGTGCTCTGCGGACGAGCCACCTGGAAAGAAGGCATCCCCGTCTACGCGAAACACGGCGCGAATGCTTTCCGGAAGTGGCTGGAAGATGAAGGCGTGAAGAACATCAATAACGTCAACGATCGCCTGAAGGCCGCAACCTCGTGGCACTCGATCTACGGAGTGGAGCCAGCGCTGGCGCACGTGTAAGCGAAACCGCTTCTTGGAACGCAGAGGCGGGTCTTCGGACCCGCCTTTGTTGTTATCTAAATGCTAATTGCTAAATGCTGACCGTCGACCGCAAAACCGCGCTGATCACCGGCGCCTCGTTCGGCATCGGAATGGAACTCGCCCGCATCTTCGCGCGCGAAGGTTATAACCTGGTTCTGGTCGCCCGCAGCGCGGATAAACTCCGGCAACTCGCATCGGAACTGGAGAAATCGCACGGCACGCGCTCGCTCATTTTGGCGACCGACCTGACCGATCCCGGAGCTGCCGCGTATGTGCTTGATCAAACCACGCGCGCCGATATTCAGGTGGATGTGCTGGTCAACAACGCGGGATTCGGACAGTACGGTCTGTTTGCCGAGAACGATCTGGAAGAATGTCTGCGCCAGATCCAACTCAACGTGACCACGCTCACCCACCTCACGCGCCTGTATCTTCCAGCGATGATTGACCGGGCAAAGACCGAGCGAAAGGACGGGCGCATCCTTAATGTGGCGTCCACCGCGGCGTTTATGGCGGGACCACTGATGGCCGTGTATTTCGCGACCAAAGCATACGTTCTGCATTTGTCAGAAGCTCTGGCCAATGAGCTTGACGGCACGGGCGTTACGGTAACCTGTCTTTGTCCGGGCGCGACGGCGACGGAGTTCCACAAGCGCGCGAATGCAACCGGCCAGCGGCTGCTGAAGTTCGGTTCGATGGATGCGCGAACCGTCGCCGAAGACGGATATCGCGCGCTGATAGCTGGAAAACCCGTGGTAATTTCGGGATTCAAGAATTGGCTGCTGGCACAATCGGTGCGCTTCTCCCCCCGCCGACTGGTAACGGCGATTGCCCGGAAAACGCAGGAAGAATGAGCGACGATGGCACGACGGACATCCCGCCCGTCTATCGAGATGCCACACGCCACAGAGACGCGGCAAGCCGCGTCTCTACCGGGAGAGCGCTTCCGTCGTCTTGCGGCCTTCCAACGCCGCTTGCACGCGGCTGTGTTTCCGGCTATAGGTGAAATACACGACCATGCCGATGATGAGCCAGATAATCAACCGCGCCCAGTTGATCCAGCCGAGTTTGTACATCATGTAACCGTTGAAAAGAATCCCCATGACCGGCACGAACGGTACCCAAGGCGTTCGGAACGGTCGAGGTTGGCCGGGATTCGTATGGCGCAAGGCCATGACTGCTATGCAAACGATGACAAAGGCCAGCAGCGTTCCGATGTTCACCATTTTTCCGATATCTTCGATCGGTGTCAGGCTGCCCACGACCGCCGCCAGCAGGCCTACGAGCATGGTGTTCTTCCACGGAGTGCGAAAGCGCGGGTGAACAGCGGCAAAGAATTTCTGGGGCAAAAGGCCGTCCTTGGCCATGGAATACAACACGCGCGTCTGGCCCAGCAGCATGACGAGCATCACGCTGGTGAGGCCGGCCAACGCTCCCAGTGTAATGATGTGGGATGCGCCGCTCAAGCCACGGTCCAGGAACGCGCGCGCCACCGGAGCTTCGATGTTGATGTCGCGCCATGGCACCATTCCGGTCAGAACCGCCGACACCGCGATATACAACGCGGTGCAGATCAGCAGCGAGGCAATGATGCCGATGGGAAGGTCGCGCTGCGGATTCTTCGCTTCCTGCGCGGTGGTCGAAACGGCGTCGAATCCAATGTAGGCAAAGAATATGTAAGCCGCTCCAGCCCCGATTCCAGAGAACCCGAAGGGCGCGAAAGTCGCCCAATCCGTGCCCCAGTTGGCGGCGCTGATGTAATGGATACCCAGCCCGATCACAAAAAGGACAACCCCAACCTTGATGGTCACGATGGTGGCGTTGAAGCGGGCGCTCTCCTTGATGCCAACCACCAGGATCGTGGTGATTACCAAGGCGATCACGAAGGCCGGTACATTGAGGCCGATTTCATATCCGAAGAGATGTGGTGCATTCAATAGTGCATGCGCTTTCTGCAATAACTCCGGCGATTGCGCGGCCATGACCGCGCTCTTCGCTTGCAGAAACGCCTGGGTGCCGGGCACCAGCGCGGAATTGGAGGCCAGTGTCATCTGGCGAGCCACGGTATCTTCCGCGGTGTGAAGTCCGGTCCAGTGGTCATAGGCCAGCCACAGCGGCATCTTGATATGGAAAATATTAAGCAGCTCGATAAAGTGATTCGACCAACCTGAGGACACGGTGCTGGCGCCCATGGCGTACTCCAGCGTGAGGTCCCAGCCGATGATCCAGGCAACAATTTCGCCCAGCGTAGCGTACGCATAGGTGTAGGCGCTGCCCGCGAGCGGGATCATAGCCGCAAACTCCGCGTAGCACAGCGCGGCAAAGGTACAACCCAAGCCAGAAAGCACGAACGAGAGCATCAACCCGGGTCCGGCATAGTGCGCGCCGAGTCCAGACATCACGAAGATTCCGGCGCCAATCACTGCGCCGACGCCCAGCGCCGTCAGCTGAAATACGCCCAAGGTACGTTTCAAACTGTGCGAGCCAGTCTCTCGCGCCTCCTCCAAGAGGAGGTTAAGCGGCTTTTTCGCAAAGAGGTCAGTCATTCGTGGCATCTCTCCTGTCAGTTAAACTCTGTCAGTTAAACCAGTCAGCTAAACAGAATTCGTCTGGGCTTGCGGCCGCCAGACGTAGTACACCGGGATGCCGAGCAGCACGATGAACAATCCCGGCCAAGTGTATTGCGGCTTGTAGCGTAACAGTACGACGTCAATAAACAAAGCCATCACGATATAAATTGCGGGCAAGATCGGGTATCCGATGGCCTTGTACGGACGCTCAGCCTCGGGATGGGTGCGACGCAAGACGAAGAGTCCGACGATGGTAAGTACGTAGAACACCAGCACCGCAAAAATAATGTAATCGAGAAGCTGGCCGTAACTGCCGGAGATGCAGAGAACGCAGGTCCAGACCATTTGCACCATCAGCGAAACCGCAGGCGTCTTGTAGCCGGGATGCAACCGGGCGACGCTGCGAAAGAACAGGCCATCCTTTGCCATGGCGTAGTAGACACGCGCGCCGGAGAGAATCAGTCCATTGCAGCAGCCAAAACCGGAAATCATGATGGCGACAGCCATGAGCGCGCCGCCAGCGGAACCGAACATTTGGGTCATGACCGCGGTGGCTACGCGGTCCTCGCGGGCGTACTGGATGCCGCGCTCGAGCAGTGTCGTCCCGGTCGAACTGCCCATCAGCGGCAGCGCGCGCAGATAAATAAAGTTGCACGCGATGTAGAGCGCGATCACTACGCCGGTGCCGACCGCCAGCGACAACGGGAGATTCCGGCTGGGATTTTTCACCTCTCCGGCGGTGAAGGTGACGTTGTTCCAGGCATCGGCGGAAAACAGCGACCCGACCTGCGCAATCGCCAGCACCGTAAGGGTCGAGACCATCACGCTTCCGCCCATGCCGACGTCATGCAACGTGCTCAGGCCGGCGTTGTGCCAGAAGTTTGCGCCGAAGTTGGCGGCCACCGCTTGCGCGTTCCGGCCTAGAAAGATTCCGAAGATGACCAAGCCGAGCAGTGCCGAGACTTTTGCCGTGGTGAAAATGTTCTGGATGAAAGCGCCCGTCTTCACGCCGAAAATATTGATGATCGAGAGCGCGACCACGACCAGGATGGCTACGAAGTTCTGTGTGTTCAGTCCGACATCCATGCCACCGAGCATCATGGGGCCGATCGCAAACTTCGGCACTTTCCACAGGTGGACGATCCAATGAGTGGAGGAGACTGCCGGCCAGAAGATTCCGAGGAATTTGCCGAAGGCAACGCCCACGGCGGCGATGGTGCCCGTCTGAATCACGAGAAACAGAGTCCAACCATAGAGAAAGCCCCAGAGCGGGCCGAGCGACTCGCGCAGATACACGTACTGCCCGCCGGCCCGCGGCATCATGGCCGCGAGTTCACCGTAGGTGAGCGCGCCGACAATGGTGAGAAAGCCGGTAACGAGCCAGGCGCCAATAAGCAGCGCCGGTGAAGTAACCTCGCGAGAAATTTCGGCGGAGACTATGAAGATGCCCGAGCCGATCATCGAGCCCATGACCAGCATGGTGGCGCTGGTCAGGCCGAGACCTTTGACTAGCTCATGATCCTGATGGGTGTGGCGCTCCCAATCGCTGGGAATCGGTGGGGGTGTGGGACGTTGAACGTCAGTGCTCACGAATCTCCTGGGTAGCGCCTGCATCTTTGCCGGCTGTCGAAACAGCGTCTCATCGCTGCGGGGCTAAGACGCCCCCACGGCAGCCGCCGAGACGGCGGCGCTACAAGAATCAAAACTTTACCTTAATATTCGGAAAAATTCTTCTGCTGATTTGCGGGGATCCCGTAACAAGTCGGATATCACCGCCACGGAGTCGGCTCCGGCCTCGATGACGGAACGAGCGTTGGCGCGGGTAATGCCGCCGATCGCTACCAGAGGCTTGCGCGTCAGTTCCCTTGCCCGGCGAACGCCTGCGAGGCCGACGACAGGATCGGGATTGGCTTTGCTGCTGGTTGCAAAGACGGGGCCGATGGCAAGATATTCGGCGGAGGTTTTATCGGCTTCCGCAAGCTGCTCGGCATTGTGCGTCGATACGCCGAGCCAGCGAGCGGGGCCAATGATCATACGCGCGGCCTCGGGAGACAGATCATCCTGCCCGACATGCAGGCCGTCGAAACCGGCGGCCAGACAGAGATCGGCGCGGTCGTTCATGATGAGCTTCACGCTTGCTCCGAGGCGCGCCCTGAGTTCACGCGCCTCATCTAGCATTCGCCGGGCGTTGCCAGATTTGTTACGGTACTGCATCAACGTGCAGCCAGCGGCCGCGAGTTCCTCCGCAGCGAAAAACATTGCGGTGGCATCGGGGAAACATGCAGCGTCGAGAATCGGGTAGAGTCGCGGTAGTTGCAACATGGTTTCAACGGTTGATACCACGCTTGCCTCGTCTCAGATCGCAGCGGCAGAGACGCGGCAAGCCGCGTCTCTACCAATATGTCGTCAGCCCGCAGCTTTCTTCGCCAAGAATCTCTCGATGAACCCCGTATCAAAATTGCCTGCGCGAAAATCCGGGTCGGCCAGAATTCTCCGGTGCAGCGGAATCGTGGTGTAGATTCCTTCCACGATAAACATTTCGAGGGCACGGCTCATGCGCGAGATGGCTTCGCTGCGGTCCTTTCCACGCACGACCAGCTTCGCGATCAGCGAGTCATAATAAGGAGGAATCGTGCCTTCGGCATAAGCCGCGGTGTCGATGCGCACTCCCGTCCCTCCCGGCGGGTTGAAGGTGGTGATCTTGCCCGCCGAGGGCGTGAACTTTTCCGGATGCTCGGCATTGATGCGGCACTCGATGGCGTGTCCGCGATGCACGATGGGGCCGTGCAACACATCGGCCAGCTTTTCGCCTGCCGCGATCATGATCTGACTCTTGACCAGGTCCACGTCGGTGACCATTTCGGTGACGGGATGTTCCACCTGGATGCGCGTATTCATCTCGATGAAGTAGAGCCGCCGTTCCTGGTCCATGAGGAATTCGATGGTGCCGGCATTGTGATAGCCGACCTGGCTGAGCGTTTTGCTGATGACGTCTCCGATTTCCTTGCGCAGTTCGGGCGTCATCCGCACCGAGGGCGACTCTTCCAGCAATTTCTGATGGCGGCGCTGAATCGAGCACTCGCGTTCTCCCAGACTGACGACGTTGCCGTGCTCGTCGCCCAGCACCTGGAATTCGATGTGGCGCGGATTCTCGACATAGCGTTCCAGGTAAAGGTCGCCGTTGCCGAAGGCGCCCGCAGCCTCCGACTGCGCCTGACGGTAGAGCGCGGGCAATTCATCCTGGTTGCGCACAATACGCATGCCGCGCCCGCCGCCGCCGGCCGTCGCCTTTACGATGATAGGAAAACCGATTTGCCGTGCCCATTCCTGCGCTTCTTCGGCGGAAGCGACCACCCCGTCCGAGCCGGGAACGATCTGCACGCCGTGTTGTTTCATGGCGGCGCGAGCTTTTTCCTTTTCACCCATGAGGCGGATGACATCGGGGGTCGGCCCGATGAACTTGATGTGACAGGCTTCGCAGACTTCCGCGAAGTTGGCGTTTTCCGAAAGCAGGCCGTAGCCGGGATGGATGGCGTCGACGTTGGCGATCTCGGCCGCGCTGATCACGGCGGGAATGTTGAGATAGCTCTGCGCCAGCTGCGGCGGACCAATGCAAATCGCTTCATCGGCAAAGCGTACGTGGAGCGAATTCCGGTCCGCCTCGCTGTAGATCGCCACCGAGCGGATGCCGAGTTCCTTGCATGCGCAAATGACGCGCAACGCAATCTCGCCCCGATTCGCTACCAGAATTTTCTTGAACATGATGTGAAAGCTCTCGCTGTCAGCTCTCAGCTCTCAGGAAAATCACCTGACTGCACAGCACTGGATTTTCCCTGAGAGCTGCGAGCTGAGAACTGAGAGCTTATTTCTTGGGCCGGACGGCGAACAGTTCCTGGCCGTACTCGATGGGCTGGCCGTTGGCGATGAGCTTCTTGACCAACTCTCCGGCCACGTCGCATTCGATTTCGTTCATCAGCTTCATCGCTTCAACAATGCACAAAACCTGGCCCACTTCCAACGCATCGCCGACTTTGACAAAGGGCGGAGACCCGGGCGAGGGCGACTCGTAAAAGGTGCCCACGATCGGCGACCGAACAATGTGCAAGCCTTCCTCGGGTTGAGGGGCACCGGCGTTAGCTGCCAGATCAATCCGGCCGGACACGGGTGCGGTCGCCGGAACCGGGGCGGGCGCGTGGTGAACCGCGATATAAGGGGAGTCGGGCAACGCTGCCGGCAACGGTTCGGCGGCGCGTTTGATCTTCACCTTGACATCGCCGCGCTCCAATTCAAATTCGGCAATGTCCTTCTCGATTAAGAACTCGATGAGTTCTTTCAGCTCTTTTTGATTCATGGATAAGGGCGGGTTCCGTGTTCCTTGTGCTAAATCACACGCTGCTAAATAACAATCAGTTCTTTGTCTGTCGGCGTTAGCACTTCGCAGCCCGAAGGGGTCACCACCACCACGTCTTCGATCCGCACACCGCATTCCCCGGGAATATACGCGCCCGGCTCAATCGTAACCACCATTCCCGGTTCCAGTTGCTGGGCTTGTCCTTCCGCCAGCCGGGGTGCCTCGTGTATCTCTAATCCTAAACCATGCCCGGTCGAATGGGTGAAATACCGGGCCAGTTTCCGCTTGCGAAGCACACTGCGCGCCGCGCCATCGACGTCGGCGGCGGTCACTCCCGGGCGAACCGCCGCGATGGCGGCCTGCTGCGCTTCCAGAACCGCATCGTACAGCTGTCGAGCTTCCGTCGACGGCCGACCGACGTGCACGGTTCGCGTGCGATCCGAACAATAACCGGCGAGTATAACACCAAAATCACAGACCACGAACCCGCGCCGGGGAATGCGGGCGTTGGAGGCCCGGCCATGCACAATTGCCGAGCGAGTTCCGGAAGCAAGGATGGTCGGGAACGACATTGCTTCGGCTCCGGCGCGACGAGCCTGGTATTCCATGGCGGCGGCGACTTCGGCCTCGCTCACACCTGGCCCGATCTTCTTTCGCGCTATGAGGAAGAGACTGGCGCCGAGTTCAACCGCCTGCCGGATCAGCAGGATCTCGGCAGCATCCTTCACCATGCGAGCGCGCTCGATTAGCGGCGGCGCGGAAAGGAGGCGCACTTTTATCCTCCCTTTCAGCATGGACGCTAACCGGTCGCGCATGCCGGCGGTAATCGATTCCGGTTCGATGCCTACCGATACTCGCGCCAAAGACGCAGGCGTCGAACTCCGTTTGTGAGCGATCAGCCAGTCCGCAGCCGCCAGCAGTGGGGACTTGCGCGCAATGACGATGCTCACCTTATCGACGTTCGCGCCGTCGACCTCTTCTTTTGCCTGGGTGCGGTAACGGCCATCCGTAAACAGGATGCAACCGCGGTCCGCGACCAGCAAGACCCCGGCGCTGCCAGTAAAGCCGCACAGATAGCGGATATTCGGAAGATGCGTCACCAACAGCGAATCCAGATGGTTCTCTTCGAGGGCAGATCGAAGACGACTCTGGCGGCCAGCGTGATCCATGGGAGGAGTGTAGCAAGAAGCGGCTGCGAGCTCCGAGCCGCGAGCTACGAGTTCATGGCCTCAAGCTCGAAGCCCGTAGCTCGTAGCTTGCCTCAAAAGCGAAACCGCCGGACTCTCGGCAGGTTCTCCGAGAAAGCCGGCGGCTTTCGCTGCTCTTAACTTCGCGCTTACGTTTGAATGATGCGCGGAGTAATGAAGAAAATCAGTTCCTGGCTGGTAGTGCTCACCGTGCGATGCTTGAACAGGTTGCCAAGGTACGGGATATCCCCGAGCAAAGGCACCTGCGATATGGACAGCGAGTTCTGGGTCTGGATCACGCCGCCAATCACCACCGTGCCACCGTCCGTCACCAGCACTTGCGTGGTGGCCTGCTGGGTGATCAGGGACGGGTTGCCGTTGCTGTCTTCGTGGCTGTAGTCAGGCAAGGTGTTTTCCACATCCACGTTGAGGAAGATGGTTCCTTCCGACGTAATCTGCGGAGTCACCGTCAGTCGCAGGTAAGCGTCCACATAGGTCGTGGTCGGAGGAGCGCCTAACGAGGCTGCGGTCATGATCGGTATTTTCACGCCCTGTTTCACGATCGCCTGAATGTTGTTCTGGGTGACGATCCGCGGACGGGAGAGAACTTTCAGCAACCCGCGCGACTCGGCCATGGTGAGAATCATGTCGACACGCATGTTGTTGGTGGCGTTGATGAAGGACAGACCGCTGGTCGGTCCGACTACGCCCAGGTTTGAAAACAACGGAATCGTAGTTCCGCTGGTGGGGTTGCCGTTGACGAGGTACAACGGATTGTTTACGTATCGACCGACGACGATCGGCGAAGCCCCCGTGCCTGAAGCGCCGGGCGCGCCGCCAACCGCGCTGGTACCGTTGCCCCAACCCATGCCCAGCTGCACACCGATGTCGCGAGCGAAGCTGCGGGTGGCCGCCACGACGCGAGCTTCAATTTCAACTTCCTGCGTCTTGCGGTCCATCTGTTGGATGATGCGGTCAATTTGCGGCAGAACCGATGGAATGTCGTTGACGATGATCGAGTTGGTGCGTTCATCGGCAACAATGTCGCCCCGCTGACTGAGGAATTTCTTTACTGGTAGCAACAGGTCCCTGGCGTGCGCGTAGCTGAGGAAGCGGGTGATGCTGACTTTCTCGACCGCGAGCGCCTCGGCATCGATCTGGGCGCGCCGGTTCTCGGCTTCCTTCTTCAACGTTTCCACGGTGGCGATGCGCAGTACATTGCCGTCCAGTTGACGGGACAGATCGTTGTTCTTGAGTACGATGTCCAGCGCCTGATCCCACGGCACGTCATCGAGCACGATGGTCAGATTGCCGTGGACCAGCGGATCGAGCACGACGTTCAGACCGCTGATCTCGTGAATCAGACGGAAGAAATCCTTCAGATCCACATCCTTGAGATTGACCGAGATGGGCTCGCCAGTGTACTTGGCGCCCTTGTCAGCCGGCTTCTGCTCCAACTGGACCTTCTGCTCGGCGGCCAGATTGACGGCCGGCTGGATGGCCGGAGCGTTAGCGGCAGCGGGAGCCGCGGCGCCAGCTTGCGCGAGGGCGGCATTGGTGTTGGTGGCAACCAGTTCCGACGCCGTCTTATCGGCAAATCGACCGGCCGCTTCCTGAGCCTTCAGGGCGGGATGCACCGTGTACTTGGGCTCGACGAGAGCAAAGTCCACCGGCGTCTGGGGGGTCTCGGCCGGGGCCGAAGCTTGCGCCACGGCCGCCGCGGGAACTGCCGCCACGGGAGCCGAAGCCAGCACCAGTTGCGGCGCGGCGCTCGCGGCCACCGATTTCACGGCGGGCGCGGTTTGGCGATGGGCCAGCACGGCGTCGTGAATCTTGAGAACGAAGCTGCCGTCCGAGCCCGCCACTAACTCATGCTGGCGGCTGCTGGCGAGATCGTTCCCGGCCAGATCGACGACCACGCGCGTGGTGGCCGGAGTTTGCCCGTCCATCCCGATGCGGACGTCTTTCACGCCATCGCTGCCAACGCTGATGCGGCTCTGTGCCGTGGCCATCACGGTGTTGGGAAAGTCGACGACGATGCGCGCCGGAGAATCGAGCGTCGTCACCTTGGGCGCCAGGGCTCCCTTAGCTTTGAACTCGACCCGCAATCCGTCCTGGCTGTGCGCGACCTCGAGCCTCTGCAATGCAGCGCTCGCGGTCACCCCCGTGCCCGTCGTGTCAGCCGCGGCGGCGAACGTCGTCACAACGAACGCCAGCAGCGGAACCAAGATGCCCAGCAGTTGCTTTCGCATTTCCCTATCCCCCCATGCGAGGCCGTTTCGCCTCCATGTGTTTCTTCAGAGTCTTTTTCGTCTCAGGCCTAAACTGCCGGAGTCGTAATCTTCTTCACTACTTCCCGCGTAAACGTCTTACCCAACCGGTCTTGCAAAGTTTCCTGGAAAACGATGGAGTCGCCCGTGATTTTCACCACGTAACCGTTGAATACCGGATCGTTTTCCCGCAGAAAATAAGCCTTGTTCATACTGTTACTGACCACGGCGATGAAGCCGCTTTCCGCATGCACCACACCCCGCAAGTTGATGGCGCCAATTTCCAGACACTTCTTGCCGGTGCTGCAACCGGAACCGCCGGTGTGGCTGACCACCGGACTGATAAAAGGATCCCGTCTCCCGTTGGCGTTGTACTTAGTGTCGGGGACAACCTGCTGCTCGCTCGCCTCGCTCTCGCTTTCCGGGCTTCCCGAAGCGCTATTACCGGCTACGGCCGCGGCCGCTGGCGCACTAGCCTGGGGAGCTACCGCGGTTGGCGCCGGCACGCTGACCAGGACGGCACCAGCCCGTTTCGGGCCGCGCCTTCTTTTCGTACCCGCCTGCAACGAAGAAGATGGAGTAGCCGCACCCGGTCCACTCGACTTGGCCGAAACATGCGCAGCGCTCGATGCCACGGGCGCTGCCTGGCGCAGAGCTGCATTGGACGCGGCCGTGGCATTGTTGCTCACCGCGTTCATGGTGTCGCGCGTGTTCTGGATAATTCTCGGACTCTGGGCCGAGGCCAAGCCCGCGGCCAGCACAGAAACCAGAATGGTCGTCGTAATCGTGATTGCTGGCTTCATCTTCATGTCCTCCTACTTCTTCACCGGCGGTCCGGGCTTGCTGGCCGGCACCACCGCCGGATCCAGGTCATGACTGAAATACGTCGTGGTCAGGCACGTGGCCACAACACTCTCACTGGGCGCATACTGATAGGTATGCTTCGTGTGCGCGTCGTTCGGCTTGCGGGTCGACGCGACCAGCAGGTTCGAAACGTTCACGATGCGCTCCACTTTTCCCAGCCGGTCGAAGAACCCGAGCATCGAGTAGTACGGGCCGTCAAACTCCACTTCGAACGGGACCTCGGTGTAGAACTCTTTGTTGGCGTATGGCTTGGCCGTATAGCGGCGGATTTCCACACCCGCCTTGCGTGCTTCTCCGCTCACCATGCGCATGAAATTGTCAATTTCTTTCTCATCGGGCACGATGCGCCGCTCGATTTCGAGCTGCTGCTTCAAGCTGGCCAGTTGGCGCTCGATGTCAGCCAGCTTTGGCCGATAGGCTTGGAGTTCAGCGTTCTCGCGCAGTTTGGCCTGCAGCTTGACCTGGGCCGCCGCGTTTTGATCGCGCTGCGACTTGAAGATCGTGTAGTAGAGGGCACCCGTGCCCACCACCGCCGCCAGCAGCAGGACTCCCAACAACTTCACCCCTGTTAATTCGCCAAGATTCATAGTCGGTTCCGCCTTTACGACTTCGCCTTTTCAGTCGCCTTTTCGGTCGCCTTTTCGCAGGTCAGCGTGAACTGAAACGCCTGCATGTCCTTTACACTGTCGTCCTGAAAACTTTCCTTGATCTCGATGTTCTTGAAAAATCCCGTTTTCTGCAGATTGGAAATCAGGTTGGCCACGGCATCGCTCGACAGCGCCGTGCCGTCAATGGCCACGTTCGGACCCAGGTCCTGCATGCTGTTCAACCAGACGGCTTCGGTGCCGTTCACGGTATCGGCGATCATGGACAGCAGGCTGACCGGGCCGGTTTGGTTGGCGCGCAGCTGGTCAATGACATCTACCCGGCGTTTGTAAGCCTCGGCTTGCTTCTGCCGCGCCAGGTACTTAACCTTGATGTCGGCGAGTTCGCGATTTTTCTGTTCCGCCAGCCGGGCTTGCACCTCGATCGATTTCTTTTCCCGATCGAGCTGGTACCAGTACCCGCCGTTGATCGCGCCCGCAATCAGCAGCACGGCTGTCACTTGGACAATGGGCCCACCCAGGTTGCCAAACTCGAAGCTTGGCATGCTGATGGCGGGGCCTTTCTTGCCTTTCGGTTTCGGAGAACCCAGCAGATTGATTCGGATCATAGCTTTTCAAAGCTCCTCAGGGCCAAACCCACGGCCACTGCCAACTGGCCGGCGTTCTGTTCGACCAGCTCCGCCCCGGCGCCTTCCGCCGGAGCCAGCACTCTTTGAAACGGGTTGAACAACTCGACCGGCATCGAGAACTCCTGGCGCAGTGCTTCCACCAAGCCGGGAACCTTGGCCGAACCGCCGGCCAGATAAATCTTCTCGATGTGCTCGCCCGCGGCGCTGGCGCGGAAGAAGTCGAATGTCTTCTGAATTTCCAGCACGATGATTTCGGTGACCTGCTGCAGGATGGGCGTCTTGGCGTCGTCCTGCACGGTGCCCACCTTGTGCCCCAGCTTGAGCGATTCGGCGTCATCGAAACTGAGATCCAGTTCCTTCTGCAGCGAATCGGTGTACTGATGGCCGCCCACGGAAACGTCGCGCGGGAACAGCGGGGTCGTGCCCTTCACGATGTTGATGTTCATCACGCTCGCGCCCAGGTTGAGCAATGCCACCACCTGCGTCGGCGCCGGCTCATAGTTGTACTCGTAGCAATTCTGCAGAGCGAGCGCATCGATATCCACAATAGCCGGAGTCCTGCCCGCCATCGAGAGTACGTTGGTGTAGTTCAGAATCTTGTCTTTCTTGACAGCCACCAGCAGCACATCCATCTGCGGGCTGGTCGCGTCGTCGGAAAGAATCTGGTAGTCGAGGTTCACATCCGCAAGATCGAACGGAATGTGCTGCGCGGCTTCCTTCTGAATGGTCTCGGCCAGTTCCTGATCGCTCATCGAGGGCAGCGAAATTTTCTTCACGATCACCGAGTGTCCGCTGACCGCCGTGGCTACCAGCTTCGACTTGATCTGAGTGTCGGTGAAGAGCTTGGCGATGGCGCTCGAAACCGTGCCCGAGTCGACAATCATGGAATCGACCACGATGTCGGGCGCGATCGGCTCCAGTCCAAGGTGCGCCACCTCGATTCCAGCGCGTGTCTTCCTGAGCTCGACGGCCTTGATGCTCGAAGAGCCCACATCCAGACCCACTATCGTTTTCGATCCCATGCCAAACATGTGCCCGCCCTTCTCTTACCGAAGTTCGCCTACAGAGTTCCGGCAGCTTTACCGGCTGCCTTGATTTTCCTTTTGCCCTGCGATTCCGTTTCCATGGACTTCTCTTCCATCCACTGATCCAGCTTCGATTTCTTGAAGCGCCAGCGATTGCCCAACTTGAACGCCGGAATCTTTTGTTCGTTCACGTACTTGTAAAGCGTGTCCGGACTCACTCCCAGATACTGCGAAGCTTGGCGAATGTTCATTACTTCTCGCGAGTCGGCCATTACCTTTTTCCCTCTCCCACCAAGTCCAACTCCCAGCCCCGCCTTTTCTTTCCGGCAACGCTGAGGAAATTGGGAGAACCAAGTCCTCGTTCCAAACGCGTTCGAGTGTATTTTGGTGTGCTGAGCATATCTCAACCGGTAGAGAGGGCCCCTCCATGTGAATCTCACGGTTTTGTTGGGTTTTATGGGGTTTTTCTGGATTTCACAAAAAGTAGACTTGCAGGTGATGTCTACATATTGTAGTAGTGGTCTCTTGTCTTACTACAGGTAGTAGCGATTGCACCAATACAGCACAAGTCACCCGAATTGCGGTAACTAAGGTACTAGAGACGGTACGGAAGTACCGGCACGGGCGCGCAAATCGCTGAAAATACTGCAACTCATTTCCTGGCTCCAACGTGAAAATCGGTGTTATTTTGGTTTCGCTCCCGGCTCGATTTCCGAACATTGCGCCATGCTCCGATCGCCCCGCACTGCGTGAGCCTCGTCACTTCTGGTTCGAACGGATTTCTGTAGTCTGATCTGTCTTCAAATTGCAAAGTCAAAATCAAGGTAAGGAGCACTCATGAAACTACTGGTAATCGGCTCCGGCATGATGGGTTCAGCGGCAGCCTACGACATGGCGCGCCAGGACCATGTCGACTCCGTCACTCTCGCCGACAGCGACCTCAAGCGCGCCAAAGACGTAGCTGCCCGCGTCAACCGCATCACCGCCGGGAAAAAAGTCCGCGCCGTCGGGCTCGACGCTTCCAAAGAAAAAGAAGCCGCTCGCCTTATGAAAGGCCACGATGGCGCGCTTTCCGCGGTTCCCTACCGTCTGAACTTCGGCCTGGCAAAAGCTGCCATCGACGCGGGATGCCATTTCGCCGATCTCGGCGGCAACAACACCGCGGTGCGGCAGGAGTTGGCGCTAGGCAAGCCAGCCGAGAAACGCGGCATAGGCATCGCTCCCGATTGCGGTCTCTCTCCCGGCATGGCATCGATTCTTGGTGGCGAACTGGTTCGCCGCCTCGACGGACGCGCCGATGCGCTCAAGCTCTACGTCGGAGGTCTGCCTGAGAGACCCATGCCTCCGTTTCACTATCAGCTCGTGTTTTCCGTCGAGGGACTCATCAACGAATACGTGGAACCGGCGCGCATCCTGCGCAAAGGCAAGCTGATCACCATCGATCCGCTCACCGAACCCGAACCGTTCCACATGGACGGCTTCGCGCCGCTCGTGGCCTTTCAAACTTCTGGCGGAACTTCCACCTTGCCCGAAACCTTCGAGGGAAGAGTGGGTGAGTGCTTCGAGAAAACCCTGCGCTATCCCGGCCACTACGATCTGCTCTGCGAACTGAAGGACCTGGGCCTGTTTTCTAACGAGAAAATGCGGGTTGGCAACGTGGAAGTTTCGCCGCGCGCGCTGATGTCAAGAGTGTTCGAAGGAAAATTTGCCGGCAAGGGCCCGGACGTCTGCATCATGCGCCTGGAAGCGCACGAGTCGGTCAAAGCTCCCGGAGTCCGCGGCTTGCTCGGCGGAAAACTCAAAGGTCGGGTCGCCAGCTTCACCATGGTCGACCACTACGATCCCAAGAGCGACATGAGCGCCATGATGCGGACCACCGCATTCCCGGCGTCCATCGTCCTGCAGATGATGTGTACGGGCGCGATCAGCAAGCATGGAGCAGTCTTGCAGGAGCGGGACGTTCCGGCCGAAACCTTCCTCGAAGAAATCGAGCGGCGCG
>Ga0116218_1001294_pt1 | contig 16109 bp, 9 predicted proteins | sample Sb_taG_2_FD_88966 | JGI IMG/M metagenome (GOLD analysis project Ga0116218, IMG submission 88966) | Peat soil microbial communities from Weissenstadt, Germany - Sb_50d_5_LS metaG | ecosystem: Environmental > Terrestrial > Soil > Wetlands > Peat | place: Germany: Weissenstadt | collected 2010-09-21 | reverse complement strand
TATGCTACACTGGTCATCAGCAGGCTCCTTTCTGACACGATCACACTTCCAAATTCTGTGTCTATCATGTCAGATCGAGCTTGGCTTTGTCACCTTTTTGCTTAAGTTGGTGCGAATAGGGCGCACCCTTGCGGTCGCCCTCGGGGCTGGGCCGGGTCGTCCCCTTGCTCCGTCCTTGCCGGGGATTGGTTCGCCCTCGACGAGGACGGGGCAAGCCCCGTCCCTACCAGAAAAAACTACTCGCCACCGCCGCTAGCTGCAGTTTCGACACCCTCAGGAAGATGCGTTTCGCCAACAGCATGCTCAATGGCTTCGAGTTCAGCTTCCGAACCTTGAACAATTGGTCCCTTGAACCATTTACGCGCACTTACCAGCCACCATATGGTGACAAGCAAGATTACACCCAGTACCACTACAGGCGTATAGTTAAAGTTACTTGCAGTAATAGGTGTGACTGTAGGTAGCATAAACAACACCGAAATGAAGACAGTCCAAATCACGGCGATCCAGCCAATCGGCCTGCTCCAGGCACCCAGGTGCCATGGACCGATCTTGAATTCAGATGAAAACTGGCGCAAGAAAATGGGCATCGCGTACGCAATATAAAGGCCGATAGTGGCAATAGATGTAACCGCCACGTAGGCCACAAAGTCAAATACCGTGGGAGTCGCCAGGATAAACGCACACACCACCGACAGAATGATAGCATTTCGCGGTGTGCGACCCCTGTTCAGGCTATGCCAAAGATTATGTCCGGGCACAGCCCCGTCACGCGAGAAGGCATAGATCATACGCGAGTTTGAGGTGACCGAGGCAGTACTGCAGAAGAACTGCGCAACAAATATCACTGCGAACAAGAGGGTTCCCAGGACATAACTGAGACGGCTTTGCAGGATGTAAAGCACTGGATTCACAAAGCTACCAGCCGCAACAAGGCTAGGACTGGCAGCCGATAAACCCATAAGCAGGGCATAACCTGCAATAGCGGACACGACCACTGACATGACCACACCCCATGGCGCTCGAGTTGCTGCCCCGATTGTCTCCTCTGTCATATGGGCTGAAGCATCGTAGCCCGTATAGGTGTACTGCGCCAGTAACAGGCTTAATAGGACAGCATACCAGAGCGGGAAGCCGGTTGCATTAAAGTTTTGGTCAGGAGTGAAAAGTGTGCTGAGGGAATTAAACCCATGCACAGCAGCACCATGCACCTGCGTAGCAGGAGGTACTCCACCTGCGCCAGGATTAAACTGCAATGAAAGGAGCGTCGCACCAACCACCCCAACGACAATCAGAACCACGCCAATTATGTGCCACCAAACGCTGAGATCACTCAGGAAAGCAACAATGCGCACGCCGAATATATTGAGCATGGCAACTATAACCAGAATGATGGCATAGAACAGGAGGGTTACCCATTGCGTTGCCGGGTCAATACCAGCCACGCTGCCAGGGGTTGCTGGAATAGAAGGAAACCAGGCATGCAATAACACATCAAGTGTAATGGCTGCACCATAAGCGATGCCAGCGGTGATCGCAATCTGGCCAATCAGGTTAAACCAGCCCGTATACCAGCCCCATGCAGGCCCACCACGCCCTCGGAAGCCGAGCTTAGAAGACCAGTAGTAGAGACCGCCAGCAGTCGGATACGCGGAGGCCAGCTCAGCCATACCGAGCGCGACAATGACGACAAAAATAGTAACAAGCGGCCAGCCAATCGCGGCGGCTGAATAACCACCATTAATTGGTACCAAAGAGTAAAGGACAACAGCTCCACTCAGGATCGAGATGATCGTAAATGAAATTGCGAAGTTGGAAAATCCACCCATAGCACGAAAGAGTTCCTGTGCATAGCCCATACCATGCAGTTGTTTCATATCGTGCGCTATGAGTTCATCTTTGGACGAAGGTTTCGAATCACTCAAGAGACACCTCCTAATAAATAAAATGAAGTGAGGTTAATACCATGTGAGTACTGCAATTAAACGAAACAATAAAGTCCTTCTACAAAATGTTAAAAAGTTACTCTTCCTCCCTTCTACAAGATGATATCTTATAAAAGCTCTCATTATAATAAAATCCTACAGTTTGATACCAATATCCCTATTGTGCATTAACTTGAGCTTCCCGTCAAGCCTATATGAACCATTTCGGTTAGCAAACAGGTAAACCCGAAAAGATAGTTTCCGCTTCTTAACACTCTTTGATGTACATTCTTGAACAAGCGTTAATTGACGAAAACATTCAATACCCTTACAATCAAAGTGGTCTGAATGAAGTGAGATGCCGCGCATCATCCAGGCAAAGGAGATTTTACTATGGTTGATGGCTCCATTAAGCATAACACATACCATGATAATCCCTATGCTATTATCGAACCTGACACGTTAGGAGTGCTAAGTAGCACCCGTTGGGTAGTAGAGCATGCCAGTTATGCCTGGATTAACACAGAGCAGGTAACTCAAGTTTGCCATCAGTTACTCGCCCAGTACTCTCCCACGCTCGAACCCGTCTGGTACGATCGTTTTCATTTTCATGATGGAACCGAACGCACTGTCAACTGGTTATTGGTACTCGATGCTTTGAACTTCAGCTTCTGGGGAGAAAAAGGTAAACCCCGCTGGCGGATCGATTACCAGGGCGAAATCCTTGACGGTTATTGGGCAGAGGCCGCCTCGCTAACACGAGCCGTAGAAGAAGGCATCGCGCTGTGGGATGCCGAATATCTAAGCACGATGAGTCGTGAAGACCTGGCTTACATTTTTCGTCCTACCAGAGGAGCAGGTGGTTCGGATAGAGAAATGATTCCTCTTTTTGATGCACGCTTAGCGCACGTACATGAGGTAGGACAAGTTCTCGTAGAACGTTATGCCGGACAATTCGCGCATGCTATTGAAAAGGCTCAAGGAAGTGCAGTCAACCTGGCGTTACTGCTCGCACAAGAATTTACCTCTTTTCGAGATGTTGCAGTCTATCATACTCAGGAGATTCGTTTCCTCAAACGTGCTCAAATTTGTGTTGCCGATCTTTACGGAGCCTTTGGTGGAAAGCTTTGGGGCGCTTTTACTGATCTTGATAAACTCACCATATTTGCGGATTATAAACTGCCTCAGGTACTGCGTCACTTTGGCGTTCTGGCATATGCTCCCGTACTGGCTAGACGCATCGATAATCAGGAACTTCTCCAACCTGGTGGAGAGGAGGAAGTAGAATTGCGGGCTGCAACAATCTGGGCCTGTGAACTACTGCGGCATGAAATGTCACATTTATCTGGATATTCAATTACGGCAGTTGAGGTCGATCAACTATTATGGCATCTTGGTCAAAACTCGGCAGAAATGCGTCCATATCACCGTACAAGAACAATCTATTATTAAGTGCTGATTATAAAGTGCCCAATGATGTCTCATCCTGAGCAAAATGGGGTGTCATCCTGAGCAGAACATTATGTCATGCTGAGCGTTAGCGAAGGATCTCGCTCCAACATATAAAGGATACCTATGCAACTTGATACGTTACTTACATCATTAGAATACCCACCTGTATCAATACATCATCTTGATGAAATGAGCGAACACACCGAAATTACAGCGTTGGCCTATGATTCACGGTTGGTCAAACCCGAAGGATTGTTCATTGCGGTCCCTGGAACACATACCGATGGGCGTCGTTATCTAGCCGATGCTGCACAACGTGGAGCACTTGCCGCGCTTGGCCCACGCATTGATGCGAATGACTTACCGCTACCATATATAGAGGTAGATGATGTACGCATAGCGCTGGCAAATCTAGCCTGTGCCTTTTACGGCAACCCCACCACTCAACTTAGTACTATTGGTGTTACTGGCACCGACGGGAAAACCACAACGTGTAATCTCATAAGCGCTCTGCTAGATACAGCCGAGAAGTCCAATGGGCTAATGACAACAGCCAACTTTAAGTTGCAGGGACAAGAATGGGAGAATACTACCCGTCAAAGCACATTAGAGGCGCTTGAAATTCAACAGATGCTTCGCAGGATGGTAGAAGCTGAAGTGAAATACGCAATCATAGAAGCAACTTCTCATGGACTCGAACTGCAACGTGTACGCGGCTGTGCCTTTGATATCGGCGTGGTTACAAATATAACACACGAACATCTCGATTTTCATGGGACAATTGAGAACTATCGTCGCGCAAAAGCGCGACTCTTTGAGATGCTCGATCCGTCACGTGACAAGGGTCTGGGAATCAAACCAGCTGCTATACTCAATCGAGATGATATATCGTATGAAATATTGAAACCATATTGCAGCGTTCCTGTGCTTGACTATGGTATCGACAAATCAGCAACTATACGAGCAGTGGACGTACATCTCGATGCTACGAGTACCCATTTTCGTACCCTCCTGCCCAATGCTGAAATCAACATCGAAACACAGCTGGTAGGTCAATTCAACGTCAGTAATTGCCTGGCAGCAATAGCAACAGCTTATGCTGTGGGATTGAAACCTGCTGATATAACACGCGGACTGGCAAGAGTTACAGGTGTTACAGGGCGCATGGAACGTATTGACGTAGGACAGCCCTTTACCGTCATAGTCGATTATGCGCACACACCAGATAGTTTAGAAAAGGTCCTCAGAATTTTACGGCCATTAACCTCGGGTAAATTAGTATTGGTTTTTGGCTCAGCCGGTGAGCGAGATGTACAAAAACGTCCTATTATGGGACAAATTGCCGCTCAGTTATCTGATTTTTTCGTTATTACTGATGAGGACCCTCGCGATGAAGATCGCGAGCAAATTTTACGCGAAATCGCCATAGGCGCCGAAACTACCGGGAAACACGAGGGACATGACTTTCTTTGTATCGCAGATCGGACGCAAGCAATCGCAGCAGCCTTTCATCATGCACAGGCGAATGATACCGTCCTTCTGGCAGGAAAAGGTCACGAACAGAGTATTATTATAGGTAGAGAAAAAATTCCGTGGGATGATCGTCGAGTGGCACGCGAACAATTGCATGTACTAATGCGGTGAACGTTACCGTCTATATACATATGACGTTTCAACAAGTGGAGTGCAAAGCGGAGATTCTCCGAATTTCCTTACCAGATGGGGAGCGGTTAGCCGTAAGAATCACCCTTATGTGGAGTTGATATGGATCCAGTTTTGTTTTTGTTGATTTTCATCACCTGCGCTTTTATCAGTCTGTTACTATGCTGGGTAGCAAAGGTATTATTCCCTAAATTTCGCAGTGGTGAATATAAACCTGGTCCTCATCGCTCCGATATGCCGGCCTATCCCGCCAGCGGAAGAGAAATTAAAACCATCGAATTGCCTCTGGTTGGAGGTCCAGCATTTACCATTGCTATGGTTATCACTGGAATTTGGGCGGGTTATCTCTTTCATCTTCAGAACGATCAATGGAGACTCCTACTTATTGGCCTGGGCGCAACAGTTGGTTTCATGGTTGTTGGCTTTATCGACGACTGGCACAAAGTTCATAGTAATGAAGGACTTTCCGAGCGCGCAAAATTTATCAGCGTGCTCCTTGTCTCGATGACTGCAGCTTTTCTCTACTTCTGGCTACTCCCAGAAGGCAACAAGCCTTATTCTCCCTACTCCGATATTATGGGCGTGTTATTCAAGACCTTGCCATTTACCTGGCTGATCTTTTTAATGCTCATGACTGGACTGATAGGTAGCGTTACGTCGCTCTCAGTCGATTTCAGTGACGGCCTCGATGGCCTGGCAGGCGGCCTGGTATTTAGCACAGCTCTGGCATTTGGTATTATTGTTACTGGATTACTTAGTAGGAATGATCCACGTGGAATGCCTTTGGAGATTTTATCGCTGCTATGTGCTGGCGCTGTGCTGGGCTATTTACCATTAAACTGGCCATCTTCGTGGGCAGCGCGTCGTGGCAGCGCCCGTCGCCTCGCAAAAGTTTATATGGGTGACAGCGGAGCCTTAGCCCTCGGCGGTATCCTCTCAATGATTGCCATTTTTTCGCGCCAGGAAATACTACTCCTCATGATCGGTATGGCATTTGTGCTAGAGGGACTTTCAGCGCTTATTTCGGCGCGAGTTTTAACACGCTTCTTCCGTAAACGACTGCAGATTTTGAGTTTTGCCAGCAGTCATGAGTTTGTGCCACATACAGAATTTCCCTTGCCTTTCCTGGCGACCCCATTGCACCATCATTTCGACCTGCTCGGGTGGAACCGACGCCGTCTGGTTTATGGGGCATGGGCTGTGGGAGCAGGATTCGCCATTTTAGGTGTGGCAAGCGTCTTCGCAACAGAGACCTGGGAACGCTATCTTTGCCGTATCTTGATTATTATTTTTGCGGCAATTATCTGGTCAAGTGGCTCATGGTCACGGAAATATTTTGTTGGCAAACATCCTGCTGAGCGAACTCGCCGCCGCAGGTTGGCTCTTTATTACGGGTACCCCTATCGCTTAATGGGAATATCTCTCTATCATCTCGTAGAGATCATTGAGGCAAATGAGGACGTCATTGAGACACCCGCAGAAGAGCTTGCGCTCTGGCACCGCATGAGCATTTATGATGCACGTGCGATGCTTGGTTTGTATTGTTATCGATCCGGATATTATCCCGCAGCGCTGGCACAATGGACACGTATTCCAGAAAGTAACCGTAAATTGCGCCCAAGCATACAGCATCTGCTTGACGAGCTAAACAGCCGATTGGCCTTAGAAGAGCAAGAGACACAGCCGATGCGGAAAGATCAGATACTTCGTCAGCAGCCAGTCATTACCGGCAATCTGCCGCCAGCAGATCTGCCTAATCCACATGAACCAGTTCGGAGCGAAGAAATACGTGATGGGCATTTAGTGAGTTGGACAGAAGCACACCAACAAACCGACTGGCCGCAAGAGAGCTCTTCATCCTACAAGAATAATGATGGACTGTACCCACCGCAACATGTGTACCCGAATCAGGCTGTAAAAGCGACCAATGGGCATAATGGACACACGAACAACACTTCCTTAAATGGAGAAGAGCAGCCTCATGGGGTCACGCCACTCACCGAAAAACAACATTGGCTCGCTCGTATGCTACGTATTCCACAGGCCAGGGACCACTCATGAGTTTGTGTGCAACTGCTGATGATTGTATAATCACCGATCAATTCAGCGTGATGTAACAAGTATTTTGGCCTCTTCCTAATTGCTGGCTGATATGCTATAGTTCCGTTAATGCTCCCTTAATATACTATAAGCAATTTCACATGTTACAAGTGAGCCAGTAAACAGCCACAAAGCCGTAAAACTGCTACACTTAAAACCATGATTGAACTCTGGAGCATTCTATCTCACACCAGTTCCATCCGGAATGTATAGAAGAGGTTACTATGCGTTTCTGCTTTATTGTTGAAGAGCAATATCGAAATGATCCTATGCCGATGGTTATCGCAGAACAACTATTACAATGGGGTCACGATGTTGACCTGCTGGAACCACAAACAGCGGTTACCTGTTTGAATGAATTAGCAGAACAAGGCTACGATGCGTACGTCCTCAAATCACTGGCAGATGGCCCTGGTTTGAGTATCCTGGAAGCCGCAGAAGCAGTAGGTATTCCGACCATTAATAATTCACGTTCTATTCGCCTCGTACGAGACAAAGCGGTAGCGGCAGCATTTGCACGTGCGCATGGGCTGCCTATACCTCCTACTTACTTTGTTGCTCACCCACGTCTGCTCAGGCAAATTCCCATTGAGGATTACCCCCTCGTTGTCAAACCAAGCAATGGAAGTTCTTGCAAAGGCGTTTACCTTTTGAATAATCCAGCAGATGTGACAGCTTTAGAAGATGCCGAAGCCTCCGACAGTTTCTTTCTTGCACAACGCTACGCAGAAAATACCGGCTTTGATATGAAAGTCTACGTGACAGGTCAGGAGGTCTACGCAGCCGTAGCAAAAAAATCGCCTTTACACCCAGACATGGAAGAGCACTTTATACCACTAACCCCACAGATTCGCAAACTGGCTTTGCAGGTTGGCAAGCTTTTTGGCCTTGATATCTACGGACTGGATGTCGTCGAGACACCCCAGGGACCGGCTATAGTAGATATTAATGACTTTCCAAGTTTCGGGGGAGTGCCAAGAGCAGTTGTACGAGTTTCAGAATACGTGTTGCACGCGGCAAAAAGGGCTGAAATGCAACGTTTAGCGCGTGTTGAACGAGCACAACGCCACAAACAGGCTTTAATAAGGAGTTGAGTTATGAATATCTGCTTGATTATGGATAACCCAGAAACACCTCATCATCCCGTTATAGGAGTAGCACTACAAAAACTACGAGCAACACATGATGTCAGGCTATTAGATGTGCGCACACTGACAGATGCTGAAGCTTTTGCAGAAGAAGAACGGTACCCGTTGGCGGATCTTTACTTGCTGAAATCGCATGCGTCTCAAGCATTAGCAGCCGCGCATATGCTTGAACAGAAAGGCGCGCTTGTTGTAAATAGTTGGGCTGCATCTGTCGCGTGTCAGGATCGGGTACTGATGGCACAACGTATGCACGATGCAAATCTACCCTGGCCTTTCACACGCAGTTTTTCTACGCTGGGAAGCTTACTTGCAGACCGTGAAACGCTAACAAGCCTTTCTTTTCCGCAGATAATTAAAAGCTATTTTAGCCATAGAGGTGATCTGGTAGATAAAGTAGACAGTATTGAACAATTAGAGGCGCTTGCCCCAGAATGGAGTCAAGAGCCAATCGTCTTGCAAGAGTTCGCTGCTGGAGACGGCTGGGATATCAAAATGTGGGTGATCGATCAACAGATCTTCGCTGCACGTCGACGGACACCTTTAGAGCCTGGTGCATCCAAGGAAGACTTCCCAATTTCATCGGAGGAGTTACCTGCTGATTGGGCCTATATCGCGAAGAAGATTGGACGCGTATTCAATATGAGACTCTTCGGCATCGATTTATTGATGACTGAGCGTGGGCCTATAATCGTAGATGTCAATGGTTTCCCAGGCTTTCGAGGCGTTCCTGGAGCTGATAGTGCCATGGTAGCTCTCGTAGAGCATATAGCGCAGGAAAGAAAGGCTTGAGCATGACTGTAGATGCTTCTGAAATACATACCAATTTATCTATACTAGATCTTCCGAACATTGTTACATTGCTGTACCAACGAGCAGACAGGCACCTGTTGCCAGACGCTCAAGGAACTCCAGGACTGTTTGTTCGCTACTTGCGCCGCAAGCCAGCAAGGGGTCTCGCAATCATTTACACAGTAGATGAATTAGGACGTGCCAATAAAACGCACTCTAATGATCCTAATCGTTCAGTCAGCCTGACACTCGATGAGCAAGCTCTGGACGGCGCCCGCATTCGTTTCACTCAAGCCCAGGCCCAGGAAGCTCAGCTTGAAGTCCAAGAAACAGGGGTGTTACGAGTTGAAGACATCGGACTCTCGGTGCAGGCATTTCCTGCTGATAGCAGTCTACCCGCATTGGCAGCAAGCTGCGATACGACTCCACGTAGTCCTCTATTCGAAGCATTGCAATCTGCTGCTCGGGTCCAACTTAACGATGATACCTGGCAGCTTGTTTCTGCCAGAGCCGTTCCAGTACGCTACAAACCTGCTAACCGCTGTGTTATTCGATACCACCTTGCCCTAGAACATGGAGAGGATGATGGAGCAACTACCAGAAACCTGACTCTTTTCGGCAAGGTTTATGCAGATCCAGAACAAGCACGCAGCGTACAGGCTTTACAACAACGTCTCTATGACGAGCAGGCAAGTAAAACCAAAGTTGCGAATGATGTACAAGGTGCTGAAGAAACACCTGTAATAGTACATGGCGGGGGTTCACCACTCCTCCCACGTCCACTTGGTATGATCGAATCACTTGGACTGACTTTTAATGCTGCTGTACAACCATCGAACTATCATGAGCAATTGCTGACGGGTACTCGCGCACTTCGACCTAGGATGGAGAAAGGTAAAGGAGGCGAGATCACAGAGTTGGTGATTCCAACTGAGGAACTTTGGCTTACTGCCATTGCCCTGGCTCGTTTGCATACCAGTTCGATTCGTCCAGATGAAAAAGCGCCACGCACAGGGGCAAAAGAAGCGAAACGAGCTCGCGAACGCGCATCCCTGATTGCAGGCCACAATCCAGCACAGGCAGAAGAGGTTTTGAGACTGGCAGACCAACTAGCAATTCGTTTAGAGATGCTTCAGCCAGATGTCTACAGGCCAGCACACGGTGGTTTTAAGGCCAGTCAGTTGCTCTTCCACAGTCACAAGGTGTTCGTCGTTGATTTTGATGGTTTTTGTCTGGCAGATCCAGCGCTTGATGCCGGCTACTTTCTGGCTTACTTGCGCCCAAGCGGACTTTGGTATCATCTTCCCGGTATGATGCCATGGTTCAAGGCCGCAGCAGAAGTGTTTACTTCTACCTATCGCCATGCAATGCTCGAGCTTGGCGTTACCGAAGAAGCTATTGAAGGCATCTTGCAGCGTTCAAAACTTTATGAAGCTGCGCTCTTGTTCAAAATAGCAACTCGAAGGGTCAATCGACTCAATAGCCCCCGACCCAAAGAGCTTGCGGCTATGCTAGGGGAGATTTCTGCATGCTTATCAACTTAAGACCGGGAGGTTTCAATCACTCATGTTCAAATTTCTGTTTCGCAACCTAAAAGGATTGCGCTGGCTGGTAGTAATTGCCATTTTAGTAACATTCTTACAGGTTTTTTGTGCTATTGGTGCAGCCTGGCCGTTAAAATTTATAACAAGCAAGGTCCAGAATGCGGGGAATGATCCCTCTTGCTTATTCCCTTTTCTGAATCCGGTCCTCGATAAATTTGATAATCCCCTGTTTGACCCCTCGCTTGCCCCGTTGACCCCTGGAGGGCCACCACAAACGCCAGGGGTATCTCCATGCCCCATCTCACTCGCCCAAACCAATGTAATCACGACTTTCAGCCATCACAGTACCAATGGCGTGATCGTGTTTTCATTAATAATATTGGTTATATTCGGCACGTTGGCCGCAATATTGGGTTACTTTGACCTCTACATTGCCGCTTTTATTGGACAAAACCTCACGGCCAAGTTACGCAATCAGCTGTTCGATCACCTGCAACGACTATCACTAGACTGGCACGGCACCAAAAAGAAAGGGGATCTTGTCCAGCGTATCACGGGCAATATAGCCGATGTCGAGAAACTTGTTACTGATGGATTGGTAGATATACTTTCGGCAACATTGACAATCGTTGGAATAACTGCTGTGATGCTTTTTCTCCAACCACAATACACCCTGATCTCCCTTGCTATTGCGCCACTGCTGTTCGTGCTCGTCGTAGTTTATACCAAAAGCATCAAGGGAGCAACGAAGCAGGCGGCGAAAGCAACCGGACAGGTCGCTGATGTAGCTACAGAGGATATCAATGCGCTTACTGTGATTAAAGTGTTTACGCGCGAGGAACGAGAAGCCGTCCGCTTTGGTCAGCACGTTGATGAGAGTCGCAGAGCAGGGCTGCGTGCTGGCAGTCTGCAGGCTCAGTTCGCTCCTCTTGTCGGTTTTCTCATCGCGCTTGGCACTGCTACCATCGTAGGTGTGGGCGGCTATGTAGCAGCCGGGAATGACTTCAATGTTGGTTTCTTCACAATCCCTGCATCAAGCGTGGATATCGGAACGCTGATTATATTCCTCATCTTTCTAGGGTTGTTATACCAGCCAATGCGCGATGTTTCAAAGCTATTAGCACTTAGCAGCAGCGCGGCAGCAGGCGTGGAGCGCATCGAAGAAGTGCTGAATCAGGCACCAGAGGTCTTGGAGAGCGATGTTCCTTACTACGGACCAACCAAACTGAGAGGTGAAATCACATTTGACAACGTGGTCTTCGGCTATGCAACAGGAATCCCGGTACTAAAAGGCATTAACCTGCACATTCCCCAGGGTAAAAAAATCGCTCTCGTGGGACTTTCTGGAGGCGGTAAAACGACATTGGTCAAGTTAATCCCACGTTTCTATCAGACTCAGCAAGGATCAGTTAGAATCGATGGTGTCGATAATCGCATGTATCCTCTCAGGGTACTACGTCAAAATGTGAGCATGGTGTTACAGGACTCGGTGCTATTCGAGGGGACTATTCGTGAAAACATCTCGTTAGGCAAACCAGGAGCCGGTGATTATGAAGTCATTGAAGCCGCGAAAAAGGCGAACATTCATGAGATGATTTTGCGGGATTTGGGTGGATACGACGGAATAGTTCGCGAACAGGGGAAGAATTTGTCTGGTGGACAACGCCAACGCATAGCCATCGCCCGTGCAATTCTCCGCGACGCTCCTATTCTGATCCTTGATGAACCTACTGCTGCTCTGGACGTCGAATCCGAGGTCGAGGTCATGCATGCTCTGAATAACCTGATCGTCGGACGCACAGTGATCATGATTTCTCACCGCCTTAGCACTTTGGGCAACGTTGAAGAAATCGTTGTACTTAAGGAGGGGCGCATTGCTGAACAGGGAAGTTACAATGACTTGAAACGGCGAGGGGGTGTTTTTGCTGCACTTCTCGAAGAGCAGAATCGTTACAACCTGGATAAGGCAGGTGAGCAGTCCATGATTCTGGAGAAGGCAGCCGCGCAGTCCATGCTTCGGTCGGCCTTTGCCCCTATGCCGGGTTCCTATGATCAGTTTCAGGTTCAGTCTCCGCCACTGCGGCCTATGAGACCGGTTTCACCTCCGCCTGTGCCAGGTCAGAACTGGCCAGTACCAGCAGGAGCATCACCCCAATCCCTGTCACCTGCTTTTGCTAACAGGCAGCAAGATGGCAACGGTAGGCAACAGGTGCAACCTAACTGGAACAATAATATACAACCAGCAGCAACCCCTCCAGCCAATGCGCGCATAGTTATCGAGCTAGATGGGAAGGTTGTCGGTGAGCAGACATTGAATAAGCAGGTGATGACTATCGGAAGGCTTTCTGGAAACGATATCCAGGTACCTTCTCAACGTGTCTCACGTCTGCATGCAAAAATCCGTTGGGAAAACGGCAGGTGGTTGATTGAGGATGCTGAGAGCTTGAATGGGCTGATCTATCGGGGTAACCGTGTTGAACGGCTTGCACTCAACAATGGGGATCGCATTTACGTTGCACCGACGGCAGTGCTACAATTCGTCACACAATAAATGGCACGAAGAGGGACGAAGGTGACTGCCTTCGTCCCTCTTCGTGTTTGGATCTAGCTATACTAAATCACGTATCTCGCCGTTTGGATTATACCGGGCAATCCGTAGAACGGGCCTTCCGCCGATGAATGTCGGCAAGAACACTTCCTGTGTTTGTTCATCTATAGCAATAGTATGTGTTTGTTTCCCCAGAACCTCGTCGCCGATTTTATGAAACTCACCAGCTTTCTCATCAAAGATCGAAATTCCACCAGCGCAGCCTACAAACAAGAGATGCAGAGAATTATCGATCACCACGATATCCGGGCCGGACTCCAACTTTACCTTAGCTGGATCGGTCGGAATTACTTTCATGGTTGTCAGATCAACCCTCACGAGATTTTCGAAGAGGTTTTGTGGAGGGGGACTAAAGTCCGTGCAGGCGATGAAACCCACATGCTGTTGTGAATCGATAGCCAGGCCGTGAGGAGTACTGCACGTAGCAGGCAAGTCTATTTCATTCACGATCTTTAAGGTGACAGGATTGATCTCAAAGAATTCGCCAGTACCTGATGGTGGCAATAGGAATGGGTTTGGATCATCAGCATTCGGAAGCACCGCAGATGTTACGAAGAGCATATGTAATCCAGTATCGTATTTGTTATGCCCGACGTCATGCCCATAACGAGGAATATTTCCTGCCTCAACTGGAACTTTGGGAGCATTCTCGCCCGAATTTACATTCTCACCCGGCAATAATGCAACATTGCCCAGGTTGATCAACCCCTTGAACTTATCGTGTACGGCATCAATAACCGCGACATTCTCATTACTCCTGAGAACATTCATGGTTTTGTCGGGATTAGGCGGGCTGCCAGGATCAGAAACAAAAATCAACTGATGGTCTGGATCATAAGAAATCGAATCAGGACCCTCGTTATCAGGAAGTGCTATGGGTGTGAACTTGAGCGTGTGCACATCGATGTCGTAGATGATATTGTCCTGCGCATCAGCAGCAAAAACCTTGCCCAATTGGGGCACATCTACGACTCCAGCTACCTGGGGTATATCAACGCGACCTGTGACCATTTGCTTTTGGGTATTAAAGATAATGATGTGCCCATCATATTTAGGATCAAATTTGACAGGCGGTTTTTCAAGTGCGAGCAGGTCCGGGCTAGGCCCTGTGTGAGCAATAAACAATTGATGTGTAGCTACGTCATATGCTTGAAAATCAAAGCCATCAAAATTTTGTTGAACGCCGGGATCCAACGGATTTGTATGACCAGGGCTTGCGGGTCCCAGGCCACTAGGAAGTGGAACATCCTGGATTAATACAAGTCTGGGGGCAAGTGGTGGGTTAACGAATTGATGAACAACCTCTACGAACAAGAATACCAGAAGGCTGAAACTTACTATACCTATTATCCAAACAAATAATCTACCCGCACCAGAGCCTTTGGAATCCGCTGAAGTCTCAGATTTTTTAGCCATTTGATTTTCCTTTAAAACACAAACCGTTATTTATAATACATATCTTTCTTCACTAGTATCGATCAAAACCGAAGAGAATGCGATGTGATACTGCATAAAAATGATGTGAATAGTTACCATTAGAACTGCCTGCTGATTGACCTCGGCTATTATATCAAACTTTCCCATTTTATCCAAGAGAAACAGCCTCTTTCCACTTCTAAAGGTGCATATCTTTGTGATAGACTTTGTTGAGTTCCTTCTCACAAGATTAACGCCCGTAGTGAGCTTTTGTAGTCCTACAATTTCTGGCACCTACTTGACGAGTATAGGGACTTCATATATGCTTGACCTATAGTAACATGTGTTCCCATGCCTCTTCGGGTTATTTATTGTGTTATTTCCTTAACTTTGTGCTGGCACTTCATCCAGCGATAAAAACATATATCTAAAGACTACCTGGCAAGGAGGGTGCAAAACCATGTCGTTCCTGGTTTGTTTTCTGTGGAGAAATCTCAAGGGATACCGTTTTCTGGTTATATTGATCTTTGTAGCGACTATCTTTGAGGTGCTTGCATCTGCTTACGGCATAGTTGTATTCAAGGACATCGTTAATGTCCTTACAACTCCTCATCCCACACCTGGGACTTCTATAGAGCCAAGTTACCCAAACAACCTTGTTCTCAACCTGTTCAGACCTCCTCCACATAGTCCTACTACCATTATCACTTACTTATTAATCGTATTCGTCGTACTTGGTTTACTTGATGCGTTACTCATCTACTTTCAACTCTTCCTGACATCCCGGGTTGCGCAGAATCTTTCAGCACGGCTGCGCAAGAAACTCTTTGACCAGCTACAACGTCTCTCGTTGGACTGGCACGGCAAACAAAAGAAAGGTGATCTTGTTCAGCGCATCACGGGTGACATTGCCAACGTTGAAAAGGTGGTCACGGATGGTCTCGTAGACATGCTGGGAGATGTCCTAATCCTGGGGGTTGCCGTTTTTTTTATGGTGATAACCCAGTGGCAACTGGCGATCAGCTCGGTCGTTCTTCTGCCAGCTCTCTTCGTTACTATCTTCGCATACCAAAAAGGCATCAAGGCGGCAGCCAAAAGAGCATCAAAGGCCCTCGGAGAAGTAGCGGACGTTGCTGCGGAGGATGTAGGCGCTATTACTGTACTCAAAGCCTTCTCACTGGAAGATCGTGAAGCTATACGCTTTAATAAGTACGTTGGCAAAAGCCGCCAGGCGGGGCTTGGCGCAGGCGGACTACAGGCACAATTTACGCCGGTTGTGAATGTTTTAGTCACGATTGGCACAGCCTTCATCATCGGTATGGGAGCCTTCGCTCTATTGACCGGTAAATTCCCCATCATCAACGTCGTGGCCAATCCGATAGTCAGGATTGGCACCCTTACCCTTTTCCTTGGTTTTCTGGCAAATTTCTTCCAACCAATGAAAGATCTTTCCAAACTAGCCAAT
>Ga0116218_1001291_pt1 | contig 16117 bp, 20 predicted proteins | sample Sb_taG_2_FD_88966 | JGI IMG/M metagenome (GOLD analysis project Ga0116218, IMG submission 88966) | Peat soil microbial communities from Weissenstadt, Germany - Sb_50d_5_LS metaG | ecosystem: Environmental > Terrestrial > Soil > Wetlands > Peat | place: Germany: Weissenstadt | collected 2010-09-21 | reverse complement strand
GCCGCCCCCGGTTCAGGAGCAGGTCGAGCAGGGGAGCTTGCCACCCTCGACCGCCTACGAGATCTCCAAGGTCGAGAACCAGGCTGCGCAGGCCGAGCTGGCCGCCCGCGTCGTGGCCGAGGGCCTGAGCCGGCAAGAGACCGTTGCGGAGGTCCGCCGCGCCGTCAGCAGGCCGGGCAAGGCAAAGGACAGGGGGGCCGGCAAGGGCCGCAGGGCGACGTTCCGAACCAAGGCTGGCCTGCGACTGACGGTCGAGTCCCGGAAGGTCCTGGACGATGAATCGATCCTCGCCGCGCTTGCCGAGGTGATGGCCCAGATCGAAGCCAGGCGCCCCGCCGGGGAGCAGGCCGCGGCCTGATGACGCCGCTGGCGCGTCGATCGCGAGGGTTAACGTGTCACCCTCACGGGGTTGAATACGATACGGGACGCCGCGCCAATACTCAGGAGCAGGGCTCGGCCGCCCCGGGGGTGACGGCGGCGGCGAGGCCTTCGCCCCGGGCTTCTTCGTCTGGAACAGCGAGGTCGTCGAGTACCCGGAAGCACACGGGCAAGGTCGGCGCGGCCCTCTCCGACATTCGCCGCATCGTCGAGGAACTGGTCGCGAAACGCGATGCGCGTCGTGACGGGTTCGCGGCGGTCATCAAGAAGGCGATGGAGCAGACGCTCGGCGAGGACGCGGAGGAGGCCATGAAGGCCCTGACTAAGAACGGCATCCCGCGGGGCGTGGCCAAGAAGGCGCTCGAGAGATCGCGGAGCAAAAGGGACGCTTCACGATCTTCGCCCTGGTCGATGCCCTGACGCGGCTTGCGGGGGAACAAGAGAACGCGGGCGACCGGACCGACGCCGACGAAAAGGCATCGGCCCTGCTCGCCCTCGCGGCCTGACAACGTCACACGTAGTGGTTGCCGAGCGGCCGGGTGGTCTCCGGGACCGAGCACTTCCTGGTGGCCTGGCTACCGGGGAACCGAGCGACCCTGCAAACCGTTTGCGGGGTCTGGTTCTCTGGTTGTGGTGATTCCGTAAGGTACGACCTACGCACAGCGACCACCTCATTCCCCAGGCGTCATCTTCGCAGCGCGCCGAGCGAGGGGCGTGACGACGCGGCGGGGTAGGGGCTCGCCGAGGCTCCGGATGCGGCCCCTGAGGAGTCACTCACCTATTTGCGTGCCGCTTTCGTCGACCCGGCGAACTTCCGCGCAACCCACTCGTAATCCACCGTCGCGGAGCGGCGCTTGCCGTCACCTTCGACAACGAGAAGCTGCGTGGTCTTACCGGAAAGCGTCATCCCATCGTCTGAAAGCGTGGCGGTACTGCGTGCCGTACCGCCGCTCTGGCGGTCGATGATCTTCATGGCCACCCGAAGCCGTCGGTCCTTGTCGCGGCTAATGGTTCCCGTGGCGGGCAGCGCCGAGACCACGGAACGGAGGTGTTTGTCATTTTCTGCAAGCTGCGCTTCAACGAGGCTATAGCCGGTAAGCTCATGCCCACCGACTTGCTCAAAGGCAAATATGCCCGGGTGCTTTTCGCCGTTTTTTTTCCTTGACCGTCCAATACCAGTAGCCGCTCAGGTCCTCTCGATGGTTCGTCGCCTGATGTGGATGGAACGAATAGTGTTGGGCCGTTCGTGCAAAGCGGCAGCGCGCGTGTCAAGTTTGTCGGCTGCGGCATCGCTGGTCTTCTTTCTTGCTGGAAAATGGCGCTCAGCGCAACCATCGCCTCTTGCCTTGTCGAGAAGGTTTGAGCGAACCAGTGCACCGACGCTCCTTTGACGAGCCTGCCGCTAGCCGCTTCATCGCTGTCTTCCGAAATCTTAGTCTCCGAAGGAAGTTTCCGACGTCGACAGCGGGTATGGAACCGTGTGGTTCAGTCGGCGCTTACTTCGGACCGGTCGTGAAATTGATGGCCCAGCCGGCCCGGTTCGCATAGTCTGCCTGAATTTGGGGATTCAAGTAATTGTAGGCTGTCTGCGCCCCCGCCCCGCCGGTGAATGCCGCATCGGCTCGAATGGAGCAGACCGGACATCACTGAAGCGGGCGCCTCAGACCATCAGGCGCCGCTCGCGGAGAGTCAGGGAAATAACCAGTACCGGTTCGCGCTGCCTCCCGAGGTGTCGTTCCACAAGCAGCGTCTGGGCGATGGCTGGGCGTACCTGTTTTGGCATCGGCTCCTCGGTGAGCTGGGGCGCATCCTCGTCCAGGACACCTGAGACGGGCACTCGCAGGTCTCCTGCGAGACGGTGGGCGACCCGTCCGATCCGATCCGAGAACCGAGCGCAGGTCTTCAAGCCCCTGGGCGTTGAGCTTGCCAAGGGCATCGAGTCGCTCGCTGGGACCGTCCCCGCGTCCGAGGCGGCATCGCCGCTGTCCAGGCCAGTCGAGCCGCGGGAGGTGATTGAAAGTCGGCTCATTTTATGCGACCGCTGCGGGACGCCGGTGGCGCTGCTGGTCTTCACTCCGCAGGGACGTTCGTATTCTACCGCGCCACGAAGCCTCCTGCCCCCGCGGCCGCGCAGCGAATTACGCTCCGGATACGGTTCGCGTCGGTCTTTTGTGACAGTGCGAAAACAAATATTTAACTCAAACACATAGTTTTGCTTGCCGACCATCCCATGCAAGGACGTGGTACAGAGCAATGGGCTTGGGAATAAACGATGTAAAAGAGACCTTCCGCCAGCACCTCGCCCGCATCGGCTTTGTATTCGATCAGCCAAAAGACCTAGTCCGACAAATCCTCGTCCAGCATATGGGTGCGGAACGCTACGCCGAGTACCAACGCCTGACCCAGACAGCGGGGCAGGGTGAAGATGGCCAGAACAAGGCTTATGACTTCATGCAAGACTTTCATGAAGCGAATCTTCTTCGCTCCATTGATTCAGACGTCACGTTGGACACGTCGTATTACCTGTACGAGAGAATCTCGGCTCTCCCTCTAGCTGGAAAGCGAGTGATCGAACTGGCTTGCTGGACAGGGGGACTGAGCTCTTTCATCGCAGAGCGTTATCCTCTCTGTTCGGTGGTAGGGGTTGATCGAGCAAGAAAGATATTGGATCTCAATCGCGCTCTCTATAATCTTCCCAATCTTTCGTTCAGCGAGTGGGACTATCGTAAGCCGAAGCCGGCGGATCTAGAGCCGGCGGATATACTGGTATGCGGCCTTGGGACGAATAACGACTGTCCACCTCGGGCATACGTTTCTCTTGACCCAAGGAGAGTGAGAGACTCGAAGGGGTACCGTTGTGAGAAAACAGAACTCAGCCGTTACTTCAGATCATGGCGACAAGCTGCCAGACCGGACGCCCTGCTATGGACTGTACTCCGCATAACGACGTTCCCTCGGTTCTTGGCATGCTTAGACGCTGCCCAAGCCGCCGGATGGACGCCACTCACGGAGAATTTCGCCGCGGTTGGTTGTCCGGCTAACAAAGAACACATTCCTTCGTTAGTTTTTAGAGCAGCAAGCCGCCAGCGTATGATGGAGGACGAGGCTTTGTCCCATTGGATCAGAATGGCGGCCGGCAGTCACGAGATTGCGAGCTTCGCAGGGCCGCCTGCCTTAGCGATGTATAGAGTACTTGGGCGAAAGAAGGTTCTGGGCCGGCGAAGGGTAAGTGATCGAGGTGGAGCAATCGAGGAACTGGGAGTCTGCGGGGCCTTCGGCTATATCTACGTTCAGGACGTGAGACCAGACCATCGCCTGGCTCTTATTTCCATTCCAAAAGCTGAGCAGTTTCAGCAGTTGTTTGAGACAAAAGAGCCGACGTGCGGCAAGGGGCAGCAGCTAGAGCCCGGAATCCAGCGCAGCGTTGTAAATAGGTGAGGGGTGCGTGATGAAGGTAACGGCTTGGCGCATCGAGCGCCATTGCAGTCACCCACTTCGACGTGCATAATTGGTTGCTATGGATTTATTACGTCACTTCACCTTCGCAGCGGTCTCACTGCTGATCGTTTCGTCGTCAGCATTGGCCCACGATAGCAACCACCATGGCCGGCCTGTCGCCGGCAAGATAGCCTCCGTAAACGATCAGGGCTTTGTATTGAGCACCGACGATGGTCCGGTGCAAATCACCGTTACCGGAACAACGAGTTATGGAAAGGGCGAGGCAAAGGCCGAGCGCACCGACCTTAGAGTAGGGGAGGAGGTTCTGGTGTACGGCACGAAGCTTGAATCAGGTGAGCTCGTGGCTAAGGATGTTCATCTTACCGAAGTGTTTAAGGGTAGCGGTGACAATAAGGTTGCGGAACGTGGACAGGGGGCAGGTCAGGGCCACGATGGGATGCCGGGCCAACACCTGCACGACATGCAGCATTGAGCTTGATTAAGTGAAGTTCAGTAGCATACTTCTTGCCATCGGCCTTGTCATTATAACCACTGGGGGAGCCCTCGCCTGGTACGTATTGACCCACGGCTTTAGCGCGAGAGAGAAGCCCTTCGCTGCACAAGCGTTTGTGGCAAGGAAACTTCGGATTCTGGCAATCCCGGATGGAAGTAGCCGCTTAAGGAATCCGATTACGCCCGACGCGCTATCGGTCGCTGAAGCCCGCGACCATTTTGCCGATCACTGTGCCGTCTGTCATGCAAACAACGGCGGTGGCAAGACATTGATTAACTCCGGCTTGTATCCGCCCGCTCCCGATCTTAGGGCAGATAGTACCCAAGGCCTGAGTGATGGAGAAATTTTTTATATTATCAAGAACGGTATTCGCTTCACGGGGATGCCGGGATGGGGTGGAGACGACGACGAGAATTGGAAACTCGTGCTTTTTATCCGTCACCTTCCTCACCTTTCGTCGAAAGAGCTCGCTCTCATGAGAGAAGTGAACGGTATGAGTGATGAGGGAGCTGTTCACCAGTCTGACACGTCGACCGCAGCGGCTCCTTAACCAGGTCGTGCCTCTCGTCGAAGAGTCACCCGTCCGCCGTTTGCTTTTTTCCCTACCTACCTTTTGCTTTGTCACATTCTGATGCTTGTGATCGTAGATCGATAATGTGTCTCACGCAGGTTATTTGACGGCATGAGAAAACTGGGGGGTGGCCTCGGAACCGATTTGGCTGAGCTATCCCCGGGCCGCGTAGAGGTTACGGCGTAGGTTCGTCCAAACGGTTTGCCTAAACGAGGAGTATGCAGCCAGGTTTTATCCTTACCATGGCCGATGCCGGGCAACTTGCCGTAATGCCAGTCTGTGTTTTTGGTTACATTCCCCAGTGGCTCACTATCCTGCGAAATAGGTCCAGCGCTGACATTTCGCTATGGGCACAGCTCTTATGGCTGTTAGGCTCAACCCTAGCGTTCTTCTATGCGGCAGTGCATTCGATGGTCAGCATCGGCGCGCTTCCTTTGCTTCTGTCCTCATTCTCAAACTTGGCATGTGTTGTCGTTACGACGATGCTGGTATTAGGTTTCAGGCGCGGGGCAAAGAGTCAGCTGAACGAAAGCGAGAGGGAAAAACGGTAACACGGGAGGATGCCGATAGTCTCTGGACTGCCAGTGGCCTGCTCCCCATTTCTTGGTCCAGCCAAAATGGGAGTCATTGGTGCGGTTGTTCAGTAGACGAGGGCTGGGTCGGGTCTCCTTCGATAGGCACGTACCTCGCGCAAGTGGCCGCGAACTCGGCCGGCGTCTTGTACCCCAACGAACTGTGCGGACGTTCCGTATTATACTCCTCCTTCCACAGCGCGCCCAACGCCCGCGCCTGCGGCTCGCTCTCGAACTCCTCGCGGTCCAGGAACTCGTCGCGGAGCTTGCTGTGGAACGACTCCGCGTAACCGTTCTGCCACGGGCTGGCCGGCGCGACGGGCCACGCCCCGGAGCCCGTCCCGTCCAGCCACGACCGGACCGCCTCCGCCACGAACTCCGGGCCGTTATCGCTGCGGACCCGATGCGGCGGCCCACCATGCTCCGCCGCGACCCCGGCCAGGATGACGCGGATCTCTTCGGCGGTCATGCCCCGTCGTGCCTCCAACGCCAGGCATTCACGCGTGTACTCATCAACGAGGCTTAGCCACTTGAGGCTCCGGCCGTCGCTGGTACGATCGAAGATAAAGTCCCATGTCCAGACATCATCTTTCCCGCGCGACGGCCGGAGGTGACACGCGTTCGCGTCCTGCCCGTGCGGCCGGCGAAGCTTGGGCGTGGCCCGGCCAGCTTCAGCCCCGACACGTGCCAGATCCGCCGCACCGCCTTCTTGTTCACCGACCATCCCTCGCGCTTCAGGAGTGCCCAGATCCGCCGGTAGCCGTACCGCGGGTGCCTGCCGGCCAGCTCCTCGATCCGCCGGGCCAAGGTCGCCCGTTCGTCGCGCGCGACGGGCGCGTAGCGGAGGCAGGAGCGGGGCAGGCCCAGTGCCCGGGACGCGCGACGTTGCGAGACACTGAAGTGTTCACACAATTCTGTGACGATCAGGCGACGTCGGGCGGCGGTCATGGCTTTTTTTTCAAGGCCTCCTGGAGCATGCGGCGGTCGAGCGCCAGCTCAGCGACCAGGAGCTTGAGTCGGCCGACCTCGGCTTCGAGTTCGGAAATACGAAGTTGTTCAGTCGATGCGGGGTCCTCCGGGAGGGCCTTCCCGCGGTAGTAGGTAGTCGATGCGATGCCAGCCTTGCGGCACGCCTGGTTGATGTTCAACCCGGCTTCGAGGTCGGCCTGGACCTCGCGGAGAATCGAGGTGATGCGGTCCGGTCCCGGTCGTTTTCGCATGGGTCGCTCCCTGGCTCTCTGCCAGTTGTACGATTCCCATTACGACTGGACCAGGTTTTGGGGGGCAGGCCAGCTTTAATGGTGATGTTCACCGTGATCCGTGCTGTCAGCGCCTTCTACAACCTTTTCGAGGTTCATGCCGCATTGCGGGCAGCGGCCGGGCTTGTCCGAGATGACCTCTGGATGCATCGGGCAACGGTAATAAACTTTTTGTTCGGCCGATACGACACGGTGATCTCTTGCCTCAGCAGTTGCTGTGGCGGCGAGACGATAGCCCACACCGACGAAAACGAACAATACCGCGGCAGTAACCGCCGCCCCTTTCATCTTCATAGCTAGTTTCTCCGTTGTTACCAATGCTATTGAACTTTTCTAACCTCATCACCTTCACGCACATCAACGCCACTTGGAAACCTAGCGACTGAGTACTTGTCGCTTAGCACCTTTGTCACCGATCCCTCGGCGACAATCCTATCTGCACAACGTTGGTTCCTTGCAGCTTGTTCGCACACTTGACGGTGAATAGCGACCTTATCGCCTGCGATGACATACGGCGATCCAAGACTAATGTGTGTTTCGCCGTCGTCGAGGAACATGGTCACTTTTGCAGGCTTCGTTATTGGCGTGCAGGCGACGACCAAGAGGATGAAGAGGATTGAAACAAAGCATTTCATAGGATCTCCCTTGAGAAAGGGCCATCTATCGGCCAGTCTCGGACTTGTTGCCTCCAATTCAATTATTGATACGCTTAGATTCGTGGCGATGTGACGGGGGCCGGACAATAATAGGGTCGGGCACTTTGGGGCAGATTACGGTTGGAGGAGAAAAAGCAGGGTTCTCAGAGGGTTGCGGGGTGTTTCCATAGGTAGAGACGCACTGCTGATGAGACCTCGAGGGTAGTGATCCCTGCGACCACCGCGCCTAGCCACCATAGAACAGCGTAGCCGATGAGTACCTCTGCACCGGCGCAGACGAAAGCGCTGAGAACCAGTAGGGCCATGCAGGGAATTTGGAGAAAGCTCCTTCTACGGATGAGTCTGATCTCTTCAATCCGCAGTATAACGCCGGCAATCGCTGTGCTCGTACCCAAGAATATCGCACCGCATGCGAGTGTACAGCCTGTCTCTCCAAGTCCCTCGAAAAACCCCATGAGCGCTGAGCCAGGTTGAGTCAAGCCGAGGCCGAACTGGGGACAAAACGCTAAGGAGAGCAGTCCCCCCATAACCGTAGAGAGGCAGAGCTTGGCGAAGACTCTAAGCGCCGAGGGATTGAGATCCTTATAGACCCGTCGGCAAACAGCTTCTGAAAGGTGAGCCGGGGGCGGGACAGCCTCGCTTTGCAGGAAGACTTCGTATTCTTCCGCCCACCGTTCATCGACGTCGACTCGCTTACTCATTATCTGCCACCGTCACACCGAAAACAGCCTTTAGTCTACGTATGGCGCGGCTCGCAATTTGTCGCCCGTTTGCCGGTGAAATGCCGAGCCGAGCCGCAATCTGTCGAAATGATAACCCTTCAAGATAATGGAGCTGCAATACATTTCTGTCTCGCTCAGACAGGTCGCCGGCTTCAAGGAGCTCGTCCATATTGGGGGCTCGGACTTCGCCGCGCTGTTCAAGTATCGAGCTCTCCGTGGCATCCTCGCGCAACCGTGCACGTGCCCGACGGTGATCTATTAACGTATTTCGTGTGATGGCAAAGAGCCACGCTCGAAACGGAAATCCATCGATGTACTTTCCGCGCCCTTTGTGCACCCGTAAAAAGACCTCCTGAAAGACCTCATCTCGTACCGCTCCGTCGGGAAGACTCTTCGCTAGAAACGCATACACTCTTCCGGAATTCCTCAGGTACAGCTGCTCGAACGCCCGATAATCCCCGCCCTTATATGCGCTCATGAGATCATCATCGTCCATGCGATTTAAGGAAGTCATTAGCTAATGACGTCTGAGGAGTGCAAAGTGTGACAGTCTGCCGATCCATCTAAATATGAATGGAGACGCGTGGCAAGGGAATAGAACGTTTTTCGTGCCGAATGCGGAATTGGCCGATCTCATGCCCTTGGGAGCTTCGCTGTCACGTTGTCGCTTCGGTTGGCGTATTCCCTGGTCAGCAGCAACAACTAAATCTTTTGTAATGTGAGAAGCTCATCCCAGTGTTTATACTGCCATACGTTAACGATCTTTCGCGGGTTAGGGAGGCGAGATGAGTGCGGCACAAACGAGGCTTTGTAAGTTAATTATATCCGGCGTAATGGCCTCCTTGGCCCTGCCCGTGGGGGCGCAGGAACGACGGGATATACTGCCGACGGCCTCGAAACCTTCAACAGCCTCGCGACTATCCGAGCCACGCGTTCAGTTGGTTGAGATCTTAAAGGAAGCGGAAGAGAAGAGCCCCGAGATCCAGGCTGCCTTCAACAGGTACAAAGCGGCCGAGACTCGCCCAAGTCAGGAACGCACCCTTCCCGATCCCACCATCGGTTTCATGGCAACGAACATGGGAAAGGCTCTCCCCTTCACGACCATCGGGGAAGATCCGCAGAGCAACGCGGGTGTTTCTTTTACTCAGGAAATACCCTTTCCCGGGAAACTTTCGTTAAAAGGCGACATTGCCACACAAGAGGCCAAGAACGCGTTCGAGGAATACCGGGGCACGAAGCTTGAAGTGCTGAGCCGGGTAAAAGCGGCATACTACGAGTATGCTTCGCTGCAGCGCATGGATGAAATCCTCACTCAAAACGTCGGCGCGCTGGGGAAGCTCGCGAAGGTCGCACAACGCAGATATGAGGCTGGCAGCGGGAGTCAACAGGATGTCTTAAAGGCTGAGGTCGAGACGTCGATCGCGCGCGCCCGCTTAGTGAGCATCGACCAAAAAAGAGGGTCGGCTCTCGCTCAGTTGAACGCGCTGCTCAATCGAGCTCCCGAGGCCGCACTGGGCGCACCCGAACCTCTTAAGAAAACGGTGCTAAAGGCCTCTTTCGAGGAACTCGCCGACACTGCGACCGCGCATAGCCCCATGCTGAACTCGCGAAAGGCGCTCGTCGAGCGCGACCAATTTGGCGTTGATTACGCTCGCCGCCAGTACTACCCCGATTTCATGATTGGCGGCTACTACGGCAATAGCGGGGATCTCCCAAGCATGTGGCAGTGGCGGCTCGATCTCAAGGTGCCGTTCTATTATCGCAGTAAACAGCAGTACGCCGTAAAAGAGGCCGCCTACAACCTATCCCGTTCGCAAAATGAGCGAGACGCTACACGGCAAGGGCTTAACGCCGCGCTCAAGGATGAGTATCTGCGGGCCCGTGCCTCAGAGAAGTTGATAGACCTGTATTCGAATAAGATCGTGCGCGACTCACGGCTCGCCTTCGAGTCCTCGCTCCAGAGTTATCAGACCGGACAGGTCGACTTCCTGAGTATGCTTACCAATCTCGTAATAGCACGCGACTACGAGATCGGCTACGTGGAGGAGCTCATGAATTTTCTGACGGCGCTAGCCAGGATCGAAGCCATGGTCGGGACTCCAATCGAAGAGAAACTGTCACGGGGCAGCAAATGAGAAAACTTCTTCTTCTCTGTTTGTTGGTCGTCTTCGTGGGCGGCGGCGCGCTCTACGTGTTGGGGAAGTGGCCCTTCGGCATTACTGTCTCTACCAAGAGACAGCGTTACCATTGCCCGATGCACCCGCAGTACATCTCGGATAGTCCTGGTGACTGCCCGATATGCGGGATGCGGCTTGTACCCATAGAGGATGGAGACACGGCTGAACCACAGGGTACGGCGGCAGGGCATGAGGGGCATCTCCATGCGGCGTCTTCTCCCGCAGCATCAGCCGCTGAAAAGAAGGTGCTTTACTATATCGATCCGATGGAGCCTACCGTGCACTACGACAAGCCCGGAAGGAGCCCCATGGGAATGGAGCTCGTCCCGGTATATGCCGATGAAGGGACGGAACCATCAGAGGTGCCGGGCTACGCGACCGTCAGAATTTCGCCGGAGCAGCAATCGATGATGGGCGTGGTACTCGATCAAGCCAAAGTTATCGATCTCGACCGGAGCATCCTCGCGGTCGGGAGAGTGACGTACGACGAGACTCGTCTTCACCACATCCATACGCGATTTGAGGGCTATATTGAGGTCTTGTATGTCAACTTTGTCGGGCAACCGGTGAAAGCGGATGAGCCGCTGTTTTCCGTCTATTCGCCGGAACTGCTCGTCACTGAGAACGAGTACGTGCTCGCGCTCGAAAGCGGGCAGAAGCAACTCATGGAGTCTGCCAAGCGCCGCTTGGCGCTTTGGAACATTCCACCGGAGGAGATTACCCGGCTCGAGAAATCAAGAAAGCCCTCCAAGGCGATCGTTATTCGCTCTCCCATCAATGGCTTCGTGACGGCGAAAACAGCCTTACACGGCATGCGGATTATGCCGCAGGATAACGTGTATGACATCGCCGATCTCTCGATGGTGTGGGTCGTCGCAGATATCTATGAAATGGATCTGCCGTTCGTGAAGGTCGGTCAGCCGGCCGAGATATCCCTCGTGGCCGAACCCGGGAAGGTGCGGGAGGCGAATATCGCGTACATCTATCCGACCGTGGATCCAATGACGCGCACCGTGAAAGCCAGGTTCGATCTGGACAATGCCGCCGGTGACCTCAAGCCCGACATGTTTGCGAACGTCCGCATCAAGAGCAACCTAGGCAGAGGGCTGGCCGTACCTGAAAGTGCTGTGCTTTCGACCGGCGAGAGGAAGATTGTTTTTGTTGCAAGAGAAGGCAGCGTCTTCGAACCGCGCGAGGTCGAAACGGGCGTGAAGGTCCCTGGATTCTACCAGATATTGAGGGGAGTGAGCGCCGGCGAGAGCGTTGTGGTGGGAGCCAACTTCCTGCTCGACTCTGAGTCGAAGCTCAAGGCTTCAATTTCTGACGGGGGCGGGCACATTCACTAATTTGAAGTGACATGTTATGGTCGAAAGGATAATAGAGTTCTCGGCGCACAACAAATTCATCGTGTTGATGTTCACGGCAGCCCTTGTCGCCTTCGGCGTCTGGGCTGTTCGTAATCAGCCTATCGATGCCATTCCGGACCTCTCCGACACGCAGGTGATCGTGTACTCCCGATGGGATCGCTCCCCCGACATTATCGAAGACCAGGTCACATACCCAATATCGACGGCACTGCTCGGCGCGCCTCGTGTTAAGGCCATCCGCGGTTATTCCGACTTCGGTTTTTCGTATGTCTACATCATTTTCGAGGATGGCACCGACATCTACTGGGCAAGAAGCCGGGTGCTTGAATACTTGAGTAAGGTCACACCAACGCTGCCGCAGGGCGTCAAGACTGAAATAGGGCCGGATGCAACAGGTGTCGGCTGGGTCTACCAGTATGCCCTTGTCGACGAGAGCCACACCCACTCGCTTGCCGATCTGCGCTCCTTCCAGGACTGGAATCTCCGATTTGCGCTACAGTCCGTGCCCGGCGTGGCGGATGTCGCAAGTCTGGGAGGATTTCAAAATCAGTATCAGGTCACCGTCGATCGAAATCGCTTGGCATCCTTCGGACTTTCGATAATGGCAGTGTCGGAAGCCGTGCGAAACGCCAACGAAGAGGTGGGCGGGAGGCTGGTAGAGTTCTCCGGGCGGGAATACATGGTACGCGGGCACGGCTATGTAAAGAGCATTCCGGACCTGGAGCAGGTCGTGCTCAAGACCAACGAGAAGGGAACTCCCGTGCTGCTGCGTGACGTGGCGCGGGTGGAGCGCGGCCCTGAAATCCGCCGCGGCGTCGCTGATCTTGACGGAAAAGAGGACGCCGTCGGCGGAATCATCGTGATGCGGCACGGGGAGAACGCGGACAAGGTCATCCGCGCGGTGAAGACCAAGCTCAGGGATCTGGAGCCTTCGCTGCCGAAAGGAGTGAAGGTTATCCCCACCTATGACCGCTCCGGCCTGATTGAACATGCCATCACCACCCTCAAGCACGAACTCTCCTTGGAAATGGTGATCGTGAGCTTGGTGATACTCGTCTTCTTGTGGCACATCCCTTCGGCAATTATCCCAATAGTAACGATTCCGGTCTCCGTGCTGCTGGCCTTCATTCCGATGTACATGACGGGTTTGAACTCGAACATCATGTCGCTGGCAGGGATCGCGATCTCGATCGGCGTCCTCGTGGACGGCGCCATCGTGGAGGTCGAAAACGCGTATAAGAAGCTGGAAATCTGGATTGAGGAAGGTCGAAAAGGCGATTTTCACAAGGTGCGCCTCGAGGCTCTTAAAGAGGTAGGCCCGTCCGTATTCTTTTCGCTGCTCGTAATCGCCGTGGCGTTCCTCCCCATATTTACCCTGGTGGACCAGGAGGGACGTCTTTTCAAGCCGCTCGCATTCACCAAGAACTACACGATGGCCGTCGCCGCTTTCCTCGCGATTACCCTGGATCCGGCGCTGCGGATGCTTTTTGCGCGCATGGATTACTTCGTGTTCCGGCCGCGTTGGCTGGCGTGGGTGGCCAACCAGGTCCTGGTTGGCAGGTACTACAAGGAGGAGAAGCACCCCATAAGCCGCCTCTTGTTCAAGCTCTACGAGGGGCCCGCTCGCCTCGTGCTTCGACATCCCAAGACCACTATCGCCGCGGCGCTTCTGATCGTCGCAACGACTATCCCGATCTACCTGCGCCTCGGCAGCGAGTTCATGCCGCCTCTCAACGAGGGAACCATCCTCTACATGCCGACCACGCTTCCCGGGATCTCTGTCGCCCAGGCCCAAGAGGTGCTGCGGCATCAGGACCAGATGATTCGCGCGTTCCCGGAGGTGGAACGTGTCTTCGGGAAGGCAGGACGCGCCGAAACCTCAACAGACCCCGCGCCGTTTTCGATGATGGAGACGGTCGTCATGCTCAAGCCGCCCTCGGAGTGGCGGGCCAAGGAGCGCTGGTACTCGAACTGGGCGCCCGACTGGCTGAAGAATGCTTTCCTCAGAGAGATCTGGCCGGATCACATCGGTTGGGACGAGCTCATTGCCGAGTTCGACAGTAAGGTCAAGATCCCGGGAGTCAGCAACGCCTGGACGATGCCTATCAAGGCGCGGATCGATATGCTCAGCACGGGTATCCGCACGCCCGTCGGCGTTAAGATCTTCGGACCGGACCTGGGAGAGATTGAGAAGATCGGCGGGCACCTCGAAATGGTTTTGAAGGATCTTCCGGGGACACGTTCTGTGTATGCTGAACGGGTTGCCGGAGGTTACTTCCTCGACTTTGATCTGCGTCGCGATCAACTTGCGCGCTACGGCCTTTCCGTTGCCGACGTGCAAAATGTCATCATGTCCGCCATCGGCGGGGACAACGTGACAACGACCGTCGAGGGCCGGGCCAGGTATCCCGTGAACGTGCGCTACTCGCGGGAACTCAGAGACAACATCGAAGAGCTGAAAAGAGTTCTGATTACAACTCCCGCTGGAGCTCAAGTCCCGATCTCGGAGGTCGCCGAGATCAAGCAGACGACCGGGCCCGCCATGGTGCGCGACGAGAACGGCATGCTCTCCGGGTACGTGTTCGTCGATCTCTCAAGCAGCGACATCGGCGGCTATGTGGAACATGCCAAGGAGGTGGTGCGGCAGAAGCTGTCGCTGCCCACCGGCTACTCGCTGGTCTGGAGCGGCCAGTACGAGAACATGCTCCGTGTTCGCGAGCGATTGAAGATCGTGTTGCCGGTAACGCTTGTGTTGATATTCGCGCTGCTCTACATGAACACCAAGTCCGCGTTCAAGGCCGGGCTTGTGATGCTCGCCGTGCCGTTCTCCCTCGTCGGAGCTATCTGGCTGATGTACCTGCTCGGCTACAACATCTCAATTGCCGCATGGGTCGGGATGATCGCCCTGATGGGGCTTGACGCCGAGACCGGTGTCTTCATGCTGCTCTTCTTGGATCTTTCATACGAGGACGCAAAGAAGAAGGGCCGATTACGGAACAGGGAAGAGCTGGTTGAGGCGATAATTCACGGTGCTGTGAAGCGCGTGCGGCCGAAGATGATGACGGTCTCAGCGGCGTTCATGGGTCTTATGCCGATCATGTGGTCGGCTGGCACCGGTTCCGACATGATGAAGCGCGTTGTTGCGCCGATGGTCGGTGGTCTTGGCACCTCATTCCTCCTAGAGCTCCTTGTCTATCCGGCTATCTATTTTCTTTGGAAATGGCGCGAGGAGGTGCGGTACTTGACTGCAGTGCGCTGACTTAACCCCGAAGTTGAGTAGCCCGGCGCCGCCAACGAATGCGATTGTGGGATTGGTACGACAATCCACCCCGCGAAACTACGCTTTCTTTGCAGGCGCGTGAGGGTCAAGGTTGCCGACCCGGATCGTCAGCGAGTAAACTAGAATTAATCAACGCAACTTTGGGGGACGTTAGTATGAACAAATTGGCTCCGACGATCACTCTTGCTCTTCTTCTGATGGTCCCAGCAGCGCCCGCGGCTGCTCAAACCTGCTCACCCAGCGATCAACAGGCGCTGAATTCGTGCCTAGATCAGTGCGCGAGTTCATGCCAGGCGAGCGTTCCTGCATGCCAGAAACAACCTATATCGCTCGATGATCTGAAGGCCGCGATCGCGCAGAAATGCGACTGCTCGACAGCGAAAAATTACGGTCAGTACCACTCTTGCGTCATGCGGCTCATCAACTCGCTTCGCGCCTTCTCGTTGATTGATCACACCTCGCTCATGGCGGTGATGATGGATGATAAGACGTGTAAGACTCAAATGCACAGCGGCGGCAACGGACACATGGGCAACCGCAGCTCGCACATGGGCTCCAATAATGAGAATATGGGTAGCGGCGGCTCCGGATCTGGGACTAACGGGCACATGGGGAACGACAACTCGCACAGGGGCGGCAGTGGCGGCATGATGGGAAACTAGTGCCGATCTCGGCGATGTCTAGTGCTTCTCCTGAACACTTTCCCGACGTGAGAAAACATTCCGGACGAAGCACTAGTTCTACAGCAGCAGAGAAACCGCCGCTCCCTTGGTAGGATAGAGGGAGCGAGTCCTACAACGCAGGGCTGGCCAGTCCGTCGTCCCTCAACCCTTCCGTCAGGAGGTCCCTCCCATGACTTCCATGACCGCGGACGACGTGCGCGCCGCCGCCGAGGTGGAGTTCCGATGCCCCCTCGGAGTTGCGGCAGCAATTGGCCTCAACCTTCGGGCGGTTCACGGTCGATCACTTAGGGGTAGGCCCCATAATACCCCGCCCGATGGCTCGACGGCGGCAGCGGCCGTCCTGATCCGTGGCTCGGACCCGTCAGGGCCCTTGCCAGGGCAGGGATCGGAACGGGCCAGCGGTATCCAGGCGAACCAGCCCCCCGCCCGGGGGGGGTAGGAGGTCGGGCAGGCATCCAAGTGGCTCCCGGAGCCGAGGGCCCGTTCGGGTTGCCCAGGAG
>Ga0116218_1001289_pt1 | contig 16124 bp, 13 predicted proteins | sample Sb_taG_2_FD_88966 | JGI IMG/M metagenome (GOLD analysis project Ga0116218, IMG submission 88966) | Peat soil microbial communities from Weissenstadt, Germany - Sb_50d_5_LS metaG | ecosystem: Environmental > Terrestrial > Soil > Wetlands > Peat | place: Germany: Weissenstadt | collected 2010-09-21 | reverse complement strand
GTGGCGAAATCCAGCTTCGTTCATTGTTAGCGGTGGTCCCTCGCCCAGCATACCAACATCTATGACTTCGGCAATAATCAACGTTGAATCTCCAGCCTCAACAGTATTGCGCGCTTCGCATGCAACCCAGGCTAGTGCATTATCGAGGATGGGACAGCCATTTAAGCCTAGATGAAATGGTATATTGGCCAGTTTATCTGGATCCCTCAAAGCCGATTTACCAAGTTTACCTGCCAGTTCTCGATCACCTGAGCGTAAGATGTTGACAGTAAATTTACGGCTGCGGAGAATCATTGGTAACGATTTCGAGATTTTCTCCACCGACACAGCGAGCAGTGGAGGATCGAATGATACTTGTGTGAGCCAGTTTGCCGTGAATAGATTTACTTCGCCTTCATTCGCACACGAAACAGCGTATAGACCATAGGTAAATGTGCGCAAGACTTGTTTTTTTAGATTCGAATCCATTTTCAACCCCGGGAATGCCTACAAAAGATATGTTTTTGCTACAAATCTAGTATACTAAACAATCAAGTTGGTCACAAGCTTGTTATTTAGTATATGATTGCTGTATGATTGTTCGAGGTTGACAACATCTACAATAACTGACATATCAGATGAAGATTTTTGTCAGATAGCAAATTTGAGGTAGGAAGAAAGTTAGCAGTTAGTAAATTCATGCAAACTCCAAGAATTATCCCTTTGTCCCCAGTACATGGAGAAACTCAGACGATCCCTGGTCTCCCAAATAGCTGGCCGAAGAATGCTCCTACATACTTTCACGTCTTGAGTAAGCCCTCCGGAGCCACATGTAATCTTGATTGCACCTATTGCTTTTTCCTCTCCAAAGAGAAACTATACCCTAACAGTCGTTTTCGTATGAGCGAAGAGACTCTCGAAACATATATTCGCCAGTTGCTCGAATCACAACGTGCTCCTGAAGTCACGATAGCATGGCAGGGGGGCGAACCAACTTTGATGGGGCTCGACTTCTTCAAACGTGCAGTGGATCTTGTACATGCCTATGCACGCCCAGGCGTTGAGATTCAACATACCATGCAGACCAATGGTATTCTCTTAAATGATGATTGGTGCAGGTTTTTCCACGAACATCGCTTCTTGATCGGGCTGAGTCTGGATGGTCCACAAGCCATGCATGATACCTACCGAGTAGATAAAGGTGGCGCTCCGACGTTCCACAAAGTGTTGCGGGCTGCGCGATTGTTGCAGGAACATAAGGTAGAGTTCAATATTTTGACCACAGTCAACGCAGCAAATGCCGATCATCCACTTGAGGTATATCGCTACTTACGAGATGAGGTCGGTACGCAGTTTATACAGTTCATACCAATTGTTGAGCGGATCAATGAGCAGGGAGAGATTGGCTTTCAAGAAGGCAATCAGGTTTCAGAACGTTCTGTGAAACCAGAGCAATGGGGCACCTTCCTTATCACCATCTTTGACGAGTGGGTTCGTCGAGATGTTGGCACAGTTTTTATACAGATGTTCGATGCGGCATTAGCCTCCTGGTATGGAGCTCCACCAGCTCTTTGCATTTTTGCGGAGACTTGTGGTAATGCGTTAGCATTGGAACATAACGGAGATTTATACTCTTGCGACCATTTTGTTGAACCGAAATACTTATTGGGTAATATCAAGCAGAAGCATATGATCGAACTTGTGTCCTCAGAAAAGCAACGACAATTTGGTCTCCATAAACGCGATTCGTTACCACAATACTGTCGCGATTGCCAGGTACGGTTTGCCTGTCATGGGGAGTGTCCCAAGAACCGTTTCATCGAGACGCCAGATGGTGAATCAGGGTTGAACTACTTGTGTGTGGGTTATAAAGCATTCTTTATGCATATTGATAAACCCATGCGCATTATGACAGAGTTATTACGACGTGATCGCGCTCCAGCTGAAGTGAAACTGGTGCTGGCGGCAGAGGAGGCAGAGTTACAGAAAGCGTTTGCTAAAGCAGGAAGAAATGAACCATGTCCATGTGGCAGCGGCCGCAAATTCAAGCAGTGTCATGGACGATAAGCAGAAAGACTTAATTTGCATATATTTATTATCCCTCTAGTTTCATAGCTACCTCAAGATTGGGATTTGAAGGTAAAAGTACTACGTAATTTGTAATGGTTGTGCCGATCTTACATATACTAAAAGCGCTTCTATCTGCTCTAAGAGAAAGTTTTTGCGTGAAATCAGCATAAGCAGCATATGCTTTAATAGGGGCTGTTTCAATAATATTGTAACCGAAAGAATTTAGCGAATGAGGATTTAATGTATTCAGTAAAAGATCGTGAGTTTGTAGCGAGTGAATTTAGTAGCGAGGTCACAGTAGCAAGAATCTCTCTGCGTGGACAATTGGTTCTCAATACTCTTTGGTTTGGTCTTAATGCGCAATCGGCGGCTCTATTGCCTATAGTCATTCCAACTCAAATTGTGCTATTCGTTTCTTCAAACCAGGTGGGAAGCGCGCAACAAGTATTATTTCTAAGTTGGCTTTTGATAGCAGCTTCAATTATTTCACTATTCATGCCACCTCTCATAGGGACTCTTTCCGATCAGACCCCAAGTAATTTTGGACGGCGTCGCCCTTATATCGTGATTGGTGGTTTACTACTCGTTTTGAGTACGCCGTTACTCGTAAACGCCAGTAGTATGGTAATTTTTGTGGCTGGACTTGCACTCTTATTGTTAGGGAAAAATATTTTGACGCCTGCTTATCAGGGATTGATGCCTGATCGCGTGCCGGAGGAGCAGAGAGGAGTGACTGCAGGCTTCGTGGGTGGGATGACGATCCTGGGAAACGTAGTCGGACTGGGTCTTGCCGCATGGTTACTTGGAGGGATAAATCAGCATGCATTTAGTCTGGGTTTGATCAGATCCAATGCAGGCATTTACTATATTGTGACTGCTTTTCTTGTTCTCGTAGGTGTTCTGATAACAGTGTTTGGAGTACGTGAAATTCCTCTCTTGACACACAAGTCTCTAAATTGCAGAAAAAGAGAGAAGGCACTGCTTGAACATGCTCAGTATTTCTTGCACGCATGTACGGAACCCTGGAGTAACTATAGTTTTAGAATGGTGTTTCTGGCCCGCGTTTCTCTTATACTCGGGTTAACACTATTCATGACATTCATTGAGTATTATTTCGCCAGGGTGCAACATATCGCTAACTTTGTGCTGGTGACAGGAATCATTGCGATGCTGGCATTAGGTGGCGCGATAGTAAGTGGTTTAATATCCGGATTTCTGTCTGATCGCTTAAAAAGACGCGCACCTGTAGTATGTGCAGCCACGTTGTGTATGAGCCTGGCTTCATTAGCATTCGTCATCTTTCCGAATACTCTTGTAACCTGGCTCTGGTTGTTGGGTATACTATTTGGGTTGGGGTACGGAGCTTATACCAGTGTGAACTGGGCTTTGTCAATCGATGTGTTACCATCACTCGAGAAAGCCGGGAAAGATCTAGGCGTTTGGAATGCCTCAACAACGTTACCTACGATTGTTGCTCCTTTGCTGGGTAGTGTGATTATCAATGTCTCTGCAGGAGCGGGGCAAACAGCCATAGGGTATAGAGTGGTCTTTGGAGCAGCAGCGCTGTTCTTTTTTCTCGCCGCCGCTGCAATGTTGTTTGTAAAGAAATAGCATGTTACGGTAATTGTTGAATGTAGCCTCGTTTGGCCTTTTTTATTTCTGCAAATGGCTGTACTTTTCTTGTAGCTTTTACTGTAATATATCTAGTATGCCGAGTCGCTAAAGAAAGCAGAGGAGACATATGTATGAATAACCTACTCGAGACAGTGAAAGCGGTTCTCTCGACGACGACAATACGTTGGTCGAGCCTGATAGAAAGTCTGCCCGAAGATTTGCTCGCTCGGAATCCAGCGTCAAATGAATGGTCGGCTATGGATTGCTTGTGCCATTTACTAGACACCGAAAAATGGATTTTTCCAATACGCGTGAAAGCGTTATTAGACGGGGAAAATTTTGTTGGCTTTGATCCAGATAAACAGGGGACACATTATACTACACAAGACCCGAAACGACTCTCCGAAGATTTTGCGCAGTTACGCAAAATCAGTCTCATTGAGCTTGATAAGGTGACTCCGCATGACTTATCTCTTACAGCCCGGCATAGCGAGCTTGGAGTAGTCACATTAGAACAGCTATTGCATGAATGGGCAGCTCATGACATGATGCATACGGTACAAGCAGAGCGAGCCATATTACAGCCTCTCATTTTAGGCTCTGGACCGTGGCGTCCATACTTCAAGGACCACGATGTGAGCCAATGATGTTGGATGAACGAACGCGAATCAATCGTTATATAGAAGCTGTTCCGAAGGCTGAACTTCATGTGCATCTGGAAGGATCAATCCAACCAGCTACGCTCTTAATGCTAGCACAGCGCAATGATGTGAAACTTCCGGTGCAGACTGTTGAAGATTTACAACACTGGTTTACATTCCGCGATTTTGACCATTTCATCGAGATTTATTTCGCAATTTCAAGCTGCTTGAAAACGAGTGATGATTATGAGTTAATTGCTTATGAATTGGGCGCTCAAATGGCCCTGCAAAATGTTCGTTACGCCGAGGTGACGTTCTCACCTAGCACGCATCAGTATTCTTTGGGTATTCCATTTGACGTGTTCTTTAACGGATTGACAAAAGGGCGCCTGAGAGCACAGGCAGAATTTGGCGTAGAGATCAGATGGGTTTTCGATATTGTGCGTGATATTCCCGATGTATTGCTTCATCGTAGACGCGCTGAATATACCCTTGCAGTGGCAGAGGAGGGTATGCATAATGGTGTAATCGCACTGGGACTCGGTGGAGGAGAAGTTGGTAATCCACCAGAACGATATGCAAAATGGTTTGAGAAAGCCCTTGAGACAGGATTACATAGTGCACCACATGCAGGTGAGACAGTTGGCCCTGAAAGCATCTGGGGAGCAATTCGAACGTTGGGCGCAGAACGACTTGGCCATGGAGTAAGATCGATTGAGGATTCTGAGCTTGTTGAATATCTTGCTGAACGGCATATTCCTCTCGAAATATGTCCGACGAGTAATATTAAATTGGCAGTTTATCCTGATTTTGCCGCGCATCCATTGCGTAGACTCTATGACGCTGGTGTGCCTGTTACAATAAACTCCGATGATCCACCTCTTTTCAACACGACATTGAATGACGAAGCAAAATTGCTGGCTGTTCCTTTCAATTTTGATATCAATATGATCAACGAAATACTACTCAATGGAGTACGTTGTAGCTTTCTGCCAGCAGAGGAGAGACAAGCGCTGGAAGCTCTATTTCAAGCTGAAATAGCGAAACTACGGCGAGAACTTTCGATTTAATTATTCTCCTAAGGATATTGAATGTTTCATGGTCTCAGCACAGTCGGATTTGCACTTTCTGCTTCGATCTCATGGGGTGCAGGAGATTTCAGCGGTGGTATAGCTACACGACGTGCTCAAGTTTTGAGTGTTGTTTTTGGTTCGTATACAGTTGGTGTCTGTATATTGATTCTGCTTGCTTTAATATGGTCTGAACCATTTCCAACGACCCTTGATTTGATGTGGGGGGGATTTGCAGGGCTAGCAGGCGCTGTAGGTCTGGTAGCGTTCTACCAGGCACTGTCAGTTGGCCGCATGGGCGTTATAGCACCGATTGCCGCTATGCTTTCTGCTGCCATACCCGTTCTTTTTGGTTCGTTGACTCAAGGATTACCTGGACCCCTTCAACTCATTGGCTTCGTACTCGCATTTATTGCAGTAGGACTTATTTCGGGTCTTGGGGTCGTAAAAGGACGACCAAAGGGTTTGGGACTGGCATTACTTGCAGGAATAGGATTCGGTAGTTTTTTTATTCTGATTAGCCGCGTTAGCCATGGTGCTCTATTTTGGCCACTGGCCGATGCAAGGCTCTCTTCTCTTCTCTTTTTGTTTGCAGTAATGCTTATTCGACGTCAGAGAGTTCTACCAGGAAAGTCAGTTTGGCCTGTAGTGTTTTTAGCTGGAGCTCTTGACGCGGCTGGTAACGTATTTTTCGTACTGGCAACTCATACGGGGAGGCTTGATGTCGCTGCGATACTCTCATCTTTGTATCCTGCTGTAACGGTTCTATTGGCGACTATTATTCTCAAGGAACGAGTGACCCGATTTCAAGCTATTGGTATAGTTGTTGCGCTGGTCGCGATTCCATTGATCTCGGTATAAAATGTACAGGTTAGGCATTAGGGTCTTCAGCCATTATGAGGGATGAAGACCCAGACGATTTTTTGCGCAGATGGTAATGCAATTCTACCCTTGCTGGCGTAATCTGTAGCGTTGTATTTTCCCGGTACCTGCTCGGGGTAAGGCATCGCAGAACTCAATAGCGCGTGGATATTTATACGGGGCTATGCTTTGTTTGACGAAGTCTTGCAGCGTTTTTATCAGAGCGGCATCTCCGATTACTCCTGGCTTGAGTACGACAAATGCCTTGACGATGGTCCCACGTTCAGCATCGGGTGCGCCTACAACAGCACATTCCATCACAGTAGGATGCATAAATAAAGCTCCCTCGACTTCTGGCCCGGCGACATTATAGCCTGCTGTGACAATCATGTCGTCTGTGCGAGCCTGAAACCAGAAATAACCATCCTCATCCATTAGATAAGCATCACCTGTAAGGTTCCAACCATGCTGGACGTAGGTGCGTTGTCGATCATCTGACAGGTAGCGACATCCAGTTGGTCCCTTCACAGCAAGACTCCCAATTGTGCCGAATGGCAACTGTTGTTCATTCTCGTCAAGGATACATGCTTGATAACCTGGCACAACTTTGCCAGTAGCACCGGGACGAACTTCGTTGCCTGCTGATGAAATAAAGATATGCAGCATCTCTGTTGAGCCTATACCATCGACCATTTCGATACCAGTTGCTTCACGCCACATGGTGCGTGTCGAGACAGGAAGCCATTCACCTGCTGAAACGCTTTGGCGAAGCGTCGAAAGGTCAAATTTGCTTGCGATTTCAGACATCTGGCGATAGAAGAGTGGGGTGGACCAGACGATAGTCGCATGGTATTCACTGATGGCTGCGAGAAGACTCTCAGGGGTTAGTTTCTCAAGTAAGACCGTTGCAGCACCCAGACGCATCGAGAAGATAAGCAGTGCTCCAAGGCCAAAGGTAAAGGCCAATGGAGGCGTACCAATGCAGATATCATCCGAAGCCATACGAAGAATTGACTTCGGGAAACAATCACAAGCTGCGATAATATCACGATGATAATGCATACTTGCTTTTGGCTGGCCCGTCGAACCAGAAGTGAAGGCGATCAGCACTGTATCTTCCGCAGCAGTATCTACCGCTTTGAAAGGCTCATTCCATTTAGACATATGTGCTTCAAGCCCTGCGGAGGATGGATCGTTGAAATACATAACCTGTTTCAATACTGGACAACGTTGTTGAGAGGCCTGTAGTTCTGTATCGAGGCGTCGGTCGCATATGGCAGCACTGATTTGCACCTTCTCAATGATGTCTACCAGCTCTTTTTCACGCAATAATGGCATAGTTGCAACGACGATGAGTCCGGCCTTGGCGACGGCACACCAGCAGATAGCTAGCATTGCGTTATTGGCACTGCGTAGGAGTACACGATTACCAGCTACAAGACCCATATCCTGCGTTAACACATGAGCAACTTTATCAACTTGCACTTGCAACTGTGAATATGTCAGGACACCATCAGCACCTAAAATCGCAGGGCGGTCGCCAAATCCTTGTTGGATATTCTTTTCCAACAGTTCAACGATACAATTCATACGTTCGGGATATTGTAATTCGGGAAGCGTAAAGATCAGATCGGGCCACAGGTCGCGTGGTGGTAAATTGTCATGTGCAAAGGTATCAACGTGAGCTGAATACGCACTCATTGTGTTCCCTCCTTCGGAAACAAGAATACAATATCGAAATACATTACTAAGGTTTATCTACTACGTCCGACCAATTCACGTGCAATTATGATGCGCTGTATCTGGCTGGTTCCCTCATAGATCTGCAGTCCTTTAATATCGCGGTAATAGCGTTCCACCGGGTATTCATTTGAATAGCCACGGTTGCCATGCATCAGAACAGCTTCTGACGCTGCTTTCATTGCTGCCTCTGTTGCGAAGAGCTTGGCGATTGAAGTAGCTTTGGTTGTGGGTAATCCCTGATCCTTCAACCATGCAGCACGATAAACAAGTAATCGTGCTGCCTCTACGTCAGCGGCCATATCAGCTAATGTTGCCTGAATCATTTGAAAGTCCGCGATACGTTGACCGAACTGATGGCGCTGTTTTGTATAGTCAATACATGCATCGAGACAGGCCTGCGCTATCCCAAGTGCGCCTGCTGCAACTCCCAGCCGACCACGATCCAGGGCCGACATTGCTACTTTGAAACCTTCTCCAGGGGCACCAAGTAGGGCACTCTTATGTACCCGGCAGTTTTTAAGAGAAATATGCACGTGTTCTGATGCACGATGTCCTAATTCTTTTCCTGGCATAGGCTCTCGATAAAAACCAGGCGCATCTGTTGCAACGAGAAAAGCGCAGATGCCTTTATGACGGGCTGATAGGTCGCGACTTGCGAATACGATTGCAATATGAGCACTTGTGCCGTTAGTGATCCAGATCTTCTCGCCATTCAGGATATAATAATCTCCTTCTTCGATGGCAGTGCTTTCCATACTAGCCACGTCTGAACCTGCGTTCGGTTCTGTCAGAGCATAACAGCCGATCCACTCACCTTTCGCCAGACGTGGTAAATAGTAACTCTTCTGTTCTTCGTTGCCCCATTCACGAATACAAAGTGAGACGAGACTTGTATGAACAGTCAAAAAACCGCGTACAGAGGAATCGACTCTCCCCAGTTCCTCACAAAGCAGAGCATAACTTACATAGTCCATGCCCGATCCGCCATAATCAGGCTCTATCGGACCTGCAAGGAAGCCCAATTCACCCATGCGTTTGACCAGGTGTAGGGGAAATTTGCCTTTCTCGTCTGCTTCACGGGTAATTGGGGCTACCTCTAGTTGAGCAAACTGACGTGCCTGATGTTGAACGCTCTTTTGTTCTGGAGTAAGTTCAAAGTCCATTGGTACTCATTTCATATTTGAATGATATAACAGCCAGAGGTATCCGGCCGACCACAAGGTTCGCCCAATATTCAGGCATCAATTACGGCAAAACCCTCTATTTCGACAAGGGTTTCGTCCTGGAAGAAGCCTGTAACTTCGAAGAGAGCCATAGCCGGATAATAGGCACCAAAGAATGATCGATGCACTATGCCCAAGGGTTTAAGATGAGCGAGATAGTCAACTCGGTTGCGAACATAAATAATGAGTTTTGTGATATCCTGCATCTTCCCACCTGCTGATAAGACAACGGTTTGGAGATTGAGGAGTGTTTGCTCATATTGAGCTACCAGATCACCAGGCGCTATAATCTGCCCCTCAGCATTGCTACCAGTCTGCCCTGCTAAGAAGAGCAGACGACCACCAGTAACCAGGACACCATGGCTAAAGCCAACGGCGGGAGCAAGTGTTGGTGGATTGACGATAGTTTTTTCCATGATGTATACTCTACCTCCCAGTGAACTTCGGTTTTTCTTTTGCTTTGAATGCTTCAAAGAAGCGCTGATGATCGTTGCTCAAAAGCATGAGCGCCTGCGCCTGAGCTTCGACTTCAATTGCGGAGACAAGATCCATGCTCAATTCGTGATTTATCAAATGTTTGGTCATTGAGATAGCGAGTGTTGGTCCCTGTGCGAGTCGTTTGGCCCAGGAGTTAGCTGAGGGCAACAGCTCATCGTGGGATACTACGCGATTCACCAGTCCGTAGCGTTCGGCGGTGACAGCGTCGATGGTATCACCGAGCATCAATAGCTCTGAAGCACGACCCAAACCAATAACTCGTGGCAATAAATAGGCTGCTCCCATATCTGCTCCGGTCAGACCCACTTTTGTGAAGAGGAAAGCAAAGCGAGCTCTATCAGAGGCAATACGTAAGTCAGCAGCAAGTGCTATGACTGCTCCTGCACCAGCAGTCATGCCATTGAGGGCAGCGATAATCGGTTTATCGAGTGATCGCATATTCTGCACCACAGCTCCGGTCATGCGAGTGAATTCAAGATGGTCTTTCATATCACGTTTTAGAAGTTCTCCAATGATTTCATACACGTCACCGCCAGAGCAGAAATTGTCACCAGAGCCAGTAATCACGATTGCATGCACAGCATCGTCATAACGTAAAGATTCAAAGAGATCTCGTAGCTGGGAGTAGATCTCAAACGTCAGCGCGTTCATCACTTCGGGCCGGTTAAAGGTGAGTGTTGCTACATTCTCGTTCACTTCAAACAAAAAGTCGAAGCTCAATACTGGCCTCCTCTCAAGAAATTATGACATCAGGCCGCCACCATCAATGTTGATGGCCTGTCCTGTAATACCCCGATTGATTTCCTGTGCCAGGAAGACTGCGATAGCCGCAACCTCTTCGGGTTCAATTAAGCGTTTTTGTGGACTTGTTTTTTCTAATGCCTCGCGTGCCTTTGACTCGGGCATTCCAGTGCGAGCTGCAATATTGCTAACATTCCCATCAGTCATAGGAGTATTCACGTAGCCAGGACAGATGGCGTTGACAGTGATTTCGTATGGCATCAGTTCAACTGCAAGAGCACGCGTAAGACCTAGCACACCATGTTTTGCGGCGGTATAGGCGGCGATATAGCTTCCTCCAACTCGAGAGGCAATAGAGGCGATGTTGATGATGCGGCCATATCGCTGTTCTATCAATGATGGGACGAAAGCTTTTGTGACGTAGTAAACGCTGGTCAGATTGATGGAGAGCATACGATGCCAGAGTTCATCTGGATGGTTTGAAAACTTATGACTACCTGCATTTCCTGCGTTATTGACCAGTATATCTACACCACCCAGGCCCTCCATAAAAGTTGTAGCCATGTGCGTTACCTGCTCGGAATCAGTTACATCGCATGAAACAGCCAGGCTCCGACGCCCTAATGTTTGAATTTCGTTAACGAGCTGTTCAATTTCTGAGTGGGTACGGGCGGTCACGGCCACATCTGCTCCCGCTTGCGCAAGCGCTAAAGCGATACTACGGCCGATGCCTCTGCCCGCGCCGGTGACTACCGCTCGCTTGCCAGCAAGCAGGTGGCTGTCTTGATTCGACATGTGAAAGATCCTCCAATCGCAATCCTAAGCAATGAGATCTAAGTAGCCGGAGTCGCCCAGTATAGATCGTTCAATTGTGGTGGGTCCATAATGCATAGGTCGGCCCTGCCTGCTGCGATGATAGTGTTGACTTCGTCGCCAGTTGTCAAATAACCTCCGACCATGGTGAGAATACCTGCCTCGTTACGAATCCGATCGCTGAATGGTGTCAAGAACCCCCGTCCATAAGCTGGTTCGCTGTCGATGGTCGTCTGGCCTGTTACAACCGCGATTATATCACATGCATGCTCTTTGAGCATTTGAGCGACTCTGACAGCGTCATCAACTTCAGTGCCACCCCTGACACAGTCACTGGCGGAGATGGTAACAAAAATAGGCTTGTCCTGAGGCCAGGTTGCTCGAATGGCATCGAATATTTCCAGGGGAAAACGCATTCGATGATGCAAGTCTCCACCATATTCATCCTGTCGATGATTTGTGAGAGGTGAAATGAAGCTTGCTAATAAGTAGCCTTGAGCAAAGTTGAGTTGCAAGACATCGAACCCAGCCTCATTTGCCCTCTGAGTAGCGAGCACAAAATCGTTACGCACATTACCCATATCGGCTCGATTTATCTCTACGGGAACCTGGTTAGATGGTGAATAAGGTATGGAAGATGCTGAGAATAGTGGCCAGTTGTCTTCTTGCAGCGATCTATCCGGTCCTTTTGCCCTTGATCGAGTCGAGCCACGACGTCCTGCATGGTTCAACTGGATGGCGACCTTCGCTGATGTATGATTATGAATAAATTCGATGACTCGTTTCCATGCTTCAACGTGGTCAGCATGATATATACCGGAGCAATCTGGCGTGATGCGTCCCTGAGCAGAAATTGCAACTTGCTCGGTTACTACCAGGCCAGCACGGCTGCATGCTGCGTTCCGCATTTGATTTGTATATGCTTCAGCAGGTAGACCATTTTGTGCAGCACAAATGGGACGTGGTGAGAGGGCTATGCGATTAGGTAAATGCACTCGACGCAATGTTAGAGACGTAAATAGAGGTGGCGGCGCAAAAAGCGCTTGAGCTACTGAGGAGTTCTCAGTGTTGGAAAGAGTTAGAGCTTTGTTAGCATACCAACGATCGACAACATCTCCGAAGCTCTGATCGCGTAAACGAAGATCATCGTAGGTAATTCTACCACTGCGAGTGAGTAAATTGAATGTGAATGGTACCGGGTCAAGAGTCATGTGACGTTTGAGAGTTTCAAAATACGATTGGCTTTCTCTGGCAGCTCTTTGAAAGATCTCAACGACAGGTTTTCGCTCTAACTCATATTCATTCAAGACTGTTTCCAGATCAGCATGCTTCTCTAACGCACTAGAAAGAGCTATGGTATCCTCCATAGCCAGTTTTGTGCCTGAGCCAATGGAGAAGTGGGCTGTATGTATAGCGTCACCCACCAAAACGATGTTTTTATAGTGCCAATGCCGTGTTTTTAGCATCGGAAAGCTGATCCATTTTGAATTATTAGATAGCAATTTTGCCCCTCCGAGGTTGTCTTCGAGAAGTTGCTGGCAGTAATTTAGACTTTGTATCTCATCTGCCTTATCAAGACCAGCTTTCAGCCACGAAGCCTCGTCACATTCAATAATAAAGGTACTTGTTGTGCCATTGAAAGGATACGAGTGGACTTGAAACAAACCATGTTCATTTTCACAGAAAATAAATGTGAAAGCATCAAGAACCTTGTTAGCGCCAAGCCAGATGTATCTTGCCTTCCCGTATTCCAGACTGGGTTTGAAGCTGGATTCATATCTTTTACGTACTATGCTGTTGAGTCCGTCCGCTGCAATTAGCAGATCATAGTCTCCAATCTCAGCAAGGTCATCTATTTCGCAACTAAATCTTAGATTAATGCCAAGCTCAAAGCATCGATTTTGCAAGATGTTCAGCAGGCTTTTACGCGAAATGCTAGAGATTACGTGTCCGCCACAACTCATTTTTTGATTTCGATAATATACATCAATAGTGTCCCAAATCACAAAATGATCGGTGATCTGTTCATATGTTTTATTATCGGCCCTTTGGAAGGAAGCCAGTGTGCGATCGGAAAAAACAACACCCCAGCCATAGGTAACATCTGCTGCATTGCGCTCGAAAATGGTAATATCGCAAGCAGGATTCGCCTTTTTTATGAGCAAACCACTATAAAGCCCTGCCGGTCCTCCGCCAAGTATAACTATCTTCATCCTGCCCTCCGCATACGACCTTGTGCATAAAGGATCTCAGCAAGCCTGTCAAGTTGTGCTACATCGGGTATTGTCGGGAAAAGCACTAACTCATCACAACCTGCATCTTGATAGCCACGAATGAACTGAGCCACAGCTTGAGGGCTTGTCAAAAGTCCCGCTGCAATTCTCTCCGCGAAGGGACCAGTGAAAGCATAATAATCTCTCAGATAGCGATAACCTGCTTTCGTTACAGCTTCATTACCGAGTGCAAAGTATCCCTGTGCCCAAAGCTGTGGTCTGCCAGGGCGACCTGCATCACTCCATGCAGCAAATGCTTTTTCTGCTGCACGAGTAAAGGCTCTGGGTGGCCCTCCACCATGCACATAACCATCCGTGTAGCGCACCATTCGAGCAAAACTTTGATCACTCAAACCACCCACCAGGAGATCTGGACCGCTATGACGAGTCGTTTTAGGCCCAAAGAAGTCGTCTTCCCAAATAGAACGCAATGAAGATAGTTGTTCCGAGAGTCGCTTGCCACGATCTTGATAGTCAACACCAGCAGCGTCATAATCTTCTTTACGTGCGCCGACTGCCAGACCTAACACGAGCCTGCCGCAAGAGAGAGCATCAAGCGAGGCAGCAGTCTTAGCTAGTAAAGAATTATTGTGTAGTGGGCCAATAATAATTGTAGTGGCTAGTTTGACACGTTGAGTAATGCCCGCAACTGTGGCCAATGTAATAAGTGGGTCGTAACTATCGTAGACCAGTCGATCCAATACTCCCAGACTGGAGAATGGGCCCTCATCTGCTCTACTGGCCCACTCAAGAATGAGCTGTCCTTGAGCTCCTGGGAGAGTACTGGGTAATCCAATCCCGATTTGCATAATCACAACCCCTTTGTAAGTAGTGTGAAATATAGTTAGCTTGAGCTAAGTATGCATCAAAGCAAGCGCTATTTCAAGGCTGAATGGTTGAGTATTCATAAGTAGTATCTGGGGATGTTTATACAGAGTTTGTGGGGAGATTCTTATGATGAAATAAACGAAGGCTGTAAATGATAGTCAGGGATCACCTACAGCCTTTGTTCGGATTCCGAATCTACGTTTATGCGTCGTAGTAGAGGGCAAATTCAATCGGGGCCGGGCGCAAACGTACCTCGTCGGATTGTGAACGTTTCAAGTCGACATAATGTTCGAGTACATCTGTCGTGAAGACACCGCCTTCGAGTAAGAAGGAATGATCGTCCTCAAGTGCGTTCAATGCTTCGTCTAGTGAGCCAGGAACGGAGCGGATCTCACTCAGTTCTTCCTTCGACATATGATATAGGTCACGATCCACGGGTCCAAAACCATGATCACTTGGCTCAATGCCGCGACGTATACCATCAAGACCAGCCATCAACAAGGCGGAGAATGCCAGGTAAGGATTTGCTGTTGGATCGGGTGGACGGAACTCGAGGCGCTTTGCTGACGGACAATCAGTCAAGGGGATACGTACGGCTGCACTTCGGTTGCCTTTTGAGAAAACCAGGTTGACTGGCGCTTCAAACCCTGGTACCAGTCGCTTGTAGCTATTGGTAGTGGAAGCAACAATGGCCAGAAGTGCCGGGGCATGAGTAAGAAGACCTCCGATGTAGTAACGAGCAATCTGAGAGATCCCAGCATAGCCTTCGCCATCATAGAATAGTGGCTTCTCATTTTTCCAAAGACTTTGATGAACATGCATACCTGATCCGTTATCGCCAAACACAGGTTTAGGCATGAAAGTGACGGTTTTGCCGTGTTTACGAGCCGTATTCTTGACAACGTATTTGTAGAGCATCATATTGTCGGCGGTCTTGAGCAGCGAATTGAAACGAATATCGATCTCGCCTTGTCCTGGACCTCCAACCTCGTGGTGTTGCGCCTCGACGAGTACACCCAACTCTTCGAGTACAAGTACCATCTCGCTACGCATGTCTTGTAAAGTGTCATTAGGAGCGACCGGGAAGTATCCTTCCTTTACACGCATGCGATGGCCGAGGTTAGGTTTACCGTTACTCGCGCTATTCCAATGTGCCTCATCTGAATCAATTTCTGCATACTGGATATTTGCTGTGGAATTGTAGAGCACATTGTCGAAGATGAAGAATTCAGCTTCTGGGCCAAAATAGCTCGTATCGGCAATACCAGTTGAGCGAAGATATTCTTCAGCCTTATAGGCTATATGGCGCGGATCACGGCTATAGCGTTTCTTGAGGCCTGCGGGGCCTGGATGTGCGACGTCACAGATCAGACTCAATGTCGGTATGGAAGTAAAAGGATCCATGATAGCAGTAGCTGGATCAGGGATAAGTAGCATATCACTTTCATTGATTGTCTGAAATCCACGTATACTGGAGCCGTCGAATGCTTTTCCTTCGACAAAGGTTTCTTCTTCAAGTTCGCGTATTGGGATAGTAAAATGTTGCCACATACCTGGCACATCTACAAACTTGAGGTCAACCATTTTTACATCGTTTTCACTCGCGAAACGCAATACCTCTTCTGGAGTCATATCTGTTTCTCTCCTTCGGCATGTATCCTGTAACCGAACCTAGCACAGGAAGCCTTTCTGATAGAATTTACTTATACACTTTACACAAGATACGAGGTTTTTCACATTCCTACTTACCTACACTATCTCTTCTATGAT
>Ga0116218_1001284_pt1 | contig 16147 bp, 22 predicted proteins | sample Sb_taG_2_FD_88966 | JGI IMG/M metagenome (GOLD analysis project Ga0116218, IMG submission 88966) | Peat soil microbial communities from Weissenstadt, Germany - Sb_50d_5_LS metaG | ecosystem: Environmental > Terrestrial > Soil > Wetlands > Peat | place: Germany: Weissenstadt | collected 2010-09-21 | reverse complement strand
GACTATCCGGCCGAGAGCAGCTCCGACTTTGGCCTGTGGTGGTCACTCGGCTGGCCCTACGAGACCGCCGCTGCCCTTGCACGCCTCGTCTATTCCGGGCACATGGAGCGTCACCCGCGCCAGCTCGTGATCGCGCACCACGGTGGCGGCATGGTGCCGCACTTCTCCGCCCGACTCGCGATGGGTCCCGGCTATCGGCAGGTCAAGGACCGACTTCCGCGGCCGCCGCTCGACTACTTCCGGAGGTTTCACGTCGACACAGCGCTCTTCGGCGCGCCACACGCGGTTCGCTGCGTCCTCGAGTTCTTCGGCCCGCGGCACGTGCTCTTCGGCACCGACATGCCTCTTGGACCCTCGAACTCGGTCGAGGCGACGATAGCGGATATCGACTCGGCCGGTCTTTCCAGAGAGGACATGGCTGCGGTCTACTCTGGGAACGCCGTGCGCCTGCTCGGGTTGGAGGTCGGCTGACGGCCACTTCTTTTGTCGTCCGGGTGGCCGGTGTTCCCGAATGCTGGACTGCGTCCACGCGCGAGCCGGTTGCGGATGGCGTCGACCGTCGCGCGCGAGCCGGTCGAGGCGCTGGCGCGTGGGCCAACAGGCTCGGCCGCTACGCTTTCTGCTCCGATCACATCTGCTGCTGTAGAAAAAGAGATCCGTAGAATCTTGCTTGTCGAGTTCATGGTATATGCTTTTCGTCTTTTAGGCCAGGGAAATTGAGAGAAGTGTCAGTGACGCCTTGGGAATTGCAGAGCTATCGCTGCTTAAACAGAGAGCCCCGCTGACGGGAAGTCGTCCACATTGCGCATCCTGTAGGAGAGCCACATGATGCGATCTTTCCTCCCACGATTGCATCGAGAGGCGCGAATGCAGTCGCTTCATAGGAGGGATGGTCATCATGGAGCTGTTGCAAAAGACTATCGGAACGCTGCTCCTCGCTCTCCTGATGCTGAGCATCCTCTGGAGGATGCTGCTTCCAGCGGTATTAAGAGGGCTCGGCGTTGTTGTCGAAGGCTACGTCTTCGACCGGGGGACACGTCTGTGCGTTATGGCACGGTCTACTATCTCAGCTATCGCTATGAATATCACAGGAAAACGTATACTCATAACCAAAGGGTCGATGAAGATACTTTTCACATCTGGAGGGATGGAGGGAACGCGGAAGTGCGCTGTCTCCCTATGTTGGCTTCCATAGAGCGCTTGGAGGTGTGATCCCCACAACGACAGCACCCTCGCTATTGAGGGGTACTGCGCCACTTGCGGTGAAAGTTGAGCAGTTGGGAGAAGACCACTCCAAGCAGTCATGGTGGGTCCGTGCCAATTCATACACGTAGAGTTCTTCATTTCTTCGCTGGATCACCACATGTGACGAAGGGCCAAGATTCAGTGATCATCAACTTCCTAAAACAGGAAGTTCTATACGCAAGAGCCCTATGGCTCCATTCACACATGGATGCGCGAGGCTCCACTGGCAAGGGTTCAGCACAGACCTCTCAAGGCAATCACCTCACACTCCTCCAGGTCAACTTGTGTGAGGTTTGCAGGGCGATCAGCTAGATCTTCCAGGACGAGTCGACCAGGACGTCCGACTGTCACAGAGGAGCCGTTGACGAGCTACCACGGTGAAGACATACCCAGGCTTCTTTCGACCTCAAATGGTGTTGATTGCACGAGAGACCACAAACTGTCCCGTTCCTGCTACAATAGACAGGAGGACAAGCAGGAACGGGACCACGCGAGCATGGCAGGGGGAATGTATACCCAGGTCTCGCTCCATCGATGACGAGAGGAACTATGGCTGAGCATGTACTCCCACTGGCAGTAGCCCACCGAGGTGGCAACGAGGTTGCGCACGAAAACACGCTGGAAGCCTTCCAGGATGCCATCGATGTAGGGTACCGAAGGATTGAGACCGATGTGCACTTCACTCGTCATGGCGATCTGCTGGCGGTCCACGGTCAGACCATTGATGGCTCAGAAGCACTGCAAAAAGGCGTCGATGCGTATGTGCACTTAGGCGAACGGCCCATCCGTATCGCCGATCTCACGCGTGCCGACCGCCAGGCTATAGCTCATGACGGCTTCTATATCCCGACGTTGGAAGAAGCACTGTCTCTCAACTCTGAGGTCTATTGGAACATTGACGCCAAACGGCAAGAAGCAGTTGCGCCCTTACTAGCAGTCCTCCGCCACCTTGCTGCATTCGGACGTGTGACATTGGCTTCGTTTCACGAGCAGAGTATTCGCGAACTGCGAGCGGGGTCCCCCAAAGGAACGCAAACGTCGCTCGTAGCACGTGAAGTTCGCAAGCTCTATCTGACGAGTGTTCTGCCGTGGGATCCACTACATTTTCCGAAATGTACCCGCGCCCAAGTGCCCTCAACATATGGAAAGAGAACACTGGTCACACCGGCGTTTGTGAGGACCGCACATCGGCATGGCATCCCAGTTGACGTCTGGACCATAAACAACCAGCAAGACATGGAATTCCTGCTAGACAGTAGCGTAGACGGCATTATGACCGATACGTTGCGTACGCTCAAGACCGTGCTAGAGGCTCGCGGTCTATCTCTCTTCTATCCGCTGTAAGAAAAGTGGTTCGTACTTGATCGTGGAACCCCCACAGGTGCGGTGGAATACTTTGAAGGATCACAAACGCTCCACATGTTGAACGACAGGAGAAAATGTTGTAGATAGAAAGAAATGTGTCGTTGTGGAAAGCGGGAAAGACTCTATCGGTGAGTGTTCGTGTGTACCGGTAACCGTCCTCTCTGTCGGTGTCACAGTGGGCTCAATCGTTCCGCTGGAAGTTAAGCTAGGCCGGGCCTCCTCCCACTCCTGCTCTGGTTGTGAAGAAGCCGCGCTGGCCTCGTGTGCGCTGGGAACGCGAGCCTCCGATCGGCTGTTACAACGCTCATAGAAAGCAGTTGTCAGCGGCACTCCTCCGTCAGGTGGAGATGCTCATGTCGCAGAAGCCGCCTTTAGTAAGGTCGGGAGAAAAGGCATGAGGCGGTTGGCGCAAATGCGGTTGGCGGTGTGCCAGACCAGGAACAGCGCCTGTTGGACCTCTGATCCATATCGGCGCGGGCGGTGGTGCTGAGGTGTATGTTGCACCTCCTCGGCGTGGTTGAGGAGCCACATTGCATATTTGCGATTGTATCCAGTCGTAGCAGTAAATGCATCAAGTAGCTTGCTTTTCTTCTTTACAGATGATGCCTTACGATACTTTGGTAGGATAGACTGCAATATTTCGCGCCTAGTTTGAAGACTCATTCCTCTCACATTCACCTCCCTTTGAAACGTCCGGAGAAAGACACCTCCACCAAATGACAGAGAGACCTCTGGTTGCCTCACCAGAAATCTGCCTCTTGAAACGCATTATAGCTACTTCGTATCTTTTTGGCGAGGGGAAATTGGTGTAGCGGTTGAATGCCGTGAAAACGCAAAAATGCTCCGCAGAGAGAGTGTTTGGTGATAAACGCAAAGTCAGATTTCTGGTGAGGTAATGCGCTTTTTGCCAATGATGCGCGGCAAATGACGTTGCGAACACCTTGAGGCAGGAGGTCACGCTGCTATCCACATTATACCTTCTCTCCATACCAATAGCAATGTTTTCTAGGTAATACGTTCTAACCATGGGCATTGATGCTTCGCTTGAGATCGTGTATGCGAGTGAGCCGGGAAAGGCCAAAGTTGTATTCATAACTCTCCTCTTCAGGATTCGCCCAATCGATGGAGTTCCGTGTACCTCTTGACGTTTCAAGGCGTCCGTCAAACGCTAGCAAGACCTCCCAATCTCTGCTTTTTCGACCGGGCGTGCGCGTCGCGAAAGGTGGTACAATGGGATAGTTTGGTCACAGGCTCGAGGCGCATGGGATTGGCAATGTCCTGTGCCAGGCCGCAGCATGCCCAGAGGCCACGATAGCGACGGGATCAGGACGGCTGGACATCTTGGTCATTGCTCGAGGCAGCATCGGATATGAGTTGAGGAGAGCGCATCGATGCACATTATCCGCTACACATCTTCCAGCGGCGCCATAGCGCTTGGTCTCCTTCAGAACGGCCAGCTCATCGGTCACTTTCCGCCCGAGGTCGAGCTCCACCACCTCCTACGCGGATCAGCCGATGAACTACGCTCGCAGATCGAGAAGAGCACTCAGCCCGGACGAACCACCCATGCCGTTTCCTCTCTGCTGGCCCCCATCGACGGAGAGACCGAGGTGTGGGCTGCTGGTGTCACCTACAAGCGATCCGAAGAGGCCCGCAAGGAGGAGAGCGGTACACCGGATATCTACGCCAGGGTCTATAGCGCCAAGCGGCCCGAACTCTTCTTCAAAGCGAACCCACGGCGAGTCGCCGGACCCGATGCCCCCATCAGCATCCGTACCGACTCAACCTGGGACGTCCCAGAGCCAGAGCTTGCGCTCGTCATCAACGCCTCTGCCCAGATTATCGGCTACACCATTGGCAATGATATGAGTTCGCGCAGTATCGAGGGCGAAAACCCTTTGTACCTGCCGCAAGCCAAGATCTATGCCAACTGCTGCGCGCTTGGTCCAGCGATTACCCCCACCTGGGAGATAGCCGATCCCTACAACCTTGCCATTGGCCTCTCGATAGAACGCGATGGCCAGGTCTACTGGCAAGGCGAAACGAGTACACGTGAACTCAAGCGCCGCTTCGAGGAATTGGTGAGCTACCTTTTCCTCGAGGATGACTTTCCTGATGGGGTCATGCTCTGCACGGGGACCGCGCTCGTCCCAGAGAGACATTTCACCCTCCAGCCCGGCGACATCGTCCAGATCACCATCGACCAACTTGGCATCCTCCGAAATCCCGTCGCGCGTGGCAAGGGGAGACCGAAGTGACCACATCCCACCATGGTGCATTGCTCCACCAGCACTCTTTCCGGACAGCATAATTCATTGGCGATCTGTAGCTCGCTGATTGCCTTCTCAGCGGCGAGATGGGCACAGGTGACGGTCCACTATCATGACAGCACGGCATCTGCTCCAACAGCGTTTCCGTCCCGCGTAGGTCAAGATCTTGCGCATGCCTTGCTGCAAAGTGCGGATGTGTAAGGGCTGATAGGATAGCGTCTGGGTAGGCGGCGCTGCATTTCTGGGGAAAATGTCACCACTGCTCCTGTCGGGATTGGTCACCAGATATGCTCTTTGTTCATACAGTTGTCTTAGCTTTTGTGCGCCCTGATAAAACCTGCTCCTGGAAAAGCAGAGAATCCTAAAGGCAGCATCTCCTCCATTTCCAGCTGTTCGAAACCGGCGTCCAAGAACATGGCAGCCAGATCTTGCATGCTACTCCCCCCGGCATGAAACCGCGCAGCCCGGCCCTGACGTTCCTTCTTGGGCTTGAAATCGGCAATGATCAGGCGTCCCCCTGGTTTGAGCACACGGGCGATTTCAGCCAGTCCTTGACGTTTGAGGGGAGCCGGCAAATGATGCATCATCAAAGTCGAGAGCACCACATCGAAGGTCTGATCAGGGAAAGCGAGATGCTCGATCACTCCAATCTGGAAATCAACGGGCACGTTGTGCCTGGCCGCTTTTGAGCGGGCACGGGAGATCTGCTCGGTACTCGGATCAACACCCACGACGCGGCCCGCACGGCCCTCGCGGCGTGCCACTAAAAGCGCAAGTGTTCCCGTGCCGCAGCCCACATCCAACACCTGTTCTCCAGGTTGAATACTGGCCAGGCTGGCGGTTTTCTGCCTCAGCTCTTGCCATTGGCCACGAAACAAAAAGGTGTCGACAAACCATCCCATCAGGTCGTAGCGCCACCCCCCACTCCCGATCAGCCCTTTTGTCTCTTTGGCAGACGCGTCTCCCGATGAGCTATGAAGACGACGTGCGAACGAATGCATACACGTTACTCCTTTCAGAAATGTCTTCTATTTTACTCTACATACACATTTTGTTTAAACAGGTAGTATCCTCCCGTCATTCACGAACGGGAAAAGTGAACACTGCACCATCAGCGTTCTCACTCACTCGGCTCAACGGTGAACAGTCACAGAGATATGATCTTGCCCGAACGTAATTATCTACACTATGTTGTCTATCTTTACATTTGTTCCTCTTTTGAGTATGCTAGAGAAAGCAGCGTCAGTCAAGAAGCAAAAGCGGTCACTTTGTAAGATAAACTACACTGGAGAGAAGCGTGTCGCTAAAGTCACCTTTGGCGCAGACAGATTTACGGGTTCGACGCACCCACAAGTTGCTCTGGGAAGCGCTTATGGAAGAGCTTTCTGAGCGAACAATCGAGGAGATTACCGTCTCCGATATGTGTGAGCGAGCCATGGTTCATCGCACGACGTTTTATAAACATTATGAGGATAAGTATGCTCTGCTGGAACAGGGCATACGCCAGATGTACGATGATCTGCTGGCAGAAGAGGAGCATAAGCCACCCAGCTCGTACTCGGTAGAGCATCCTCCACCCTACTTTATTCGTCTGTTCGAGCATGCCGCACAACACCAGCGCTTCTACAAGCTGATGGTATGTGGAGAGGGGATTGGCCGTTTTCAGAAGCTGGTGAAGGAGTATATTGCTGAAATGGTCTCTACCAAAGTGCACGAATTGCCTCACGCTCATCAGCATTTTGCGGTTCCCATTGATATGCATGCACACTTTGTCTCGGGCGCCGCCCTCAGCCTCCTGGCCTGGTGGCTTGAGCATGACATGCCTTTTACCCCGCATCAGATGGCGCAATACTTGCTGTCGCCCCATGGCACGTTGTCCCCTTCTGCTTGAAGTTTGGAGGGACGACGACATCCTACTTTTAAAGGAATTTGGGGACCCAGGTTTTTCAGGTTGTGCGCGATCATTGGTTGCAACATGTAAAAATAGTCAGCAGATGAATCCCATAGTAGAACAGAACAGTTACCACTCAACATCAAGCTGAGTGGTAACTGTTCTATAGTGAAAAATGTATCAAGGACAAACGAAAGCAACCAAGAACGCGCGAGCAAGAACAACATGGATACATGAGATCGCGTCAGGAACACCGACAATACGTAACATCTCCTTCATCTTCTTGCCTATTCACAGCCATCCTTTCTGCTCAGCGAGTCGTGCTGCCTCCATGCGATTCTGGGCACTTAGTTTCTGCATCGCAGTCGACAGATGATTGCGGACCGTTCCCTCTGACAGATACAACTGTGCTGCAATCTCTGCCAGGCTTGCCCCGAAGAGCGAGGCGGAGAGCACATCACACTCGCGGGGAGTCGAGGGATTGCTCCCTTCAGAAAGCGCAGCCAGGGTGGGCCGATTGAAAACACAACAATGATCCGCAGAAGGTATATTTCTTGAAGAACGCAAAGTCAGATTCCTGGTGAGGTAATGCACCAACCGATCATGCCTCCGGCCATACTCCTCACCTGCGGGAAACCTCCTTGCTGCAAGAACTGCGCGGCGGTGATGCTGCGGTTTCCGCTCCTGCAAACGACGACGATTTCTTTCGAGGGGTCGAGCTCTTTCATTCGCGGGGAGAGGCTCCTCAGCGGAATATGAACTGCACCAGGGATATACCCCTCTCGCAATTCGTATGGCTCACGCACATCAACGATCACTGCTCCAGATTGCTTCTTTGCTCTCGCCTCCTCCGGTGATACCTCTGCAACGGCTGGTTTACTAAAAAAATTGCGAAACACTATTTACCCTTTCTTCTCTTCAAGTTGCTCTTACGTTCTTTCTGTTCTTTCAGGCCTGACCACCAAGTGATGCAACAACGCGCTGCAAACGCTGCTTGGCCTCCCTGGCTACAGCATTGAGTTCCTCGTTGCCGACGATGCCAAGCATAGCTTGCGGATCAGCAACCTCGACGCGACTCCCTCTTCCTTCGGCCCGCACCACGACATTGCATGGCAAGAGCAAGCCAATGTCTGGCTCCTGTTCGAGTGCGCGATGCGCCAACGGGGGATTGCAAGCTCCGAGGATGATATAGGGTTCCATCTCGGCACCCAGTTTTTCGCGCATCGTCCGTCGTACGTCAATCTCGGTCAGTACCCCGAAACCCTCCGCTTTCAGCGCTTCCTTCACACGCGGAATCGCCTCTTCGTAGGGCACTGCTAACGTGGTACCAAAACCATAGGGTGTGGTCATCGTTGGTTCCTCCATTCGCTCGTGTCTCAAGCACATATTCCACCCAGATATTTGGCCAGAGTAAGTGCTTCTTTGAGTTTGTACTTCAGCCTGGATTGCTACTTACCCGAGAAACTTCCTTTGCGTTTCTCATTGTAGGCAGCAATACCCTCCTTGGCGTCTTCGCTCTGGAAGCAGAGCTGCTGCAACTCGCGCTCGATCGCCAGCCCCTCAGAAATTGCCACTTCGGCACCGGATTGCACGCACCGTTTAATGCGGCCTACAGTTTTCGATGCTCTGTTGGGTGGGCAGAATTGGCGAGCGTAATTCATGACCTCTTCCCAATAGTTTTCTGACTCATAGATGTAGTTGATCAGACCCAACTCCTGTGCCTCTTCAAAGCTGATGAGTTTGCCCTCGGCCATCAATTCAATAGCCTTGTTCTTGGGCAGCGCACGCGCCATGCGTTGTGTTCCGCCAGTGCCAGGCAGCACGCCAAGAGTGACCTCAGGCAAACCCACCTTGCCTGAATCACGGCGGGCAATACGAATATCGCAGGCCAGGGCGATTTCCAGTCCGCCGCCGACGGTATGACCGTCAAGCGCTGCAATGACAAGTTTGGGAGTCTGCTCCAGACGCAGCAAGGTCTCATTCGCATGGAGGCAGAAGTAGTATTTGAACGTCGGCGTGACTTCGTTGAGCATGGCTATATCTGCTCCAGCGCAGAAGAACTTTTTACCGGCCCCCGTATCACGATTACATGCACATGTTCATCGAAACGAGCCTGCAAAATAGCCTCATCCAACTGGCGCATCATGGCGTAGTTGTAGGTATTGGCAGGCGGATTTGTGAGCTCGATAACGGCAACTCCACCGGTTGCAGTGTAGTGTACCAGTGTTCGTTCTGAAGTGGTAGTCATGGTTGACCTTCCTTTGGTGCGGCATAGCCGTTAAGAACATCATCACCCTTAACCCGTTCAAAGGATGTATGACAGGTACTACAGTAATACGCACGCCGCTCACAGCGATACTCATTGATGAATATTTAGACTCCCTCTGTTGCGACCAGTAGCGCCGCCAGGCTCCCCTGTCGTGTCAATTGCTGGAGTAAGACTTCGCGTGTGATATGGCATGCTTCCAGAATTCGCGGATCGGCAAGGGAGTAATGGACTTCAGTTCCCACTCGTTGGGTATGCACGATGCCGCGCTGACGCATGATTGCCAGGTGCTGGCTGATCTTCGCCTGCCGCTCTCCCGTTGTTTCGACCAGATCCTTCACCGCGCGCGGTCTTTCACCCAGCAATGTGATGAGTTTCAAGCGTGTCGGGTCGGCGAGAGCCTGGCAGAGGTCTGCTTGTAATCGATAGAGCTGTTCTTCTTGTTCCTGGTCCATCTTCTTCCCTCCCTTCCTGTTTATATTCACATAAGCATATTCGAATTAATGAATATTATACCGACACATACACCTGCATGTCAACCTTCACTCACCCGCCAAGGCTTCATTGCATGTCGTGGGGGACCTATTCCATTTTCAAAGCGAGGGCAATCACGTAAGATTGCCCTCACACACAAGAGGAGAACGGGATCATCTCAGACCAGTCCCTGCGGTACGAGATGCCAGTACGCCCGATTGAAGAGCTGTTTCTCCATGTGATAGTACAGGCTAGGATGTGGTGGATGTGGTGGGTGCTCGTAGTTGAAGACGAGCTGGGTCGCTTTGTTCTGTCCCGTCTCCAAGAAGCACATCACTTCTCCATCGTAGGTTGCCTCTCCATTCCTCGGTTCCTCACCTCGGATCTCGGCTATGAGACGATGGGCCACGACCTTCGCCTCGAAGTGGGCTGCTGAACCACTCTTGGAGACCGGGAGGTCTGTTGCATCTCCCAATGCATACATGTGCTGTTGACCTTTCACCTCGAGTGTGGCTCGATCAGTACGCAGCCAGCCTTGCTCATCCCCTAAGCCCGAGTCTTCGATGACCCTTGCTCCACGATGTGGCGGCACCAGTACCAGCAAGTCGTACGGAAACTCCTCGCCCTCCATAGAAGAGATGATCTTGCGCTCGGTATCAACTGCCTCTGTATTGAAGAAGATGGTGTAGTTCACATTGCGCTCTTCTAGCAGTGGTGTTGCAACTTCTGCCACGGTCTCAATGGGAAACACTCGTGGGAGCGGATAGAGATAGTGCATCTCGGTTCTGTCTCGGAGACCTTTCTTGCGCAACCACTCGTCAAGCAGGAAGGTAAATTCCAGCGGCGCAGGCGGGCAGCGATATGGGATACCACCAACGGTGATCACAATGCGCCCACCCTCAAAGTTCTGTAACGCTTCGCGCAATCGCAATGATCCTTCAGCGCTATAAAAGTGATGCCACTTTCCCTCGCCTTCGACCAATCCAGGTAAGTCTGCTGGCTCCAGCCGCGCTCCCGTTGCCAGCACCAGGTAATCATAGGGATACACCGCCTCACTTGCTCCACCTGTGCCTCTGATTTCATCCAAACCGGCACTGTGACGAACTCGAAGTTCGCGGTTCTGTGTATCGATCTTCTGCACTTCACCTGTCACAAGATTGACTTGGTGATTCAGCAAACCTCGCTCAGAGCGGATCAACTGGTCATCATCGGCGCCGATATGGTTAAATGGCATGTAGAGCCAGCCAGGCATATACGCGTGCTTCCCTGTGCTATCGATCAATGTTATTTCTGCTTCGTCCCGGTGGAGCGAACGAGCCAGGAGATTGGCGACAATCGTTCCTCCTACACCACCTCCGACGATCAATACATGTTGGGGCATAAAATTGCCTCCTCTTTAGATTAAAACTAATGTGCCTTCCGTGCTACGAAGCGTGTAAAGCCTTGTTCTGGGAAAGCGCCAATATAGTCATGTTTGGCTTTTTGAATCCAGGCCGGAATATCTTTTGCGGAACCTGGATCGCTGGACAGGACGGCCAGTACGCCACCAACTGGTAGGGCTTTCATGCCACGAATGAGTTCCATGAGTGGGCCTGGGCAGAAGCTGCCTCGTGCGTCTATTTCTTTATCGATGGTGATATCTGTGAGTTCTGGCATAGTTGTTACTCCTTTTGAGTGTAACGTGGTATTCGGGAACCGCTTTTGCATCTCTGGGGATGCGCGATGCCCGATACCAAGCAGTGAGCCAGGCGACCGCTGGTAAGTATCCATCTCACCAACGCCGGTTCTTGTCCGTTCCTCCAATGCTGCTACGCAGTCAGGTGAAATGAATGGAGAGAGGTCGCCCCTACATCTATTAGATGAATAGGGTCATCTTCCCCTCTTTGGCACGATCGACGAAAGTGGCGACTCCGGTGACTTCGGTCACGACGGGCTCCAGGTCATTGAGTTTCATGTCAAAGAGTTCCATGGTCATGCTGCAAGCATAGATTTTGACGTTGCCGATTTCCATGGCGCCTTTGAGGGTCTCCATCCAGGAGGGAACTTTCTTCGCCATCATCTGCTCCATCATAACCGGACCATAGTCTTCGAAATCTTTGCTGATGCGCATATTGGTTTTGTAGGCATCCTTGCGGAATGCTTCCAGCCCCCAGAACGTCACGAACAGTTCCACATCCAGGCCCATTGCAGCCCCACCTGTGGCGAGGGTAGATACAGCCATCAATTTATCAACGGTACCAGAATAGACGATAATAGACATTCGCTCTTCCATCATTTTGCTCCTTTGTATGCTTGTACTTTCTTTTAACCCTGTATGTCTACACGACTGCGAGGGGTAAAATATCTTTACTTTTTTCTGTACTATGCCGTGGTAGTCGCGATAACAGTTGGTGCCTCCGCTGCCTCAACAATACGAAAAGTATGGGTGAGGTGAGCCACCTTCCCAAGCATGGCACCCGCGCCACAATAGCGTTCTTCGGAAAGTTGAATAGCTCGTGCTACTGCTTCTGGCTGGATGTGATATCCGCTAACAACGTGTTCAACGGTGATTTCAACAAACACCATCGGGTCCTCTTCCGCTCGTATGCCTGAAACATGGACTTCATAGCCGGTTACCTGCTGGCGCTTTTTACGAAGAATCGAGATCACATCCATTCCGGTGCAGCCACCAAGTCCAACTAATAACAGTTCCATAGGTCGAAACCCCGCATTCTGTCCTCCACCGTGATCAGTGGCATCGAGGGTAACATGGTGACCTGAACCCGCCTCAGCATCGAATTGCATCCCGGTCTCCAGTTTCACTAGTGCAGTCATCTGTTCGGCCATTATTTTGCTCCTTTCATTCATTCGTTTATTCGCATATTCATGTGCTACCATAAATATGGCATGAAGAGATCACGGAATCATCACATCAGGGCTGGTTGTATCACAGGGAAATCACAATTCGGGTGGCCTGATGGAAGCGAATGTCTCAGACAAACTGACCATGCCCAGAAAACCTTGTGATGCCAGGAGTAATGATCCCTTAAGCTCGGCTTTCATCAGGGAAAAGAAGAGAAATCTATTCAATAAGGGGAGATGAGCGAATGGTCGACACCTTGCATCTAAGTGGGAGAGTGAACCTTGCTGTACTCTTGGCAACGATCGGAGAGACAGTGACGTACGATCAGCTTTGTATCCTTCAAATGAGCATAGCACGTTTTCGAAGATAACAATGGTCAATCAGAAGTGTGTTGCCATTATTATTGAACCGCCGAGTTGGAATCTTGAAGATGGAGAGCAAACTCTTGCCGGAGCTCTTCTTCGTGGGCCATGTTGCTCAACATCACTTCGGTGATCACATCAAACGCTTGCATGATGCGTGGATCAGCAAGTCGGTAGTAGACACTCACCGCCTCCCTGCGCGAGAGCACGATATTCGTTGAACGCATGGCCGCAAGATGCTGCGAGAGATTGGCGGTACGCACACCTGTCGCCTCCGCAAGGTCACCGACAGTGCATTCTCTCATAAAGAGTGTATCCCGAGAAGGTTAACTTTAGAAGCTTTCCAGCCGCCTCACTTTTGTGTCGTGTGATCTGATTGTTCATTCGTACACGTTCGCGAAAAGCAAAACCTTATGGATGCTTGATGTGTCCCTCCTGCAGGTTGTCTTCATCATCCGCGGCAGGACGTAAGAGAGCGCAAAAAGCCTGAGCCGCACGTGAGAGATGTTTGTCTCTGCGCCGTACCAGACTGAGATGAGGGCGCAGGTCGAGCCCCACAATGGGGAGCCGCATCAAGTCGCCTGCTGCCAATTCGCGTTGCACGGCAAGGGCTGAGACAATAGCTACTCCCACGTTACTCATAACCATTTGCTTGATAGCCTCATTATCCGGTACCGTGAGCAATGGGCAGACTTGCACGCCCTGAAGGCGCAACCCTTGCTCAATCACCTCACGAATGCCGCTGCCCTGCTCGCGCAAGAGCAACACTCCCTCCTGAAGCGCCTCAGGCTCAACGACCTGCAAGTCGCTCCACCGATGATCTGGGGCTACCACCAGGACGAGCTGGTCATGCCCAAACACCTCTGCATGCAGTTCTGGTGGAAGAGCAGAGGCATCTCCTTCGACTAAACCGAAGTCTAATTTCCAGTTCAGCGCACGCTCGATGATCTCATGAGAGTTCAGGATCGCAATATGTACGTTCACTTGAGGATAGCGTGTGCGAAAACGTGCAACGATGGGTGGGAGAAGGTATACACCCGTCGTGGTACTGGCTCCTATGCTGACTTCTCCCACTTCCACCTCTTGAAGTGTCACAAGCGCTTCCTCCATCTCCCGTTCCAATGCAAACAGGCGACGGGCATACCTAGAGAGCACACTCCCTGCGTAAGTCAGGACTATACGCCGCCCGTGCCGTTCTATGAGTTCTAGCCCAACTTCGTGCTCCAGCTGTTGCACAATTTTTGTCACCGCAGACTGAATGATAAACAGTTCCTCAGAGGCACGTTTGACACTCCGCTTGGACTGAAGCCCAACGGTTTCTATCCTGACAGTTTCTCATAGCTACCCTTTCTCGCTATGAGCTACACAGGCGCAAGGCGTATACCTCAGGCCGATGGGCCGTGCCATCGGGCCAACTACTGGGCCGCAGCCCAGATACTTTTGTCGAATGTTGACTGCTCCTACGGCGTCGCGATGAAAGGAGAAGCCGCACCGCTTGTTTGTGCAGCGGAACATGCGTCCACTCACCTTGCTCTTGCGCCGATGCCCACACATTGGGCAGGTGCGAGATGTGTATGATTCCTCTTGCAAGGCGACTTCCATTCCGCGCCACTCGGCCTTGTAGGTGAGTTTGTGCCGGACGCTACCTGCTGACCACTGGTGGAGTTTCTGGTTCGTTTTGCTGCCAACATCCAGGTCTTGTCGGATATCACGCACGTCGCCAATTACGACGGTTCGCACGCCTGCCTGAAGCAGCGTGGTGATGAGTTTCGTTGTTTGCTGATGCTCAATATCCCTGATTTGGTGTTCGATCTTCTTGAGTTGCTTCTTTTTCGAGCGGATGAGCCGCTTGCGCTGTTTACTGCCTTTCTTCATGCGCCTATCGATACGACTATTTAGTTTAGCTTGCAGCTTATTGCGGTATTGTACCTTTGAACGTAGCAAGCGCCCATTCAAAATATGGCTCTTCGTTCCATCATAAGAGACTGCCATGTGGATTTCGCCTAAGTCGATGCCTGCTGCCAACTCCCCATGTGGCAGAGCTGCGGGCCGCTCTTGCAGATAGGTGGCGATGGCTTCGTACTGCGTCCCTGTCCAGTGAATGACCACCGTTTTCGGCGTTTCCCAGGGCCAGGACAGCACAAGCGGTACGTTGCCTTTTCCATTGGAGAGGGTGAGTGTCCCGTTCTGGTGATGCATGGCAGTGCGCTTGTACTCAATGCGGAAGTACCACTTACATTTGTGTGGGGGTCGAGCGTCGGGGTCGCTTTTGCGGCGTTCCCGCCAACTGTTGAGGGCGGCAAAGAACGCTTGCACGCAGGCGTCGGCGGTGTGGGCATGCAGTTTGTGAGAGGTGTAGAGGCGCATGAGGTGCTTCGGCTTGAGCCAGATCCCCTTGCGCCGCACCGTGCGCCAAAAGAAGACCAGCGTCTCTGAGTAGAGCCTTGCACACTCGCGGGCTAACGCATCCAACTGCTCCGTCTTGCCGATTTTCACACGGTGTATCTGATAGTTACTCATATGCTTGTATTCTTATTCTTTGCTGTCAAAGTGGTAACGTACTCCATAAAGAGATGAAGGCGCGTGGTCGAGGACGCCTCACCACTGGGGTTGAAACCCCGTGGCTTGCGGCGGGCTAAAGCCTTTCACTGTCACATGTTCATACTCGGCTACTTTGAGAAAAACACGCAGATGGTGCAGATTCACGCCTTCCTCCCAAGTTTGGTTCGTCATTCCTTTTTCATGCACATGATACACATCAGCTCGTGCAATAATAGCAGAAAGAGGCCACAATTGCCAGGAGAGGGTACGGATTTGGGAGAGTCGTTCACCCAACTCAGACCACTGAAGGTACTGTGCGCAAGACATGGAAGACTTCACTGCATTTAGAAAAGCAGCTACCACAGCTCGTCCTACTTACAACCCTATTTCCCATCTTCACTTTCCAACAACGCTTGTACCATCTGGAGCAGTTCACTGAGTTCAAGGGGTTTGCACAGGCCAACCAGGGAGCGTTTTTCTCGTTCATGACGTGGTAAGCGTGCACTCATAATGATTGTGGGGGTATCTCGGAACGCTTTCACGGCATGAAGCTGATCATACAGTTCGATGCCATCCATTCCTGGCAAATGGTAATCCAGGACAAACAGGTTTGGTTTCACCTCACGCGTGACTTTCAATGCCTCAAAGCCATCTGAGACGACCAGTGTTTTGTACGGCGTCTCTTCCGAAAGTGACCGCAAAAGAAACTCACCGATGTGGGCGTCGTCCTCCACGATGAGAATCGTTTTGACGGTGTCAAGATCGCTGGCTACCTGTTGTTCTTGTTCTTGGGGCATCGTCATCCTCCAACTCATTTGGCAATACGTATACTACCTCAACACTACCACGAATAAGATGAGAGAGCAGTTTCACTCTTCTCTCCCTGCTTTT
>Ga0116218_1001281_pt1 | contig 16152 bp, 14 predicted proteins | sample Sb_taG_2_FD_88966 | JGI IMG/M metagenome (GOLD analysis project Ga0116218, IMG submission 88966) | Peat soil microbial communities from Weissenstadt, Germany - Sb_50d_5_LS metaG | ecosystem: Environmental > Terrestrial > Soil > Wetlands > Peat | place: Germany: Weissenstadt | collected 2010-09-21 | reverse complement strand
TCAGGCCATAGGAGTTGACCAGGGCATGTGAGGCTTCGTGGAGGAAATCTTTCCGTTGGTTAGCTACTTTCCTATGAGCTTTGGCAATCTGCTTGACAGCTTTCATTCGTCTAGTAGAGCCGAGTTTCTTGCGTGCAAGTGATTGCTGCAAGTGTTCTAGCTTCTTCTCAGCTTTGCGGTAGTAGCGTGGGTTCTCTATCGTATCACCTGTTGAAAGCGTAGCAAAGTGCAAGAGTCCTAGATCAATCCCAATTGCCTCTTCGCAGACTTCCAAGGGTTCGGGTTCCACTTCACAAGCAAACACCACATACCAACAATCACCTTCTCGTTTGATGGTACAGGTTTTGATGCTTCCCTTGATTTCTCTATGCAATTTCCCTTTGACACTACCGATTTTGGAGAAGCACACGCGGTTATCATGCGTGATGGAAAAGCCCGATTGCGGGAAGGTGAAGCTGTCAAATTGGTTCCTGCCTTTGAAGCGTGGATAGCCAGGAGTATCACCGCACTTGCACCGAGCAAAGAATGCCTCGTATGCTTTGTGCGCTTTGCGTAGTACATCCTGTAGTACCTGGGAGTGAATATCCTTATATTCTTCCCTGATCTCTTTGATGTCAGGCAGTTGGTTTGCTTGATCGTAGTAGTTGATACGCTTTCCCACCATGCGGAAAGCGTCCCGTCTCTCTTGCAGAGCAGCGTTGTACAACTCTCTACATCTGTCTAATATCGATGTGAGAGTTTGTACTTGCTTCTTTGTGGGATACAACCTAAATTTGTATGCTTGTTTAGACATGCTTTTGATTATCGATATACTGTTTCATGGCGCTTAATGGCGCTTCGCCCACCGTCGATACAAAATAGCTATTCGTCCAGAGAGTTGGCATCCGAGTCTTGAGCGATGGAAACGCTTGACGCAAGAGACGAGATGAACGGCCTTTCATGAGCTTGACTAGCCGATGTATCCCAAATTGTGGGTCTACCTCTACCAGCACATGAATGTGATCGGGTTGAATATCCAAACTCACTACCTCTGCCTCATGCTCCTGGCATACTTCGACAATGATGTGCTTCAAACGTTCTGCTACATCCTCTACCAGCACCTTGCGTCGATATTTGGGACACCAGACGACATGATACTTGCAAGAGTAGTAGACGTTCCGATGAGACTTGTAGGCTAACTTTGTGCTCATAGTGACATTATGCAGCTATGAGCTACTTAATGTCAATAGCCCGCTCCAAAACTCCACAACACTCCAAACAAGGAACAGCTCTTATATCCCTAGCGCTGAAGAGCAGCAGTTTACGGGCTGGTTAAATATTGCTTTACAGCGAAAGCGGGATACATCCCTGCTCTCGTTTGGTAATCCTCAACTTCCTCATCCAAAACATTGAGCTCTACCCATGTTATACTATGCATACATCAATTGTTCAGTCGTCCCAGGAGAGAAGATACCTCATTCAGCATCAGGAAGCAGGTAGTCATGCTCAACTCAAACTCGTTGAATGCTGTGAATGGTGCAAAGTACTCGCGTAGATTTATCAAGCCACTCTACGATTCGTATTGCTTCTCAGCTCTTCCGCAGACCATTGAGTTTCTGTTGACAGGAGAAGGAGAGAGCGCTTTACCCGAGGATTGTTTTGGAAGCTTGCCAACGAAATATGACAAGGTGATACTATTTCTCGTTGATGCGTTCGGCTGGAGATTCTTTCAGGAATACGCAGAAAAATACCCTTTCTTGAAAAGGTTTTTGAGTCAAGGGGTCGTCTCAAAAATGACTTCACAATTTCCTTCTACTACCGCTGCGCATGTGACATGTTTGCATACTGGTCTGAATGTTGGTCAAAGTGGTGTTTATGAGTGGAATTATTATGAACCCCTGGTAGATGAGGTCATCACACCATTGCTTTTTGCTTACACAGGCGAGAAAAAACGTGATTCGTTAAAACGAAGCGGGATTAGCGCTGAGACATTTTTCCCTACACAAACACTCTATCAAAAACTTCAAATAAGAGGTACAACATCTTACGTTTTTCAAAGCGAATCCTACACACCATCTACCTACTCAGATATTGTATATAAAGGCGCTACAGTTCTTTCTTTCCAGCGATTGTCTGAGGCTTTGTCGAACCTGGTTGAACTCGCAACAGCTACTACACTCCCTAAAATCTATTACTTCTTGTACTTCGACAAGATTGATGCCATTTGTCATACCTACGGACCACAATCACACCTGTTCCAGGAAGCAGTTGATACCTTTTTGAGGATGATGGAAGAGCTTTTGTATCATAAACTGAGCGGTAAATTAGGCCAAGCATTACTCATCGTAACTGCTGACCACGGACAGGTAGAGGTTGATCCTCGAAGGACATTTTATTTAAACAAACAAGGCATGAATATTGAGCAGTATTTACAGAGGAATCAGAGAGGAAAACTACTCATCCCAGCAGGTTCCGCGCGTGATATGTTCTTACATGTGAAAGAAGAACGAATAGACGAAACTGTTGTTTTATTGCAAAAACGCCTTTCTGACATTGCTGAGGTATACTATACTGAACAACTGGTGGCACAGCGCTTTTTTGGTTCCACTCAACCATCAAGAGAATTCCTGGGACGAGTTGGCAATGTAGTTATTTTACCTTACCAGCACGAAACTGTATGGTGGTTCGAGGATGGAAAATTTGACATGCATTTCAAGGGCCATCATGGGGGACTGACGACAGAAGAGATGGAGATACCTTTATTATTGCTGCCACTTTAATATACTGTTTTATTTTCGTTGTCTTAGGTGGGATATTTGCCCTGCGCATTCGCCTGCATATTGAAGATCCCTATAATTGCTCCACCGGTCACAGATACCCACAGAGCAAGTAACAACAATACGATAGCACGAGAATCGGAAACGAACTGCAGAGATGGACCGAAGAAACCACTCAGCCCCCCAACAATGCTTCCCTGAAATTGCACAACAAGTAAGAGTGCATAACATATCATACAGGCGAAGAGCGAAAGTAGAGCATTCGTCATACCGAAGAACATACCCCAGAACAGGCTCCATGAAAGGGTAGTCAAAGATATGCGTTTGAATAGTAGCGCAAGCAAAAGCCCAACCAGAAGTGCCGGGCATAATGTTAGTAAAGGCCTGAAACTGAAACCAGGACTTCCAGCTTTCAAGGTATATTCTATACTCAACATCACGATGATGAATAAGTTAAGTGTGAGAGCACACCATATCCACCTGCTACTACTCTTTGGTGTTTTAGGAGTGGCTATGTAAGCTTCATGTAACAGGGTCTTGTTCAGTCCTTTCTGGTCACTGGTAGCGTGTTTAATTGGCGCAGGAATGATAGGAATCGCTATAGGTTCTGTAGCAGGAGCATGTGCCAGTGATACACCAATCGGTCGCGGTTGCAATTCAACCAACACTTGCTCATTTGCCTGTACATTGCCTGGTAGAGGGCGAAATCGAGTACCCGAACTAAGAACAGAGATAGATGGCCTGTCCAGTTGTTGTGTGATTTCCTGAGAGGCATTCAGCAAATCTAATGCGAAGGCTTGTACCGTAGGATACCGTTCATGGGGATTTTTTGCCAGGGCTTTTTGCAAAACCACATTTACAGCCAGAGGCAGATCAGCACGATATTCATTGATGGAAGTCGGTGTTGTATAGCAATGTGCATGCTGCCAGCCACGCATATTACTACCCTCGTTCTTTTTCAATGGATAATTACCAGTGAGTAAAAAGTAACATGTAATAGCGAGTGCATATTGGTCGGAATATCGTCCTGGGTGCATGTTCCAGACCTCTGGCGCCATAAACGCAGGTGAGCCAGCCAAACCGGTGCTCAGATGCGATGCTTCAGCATCAATCAAAGATGACACACTGAAGTCTGAAAGTAAGACATGCGAGCCAGTTTGCAATATATTGGCAGGTTTGACATCACGGTGTAGAACATTATGTGAATGAGCATAGTCGAGGGCTTCCGCTACATCCCTGGCCAGGTTGACGACGCGTTCAAGTGACCAGGGATGGTTCCCTTGTTGTTCAAAGGACTCGGCTACTGAACCTTGCTCGGCAAATTGTACGACAAGATAGGGTACGTAGTTTGCTGTAAGCATCGTTCCTTCATGGATCACCCCATAGGAAAAGATAGGCAATATATATGGATGTGATAAGGAAGCAAGTAACTTTGCCTCACTGCGAAAACCATCGACATACTCTTCAAGGCACGAGCGGTGAAGTATCTTTATCACTACTTTACGCCCATGAAGCGAATTCTGCTCTGCGAGGTACACATCGCTCGTACTGCCCTTACCGATATAAGAGACTACGCGATAGTCACTGATCTGGGCTCCTGCTAATAAACTACTGCATTTAGTACATCGGATATTGCCAGGTTTATTGGGATGTTGATTGATGCAGCAAAATAACATTGCTTATGCTCCAACGTATACATTGTTCTGTTGCATATACAAAACCAGTAAGACCAAACAGAAAATTTTGTGGAAAACATTCCCTTACCAATCTATACGCTAGGTTAGCCAAATTTTAGGGGTGAAGAAAGCAAAGGCGAAGGCGGCTATCCATTGTTTGTCACCCTGAGCGACAGCGAAGGGTCTGTCCTAATGGGCTACGAGATCCTTCGCTGACGCTCAGGATGACAATATACTGGCGCTCAGGATGACAATTGTGTGGCGCTCAGGATGACAGAATCGTCATTCGTACCGCAAGACCTCTAGAGGACGCACGCGTACGGCTCCAAATGCTACGAAAGCCGCAGTGACCATCGCCAGGAGCGCTCCAACAGCACCAATGATACCTACAGCCACGCAAAACACAGCTAATACCGTGCGCTGACCGCCGCGAAGCAATGAGCGCGTTGTGTAATTGAAATACAACGAGGTTTTCATTGCCTGACGCCCCCAACTGCACTCTCAATAGAAGCGATTTTCCCATCTAGAAGGCGGATTGTTCGATCAGCATGCGAAGCTACATTTTGATCATGCGTAGCAATGATGAACGTTTTACCTGTCTGAGCTCGCAAGAAGGCTATCAGTTTCAGCACGTTCTCGCTGTTTGTTGCATCGAGATTACCTGTCGGCTCATCGGCAAGTACAAAGGCAGGATCGGTCGCAAGAGCACGCGCGATAGCGACTCGCTGCTGTTCGCCGCCAGAGAGCTGATTGGGTCTGTGATTAAGACGATGCGTGAGACCTACAAGAGCGAGCAACTCCTTTGAGCGCTCCGATGGTGAGCCTTTATGCTTACCTACATAGAGTGGAACCTCGACGTTCTCCTGGGCTGTCAAGGTTGGGATGAGGTTAAAGGCCTGGAAAACCATGCCGATTTTGTTGTTGCGCACTGAAGCCAGTTTACCCTCGCTCATTGTAGTGATATCAATACCATCGATGAAAACCTGCCCGCTCGTAGGATTGTCCAACCCTGCAATGATACCCAAAAGCGTACTTTTCCCCGAGCCTGATGGCCCCATAATGGAGACGAATTCTCCGCTCATAATCTGAAAGCTAATACCTTTTAAAATTTCGATGCGTTCACGCCCCAAAGGCAGACTTTTGGTAATATCGCGCACATCCATAACAATGTTCATATTTGGATTTTGTTGTGCTGAATTATCCACAGTTGTATGTTCTTGCACTGGTTCTATCGCTCCTTACAAACAAAAAAAAAAGACATAAACATGAAAACTTTAAACTCGTTCTGTTTTTAGAAAATCAAAGAGAAGCCTCGACGTTTGCTCTCTCTATTGTAGCAGCTTGATATTAAAAGATCACTACATCTTTTTTTGAGACAATTTTCATTGTATTACCTGTGAGAATATCTCCACTCTCGTTACGTATTACTACGATGAAAGTTGCGGTACCCTCTGTAAATAGATAGAACGAAAGTCATCTTTTGAAACCAAATTGGGATATGCAAGGACAAACAACTATGCTATACTGCACAGAAATTACATGTATCATTGTGTATGCACCGCGTCTTTTTCAGCATGTGTGCTAAAGTTTATACGATAGATATACATAAGGGGATAGAAATTAAATGCGCCGAGGAACTCTGGCACTCCTCCTATTCATTATTTTGTTAGGAGCTTGTGCACTCTATATTGATATACCAAATACGCCCGGTATACATATTCTAGGAATCAACAACCCGCTACAGGTCAAGTTGGGACTCGACCTACAGGGTGGTGTAAGCGCTTTACTTGTACCTGATGGGCATTTCGATACGGCAACACTCAATGAAGCAATGCCCGCAGTGCGTGATAACATCGAACAGCGTGTGAATGGTGGATTGGGAGTGAGCGAACCCAACATTCGTATCATCACAACCAATGGCCAGCCAGCCCTTTCTGTAGAACTGCCAGGGTTAGTTGGAAACCAGACTGAAGAAGTAAATTCACTGCTTCAAACTGGGAACCTTGAGTTCTGGAGTACTGGACCCTCACCGGCTGCGATAGGTTCAGCATTTGATCCTTCGCAATACACTCAATATAATCCAGGCGGTAAGCCGCAATTTACTGGCGCCAACCTCGATCCTAGTCAGGTGTATGTAAGTCAAGACCAGGCAGGTAGACCCCAAATCAGCTTCGAGATGCAAGGCGACGCCATAAGCCGTTTTGGAACATTTACTGGTCAAAATATCGGCCAGTATCTGACAGTCACACTAGACAAGCAAGTTATTGAGTCAGCCGTAATCCAAAACGCAATCACCGGGCCAGGTGTCATTACAGGCAATTTTACAACCGACCAGGCCACGCAGATTGTGACGGTGTTAAAATATGGCGCATTGAAGATACCGCTCACTATTAAGAGTATAGAGACCGTTGGTCCCACCCTTGGCCAGGACTCTATTGTTAAAAGCGAGATTGCAGCAGCTATTGGACTGGGTATTGTCATGTTATTCATGCTCCTATACTACCGATTGCCCGGCCTACTGGCTGATATAGCGCTCATACTGTATGCATTATTCACCTTTGCCGTTTTCAAACTGCTCGGTGTTGTGCTTTCATTGGCAGGCATCACAGGGTTCGTCCTTTCAATTGGCATGGCAGTAGATGCAAACGTGCTCATCTTTGAACGGGTCAAGGAAGAGTTGCGCGCGGGACGTTTACTTTCCTCTGCCATTGACGTAGGTTGGAAACGTGCATGGCCATCAATTCGAGACTCCAATATCTCGACGCTTATTACGTGTGCAGTGCTCTTCGCTTTCGGAAGTAACTTCGGCGCAACAATCATCGTTGGATTTGCTACAACGCTATTCCTGGGTGTTTTGATCAGTATGTTTACTGCCGTTGTCGTGACACGCACCTTCCTGAATCTACTTGTGCCGACCGGTGTCGTCAGTCATCCCGCATTGTTTGGGCTTCCTCCCGGCTCGATTGCTGCACCTTCAGCATCTCTTGCGCGGCGGAATAGTACTGTTTGAAGTTTAAGTAGAGAGGAAGAAAGCCGTGTTTGACCTTGTTGGAAAACGTTACCTGTTCATTCTTATATCATTGATTGTCATCGTTCCTGGTACGATATCATTGATCGTTAAGGGACTCAATGTTGGCATTGACTTTGTAGGTGGTGCAAATGTCGAGTACCGCCCTGAAAAAGCTGTCACAATCCCCGAAATGACAGCTCTAGTAGCACCGTTCAAATTAGAGGATTTGCAGATAGTAACCGGTGATAATCCCCAATTAGCAGCCGGAGATACTGTCTGGATTCGCTTCAATACAGAGATTGACTCGAATGTACAGAAGTCAATTACCAGTGATTTGCAAGCAAAGTATGGTACTCAGCTTGTTATTATCTTCGATAACTTGATTCTGCAACCCGTAAGTGGACAAGGACACCCTTCGAGTGTAACGGTTGCCACAGCAACGAAATTCAATAGTGGAGTCACTCCCAACGTCAACGATATTCGAGCTACACTGAGCAAGATTCCTCCTACATCTGATCCAACTAAAGGACCTGCAACTGCAGCCGCAGCGACACCTACAGCCACAGCTACCAATTCGGCAACGGCTTCCCCGACAGCCAAAGCCAGTGCAACACCTGCGAGTGGACAAGGACCAGTTGTTGGTGTTACACCAACCGTAACGCCGACTACAACCCCAACAACTCAGTCAAACCCTGCCAATATTCCTGTTGAGGTAGTCGACGTGACACAGGGAACGACAACCCAAACGGTGTCCCTCTTGACTCGTTCTGAGCTAAACTCTAACACTCTGCTCCAAATGCAGGCGCATTTTATCAATAGTGGTATTTATATGTATCAGCTAAGCACAGCAGAAGTTTCTGGTTCAGTGGCATCGGAGACAACTCGTAATGCTTTCCTGGCTGTTCTTGCGGCATCTGGGTTCATCCTGCTTTGGATCTGGTTCTCGTTCCGCAAGGTGGATCGGCCATGGCGTTACGGAACGAGTGCGATCGTCGCGTTATTGCATGACGTACTCGTGGTGCTAGGTGTCTTCTCAATCCTCGGCTGGTTGGTTGGTTTACAGATAGACGCGCTGTTTATTACAGCCTTGTTGACCGTTGTTGGTTTCTCAGTACACGATACCATTGTGGTGTTCGATCGTATCCGTGAAAACATGCAACGACGCACCTCTGAAACATTCGACCAGGTAGTAAATGCCAGCCTGGTGCAAACTATGGCTCGTTCACTGAATACGTCACTGACTGTAATCTTTACTTTGAGCGCGCTTACACTGTTCGGCGGCTCTACTATTCGCCCATTCACGCTGGCTTTACTGATAGGTATTATTAGCGGTACCTACTCATCGATCTTCAACGCCAGTATGGTACTGGTGATGTGGGATAAAGGCGAACTCAATGTTCGACGTTTTTTCCGCCGTGACCGCTCTCTTGATAAGCGAGACAAGCAAGAGGAACGCGAGCTGGCACGCACGCGAGGATAGTGAGCGATGATTGAAAAACAGCCACCAACGCCGCTACGCGGCTAGCCTACGGCTCAGGAGGCTGAAAGGAACGTATGCTCACAGCAATTGACCATATTATCATCGGTGTGCAAAATTTAGAGAAAGCTGCACTACAATTCAGCCAGAAACTAGGATTGGCAGTCTCCGGCGGAGGGATACATCCCACCGGCGGGACTGCCAATCGTATAATTGTGATCGGTGATACATATCTGGAACTTATTGCGATTCATAATTCCGCAGAGGCGCAGCAGAGCATGCTGGACCGCCTGGCAATCCAGGAGGGGTATCTGAATTTTGTGCTTGCATCAAATGACATCGAGGCAGATAGCAACGCTATAATCAATCGTGGCATTCAAATCCTGGGACCAACTCCAGGATCGCTAAGAGCTGCTGATGGCCGGACACGCGGCTGGTCTCGTACAAACATCGAGCGCCCAGACCTGGCACAACGTTATCCATTCATCATACAGCATGATAGCACTGGCAAAGAGCGGCGTTTTCGCCTTGCAGGGTGGACTACTCCACCAGAGCATGCACTGGGCGCCACGCAGGTCCGCAGCACAACTATTGCAGTTGCAAACCTTGCCGAGGCTACACAGCGTTACCAGCACATCTACGGATTACAGCCCTCGGATTCATTCACAGGCGAAGCAGATGGTTGGGATGCGATGCTTATTGCCTTTCCTCTTGGAGGCAATGATCAGGGTCAGTGTTTTGAGCTGGCTGAAGCGCTACCTCTGAGCGCTGAAGCAGATCAAGATGTGGATTATGAGCATTTGCCAGAGCCAGGAGCGCTGGCCAGGCACCTCGAAAAATTTGGTGAAAGCCTATGTCGCATGACCCTTGCAGTAGAGAATTTGGAGGCTTCGCGCCTTTATCTCGATGAGAACGGCGTCACATATACTTACCAAACTATGCCACATCCAGTCTTATGGATTCACCCCGATTATGCTTGTGGCGCTTCGATTGTGTTACATCAGGACACAGAATAGGGCAAGCCGCTTTTATTAAGATGACTTACCCCTATCCAGTAATGGAACATCTAGCGTTTTATTTTGAGTGTTTTGACGAAATTCTCGGCAAGCATCTCATATGCCGAGCCACGATACTCTTCAATGCGGCCAACGTCACATAAGCTGGTCAATACGGGATCTATGGGCAGTTGGGCCAGTAGTGGAGCACCGGTCATATCAACTAGATCCGGGCCATTGCTTTGACCGAAAATCTCGTAGCGCTCGCCATCGGGTGTTTCAAAGTAGGCCATATTCTCAACAACACCCACGATAACGCCTTTGAGTTGCTGGACCATATTGATGCATTTTTTCACAACCATCGTTGCTAGCAATTGCGGCGAGGAGACGATAACAATACCATCGACCGGCAGGGATTGTAAAACCGTCATAGGAGCATCAGAAGTGCCCGGTGGCAGGTCAACCAGCAGGTAATCAAGCTGGCCCCACTCTACGTCGCTATAGAATTGTTTGATAGCACCAGAAATCATCGGCCCGCGCCAGATAACAGGAGAGCTTTCGTCCTCCAGGAACATGTTCATCGACATGATACGAATACCGCCCATACTGTTTAGTGGCTCAATACCACCGCTCGCCGACTTGTTTGGTTGACCCTGCGTGCCAAACATGCGCGCAATACTGGGACCCGTGATGTCACCATCCAGGATACCAACCCGTAATCCCTGACTTCTCAGCGAAACAGCCAGTAAGCCTGTAACAAGCGATTTACCAACGCCACCCTTGCCACTCATAACAGCGATCACCTGCTTAATCGTGCCATCTTTACCGGCAGGAGCCATAGTCAAAGGCACCCCACGCCCAAGAGGGGCCTTCTTAGGAGCAACCGAGATCGGTTCACCATGGATGGCTGCATTCAGATCTTTGAGCAAAAGCGCCTGTTTTTCGGGTGTAAAACGATGGGTGCGCACACCTCCCGCAATACTTTCACGTGATCCGACAGCGCAAGCTGTACAGGGAAGTCCATGCCCATGAAAGACCTTTACAGTTTCCGGGTGGTTTGTGACAACATCGTGAATAATCATATCGGAAGTGATTGTTTCCGCCATGTCCAATATCCTTTTCGAGCACTCTCAGTCATTATCAACAATGGACGCAAGCGCTCTTCTTTATGAATTTTGATCTGATATACGATAGAGTGGAGAGAGTAAATAAATCCGACCTCTGCACTCTGATATTATAGCATACGAGGCATCTGGCTTCAATAAAGTGAGAGAAGTAGTCCAGCACTCTTGCATGATAGCTGAAAGTGCGTTAGTATAAGCTATCCAAATGCACGGGATTAACGAACGCTAGAAGACAATATCAGCACTTTATAAAGGAAACAGAGAGTATGGAGCCAGATAAAGAGACCGCCTATTTCAAACAAGTATCTTTTTTTGCCGATCTCCCCGAAGAAGAGATTCAAGCACTAAGTTCTGCTACTAAAAGACGTACTTTTCGCTCTGGTGAGGTCATTTTCCACCGCGACGATCCCGGACAGGTACTCTACATGATTAAAGATGGGAAAGTCAAAATCTGCATTATCAGCCCCGACGGTCAAGAAGTTTCTCTGGCTGTACTTGGAAAAGGAGAATACTTCGGTGAGTTCGCTCTCCTCGATGGCTTGCCTCGCTCTACTGACGCTGTAGCCTTAGAAAAAGTTGAATGTTATACATTACAGCGCAGCGACTTTCTCAATGCGATACTGAAAAATCCCAAGATTGCTATTTTAGTCCTTGAAGCTCTAAGTAAACGTCTACGTGCCACCGATAATATGGTTGAAGATCTCATCTTTCTAGATGTGTATGGGCGCGTGGCGAAAAAACTGTTGGAGCTAGCCGACGCGCATGGTGTCAAAACCGATGAAGGCATCATCATCGATGTACGTTTGACACAGCAGGAACTTGCCTCAATGGTCGGGGCTTCTCGCGAAAGCGTCAATAAGGTGCTGGGCTATTTTACCGACAAGAACTTCATCAGTACTGACAAGCATCGCATCACGATTCATCGTGTAAACGATTTGAAGCGACGTATCTATTAGAATGACGATTAAGCAAGAGCTACAATTTACGGAACAGAACGGTTTACGTTCCTCTACAACTACTGGGGCCAACCCTGAGGTTGCTAAACAGGGAATTGGGGATCGCTTTCGCGCACTCATACAATCAATGCGACCCAGGCAATGGACAAAAAATCTGGCTCTTTTTGTAGGTATCGTTTTTGCGCAACAACTGTTTAATCTCACTTCTTTCGAGCGCGCATTTGTAGCTTTTGTTGTCTTCTGCCTTGCATCAAGTAGTATCTATATCTTTAATGATCTCCTTGACCTCGAACGCGATCGCCAGCATCCCACAAAAAGCAAACGTCCTCTTGCCAGCGGTAATCTTCCGGTATCATGGGCAATTGTGTCTATAGGTATCTTGATTCTTGGTTGCGCAGGATTAACGTTGTTCATTTTTAGCATACCGATTCAGCAAACTGACATCTTTGCATCGCTTGGAGGTGCAAATGTTCTCTTTGCTCTTACGGTTGCCATCTACATACTTCTGATGGCGCTGTACAGCGTGCGTCTTAAGCACATTGTTTTGCTAGATGTATTCATCATTGCAAGTGGCTTCGTTCTACGCATATTGGCAGGTGCCGTCGTGATACCGGTCATGATCTCACCATGGCTTTACCTGGTGACGATTCTTCTATCGTTATTCCTGGCATTAAGCAAGCGACGACATGAATTAGTATTACTGCAAGGTGAAGCGAGCAATCATCGCCAGATTCTGAAGGAGTACAGTTTACCACTTCTCGATCAGTTGATTACGATCGTAATCGCTGCGACAATTATGGCTTACAGCCTGTATACTTTTCAAGGACCAACAGGGAATCATCGTTTGATGATCACTATCCCGCTGGTGTTATACGGGATGTTCCGATACCTGTACCTGATGCATTTGCGAATGGAGGGCGGAAGTCCCGAAGAAGTACTGTTGCGTGACCGACATATGCTCGGAACCGTTGTGTTGTGTACAGTACTAATTATTGTTGTTCTCTATGCACTACCAAAATAAGGGAGCAGGCGGTTGCTTACCCGCAAAATAAGGACAGGAATAATATCGTCTCTTGCGCTAGCAGTCATTGTCATGACTGCTATTGCTCTGTACGCTGACCTCCCACAAATGCTGAAGGCACTGGTCAATTTTCGTTGGGAATATCTTCCACTGATTCTGGGACTAACGCTCTTTAACTACTTCTGGCGCTTTATCAGTGGAGCATTATTTTTCGTATATGCAGGATTGGGTATAACGATCAGTGTCGATTTATTTACTAAATCGATGTTCATTTTGGCAGTTTCGTCTTTGGTCGGGTCGGCTTCCGGTCTACCTGGAGGGCTGGGTACCGCAGACGGTAGCATGTTAGGATTCACTCACTTGTTGATAACGCCCTCTAAAGCGATTGCAGGGGCAGCAACTCTGCTCATCCGTCTTTGTACCTTATGGTTTGGGCTGGGTCTTGGTGTTATCGCCCTCGTCCTCTTTCGAACAACGCAGCATATTGACTTTTCCACTGTACGAGTGGAAGTGTCGAAAAAGCAGCAGCCTGGCATCAATACCACATTATCTAAAGATGCCACTCAGACAACATTACAAACCGCATCGGTGTTAACAAGTACTGGAGACAAGTTTTTATGAAAACGCTCATCATTATTCCAACCTACAACGAAATAGATAATCTTCGGCCTCTGCTCAAAGAGATTTTTTCGTATGTGCCTGAAATTGATGTTTTGATTGTCGATGACAATTCACCAGACGGCACAGGAAAACTTGCTGACGAAATTCACGAACAGAATACACAAGTACATGTTTTGCATCGTGCTCGCAAGCTGGGACTCGGAACAGCTTATATTGAGGGTTTCAAATACGCAATTGAACATGCTTATGATGCGGCTTTCGAGATGGACGCTGACTTCTCCCATGATCCACGTTATATCCCAGATTTTCTCAAAGCAATTGAGAATGCGGACCTGGTGATTGGATCGCGCTATATTCCTGGAGGCGATACTCCTAACTGGACCATGCTCCGCCGTCTCATCAGTGGTGGTGGTAATATCTTTGCGCGCTTTATGCTGGGGATTCCTGTACATGACTGCACTGCTGGATATCGTTGTTATCGGCGCGAGGTTTTAGAACGTATTGATCTTGACTCTATCCAATCGCAGGGCTACGCATTTCAGATTGAGCTGGCCTATCGAGTGATGCAACATGGATTCAAGATAGTCGAAACGCCTATTGTCTTTATGGATCGACGCGTGGGGAAATCGAAAATGTCGCGCAAGATTGTGATCGAGGGATTTACCTACGTTATTAAAGCTCGCTTCAGCAAGCAGCCAAAGAAATCAAATTCAACTTCATTGGACAGCACACCAAAGCAAACTGAGGAAGATACAACTCTGGAGGAACTGCCTTCGGTAGCACAAAAATAAGCTTCTGCTAGCTGATACTCATCTATGCATGAGTAGATGTCAACTGACTATACCTAATAGCGCCTCTTTTTCCTTTTCTTATGTTTATGTGAAGAGGTGGGCTGGTATTCGTCAAGCTCATATTTTTGTGTGGGGTCCAGTCTATATTGGCGACGTGCTTGCTGGCGGTGGTGCGACAGATGAGCAAGATCAGCAGGCGCTGCGTTTAAGTGTTTTGTAAGCTGATTGGTAGAACCGACCCTTCCACCTTGCTGAGCAACCGACTGTCTTACTTCGCTATCATCGCTGTACAATTCTACTTCACGTCCCGCCGCTCGCGCCGAAGCAGCTAAGCGAGCAATGACGCTGTCGGCAGTTTCACCAGCGCGGGAATACACGATTCGCACCCGACGATCTTGAGTGCTTTGTTCGCTCACACCATCGCCATCAAAGACAACGATGACCTGGTGCGGTGTATGGCGATATCTAGTGGCAAGCTGGTTTACTAAAAGTTGACGTGCAGCAGCTAGACTTTTCGTGCTCAATGCTTGAAACGAAACATCCCTTTTAATTACGTTATAACCATCGACCAGAATATCGCGTCCCACTGCTCTTTCACTCGTTTCTGATCCCTCGTTTTGTCCAGTGATAATTCCTACATATGTAAGAACAAGATAGTTCTTCGCAGTACAGATGTCAATAAACAAATACGAGCAAGCGGAAAATTTGTTGCAACGATATTGTTCAGAAAGGACCTTTCTGATAAACAAAGGGCATGACACCAGAAGAAGAAATCGAGCAACTGAAAAAGCAGCTCAGCAAGCTCTTGGAGCGATTCAGCGAGATGGTGGAGCACCTGAGCAAGGTTCAGGCGCGGGAGAGCCAACTGCTGGCGCAAGTGAGCGCACTGCAGGCTGAAAATCAAGCGCTGCAAGAGCAGTTGGCAGTGGCTCAGCAGCGCATCAAGGAGTTGGAGAAGCAAAAGACGCCTCCAGCGCCATTTGTCAAAGCCAATGTGAAGAAGCCTCAAGCCACCGCCCAGAAGGAGCGCAAGAAGCGTGATCCCCAGCACAATCACGGACGCAAGCGAGAAGCCCCAACGCAGATCGTCGAGCATCGCATCAGGTATTGTCCGGTCTGCACAAGCGCCCTGGGAGGGATCAGCGTGGCCCGTCGGCGCCAAGTGATTGAGCTGCCCCCCCCTCCGCCAGTCGAGGTGACGGAGCATGTGGTATACCACGGCTGGTGCAGCCAGTGTGGCACCTGGCGAGAAGCTCCGTTGGATGTGAGTCGGGAAGTGGTGGGACAAGGACGCTTCGGCGTGAAGATTGCCAGCCTGATTGCCTATTTGCGGACCGTGATGCGTTTGCCAGTGCGACAGATTCAAGCCTATCTGGCCAGCTTGCACGGCCTGTCGATCAGTAGTGGAGAGATCATCGGCCTGACGCAGCGCGTCAAAGCACAGTTGGAGCCGCAGTTGGCTGAGGTGAAGCAGCAGATTCGTGCCAGCCCAGCCGTGCAGATGGATGAAACGGGATGGCGGGAAGATGGCAGCAATGGCTACATCTGGTGTGCCTGTACGCCACAGTTGCGCTATTACGAGTATCATCACTCCCGAGGCAAGGAAGTGGTCACCGCGGTGCTGGGTGCAAGCTTCGAGGGAGTCTTGGGCTCTGACTTCTACGCCTCCTACAATGTGTATACGGGACAGCATCAGCGTTGTTGGGTGCATCTGTTACGCGACCG
>Ga0116218_1001279_pt1 | contig 16158 bp, 17 predicted proteins | sample Sb_taG_2_FD_88966 | JGI IMG/M metagenome (GOLD analysis project Ga0116218, IMG submission 88966) | Peat soil microbial communities from Weissenstadt, Germany - Sb_50d_5_LS metaG | ecosystem: Environmental > Terrestrial > Soil > Wetlands > Peat | place: Germany: Weissenstadt | collected 2010-09-21 | reverse complement strand
CTCTCACAACTTTCTACCTGATTCAGTCTGTAATTGCTTTCCTCTCATCGCCCGCTTCAGGAGATGCTACTCTACTTTTGGGGTCAGCAACAGTTTGAATGAATTTCTCTCCACATGCGTGGCAAAAGTAGCCTCCTTCATTGTGTCTTTTCCCGCCAATGACTGTCAGTTGCTCCACTGCGGGCTTGCCGCACCATTCGCAGACGCTTCCTTCAGGCGCAAAATCCATTGTAACTGACTGGCCAAATTCATTATTTAACATGAGGTGTTCCCTCCTTCGTATCTAGTACTACATTTGCCTGCCCATTCAATCATAAAACCTGCATATCACCGAGTACTCTCAAAAATACCTTGCCGTCTCACATACTCGTCACAGTCGAAATCAATCCAAGGGCAATTACAGGCCAGCAAATAATAAAGAGTTTGTGACCGTTCAGAGATATTAATACACACTGCTGTGACTGGTTTGTGATGCTCAAATGCTAGTATAATGAAAACAGGAACGGGAACAAGACTTCGAAATATGTTCCCAATTATATGGCGTATGGATAATAGCTTCTAGTGTTGCACCCCACATCCCGGCAGCCATGATAACCGGGTTGCTGGATATTCTCCAAGGGTGATCTTGTAAGGTTGCGAAAACGCAACCGGGGGGTAACCTATGTCTACACCTCATGTCATAGTCATTGGTGCCGGGTCTACTGGCTCGGCAACTGCGCACGATCTGGCGTTACGTGGCTTGCGTGTCACCGTCATCGAGCGCGGAGAAGTGGCTTCAGGGACGACCGGGCGCAACCATTGCCTGCTCCACTCTGGTGGCCGCTATTGTATTACGGATCAGGAATCCGCTATCGAATGCATCGAAGAGAACATGACCATACGCAAGATCATGCCGGATCTTCTGGAATTGAACGATGGCCTCTTCGTTGCTATCACGGAAGAAGATCTAACTTTCAAAGAGCGATTTCTGGAAGCATGTGCGGCCTGCCACATCCCCGCACGCGACGTACCTGTCAAGCATGCACTCGAAATGGAGCCTTTTCTCAATCCCAAAACACTCGCCGCAATTCAAATACCCGATGGTGTGTTCGAACCTTTCCGCTTTTGTCTCGCTTTCCTCGCAACGGCGCGCCTACATGGCGCTGTCGTGCGCAGGTACGAACTGGTAACCGAGATCATCTCTTCGGGCAAAAGTGTAACCGGGGTGAAAGTCAGGGACTATCGGACAGGCAAGATCGAAACTCTGGGTGCCGATCTCGTCATCAATGCAGCGGGTCCCTGGGCAGAAGATGTAGCTGCAATGGCGGGCGTAAGGGTACCTGTGCAGCCTACTCCAGGCGTCATGGTTACGCTTGATTGTCGCCTCAACAACATGGTCTTGAATCGCCTGAATAAGCCATCTGACGGCGATATTGTAGTGCCGCAGCGCGCGACCTGTACTATAGGTACCACATCATGGAAAGTCAAAGACCCGGATTTGATCACAATCCCTCCTGAACACATCGAAAAGATGATCGTTCAGGGTGAGCAACTGATGCCTATCGTTCGCAAGATACCGATGCGTGCGAGAATGGCTGTCGCGCGTCCACTGATTGTGAAAGATGCTTCGGATGAGCGCAATGTGAGCCGTACCTTTGAGTGTTTTGATCACGCATACGACGGCGTCGATGGTTTCGTTACGATCTCTGGAGGCAAGACTACAACCTCGAGGGCGATGGCGGAACGCGTTACCGATATTGTCTGCGACAAGCTTGGCATCGAGGCTGAGTGCCGCACGCGCGAGGTTCCACTTGCTTCGTATCGTTTGTTCTATCAAGGAGGTCAACAATGAAGTTGCTCGATATAACTCTTCAAATCTACCGCTATAAACAAGGTGAGCAGCCTCATTACGATACGTTCACCGTTCAGGTAGAGGACACGGCACATGTGATCGATGCCATCGATAAAGTATGGGCTGAGCACGACCATACTCTTACTTTCCGTCGTGCCTGCCACCATTCCTCGTGTGGTTCTTGCGCTCTGCGCATTAATGGTGTTGAAAAGCTTCCCTGTATTACACGTTTTAGCGAGGTGGGAGATGGAAACATTCCGCTGCGGATTGAACCACTGCGCAATTTTCCAATTGTCAGTGACCTCGTTGTCGATGTGAGTGGATTCTTCCAGCGCATGTCGGCTTCAGACATGTCGATTACACGCTACGCCGAGTCGACTTTACCGCTCAGCGTTGACAATCTCGATGAGATTGTGCAACCCAGAGCGGTCGTGCTACCAGACAACTTGACTCACTTCAATCGCTTCGAGAACTGTATAGAATGTGGCATTTGTATGAGCGCCTGTCCAACAATGGCTGTTGATAATAAGTTTATGGGTCCTGCAGGACTGGCAGCGATTTATTGTGCTCTTCAAAAAACCGATGATGCGGACGAAAAAGCACATTTGCTGGCGCTGGTGGATGGCGAGCATGGTATCTGGCGCTGTCATAGCGCCTTCGAGTGCACGGAGGCCTGTCCGCAAGCCGTTGATCCGGCTGGCAAGATTATGGCGTTGCGTCGCGAGGTCACGGCGAATCGCTTCAAAAAAGTAGGAAGGAGTTAACGATGGCAACTCTAGAGCAACCCAAAGTGCGCCGTGCAGCCCGTTGGTTCGATGTGCGGCACCGCAAACTGGGCATGTGGGCTTATGCCCTCAATCGCATCTCAGGTATTGGATTGGTGGTCTATCTATACCTGCACCTGGTCGTTTTGAGCACTTTGTCGCAAGGACCGGGAGCCTGGGATGCCTTCGTCTCTCTGGCACGTCAGCCATACTTCCTGTTACTCGACGTCATTTTGCTCGCGGGCATACTCATTCATGGCCTGAATGGCTTGCGTATTGCACTTACCAGTTTCGACGTAGGCGTAAAGAGACAAAAAGTCCTCTTCAGCGCCCTGATGCTGGTGGCCCTTGTCGCTTTGAGTGCCGCAGCGCTGAAGATCTTCGGAGGTTAAGACAATGGAGAATCGACTGACACAGGAAATGATGGAAAACCCATTTGCAGAGGAGCCAAAAAGATCCTCGACATGGTACTGGCAAATTTTCACTGGTGTAGCTCTGGTACTATTGCTTGGCCTCCACTTCATCGCGAACCACTTCATCGCAACAGGTGGCATACGTGATTTCGCGGACGTGGTATCATACTTGCGCAATCCCATAGTCCTCGTGCTGGAGGTACTGTTCCTGATCGTCGTTGCAACCCATGCAATGCTCGGCGTGCGCGCAATCGTAATGGATTTCGGCATTTCCAGTCAAGCCGAAAAGCGTCTAAGCCAGGTTCTCACTGTAATAGGCGTACTTACTGTAGCTTATGGCCTGTGGTTGACGTGGGCCATTATTCATTGAAACCAATATAAAAAGAGAAAGCCAACAAATGTATTGGCTTTCTCTTTATGTACTAATCAACCATGCTCAAATCACTTTTCAGCATCTCTGCTTACTCAAATAACCGGGCATTGATACTAACTTAGTATCCTCTACTCGAATAACCGCCGCTATTGCGCGAGCTGCCACGGCCGCTTCCACCTCTGCTATTATTATAGCCACCACTTCTGTTGCCGCCGCCATACGAATTGTCGCGTTTCTCACGGGCCTCGTTCACAATGATCTGGCGACTACCAAGAGTAGTGCCGTTCAACTGATCAATTGCCTTGCGAGCCTCGTCATCGTTACTCATTTCTACAAAACCAAAACCCTTACTGCGACCCGAATCACGATCAGTAATCACAGTAGCTGAAACAACCTGTCCAACTTGCCCAAAGAGATCAGCAAGCTCTTGCTCCGTCGTCTGATAAGACAGGCTTCCTACATAAAGTCTCAAAGCGATATGCTCCCACATCGACGCCAACAAACTTATTGCGTTCGGTGGAAACACATTCTTCCCACATAAGCGAAACAACAACATCTGACGTCATACATGTAGTATAACATACTTTACAACTCCTTTATTCCAATATACTGGCTTTATAAACTGAGCCAGCAGTATGTTAGAATAACAATGACGCTTATATCCCACTAAGGAGGTAGTACACGATGGATTTAAGATCAATTCAAAAGCCATATAAAGAGCAATACCGAAGTGATCCTGCTACGGCGCAAATAACACTCAAAGCACAAGGATCCCAAACCGAAACTCCAATGGCATGTTCTGTTGATATTGGACGTGCTCTCTATCAGGCTCAGGCTCACAGTGGAATTGGAGGCCCAGGAACCTCGGCTTGCTCTGGGGATTTGCTCCTTGGAGCTTTGGCTGCCTGTGCGCAGATCACCTGCCAGATGGTTGCTACAGCTATGGGGATTCCAACGAACCATATTGAGGTAAAAGTGGAGGGAGACCTGGATCTTCGAGGCACACTAGGCATATCAAAGGAGGCACCCGTTGGTTTTGAGTCGATTCGTGTCTCCTTTGATATAGATGCACCTGGTGCAACATCAGAACAGCTGGATAAACTGCGCGAGAAAACTGAACAATATTGCGTAGTCATGCAAACGCTAACTCATCCACCTGTACTTCAGGTAAACTGGCATGACTAATTTATACAGTCACATCTTCTAACTGGCGCCCAGTATAACCTTCATAGTCTGGCCGCTGACTTTGGTAGACCCCAAACATTAATGGAGATGAAATCATAAAATCAGCGGAGGCACGGTTACATGCAATCGGAATGTTCCACACGACGGCAATGCGTAGGAGGGCTTTCACATCTGTATCATGTGGCTGTTGTGTCAGCGGATCCCAGAAGAAAATCAGTAAGTCAAGCTCATGCTCTGAAATCTTTGCCCCGATTTGCTGGTCGCCACCAAGAGGCCCACTCTGCAGTTTATGAACCTCAACGCCAAGTTGCTGTTCTAACAGCTTACCCGTTGTTCCCGTTGCATAGAGTTCATGCATTGAGAGCAGGCTTTTGTTATATTCTGCCCACTCTAAGAGGTCGCGCTTTTTATTATCATGTGCCACAAGGGCAATTCTTTTCTTTTGTTCAATCATAATGATGTACCTTTCGTATTCCTGCTATGCTCTTTTCAGGCACAGGAAAATCGTAAATTTCCTGGTATTCATGACTGGGTATTTCATACTCAATACCCGCTCAGCACTCTGGGAAATCTTCGTTCTCAGGCGCTCTCGCTTCGCAAGCATTGGAGGTGTGCTACACAGCACAGTGAGCGGTAATCAATCAGGAGATGATGCATTCCACAACATTGTGGAAAGTAAGAAGCGTATAAATGACGGAAGGCTACGTTGGCCTTCTCACAATCTATACCTGTCAGCGGTATGTTCCCTGATAAGCTTATTTTATCTATCTACAATACATATTATACCATAACATATCATACGACAGATTTCATCCATTGTTTGCGAGCGTTGTATACTGTTCTGCACGTGAAAGCCTGGACGAAGAAGCTTTCCAGATGGCGTGGAAAGCAGGTAATCAAACATCCCTTGCACAAGTACTCTTGACTCCTTATCGTGATCCTTCAGGCTAATGTACTCTTGAACATCTTATGTTTCCCGATGTATATTTACTATGTAAAAGTAAGTTACTGATGAGTTCCACAAACAAAAATATGTTAGGAGAAACAGACGTCATGCGACTTGGATTACAAGTCCCAAACTTTACCTGGCCCAATGGCCAGGAAAACCTCGGTGATACCTTTGGTCTTATTGCCCAGCGAGCCGAACGTGCGGGCTTCTATAGCATGTGGGTCATGGATCATTTCTTCCAGATCCGCAGTGTTGGCCCGGCTGAGAACGAAATGCTCGAAGGTTATAGTGCGCTTGCATTTGCCGCTGGTCGCACAAACCGCATCAGACTCGGCACAATGGTTACCGGCGTCACCTATCGCCATCCGGGCCTTCTGGTCAAGACGGTTACCAGCCTGGATGTTCTTTCACATGGGCGTGCTTATTTGGGAATAGGTGCAGCCTGGAATCAAGAAGAGCATAACGGCTTAGGGGTTCCATTTCCATCAGTGTCTGAACGTTTCGAACGGCTGGAAGAGACACTCCAGATTGCACATCAGATGTGGGCTGGCAATGAAGAGCCCTTTGAGGGCAGACATTATCAGCTAGCTCGACCACTAAATTCACCACGACCCGTACAAAAACCTCATCCTCCCATACTCATCGGCGGGACAGGCGAGCGCAAAACGCTTCGCATGGTTGCGCAGTACGCTGACGGCTGTAACCTCTTTGCTCGCCTTGGAGATGATGAGCTTAAGCGTAAACTGAATGTCCTGCGTGACCATTGCCGGTCAATTGGTCGCCCATACGAAGACATTGAGAAAACCACCCTCAATGTTATGCAGTTTAGCCGTGATGGACGCAATGGGACAATGTCGCCATCGACCGCTATCGAGCATTTCGCGAGCCTTGCGGCCATGGGCATTGATCAAGCCATCTTCAGCATGCCGAACGTCTACGACCTCGAACCATTTGATATCCTTGCTACTGAGATCATCCCGGCAGTAGAGAAAATAGAGGTAGCGGGTCGTTAACGCTGACCAATAGAAGTTGTTTCTAATTCGTTACCTGCCCAAAGAGTTTCGCGTAAACATTATGCGAAACTCTTTGTATCTTTATACTTCGACGGATTCTTGATCAGTTAGATATAATGAGAAAGAACAGTACTATTCCATATCTCTTACATTTCAATTAGAATAAAACCAGTCACGCTAACTGAGACTACTGGCTGAGCGTTATTTGATACCCAATAAAGGATGGTAAATAGATGAAAAATATCGTTGGTATCTCCGAAATCGTGCTTTGGACTGCGGATAAAGAGAAGGCGCTTCAATTCTATCGCGACCTCCTCGGTCTGGAAGTAATTTCGCCGCCAACACTGCCCAACGTTTTTCTTAAAGTTGGTGAAGGCAAGGCTGGTATCCCACAAATGATTGTCCTTGTACCCAAAAATGAGGAAGTTAAGACCAGACCCTCTGGTTATCAATTGCATCATATGGCCTTCGAACTGCCTGAAGAAACCTTTGATACCCAGCACAAAGCATTAATCGCCGCAGGATACGAACCACGAGGTGGTATTCATCCCGTCCTCTCAAGCCGCACTATGTATATAGATGATCCTGACGGTAACGAGGTTGAATTCATCTGTCGTGCCCCCGCCAGCAAGAAAGAGTAATGAAGAGTATGAGTATTGTGAAAGCCCTTCCACATTGGGATATGACACCGATCTATCCTGGCTTAGCTTCGCAAGAGTTCTTTGAGAATTGACACAAGTATAGTGATGAAGGAATCCGGTTGAAAGGAAGGTAGGATTGAAGTTATCCACATAGTAGAGTATAGTAGATGTGGGGTATAAAGCAATGATAAGTTACTATCACTTCTTGACTGCATCGGTATTGATTACTCATACTCCAAGAACCTGTTAAGCGCCATTACATTGGAAGTTAGAATGGGCTTCAAATTCTAGGGAGGACACTATGATCGACCGGGTGGGCCATCAGCTTGGCAACTATCGGTTGCATCGTCTGCTTGGTCGCGGAGGATTTGCCGATATCTACCTGGGTGAGCATGTGTACCTCAAAAGTTTCGCAGCGGTCAAGGTTCTGCGCATGTCGCTTACCGAGGGAGAACGAGCCGCTTTCCTGAAAGAGGCTCAGACGTTGACGCAGTTGGTACATCCTAATATCGTGCGCGTGCTCGATTTTGCTGTGGAAGATGATCAACCCTATCTGGTAATGGACTATGCCCCTAATGGGTCATTGCGAGAACGTCATCCTGCAGGATCACGTTTATCGCTGGATTCTATTATTGTTTATGTTGCGCAGATTGCCTCGGCATTACAATTTGCTCATGATAAGGGCTTCGTTCACCGCGATATCAAGCCAGAGAATATGTTGCTTGGAACCCGTTTCGAGATACTTCTGAGTGACTTTGGTATCTCTGTTTTTGCATCTCGTACGGAACCCCAGTACAGTACAAATCAGATTGCGCAATCTGTTGCTGGAACCTCGCGCTATATGGCTCCTGAGCAGTTGCAAGGGCATCCACAACCGGCCAGTGATCAATATGCTCTGGGTGTGGTTGTCTACGAGTGGCTTTGCGGTACATCTCCTTTCCATGGAACTCTCATCGAAGTTGCCATGCAACACCTTACAATGCCTCCCCCAACTCTACATGAGCACCTGCCTGAACTGGCACCTGCCATTGAAGAAGTAGTGCTACGAGCACTGGCCAAAGAACCTGAACAGCGCTTCACAAGAATACAGGATTTTGCTGAAGCCTTACAAGATGCTTCATTGGCTGCTTCAACTCCACTCACTTCTCATGCACCAATCGAAGAACGTAAAGTGTTGCGCAATGTTGTCAAGCCAGAACCACTTTGGAAAGTGCCAGCTACTTTTACTTTGTTAATTGGACGAGAGCAGGACGTTGCTGCGACAGTGGCCATGCTGCTACGCCCAGAGGTGCGTTTGCTAACTCTGGTGGGAATAGGAGGTATAGGCAAGACCCGTCTGGCCATACAAATAGCAACACAGTTGCGGTCATCTTTTGCTGATGGCGTCTCTTTTGCCCGGCTAGCCTCCACCTCTGACCCGGCACTGATCCCATCAATCATTGCGGAGTCGCTTGGCATTCAACAGGTTGGCAATCTGTCAATCTTAGAACAGGTAAAGCTTTTTCTACAAGATAAGCAACTGTTACTTATCCTTGATAATTTCGAGCAACTGGTGACAGCGGCCACTCTCGTCGAGGATCTGCTTGCAGCATGCCCTGCACTTAAGGTCATTGTTACCAGCCGAACTGTACTGAGACTGCGGGCTGAATTCGAGTATCCGGTGGATCCTCTTACTCTTCCCGATCTCGGACGATCTCCCAATGATACAGGAATTGGACAATCTACGGCCGTAGCGCTCTTTGTCCAATGTGCCCAGATGGTAAATCCTAACTTTCAGCTAACGCAGACCAATTCACGCACCATTGCGGAGATTTGCGTACAATTGGATGGCCTGCCCTTAGCAATCGAGCTGGCAGCGGCTCGCAGCCGTCTCCTGCCGCCCCAGGCACTGCTGAGCAGACTCACAAAGAGGTTCGAGGTGCTTACAGGTGGGGCAGTAACACTGCCGGTACACCAGCAAACGCTGCGCAACACACTCAAATGGAGCTACGATCTTTTAGATGCTAATGAACAGCGACTCTTCCGACGGCTTGCTGTTTTCGAACCTGGCTGGACACTCGAAGCTGCGGAGGCTCTGGGAAACGCGAGTAGTGAAGATCATGATGACTTACCTATATTAGATGGTCTGGCTTCGCTCATCGATAAGAGCCTGGTGCGGCAGATCAATCGGGAGGAAGCGGAACCGCGTTTCTTCATGTTCATGACCGTACGCGAATATGGTTTGGAGTGCCTACGCGAGAGTGGAGAGGAAGAGCGTATCCAGGGGGCATACACAAACTATTACCTTGCACTGGTAGAGGAAGCCGAGCCGCATCTCAAGGGGGAGCAGCAACTCCTGTGGCTGAGAAAATTGGATCTGGCACAAGAGAACCTGCGAGCCGCTTTGAGCTGGCTGATTACACACGAGAAGGGAGAGAAAGCCTTGCGCTTCTGTGCGGAGCTTTGGTGGTTCTGGCAAACTCGTGGGTACTGGAGCGAGGGACGACGCTGGCTGAAAGCCGCACTCACATTGCCTTCGGCTGGAGAAAGAACGTTGGTGCGCGCCAGAGCATTGAGCGCTGCGGGAGAACTGGCTGGCGCTCAGACTGATTGGCTAGAGGCCCACCAACTCCTTTCAGAAAGTATGCTCCTATTCAAAGAATTAGGAGATGATGGTGGTTTTATGCTTCCTATGTCCACTATGGGATGGATCCTGGTCCGGCAAGGCGATTATGCAGCAGCAGCCCCTATGTTGGAAGAGTGCATCACCAGGTGCCGCGAGTTAGGCCTCAATTGGGAGCTTTGTCGCGTGCTACTCTGGTTAGGCAACCTGACCCATCTTCAAGGTGATCTGGAGCAAGCAATAGCCGTGTACCAGGAGGGACTCGCACTTGCTCGAGAACTTGGTGACAGAACACTCATCTGTCGTGGCTTGAACAATATGGGATATACATTTTATCTTAAGGGTGACCTTGTGCAAGCAATTGCGCCTACGCAAAAGGGACTCGCACTTGCTCGAGAATTAGGGGATAAGCTTTTCATCCTCCAGACGCTTGAAACGTTGGGATCCATAGCCTTATCACAAGGTGACCTGGTGCAGGCAATAACCTGCTACACCGAAGGCTACTCCCTGTCACGCGAGCTTGGGAACGAATTGCTCGTTGCATGGAATCTCAGGGGATTAGCCAGGGTGGCTGTCGCACAGCACCAGTTGAAGCGTGCCGCGCGTTTGTTCGCAGCCGCGAAGGTTAGATATGATCTCAACAAACAAATGAGTCCTGATCAACGCACCGATTATGAACGGACAGTAGATAATTTGCGTTCACAGCTTGGTGAAAAAGCATTTACAGCAGTATGGGCTGAGGGACAAAAGATGGCACTGGAACAAATCCTGGCCGCAGCGGACGAACTTGAGACTACCGAAAGAGATACATTGGAAAGTTCTTCTCCAAATTTTGATCAACCTCCACCCGAACCTGGCGATGCCAATGATCTAACGCCACGTGAATTGCAAGTGCTGCGTCAGGTTGCTCAAGGTTTGACCGATGCACAGATCGCTAAGGAACTGGTTATCAGTCACCGTACTGTAAACGCACATCTCACCTCAATTTACCGCAAGATCAATGTCTCTTCGCGCAGCGCCGCTACGCGCTATGCCATCGATCGAAAACTCATTTAAGAATATGAGTAATTCCCTTGACACAATCATAGCAGTAACTGTACACTTGCTTTAAATGCTGCTGCGCTTGCATTTTAGAATATAGTAACTGTAGAATCCAAGGTCTATAATTACCCAGGGGAATAGTATATTTCTTTACAGGAGGAAATCATGGCATCGAAATTTACTGATTTTTTAATTTCGTTTGGTGATGACCCAGGTCTAGTACGGGATTTTGAGCTAGATCCCCAAGATGTCATGGATAAGGCGGGTCTGACTACTGATGAAAAAAATTTGATTTTGAATAGGGATGTGCAAGGAATCCATAATCATATCCTTGCAGATCCTGGCCTCAGACAGGCCATGGGCATACCTCCCGGTAGTCCTCTTCCAAAGAAATTGCCAAGGTGTGTTTTCATGGTTCCTAAGCCTAAACCATAGACTGAACCTCCAATGCGGGTAAAGGCAATTGATGGGCTGAACTTAACTCTGAGGGTTTTATAACGAACTTTAGGTTGATTCTGCTTTGCGTCCGGCCACCAGTATGCCAGCGGCATGTGCGAAGAATGTGCTTGCAGTTTCTGCTGCTTCAAGATTCTGTTGCCAGCGTTCGAGTTCCTCCTCTGTGACGGAGCCAGCAGCCAGCGCCTCGCGCTCAATGACATCCATCTGTGTACCATAGCGGAATTGTGCATAATTGGTGAAGTAAAGTGGACGAATCTCCACATTGATATCAATGAACTCCTGCTGTTTGAAGAGCCCATAGAGTTGACGCCCGGCGTACCCGTTGATTACCATCCGTTCGGCGAGGGCACGTGTGAGGCGACGCTCAATATCCACCTCTGGAGTATCAATTGACCAGGTGCCGTGATCCGCATCCAGGATGACCACCCAGCCTCCCGGCTTAGTAATCCTGGCCATTTCCATCAGGACCTCTGCTGGATTATACACATGTTGGAATAGGCGCTCACTACGGCACGAATCAAAGGTGCTTGTCTCAAAAGGTAAGGCGGAGGCATCTCCCACCTGATGGCGGCACCATGCTCTACAGCCCATTTGCTGTGCGCGTCGTTCTGCCTCTGCAATCATAACCGCGTCAACATCTACACCAACGACATGTCCGGTGGGACCAACTAGAGCGGCTAAGGCAATGGTGTCGATTCCTGGCCCGCAACCAACATCCAGTACTGTGTGACCTGGCTGAATATGCATACAAGTATAGGTTCGTTGCTTGTTCTGTTTGATCAGTTCCGCCATAGCGTCAAGATACTGTGGATCAATAAAGTCTCCAGTCTGGTACATGATTTTCTCCTCAAGAGAACAAAGCAACTTGCTCAGAAAGTATAGGAGAGAGCATAGCAGGATTGGAAAGTTTACATGCTCAATAACGTCCAATCTAAGTCTATCACCTTCTATCGTTCCGGGGTAGGTTCATGCAATGTTAAGACTGATGCAGGTGTGTCTATCGACGTCCAATGCACTGATATGCTAGAATTCGAAATGTGACTAGGGATTATATTTAAGAGGGAAAGCAAATGCAGCCTGGCTCACTTACCATCGTAGGAACGGGTATACAATTTGCGGGTCAAATGACGATTGAGGCACGGGCACACATTAAACAAGCAGAAAAAGTATTGTTCCTGGTTTCTAATCCTATTACGGCCGATTGGATCAAAGACATCAATCCGTCGGCCGAATCCTTTTATCCTTACTATCAGCAGGGTGAGTCTCGTATGATTGCTTACGAGGGGATGATCGAACGTATTCTTTATGAGGTCCGTAAGGGTATGAGAGTATGTGCGGTGTTTTATGGTCATCCGGGAGTCTTTGTTTACCCATCGCATGAAGCGATTAAGCAAGCACGACTCGAGGGATACAGCGCAAAGATGTTGCCGGGAATTTCCGCAGAAGATTGTCTATTTGCTGATCTGGGCATTGATCCTGCCAGGAATGGATGCCAAAGTTTCGAAGCGACTGATTTCTTGATCCACAAACGTAAGTTCGACACAGGATGTGCGTTGATTCTGTGGCAAATCGGCTGTATTGGAGACTTCACTTTTAGCCTGGAACCATATAGTACTCGCGGTGTTCATGTGTTGGCCGAATATTTATGCGAGTATTATGATGCGACCCATCCTGCTGTCGTTTACGAGGCGGCTGAATACCCAATTTTCGATCCAAGTATTGAAAATGTACCTTTGGCACAACTTCCAGACGCACAAATTTCTCCAATTTCAACGCTTTATATAGCTCCTCAAACACCAGCACCTCTCGACGATGAAATGCTTGAGCGTTTAGGCATTGATCTTTAACTTCTGAACGTAACGCTTCGATAATTGCCTGAACTATATTTGGTGAGCTTGGAAAGATGCATCTGTATTGCATACCAAATATGCTTCGTGTAAAATAGTCAGGCAAGCTACAAAAAAAGCTCCAGGAATGTAAATAGGAAAGAAGCAGGAAAAAGATTGGATATTTCAGACGTTACCATAGAATTCTTTTCAGATTCGGAGGAACACCTTCGAAATCTCGAAAGCCGATTGAAACAAATTCGTGATGTGGATGTCTACTTAATCGAACCGAAAGACTCAGATGCACCGGCACTCGTCGCTATAGGCGTCACGAAAGGTGGAGAAAGAGCAGCAGTAGCAGCGCACAACATTGCCCAGGTGCTGCATGACTTCATACATGATGAAACAGGCCCTCAAGTTGAGAAGAAAATCTTGATGTTCACCATAGAAGGTGGACGTATCGACCTGGAACCTCTTACGGCAGATGAGATCGAAGGAATCATCGTTACAGCAAAAAAAGAGGAATAAATCTAGTCTTCCTCTTGAACCTTCTCGACAACCTGTTTCAGCGTATCGTAAGGCTGGGCGCCTATCACAAGATACTTTTCAGCAAAAACGAGCGCAGGCACGCCATCCAGTCTGTACTCGCGTGCCAACTCGATATCTGCTGATACCTCTGCATCGTATGTTGGATCTGTCAGGACAGCATCGAAATTCTCAGTATTGAGACCAACATATTCCGCAATCTCTTTCAGCACATGAGCATCTTCAATCGAGCGAGCTTGTTGCCAGTATGCGTTCATTACAGCTTTATGAAAAGCCTCGCCTTTTCCTTGTGACTCAGCATACTTGTCAGCCACTAACGCTGGACGGCTATTGATACCAAAAGGACCAGAGTTTATTTCCAATCCGTATTGCTCTCGTGCCCTTTGGTTAAACATAGGACGTGATGCTTCGATGCGTTCGAGGTATTCAGCTGGGATAGGGGGTGAACCCGCGGGTCGTAGTTCAAACGATCGCCAGTGGATATCAATATCATAGTGCTCTTGAAGCTTCTCCAAACTGGAGGCTACTAAAAAGCAAAAGGGTCAAACAAAATCAGACCATACATCAATGCGAATGGACATGAATCAACTCCAAATCTACTTGTCGTAATGTGTTAGTTTCCCCAGTATACAACAATATTTCGGGTATCTTGGATACATCACTCTAAAGCTTTGACGGTTGCTATAAAGGATTCTGTGGTTGTGTAATGTGGAGTCCATTTTCCGGTGGCTTTCAGTTTTGCATTGGAACAGATCAGTGTGCCTTCTCCTAGCCATTCAGGGCCGAAGGCACTCGCTCCATTTTCCCATGAAGATTTCACAGCCTGGATCATCGTTTCATCAGGTATTTCGACAATCTGCAAACCTGCCGCGGCGGCTATGTCAGGCATAGAATCCGGGTCATCTCCGACAACATTGTACGCGCCAGGCAGGTTGTTCTGCGCCATAACATAGAAAGCGTTTGCTAAATCATCCTCGTGAACCAGTTGCAGACGAATTTGACGCGCTCCAGGGCATGTGAAGTGTGTTTTGTTGGGCTGAATGTACGATGCTGCGGATGATTGATTGGGTCCCATTACGATACACGGGCGTAGACGTGAGATGATGAGTTGAGGAAAAGCCAGTTGCAGCCAATCCAACCAGATTTCATTAGCATGTTTGTGCTGGTTGTAGTAAAAATCGGTATACAGTCCGCGCAGTGGCGTATCTTCTGTAACTGGTACAGGATTATCTGGCAACGTACTGTAAGCAGCAACAGAGCTACTGATTACCAGCTTGCGCACCCCTGCCTCTGCCGCTGATTTGCATGTATTCCAGGTGCCTCCAAGATTAATGCTCGCAGCCTCGGCGAGAGGCATGCTATAGGGACGCCCGACGATAAAGGCCAGGTGTATAAGTGTATCGCATCCGATTAGTGTTTCTTTGATGGCAGGATCACGAATGTCCTGCATGCGAAACTCTAATTTGCTGCAGGTTATAGTGGGTTTAACAAGGTCAATTCCAATGATCTGTTCAATGTTCGGGTCGTTATCTAGAAGCGGTAAGAGTACCTTTGCGAAGCGGCTTGCACAGCCTGTAACAGCTATTTTTTGCATGTCATAGAGATCCTTCATTTACCGTCAAACCAAGGCATACTGTTTGTATTGCTGAATTAAGCATAGCTATCAGGGAGTAACCTTGTCAAGGTTAGCGCTGCGATGCAATGTGTAAATTTCGAAAACTGCTCTGCATATCCATTGGTTGGTCTACTGGCATCTATTCTGGTAGAGATAATTTGTGTTTCGTGTATTTGACGTTTTAGTTCAGGCGAACTATGCTTAATATATAGAACCAACAATACGTACCCTTTGAAGAGCAAGACGATATGGATAAGAATGAAATAAGCCTGGGAAATGTGCAGGCAGGATCAGAGAAAAAAAGCCAACCGGCTTTCTGGAAAGTATGGGTAAAAACGGCACGCCCTTTTTCATTAACTGCTGCGGTGAGCCCGGTATTAGTTGGTACCGCGGTTGCAGCGTACGAGGGTGTATTTCGTTTTGCAGTCTTTCTGGTTACGTTGCTATCATGCTTGTTTTTACAAATAGCAGCAAACTACTTCAATGAATACTTTGACTACCACTATGGGCTTGATCATTCTGGATCTCTGGGCGCCAGTACGGTCATTTTTCGTCATGAAATGACGGCTGCCCAGGTTCTTGCGGGTGGAATTGGTTGCTTTGTCATCGCTGCTGTGCTCGGTCTAATACTGATCTACCTGGTTGGGCCAGCTATCATTCTATTCGGGTTAGCAGGTATGGCGATAGCCTATTTCTATAGCGCCAAACCATTCCAGTTCGCTATTCGTGGATTGGGTGATATCCTGGTTTACATCGCGATGGGATTTCTTATGACATGGGGAGCTTACTACGTACAGATTCCTCGCTGGTCATGGCTCGCATTCGCGGCCAGTGTGCCGGTCGGCTTTTTAGTTGTAGCTATCCTGAACATGAATAATACGCGTGATATACAGGACGATG
>Ga0116218_1001275_pt1 | contig 16174 bp, 14 predicted proteins | sample Sb_taG_2_FD_88966 | JGI IMG/M metagenome (GOLD analysis project Ga0116218, IMG submission 88966) | Peat soil microbial communities from Weissenstadt, Germany - Sb_50d_5_LS metaG | ecosystem: Environmental > Terrestrial > Soil > Wetlands > Peat | place: Germany: Weissenstadt | collected 2010-09-21 | reverse complement strand
TATGTTTTCGCAGCGTTCCCGGAAGTAAAAACGGTGGTATCGCAGGTTGGACGGCCGGACGACGGAACCGACACCGGTGGATTCGGCAACACGGAATATTTCGTCGACCTGAAGCCGCACGATCAATGGCGGCCGGTGTTTCGTGAGAACAAGGAAGAACTGATCGCCGCCATGAACCGCGAGCTGGAAAAAAGATGCCCGGGGGCGATCTGGAACTTCTCGCAGCCTATCGAAGACAACGTCGGAGAAACTCTCACCGGCACCAAGGGCTCGCTTGCCTTCAAGATTTTCGGGGACGACCTGAAAACTCTCGAGCAGAAGGGCGAAGAAGTCACGGAGGTCATGTCGCGCATTCCGGGCATGCATGACGTCAAGCTGTTGCGCGATTTCGGCCAGCCTAACCTAGACATCACCATCGACCGCCGGCAGGCGGCGCGTTTCGGAATCAATGTCACCGACATACAAGACGCCGTCCAGACGGCCGTGGGCGGGAACGCTGTTAGCCAGGTGCTTCAGGGCGAAGCGCGGTACGACGTGGTGGTGCGCTATCAGGAGCCCTACCGAAAAACTCAAGACGCTATCGCAAGGGTTCGGCTGCTTTCCCCCAGCGGGGAGCGGGTCTCCCTGGCGCAGTTGGCGAAAGTTGAGGTCAAGGACGGCGCGTATGACATCTATCGCGAAGGTAACGGCCGTTACCTGGCCATCACCTTTAACGTGAGAGGCCGTGACCTCGGTACCACGGTCGAAGAGGCGATCAAACAGATTGGTGAAAAAGTGAAGTTGCCGCCGGGTTATACCGTGGGTTCGTCGGGCGAATATGAGAGCGAAAAACGCGCGGAAGCACGTTTACTGCTGATCGTGCCGCTGACCATCCTGGTGATCTACATCATTCTTTACACCATGTTCAAGTCGGCGAAGTGGGCGTTTCTCATCCTTACCAACGTGGCCATGGCTCGGATCGGAGGGTTGGTGGCTCTGCTGGTAACGGGGACGCACTTCAGCGTGTCTTCGGGCGTGGGCTTTCTGGCGCTGTTCGGCGTATCGGTGCAAACCGGAGTCATCATGCTCGAATACATCAATCAACTCCGTACGCGCGGCTACACCATCCCGGATGCGGCAGTGGAAGGCGCTGTTCTCAGGCTTCGCCCCATCATGATGACCATGCTGGTGGCCACACTGGGATTGCTGCCCGCCGCCCTTTCCCACGCCATCGGGTCCGACTCGCAGCGGCCATTCGCGATTGTGATCGTGGGCGGGCTGATTTCCGACTTGGTGATGAGCATCGTCTTGATGCCGACTTTATATGTCTGGATTGCTCGCGATGGCGACAAGCTTCCGGAGCAGGAGGCGGCCCTTGAAGGCTAATCGAACGACTCAGAACTTTTGGAGAATCTACAGCGGCATGGCCGCTGGCACATTGCTTAGCTGCATTCTGGCCGTGCCCCTGGCATTTGGCCAGGCCACCCAGGGGCCCGTGAGGATCACTTTGGACGAAGCCGTTCAGATGGCGCTGCAGCACAACCACAACCTGCTGGCAATGACGACCACGATCCAGCAGAGCCAAGCCGAAGAGATCACGCAAAACTTGCGCCCCAATCCCACGCTCTTTGCGGACTGGGAGTATTTGCCTCTGGGCTCGCCTTCGCATCAAAACCCGAACCTATATGGAGGTGAGTCCACAAGCCAATATCTGCACGACAATACGGAAGGCGATATCGGCGTCAGCTACCTGATTGAACGTGGCGGGAAACGCCATGACCGCTTTCAGGCACAGAAAGATATAACCGCCCAGACGCGCTCGCTGGTGGCGGATAACGGGCGCGGTCTGACATTTCAGGTTGCCACCTTGTTTTACAACACCCAGCTTGCCGAATCGACACTCGAACTGGCCGAGAAGGACTTCAAGAGCTTTCAACAGACCGTGGACATCAGTGAGCATCAATACAAGTCCGGCGGCCTCAGCGAGAACGACTACCTGATGATTAAGCTGCAGTTGTTGCAATTTGAAAGCGACGTCGAACAGGCGCAGTTGGCCAGGGTCCAGTCGCTGTCGGACCTGCGGCAGCTCCTGGGATACGAATCCGTGTCTGCGGATTTCGACGTTGTCAGCTCCTTCGAATATCAGCCCGTGAAGGCCAATCTCGACGACTTGCAGCTGAAAGCCTTGCAGAATCGCCCGGACCTGCGCGCAGCGCAGCAAGGCGTGACCGCTGCGAACAGCCAGTTGACGTTGCAAAAGGCGATTGGCCATCAGGACGTCACCGTCCAAGCCAACTACTCGCACGTCAACGGAATCAATGCCGCCACGCTGTATGGGAGCATTCCGCTGCCGATCTTTAATCGCAACCAGGGCGAAATCGCTCGGGCGCGCTTCGCGATTACCCAGGCGCAGGAACAGGAGAAAGCGACAAACGGTCAGGCCCTCACCGATGTGTACGATGCCTATCAGGGTCTGCGAAGCAATGACAAGGTGGTGCTGCTTTATATTTCCACATACTTGGACGTGGCCACGCGGTCGCGCGATATCAGCGAATATGCTTACCGGCACGGCGGCGCCAGCCTGCTCAATTTTCTGGACGCCGAACGCAGTTATCGAGCCACCCAGCTTGCCTACCGGCAAGCCCTGGCTTCATACTTGCTCGCGCTGGAGCAGCTTCGAGAAGCGGTTGGTGTAAGAGTTCTGCCGTAAGGTGTCATCGGCAGTCCGCTGTAACTTGGAAACCAGGCGGCGAGTCGGGTAATGATCGCCGAAGGAGCCCGGTCTGTGAACAAGCAAGAGGTGCGGCGCCGGATCGAGGAAGTCGGCATCATTCCGTCCATTCGTGTGTCTTCTACCGATGATGCACTGTTCGCCGCCGAGGCGGTCTCGCGCGGGGGCATCCCGATCGTGGAAGTTACCTTGACCGTGCCTGAGGCGATCAAAGTGATCTCGCATGTAGTGCAACGAGTGCCGGAAATGATTGTCGGCGCGGGCAGTGTGTTGGACGCGGAAACGGCGCGCCGTTGTTTGGATGCCGGAGCGAAATTCCTGACCAGTGACGGGCTTGATCCCGAGACCGTGAAGTTCGCCGTCAAAGAAGATGTAGTCGTCATTCCCGGGGCTCTAACTCCTACGGACGTGATCGCGGCGTGGAAACTCGGTCCTGATTTTGTCAAAATTGTTCCGTGCGTGCACGTCGGCAACGACAGCTACATTCGTTCTCTGAAGGCCATGTTCCCAAATGTTCCGTTGATCGCTGCTGGAGGCGTGAATCAGCGGACTGCGCTCGGCTTCCTCTTGGCGGGCGCGGTGGCCCTTGGAATTGGCGGAGACTTGATCCCGAGGGAGGCGATCCGGCGCCGCCAACCGGATCGAATCGCTGAATTGGCGCGACGGTTTAAGAAAGCTGTCAGCAGCGCGCGCGGAGAATGACCTGGTACCACTTGCGTTCGTTGTTCATTGCACTGGGAATATACGTCCCTAGTTAGCGAGCATGCCTGGAAGTCTGTCCCTGTCAGGAAGAGCCTTTTTCTTTATGACTTCCTTATGAACTCTTTACCCCCTTTTTACGGCGCTCCGAATTTAATCAAGATGGCGCGAAAGCCACCTCCGATCTGAGTGGAATTATTCGTCTCTTGCTCGTGTTGTGCGCGTTTGCCGAGGGGAGGATATCCGGTATGCAGGACGTGATCTTTGTGGTGGTTGCGATAGTCTTCTTCTTGCTGTCGCTCGGTTATGTGCAATTCTGCGATCGAATTCGCTGAGGACAAAATCAATATGAATGCTGAATCGATCATCATGCTGATAGTAAGTGCAGGGTTGATGGTGTACCTGCTCTATGCGTTGCTGAGACCGGAGAAATTCTGAAATGACAAGCAATGGCTGGATACAGATCGGCATATTTCTAGCTCTGATTCTGGCGATCACCAAGCCGCTCGGCGCGTTTATGGCAAAAGTGTTCAGCGGCGAGCGCACATTTCTCGACCCCGTGGCTCGTCCGATCGAGGGGTTGCTTTATCGCGTGACTGGCGTCGATGAAAAACACGAGATGCGCTGGACGGAGTACGCATTCACGATGCTGTTGTTCAGCGGCGCCTCCATGCTGCTGCTGTATCTGATCGAGCGCGTGCAGCAGTTGTTGCCATGGTTGAATCCGCAGAAGTTCGCCGGTGTACCTCCGGTGCTGGCCTTTAACACCGCCGCGTCCTTCACCACCAACACCAATTGGCAAAACTATTCGGGCGAGTCGACCATGAGTTATCTCACGCAAATGGCTGGTCTTGCCTATCACAACTTCTCGTCGGCGGCGGTGGGAATCGCGCTTGCGATTGCTTTCATTCGCGGCATCGACCGCCGAGAGAAAGATACCTTAGGAAATTTCTGGGTCGACATGACCCGCTCCATTCTATGGGTGCTGCTGCCGGCTTGCATCGTTTATGCCCTGCTGCTGGTGTCGCAGGGAGCCGTGCAGAATTTCAAGCCCTATGACACCGCGAAGTTGATCGAAGTGCAACACGTCCAGAAGACTGGGACCGACGGCAAACCAATGGTCGGGCCCGACGGCAAAGCGGTGATGGACACCGTGACCGACCAGACCATCGCGCAAGGGCCGGTCGCTTCTCAAGAGGCGATCAAGATGCTGGGCACGAACGGCGGCGGATTTTTCAATGGCAACAGCTCCCATCCTTTTGAGAATCCCACGCCGCTTAGCAACTTGTTGCAGATGTTTTCCATCTTCGCCATTCCGGCGGGCCTTACTTATACGCTGGGACGAATGACCGGGTCGCCGCGTCACGGCTGGGCGGTCTGGGCGGCGATGGCGGTTCTGTTCCTGTGCGGGGTTACGACGGCTTACTGGGCGGAGGCCAAAGGCAATCCTCTGCTGCATGGAGTTGACCAGCAGGCAACCGCGCTGCAGCCGGGCGGCAACATGGAAGGCAAGGAAGTGCGCTTTGGCATCGCCAATTCCGCGTTGTTTGCCACTGTCACCACCGACGCGAGTTGTGGCGCCATCAACGGCGTGCATGATTCGTTTACTCCGCTGGGCGGACTGGTGCCGCTGGTTAACATCATGCTCAGCGAGACTGTTTTTGGAGGAGTGGGCGCGGGCCTGTACGGCATCCTGATCTACGTGGTGCTGTCGGTGTTTATCGCAGGGCTGATGGTCGGGAGAACGCCAGAGTATCTGGGGAAAAAGATTGAAGCCTACGACGTGAAGATGGCGATGCTGGTCACGCTGGTTTTCCCGCTGATCATTCTGGTGCTCACCGGGATTTCGTCGGTCGAGGGATTTGGCACGTCGAGTATTACCAATGCTGGTCCACACGGCCTGACCCAAATTCTGTACGCGTTCACGTCCATGGCGGGCAATAACGGATCCGCGTTTGCCGGATTGAACGGCAACACGCTTTGGTATAACACCGCGGGCGCGATCACCATGCTGGTCGGACGGTTCTTCATGATCATTCCCATGCTGGCGATTGCCGGCAACCTGGCGAAGAAGAAAGCGGTGCCCGCTTCGGCGGGTACGTTCCCGGTAACCACACCTCTGTTTTCCCTTCTGCTGGTGTCGGTGATAGTGATCGTTGGAGCGCTGACATTTTTCCCGGCTCTCAGTCTGGGACCCGTACTTGAACACCTGCTGATGATGGCAGGGAAAACTTTCTGAGGCAGAACTTCCTGAAGAAAAAACATGGCAGAGAAGAAGAGCAAGAGTCTGTGGGACGCAAAAATCATCCGGCGAGCGCTGGTCGACGCGCTGGTCAAGCTCGATCCGCGCACCATGATGAAGAATCCGGTCATGTTCGTGGTCGAGGTGGGCAGCGTGGTGACGACCTTGCTGTTATTTCGTGAGAAGCAGAGCTTCGCATTCAATCTGCAGATCACGCTCTGGCTCTGGTTCACGGTGCTGTTTGCGAATTTCGCAGAAGCCATGGCCGAGGGGCGCGGCAAAGCGCAGGCCGACACGCTGCGCAAAGCGAGGTCTGAAACCGAGGCCAAGCGGTTGCTGCCGAACGGCGGGACAGAAACGGTGCCGAGCGCGAAGCTGCGGTCGGGCGATGTCGTGCTGGTGGTCGCGGGCGAACTCATTCCCGGTGATGGCGAAGTCATCGAAGGCGTGGCCTCGGTGGACGAGTCCGCGATTACGGGTGAATCCGCGCCGGTAATCCGCGAAGCTGGAGGAGACCGGTCGGCGGTCACCGGCGGCACGCGCGTGCTTTCCGATGTGATCAAAGTCCGTATAACTTCGAATCCGGGCGAAACCTTTCTCGACAGAATGATCGCTTTGGTCGAAGGCGCGGAGCGGCAAAAGACTCCGAACGAGATCGCGCTCAATATTCTGCTGGCGGGCCTGACCATCATCTTCCTGCTGGCTGTGGTTACGCTGCAGCCGTTTGCCATTTACTCGGGATCGCCGCAGACGGTCTTTGTGCTGGTCTCGCTGCTGGTGTGTCTGATTCCGACCACCATTGGCGGCCTGTTGTCCGCGATTGGCATTGCCGGGATGGATCGACTGGTGCAGCACAATGTGCTGGCCATGTCCGGGCGCGCCGTGGAAGCGGCCGGAGATGTGAACACGTTGCTGCTCGATAAGACGGGAACGATCACGCTCGGCAATCGCCAGGCAGCGGAGTTCATTCCAGCGCCGGGGATTACCGCGGCCGAAATGGCGGATGCAGCCCAACTCTCTTCGCTTGCGGACGAAACGCCTGAAGGCCGGTCGATCGTCGTGCTCGCAAAGGAAAAATATGCTCTGCGCGGCCGCGAACTCGCTTCGCATGAAGCTGTGTTCGTCCCCTTCACCGCGCAAACCCGGATGTCGGGCGTGAACCTGGACGGCCGCGAGATTCGTAAAGGAGCGGTCGACTCTATTTCCAAATATCTGCAGCAGTTCGGCACATCATTGCCGCGAGAGATTCAGGCCAGCGTGGAACAAATCGCGCGCTCGGGAGGAACTCCGCTGGTGGTCGCTGAGAATCAGCGGGCACTCGGCGTGATCTACCTGAAAGATATTGTTAAAGGCGGCATGCGCGAGCGGTTCAATCAACTGCGCGCCATGGGGATCAAGACGGTCATGATCACCGGCGACAATCCGCTGACAGCGGCGGCGATCGCGCGCGAGGCGGGCGTGGACGATTTTCTGGCGGAGGCGACTCCAAAGGACAAGATGGATCTGATTCGCCGCGAGCAAGCCGACGGAAAGCTGGTTGCCATGACCGGCGATGGCACTAACGATGCTCCGGCGCTGGCACAGGCCGACGTGGGCGTGGCCATGAATACCGGCACGCAAGCGGCGAAAGAGGCCGGGAACATGGTGGACCTCGATTCGAATCCCACCAAGCTCATCGAAGTGGTAGCGATCGGTAAACAGTTGCTGATGACGCGCGGAGCGCTCACCACGTTCTCGATTGCGAACGATGTGGCCAAGTATTTTGCAATCATTCCGGCTATGTTCGCCGGAACATTTCCGGTGCTGAATGCGCTGAACGTCATGCGGCTGCAGACGCCGCAGTCGGCAGTGCTTTCGGCGGTGATTTTCAACGCGCTCATCATCGTCGCGCTGATTCCGCTGGCGCTGCGCGGAGTCAAGTACAAGGCGATGAGCGCCGAATCTCTGCTGCGGCAGAACCTGCTGGTGTATGGATTTGGCGGACTGGTGGTGCCGTTCATCGGCATCAAGTTGATTGACATGTTCATCACCGGAATCAAGCTGATCTAGGGAAGAGCTGGTATCGAGAAGATCGAATCGAGAAAGACCTATGAAGAAGAATCTGATCACAGCGGTACTCATGACCATCGCGACGACGGTGCTGTTGGGAATTCTGTATCCCCTGCTGGTTACCGGACTCGCGCAGTTGATCTTCCCCAAGCAGGCCAACGGGCAACTGATCCAGCGTGACGGATTGGTGGTTGGCTCGCGGCTGATCGGGCAGTCATTTTCGGGGCCGGGCTACTTTCATTCGCGGCCGTCTAGCGCGGGCGCCGCTGGCTACGATGCCACCGCCTCCGGCGGCTCAAATCTCGGCCCGACCAACGCGCAGCTGATCTCTCGCGTTAACGGAGACGTTGCCAAGCTGCAGTCCGAGAATCCCGGGGTTCCCATCCCCGTCGATCTGGTGACGACATCGGGCTCAGGACTGGACCCGCATATTTCGCCGGCGGCGGCCGAGTTCCAGATCCGGCGCGTGGCTGCGGAACGCAAGGTTCCGGAAGCGGAAGTCGCACGCCTGGTGCAAGAGAACTCCGAGAATCGGCAATGGGGATTCCTGGGCGAGCCGCGCGTGAACGTGCTCGAACTGAATCTTGCGCTCGATGCCCGGTACGGGCGACTTCACTAGAAGTCCGTTCTAAAATCGGCTCCGAAGCGGCTTGGGGATTTATTTCAAGCCCAGCTCGCCATTGTATTGTTGGGTAATCCCGTAGCACTCACAGGCGGAGTCTTCAAGTTTCTTGCGGTTCACGATCTTCACTGCGCCCCGAGTGTACTCGATGAGCTTTTTCTTTTGCAAAACGCCAGCTGCCAGGCTCACGCTCGGCCTATCTGTGCCTAGCATGGTTGCGAGAAAATCATGGGTGATGGGCAGCGATTCCGAATCCACTCTGTCCTGAGTCATCAGTAACCACCGTGCAAGGCGCTGTTTAATATCGTGCAGCCGATTGCAGGCGGCAGTTTGGGCAACCTGCATTCCCTGAACTACGGCATAGCGGCTCAGCATCAATTGCAGGTGTGGACTGGATTCCAAAGTGCTTTGCAAAGCTGAAACATTTACTCGAAACCCATCCCCTGTGATTTGTACCACCGCTTGCAGCGGGCTCCTGCTGAGGCCAACTGCCGACGGTGTTCCGGTAAAGCCTTCGTTGCCAACTATGCCGGCTTCGGCGGTCGCTCCGTCTTTCATTACAACCACAAGAGAGATCAAACCTCGATTCGGGAAATACGCAAACTCCAGCTTTCCACCGCCCTCGTGAAGGATTAGATGGTTTGGCAAGCTGACGTATTCCAGATGAGGACGCAGCGAACTGTAGTCGCTATCGGAGATCGATAGCAGTAACAGGTTGCCGACTGGTTTTCCCTCGGTATTCGTCCGCTCGCCGGACTGCACCACCTGGAGGCCTTTGCTTTCCACAAACCATCCTTGAAAAGATAAAGATTAGGATCAGAACCGAAAATCCCCCGCAACTGCGGGGATGAACTCGCCTGCCATGCTGTGCGAAACAGGGAGACCGTCTCGGAGGGCCGGGTTGTGAGCCTCTCATCGAAGACTTATCAACACTAGGCTGGATGCGATCCTGATACTGAGCAATACTGACCGCTTCACGACACACGAAACCCGAACCAACATTTAAGCGATTCCGCTACTTCAAATGAGCCCAAAATCGAGCGTGCTCACGAACAAGAATCCCCGGTGTATGTAGGATGCCCGACAGACCGTCCCAATTGGCGCCTGTAGGATTTGCGCGCGATGAGAAGGAAACTAGTATGGATTGAGCTACAACGTTTCCGGGGCTTTGGCTGCTCCGAATGCGGCTGGCGGTTCCAACCTTCTGGTGCGCCCGCGGGCGCATCTTTCGATGAAATGATGCGCAACTTCGAGTTGCAGCGCGACAAAGAATTTGCATTGCATGTTTGCGCCGATCACCCAAAGAGCCGAGGGCACAAGGAGCAAGAATGATGGATCGTTCAGACTGTTGTACGCCGTGGCGCGGAGATCAAGATGTGCCCTGTTCATTTTCATTATGACCACACTGGTCATACCCGTTCTGCCCGTTATGCCAAGCAAAATTGGGAAAAGCTTTACCGCGCCGCGGTCCTCGGGTCTGACCGGAGCAAGTTGCTGCAGCGGATCGAGGATGCAGAGGCCGCGATTCTCAAGCGATCGCGAAGTTCGCCAAACCCGCCAGGCAACAATAGAAAAGAGCAGGACGCTATTACTCGAGCACTGCACATCTTGAGCTTGCTGCGCGAGGCTGAACGAGAGAGCGGCAGCTCGCGTGACTGATGGTGGAAACAAGTCGGTCCCCACCATGCAAAGAAAAGGACTGTTAGCTCGCTACTCGGCTGATCCCGTATTCCGGGGCGGGTCGGCGTGCCAAACGTACAGGAATTTCTCGTCACTCGACGTTACCACGGGGATATTCTTCTCGCGCGTTACGCGGTTCAAAGCCGAGCGAAGATTCTGCATCTTCTCGCCGTTCAGGCTGCTCAGCGGAATCTTGACCGCTTGCTGGGACTTCAGCTTTGTAAGATCGGCGAGAATGTCCGCTACCGCCCTGCGATGTTTTCCTTTACGGCCCTGCGGCACGTCAGCCCGATTTACCGACTCATAGTGTCTGCCATTTCCGTTTCGTCCCATTGGGCGGCGCTCCGTTCCGCAGAAATCGTATCCGTATGCGAGAAAGCGTACAGCTAAAATTCGTATGCTGCAACTAAAAATCTGTACAAATCTCGTACATGCTGGCGATCTCCTGCGTATGAGTGCATTAAATTCAGTGTTTTCACGAAGATGCACTGCCTGCGTTGCACTAAGACCTGCTAAGAGTTCACCCGTATGACGGGGTCCGCGTTAGCATGGCTGCGGTATGGGTGCTGGAGACGCTCAGGAGGTAATCGGTGGTGCGGCATTTGTCCTGGCGCTCTCGTGAGGGGGGCACCCAACCATGACTCCCAAAGCAACGGCCAAGAAGACGCGCGATTTCGATGCTCACGCATTCCTCGCAACCATCGGCGAGGGCAGGAAATTTGTGCTTTTCCCCAGGAGACAAACCATCTTTGCGCAAGGAGATAGCGCCGATGCGGTGTTCTATATCCAGACGGGCAAGGTGAGACTCACCGTGGTTTCGAAGGCGGGCAAGGAAGCAACGATTGGCATACTAGGGGAGGGAGATTTTTTCGGCGAAGGTTCGCTTGCGGGTCAAGCGCTCCGCATGGGTTCTGCGACCGCCATGAGCGATTGCGCGGTTCTGCGAATCGAAAAGAAAGCGATGGTGAAAGCGCTTCATCGCGAACACGAGGTTTCCGACATGTTCGTGACCTATCTGCTGGCGCGGAACATCCGTTACGAAGAAGATCTGGTGGATCAGCTTTTCAATTCGAGCGAAAAGAGGCTGGCGCGGATCCTTCTGCTGCTCGCTCATTTTGGCAAGGAAGGCATTCCTGAAGCCGTAGTTCCTAAGATCAGCCAGGAGTCGCTGGCGGAAATGATCGGCACCACTCGGTCGCGGGTCAGTTTCTTCATGAACCGGTTCAGAAAATTGGGATTTATTCACTACAATGGCGGTCTGCAAGTGCACAGCTCACTGCTTCATGTGGTTCTGCACGACTAGCTTCCACCGGGCAAACCAGGAGCGCACACCCAGATCCGATATGAATCCCTTTATTTCAAGGCTGTGCAATTCTGAACAGATTTCCGATTTAGCACTGTTGTAAGTTGCGTTCCGGCGAGCTACGCGGCCCCAAGAGGTCGCCGGGGTCGTTTGCTCCAATGATGGCGCGGCAGTAAAGGCTGCGCCATTTTTTCTTAGCTGGGAAGCATCGGGACCGTTGCTGAAACAATCTCAGGAAGTGAGCAATTTTGGACAGTTACAAGAAAATAGAGAGACTACTGTATGAGACTGCTTCACGCGACGTCCCCTGAAACGACCGACATCCTCTTTGGGGGCAGGCGTTGGTGAATAGGAAATTTCGACATGGTAACGTTCCAGTGCCGTGACTGCTGCCACGACAACGCTCATCCTTCACGAAGGCGAACTGTGTTTGAACGCGTTCTTTTGCCGTTATTGTTGCTCCGGCCGGTGCGCTGTGAACACTGTTTACGCCGTCAGTATGTGACCGTGCTGTGCCGGGTGCAGGAACGTCGGCAGCGCTCCCAGTCGAAGGGGCGGTTGGCCGCCTAGGTTCCTCCGTGCCGTCGATTTGCGGCAATGATAGGGCTGAGACATCAGCCAAGACAGCGGAAAGAAGTGATCAAAATGGGCTTCCTCGGATATCGGTATGCTTCGATGATTGTGCTGCTGGCTGCGCTCGCGGGTTGCACTCAACAGCAGACCACCCAGGAACTGAAGGAGAAAACCGCGCAAGCAACGGCGGAGGTGAAGCACGATGCCGAGGCTGTGGCGGCAGGGATACGCGAGGGCTGGAGCCGCGACAGGCCGCTCGATTTGAACACTGCCACAAGGGAACAACTGCTGAGCTTGCCGGGCGTGACCGCGTCGGAAGCAGACCGGGTGATTGCGGGTCGTCCCTACAACGACCCCGGCGAAGTGGTGAAGCGGCGCATCATGCCGAAGACCGAGTATGACAAAATTGCAGACCAGGTCACGGCCAGGAAATGACCGTGACTCGGCACATTCCACGCACGATGTTTGTGTAGCGCGACCTAGTCGCGCATCTCACATGATCCATACAAACACCTTTCATCGGTGGGGCGTCTTGATTAGCACTTCGATCGTTTCCCTTGGGGCCATCCTTGTGCTTGCCCGGCTAGGCCTTGCACAATCTGTTCCCGCGAGTGTGCCCGGAACGATGCCGCCCGTAATCGTGATCGGTTTCGTCGGCGGGTTCATCAAGCACGATAATCTCGTCCACAGCGAGGTGCAGCTCGCGGCGCGTCTGCGCAAGGCTTACCCCATAGGTGTGGACGTGGCGACCTTTGAGAGTTACAACGGGGAAAGAGCCAGAAAGAAAGTATTGAGCCTGCTGGACACGAACCATGACGGGACTCTGACCGCCGAAGAGAAACAGCATGGACGCATCATCATTTATGGGCATAGCTGGGGCGGCTCGGACGCCATCTCCCTGGCACGTGAACTGGAGAAGGATGGCATTCCGGTGCTGCTTACCATTCAGGTGGATAGTGTCTCCAAGATGCACCAAGATGATGCAGTTATCCCCGCGAACGTAGCCCAGGCCGCCAATTTTTACCAACCGGATGGATTTCTCCACGGCCAGTCCGAGATCCGCGCTGCCGATCCAGCGCGCACGAGAATTATCGGGAATTTTCGATTCGACTACAAAGCGAAGCCATATGATTGCGCCAAGTATCCGTGGTACGACCGCCTCTTCGGGAAGTCCCACACCCAAATTGAATGTGATCCGGCGGTGTGGAAACAAGCGGAGTCTTTGATACGGTCGAACCTGCCGGCAACAAGTGCGAGGCGAGATGAAGCGCGGTGAGAGAGCCAAGAGAATCGTTGGGCTAGTACTGGTGCGCCCGCACCACGAACCGATTGGGCGAGGGACCGACAAAGTAAAATGGATAGCAAGTCACGAGCGTAAGTGCCGATTCGGTTGAGGGTGTGAGTACACTGGTGTCGTCGGGACCGACCACCTTGGCCCAATCGACTTGATAGCGGAATCTTCCGTTGGCCGTCTGAAGCTCAATCTCGTCATTCTTGTGAATGTCCTTTAGCTCCCGAAAAAAGGTGTCGCGGTGGCCGGCGATTCCACTGTTCCCAGGTTCCCCGGGAAGCACGGTGCCTTTTATATGTCCAACGCCCAACCGCAAAACTCTCGAGTTTGTCCCTTGTAGAACTGCGACCGACACTCCCAGCCTCGGGATGTCCATTTTGCCTAGAACGTCGCCATTTTTGATTACTGGTTTAGGAGCGGCTGCTTTGTCCTCATTTTCTACCTGGATCTGGGTTTCCAGAGACCGTTTTGCAGATGCCTGGTAGAGCCTGGCGTCGAGCACAGTAAAACCGACGTACCCAAGTGCGAGGATGCCGGTGATGAACAAAAGGTATTGACTCCCACGAAGTAGCCATTGGGTTGGCGTCGAGGGAAATATCGGCCGCCTGATTCTGATCTTCATGGTCGGCCGCCGTCGACGGGTCGAGATTCCGAAGGCGCGAAGTAACCGGTTCGGGTGCGGACAGACAAATGTCCGCGGCCCGCCCCGCTCGCCTTCACTTGTATGACCCGATACGCTCCGTCCCGCTTCTTGTTCGTGGGAACATAGGCAAGAGTGTACTGATTGCGGATATCGTGAGCGATCCGTTGACAGATAGGAAGGATGTCTTCCAGTGATTTCGGTAGGAAGGCCTCGCCGCCCGTGTTCTTCGCAAAGCGCTTGAGCACACCCGGGTTTTGATCTTTGTCCTCCTCATCGAAGATGCCGATGGTGTAGATAGTTACGTCCGGCTGTCCTATCAGGGGCATGATATCGGCCAATTTATGTTTGCTCGCGTTGTCACCTCCATCGCTGATTATGATAAGAACTTTCTTGTCGCGAGTGCCTTTTCGCAGGCGCTCAAGAGCGATAGCGACCGCATCGTACAACGCCGTCTCCCCGTCGGCGGCGATTCTGGACAGGGCAACCTCCAATTGAGCTGTTTGGTCTGTGAACGGGGTATTGTCAGGAAGACCGAAGGAAACCTTCTCGTTGAAATTGACCACGAACATCTGGTCTTTCGGGTTGCTGGAGCGGGCAAATGCCAGCGCCGCTGCAATAACATCGGCACGCTTTGGTTTCATGCTGCCACTGTTGTCGATGACCAGACCGACCGTGACCGGGATATCTTCGTGGCTAAAGTACTTGATCTGTTGCAGCACTCCATCCTCGAAAACCTGGAAATCGTCTTTGCCAAGTCCGGAGACCAGAGCATTGTTGTGGTCCTGCGCGGTTGCGCTCAAGACCACCTGGTTCACATTGACGCTAATGGTGTAGTCGTCAGCGCTGTCTTGGCGACTCTGGGACGACGAAGATGTTTGGGCGAGAGCAACGCTCGGTAGGGCGAGCAGGGCGAGAAGCGCAAACACGCACCGGAATGTGCACGCACATTCCTTCCTGATGCATACCCCTTTGGCAATACATTCTGCGGCCAGCGACCTTAGCTCGCTTGGCAGACGTGGTGCGGATGAGGACAGCTCTGTCATCCGTCGAGTCCTTTCATGCAACCCGCAACAAAAACCACGGGAGTCCACCCATGCGATCTACCCATGCGATGGAATCGTCCGGGCTTGGCGACTAGAGGCAGTGCTCGCGCACCACCTCTTTCGCCAATGCGATACCCGGTCAACTTACCAGGTGAGAAATCCACCCATTTGCCTGGCTTAAACGGCTCGCTTCGAAAAAATTGAGAGAGCAAAGCCAGCGCCGATGGTCAGCAGCCCCATCAGTGCAATCAAGGGCAGCGGGCTAGCGGTTTGCGGCAGGGGCTCGGCCGTCGCAACCGTAACGGGTTCAGCGGCAGCCGCAGGCGGCGCCTCAACCACTTGCGCTAACGCAACTGGTTCTCCGGTCGGGGCAACGGCCTCGACAGGTGCTGTATTCAAAGTCTCGATGGGTGCGGCCGCCAGTTCGATAGTCGTCGTGAGCACCGGCTGGTTCATTTCTTTCGCCAACTCGATGGCTCTCGGCCTTGCATAGACAAACTCTTCGCCCCATTCACGGCCGGGATAGAACCATGCTCGCAGAGCCTCAGGCTCTCCGGCAGGCCGCTCGCGAAACGTGATTACCGTCTTGTTGGTTGTCTTTAAACGGTAATTCGGGATTGCGAGGATGGTGGTGAAGACATGGGTCTTGTCCTGGCTGAATATCTGAACGATGTGGCGGTCGGATAGCGAATTGAAGATCTTGAAGACATATGTACCTGCCGGCAAGATCTGAGCGCCCACACCCGGAACTTCGACGGGTCCGCTGAAGGTGATAACAGTTTCCCTGTTCCAGTCGTCAGCCATGGCTAACGGCGTGACCAGCACACAGAGCGCAAGGAGGCAGAATAAGGTTGCTAACGTCTTAAAACTTTTCATGTTTTGACCTGTACTTTTCTCCGACTAGTACGCGCGGCGGTGGTTACTCTGGGAGAACTCTTTGCGATGTCGGCTCACAAGAAGTCTACAGCCGGAAAACCCGGCAGTTCCTCAACCGTCGAGAGCGGTTCGATGTCGAGTATCGAGTGTTGTCCGTGGGATTACTGGTCAATATTGACCGTGGTGCCCTTTAGGTGTTTCGGCGGGGGATTTCGAACGCAGGACCACAACATCTGGAGCGTAGTTACTCTTTGGTCTCAAAGAAAAACATCGGCGATCGTCCCAGCGTCTGGTCAGAATTGTATGGTCCCGTCCTGAATGTTTCGCCAGACTTCTCGCGAAAAAGGCGTGTCCTTCTCGGCAGGTGCTAATTGGGAATGGTTGGCCTGCCCACGGCTCGCTCTTCCTCGTGAACTAACCGATAACCGTGGATGGTTCGGCGT
>Ga0116218_1001272_pt1 | contig 16207 bp, 18 predicted proteins | sample Sb_taG_2_FD_88966 | JGI IMG/M metagenome (GOLD analysis project Ga0116218, IMG submission 88966) | Peat soil microbial communities from Weissenstadt, Germany - Sb_50d_5_LS metaG | ecosystem: Environmental > Terrestrial > Soil > Wetlands > Peat | place: Germany: Weissenstadt | collected 2010-09-21 | reverse complement strand
TGAGCTGCTCTCCAGCCCAAAGAGTGACTATTCCCTAACTCACACGTGGCCACTGGATATGGCCACACTCATATGTGGAGCGCTGATCAACAGGACCTCCACAGAATCAGTGTAGCCGAAGATGCGGTCGAAAGCTATATCCCATAGGGGATAGATGTGGGCATATATTTCACGCGTGTCTTCGATTCCCATTCATCTTGAGGAAGGTGATGCACACGTTGTGCGATAAAACGATCGGCCGGGTTACCTGGTGTAGCGAGCGTCAGAAACCCAATGCGTCAAGCGCAGGGGCTTAAAAGGGGCTATCTCAACATGTGTGCTGTTTCACTGATTGCCAAAGGCGTACGACGAACATTTCGTGCGGACAGGAAGCCAAAAGATCTCTTCTTCACCGAAGGAGAGAAAGATGGCAGAAAAAAGCCAGCCTGAACAGGTCATGCTCAAACCGAGTTCCTACTTCCCCGAGAGAACGATCAGTCCATACAGTCATCATCGAGCGGCATGAGAGGAATCGCCACGACACCCATCACCTTCCCTGCCATACTTTGCGGGAATCACATCGAACATGCACTGTCTGAGCACATTGCCCGACTGTGCTGCTTGGCTGCTCTGCGGTATACTCTGCAACCAGATGGGAGCCAGTGGCCCTTGCTCGTCCAAGAGTACCCTGGTGGTTGTCCACACCATCAATCCATGAGGAGACGTGAGTCTGGCCTGAGCCACTCGTTGCATCCGCCTCTGCTGCGCGATGTCCGGCGCGACACAGACGAGCACTGGCAGCATCGAGTGCTCTCTTGCCCATTCACGCGAGGCAACGTAGTGTGCGTAGGAAGTGAACTTCACCGCCAGATCGCGCACATTCATTGTGCCACGATCCCACTCCAACCAGAAGCGCACCTGCTGTGATCCCACACGATATTCCGCCAGTGCATCGGGCTTCAGATTGTACCACTGCTCACCCACCCGGTAGCGGCGTTCGCACATCACCCCTGTTTCCCACCAGCAGAGCGCCTGTTCCGGTTCTCGCCTTGTTGCCTGGATGAGGTTGGCAAAAAAGCTGTAGATGCCAGCAGTGTGATGGATACACTGCAAGAGCCAAGCCTCTCCTCGCTGTACCACTGTTGATTCATCTGCAACTGTCGCGTTCTCATGCGACCAAGCACTGTTGCTGATATATCTATGGTACGCGGCGACAATCAAGATGTCACGTCTACCGATTTGTGCTGTCGGTGACCAGTGAGCCAGAACCCGTTCCACAGCACGGTAAAATCCATCCTCTCGGGCAACTCTCCTGTTGCCTCAAAGCGGAGGATCCCCAGAATATTCAGGATCAACCAGGTAGAATATCCACAGCACCGTGGGCTGTTCGGCTCCCCGTAATATTTTCATGCCGTTTGCTCCTGAATTGCTTTCTCAGAACTATTCCTGATGTACCATTTCCTGTGACACCTTGTATTGCTTCAAAGCCTCGTTCACCACGTCGCTGATCTCCTGATCTGTGTCCGTTGCATAGTGCCGTATCCACTTATAGATGTCAGGGTAGAGATAGACCGTTTGCCGTTTCCGTTCTGGTTTCCTGGGTGCCTGGGTAACTAGGAGGTCAGGTACCTGGGTGTCTAAACCACCAGGGTCTTGAGCACTGAGGGGATTCCTGTTTGTTTTGCCACCCACAGTTCCCCATTGCTTATGCGCTTGGTCCTCCATCTGCTCTACTGATCCAATCTGGCGTTTTTCAGTCATGACTATCGCTCCTGTCGTGCATGTAGATACTCGGCGAGTTTTGCAAAATCTTTGGCTGCCCGGCTCCTGGCATCGTACTCCCAGACGGTTTGCCGTACCGATTGAGCGCGGCTGATGATGGCATCTGATCTGACAAGTGGAGCGATGAGTTTACCAAACTTCTGTTCCAATTCTTTGAGGAACTTCCAGGTCATCAAGTAACGGTAGTCGACGTTATACGGCACAATCCCGCTATTGACAAGCCTGTGATCCTGCAGGGTATCCTCCAGTTTTCCGAACAGCGCGAAGACTGCCTGAACAGAGAACGGAGCCAGCTCGCACGGAATAAGGATCTCACTACTAGCCAACAGAGCCGCCTCTGTCACAGGACTATAACTGGGTGCGTGGTCAAAAATGACAAAGTCGCAGCGGAGTCGATGCACCGCATCTCTGAGCGTGTAATAGGCGTGCCGCCGGCTGGCGATGTAGGTCGCCGCTGTGTTGAGGTCACGGTCAGAAGGGATGATCGCCAGTCGGTCACGTGCTGGTCTGATGATGGCAGGAAAAGGGGCTTCTCCTCTCAGAAAGTGGGTGAGCGTAGGTGGTTCCCACTGCGTGAGCAGACTACTGCTATTACCCTGCATATCACAATCGATCAACACTACACCAAAGCCCTGAAGTGCTAGGAGATGGGCGAGGTTCATGGACAAACTGCTCTTACCCGTTCCTCCCTTCAGGTTGATTACGCTGATGCGTCTCGGCATGCTCATTTGTCTCATATCAATTTGTTCCTCTGACGTTTAAGCCACCTGGTCTCTGGTAGCTTAACGTCCTCGTAACTTACTCCTGTCCCTCTGGCTCTCAAACGTTCAGGCTACTGAAGACTTAGTAACCTGAGAGCTGCGTACCTTCACCTCAAGTACCCAAACTACTGCTAGCCGTGCGAATTAAAAACGAGTGGGTCAGACTCATCTGAGATAGTGGGTCAGAACGACGTCGAGCCGCCGGTGGCCTAGAGCCTCTGAGACGTTCCTGGCGGCCTGGGCGTCGTAGTCTTCAGATGTGAGTCGCCCTGTCGAGGGTGGCAGTTCCCGGCCAAGGGCATACTGCCGATATAAGGACTGAGCGTATTGGCGGCGCAACGCGTGAACGTCAAGTCGGACAGGTAAGCGACCCAGTGCTCGTTCCTCTGGCTCACGCCCCGCGACGACGCTCAGCACATCCTGTTCCCGACCTGACAGCACCGGCACAGTACGAGCCCGACCACCCTTGCCTCGCCTCACCTGGATGGCGACGTGTCCATCCTCCACGCGCTGGACATCCCTGACCAGCAGGGCAAGGGCCTCTGCGCGACGCAGACCGCAGGCTCCAAGAAACGCGATCTCGCGCTGCCAGTTGCGCGGCTGGAATTCCTGATCTTGCGCCACAGGACCGCGTGACCGGTGAATCTGCTCGCGTGTGCGAGCAGGAAGCGTAAGCGTGGAGGCCAGGTCACGCCGACTAAAGAACATACGCAAGGCAGCTCGCTCAGCCTGAATCGTATACGGGCTGCGGCCAGCAGCAATGTGATGGGAGAGATACTCCGTCGTCCACTCATCAGCATGTGCATCGAGTTGTGTGAGGTGATGGACGTGATGCGTGTCGCGCGCCCAATTGATGAAAGCCAGGACATGCTGCTGATAGACGGTACGCGTCGTCGTCGAATGGATCTTCCCCGTGCTAAAGGCCCACCTATATGTTCCATCAGTGCGCGCTGCTTCCTTCGCCTCAAAGCGGCTAGTATGGTACTTAGTCAAGGCTCTGAGCCGCTCAAGGGCAGCGAATATGATGCCTTTCTGCTTTGACATGGCTCTTTCCTGCACTACTCAGACAATGGTGACGTTCAATCGTTGCAGAGTTTGCTTACTCACTTAGGTACAAGGGCCGCCTACTCAGAACCTGACCACTCATACCTCTCCACTGTTTATACTTCGCTCAATGCTCAAGCACAACCGTGGAGCATCTGCTCGGTTGGTTTGATGCACAGCACCTGACCAAGCAAGCGATGAGATCCATCACCTACCAGGACATCCTACAGATCAACCTACATGGGACACCTTCCGTGGAAGCGCTCAAAGGACACTCTATAAGGTACAGCTACGGAGACGCGCGACGAGCAAGACCTACAACGAAACGCTACGAAATGCCTTCCAACCTGGCCCAGGGACTCTCACCGCGAGCCAGGACGCACGACAAGGTCGATCGTTCTTCTCCCCTTTGATACACTGAATGTCTGCCTTGCAGTTAGACTCCGCAAAACACAGACAAGTCCAACCAGCTGGTTCAAGATGCATCAGGTGGGAGCAACCTTCTCGTTTTGATTGTCGCGCAATCAAGGAGAGAAGCCTCGTCGTTTCAAGCTCGGCGAGTATCTCAGCACAGGCAGCTTGAGGTGACCAACCTGGTCCGTTGCAGAGGTTGCCCACTGCGGTAGTGGACCAACTACAGCCTCGTCCGGGTGAGGCCACGACCACTAAACAATACTAATAGTATAGTAAGCTATCTATTACTTGTCCAGGTCTATATACATAATAGACAACTATTGACACTATGCCCGAATACTCGTTCTTGCCGGTTCTGCTCGTTCATCTGTACCCTAGTTGAACGAATGGAGTTGTGGAGCAGGGCCGCTTTGGTGATGTAGCATGAGGCATCGTTGGTAGCCTGTGATATATGTGAGGGAAGCTATTATAAGCAAATAGTTTTTACCAGGCAACAACGATGAGATTTGCTGCATGCTCACCTAATGACAATAATCCATGAACACAAGCTTCTGAGAACGACAATCACCTTTTAGGACAACGACGATCTGCAGACTACCTCTTAATGACGAGCCGGATCAGAGATAATCTCCTTTCGAGAAGCAGTTCCAGAATGAGGTGATCTTCACCAGAAGATGGCAGGGATGGTGTTTCAATTCACCTTTAGGCGTCAAGTGAGGGAGCGTGGAAATTGGCTTGATCACCCATCCAGGGCGACCTCACGGTCGCCCTGGATGGGTGCAATTGGCAGATTCCAATCCTAGGCCGTCCTATTGCTGAAATGTATGCCTCTAGCAAGTCGGTTCAATTCGTCCTTCTCCTCTTTGGCCTAGCCTCTCTGAGGCTAGAGATCACCAAGCGACCAGCTTCCAGCTCTTCGACTAACTTCTGCAAGGCCTGGGAGCTTATTCTCACGGCCCTGCCAATCCTGATGGTAGGGATTATATTTTTTTTGATGAGAAGGTAGAGTGTAGCACGGCTCAAGCCTAGGGCTTTTGCGGCTTCACGGATGGTTAGTAGTAGGATATCCACGCGTGGTTCGTTGTTGTTCCGAGCAGACATAGCTTGCTTCCTTCCTTGTATGTGTTCTATATATGATCTTCATCACTTGAATCTTGCGCTCCGCTTATCTGGACGTCCGGTTGATAAGATGATAGGGAACTTCATGAAAGTATATTTCATCTCCCTTGCTTGCAGACCCTATCCTCTCTCGAGGAGAAATTACGGATCTGCATCCTAGCGCTTGAAATAAGTATGCCAGCATCCGTAGTAGAATTCGACATCATCTCGTTATCATCTAGTTACCATTTTTGTGATAGGATATGGTGCCGTTCGTCCAGCGCTTCTGGAGCGCAGCTTGTGTCCGTTCTGCACTTTTTACTTGAGGAATCAGCTCTATCAGAGCGAATTTTTAATTGCATCATCTGTTGTGAATCGATCCCTTGTCACCAGCAGGTGTTCAGGATACAATAGAGGACAGGAACAGACGATCTATTAGGCACTGGTGATGTATGGACCCGAGAGATAAAGATCAAACGTCGGACAAAGAGAAAAAGCTAGAGCCGAACCTTTTTTTGATTCGAGAGCGAGAGCGACACAATTGGTCCCAAGACGATGTAGCCGGCAAGATCGGGACAACGAAGCTAAACGTCCATCGCTGGGAGACTGGTCGTACTAAACCCAGTCCATATTACCGGCAGAAGTTGTGCGCGCTCTTTGAAAAGTCGCCGGCGGAACTCGGATTTGTTGCTCAAGAGGTGATCACGGCACCCTGGAATGTTCCGATGCAGCAGAACCTCTTCTTCCTGGGACAAACTGCAGTACTAGAGAGTATGCACGATGCGTTCACGACGAGCAAGATCCCCATCCCGAAGCAAGCCCTCAGTGGATTACCCGGGATCGGCAAGACGCACACTGCTCTTGAGTATGCCTACCGTTTTCAGGACGAATATTCCGCTGTGCTCTGGCTCCAGGCGGACACCGAAGAGATTCTGATGGATGAGTTGGTACTCCTTGCACCAGTCCTTCACTTGCCCCTCAACGATGAACGAGACCAGGAGCGAATCGTGCAGGCTGTAAAGGAATGGTTCGACGGCACTCCTGGTTGGTTGCTTATCCTGGACAATGTACAAGACCCAGAGATGATCGCCAGGAAGCTTCCTCTGGCTGGTCGGGGGCATATGCTCCTCACCACACAGGCGCAGGCGATCGGGACCTTTGCCAGTCGCATCGATGTCGAGAAACTAACGATAGAAGATGGGGCCACCTTTTTGCTTCGTCGCGCGAAGCTGATCAAGCCTTTCGGCACGCTCGATACCGCCTTGCCGGCCGACCGTACAGGGGGGTGGGACATTGCCAATGTGATGGGTGGTCTGCCGCTCGCGCTCGATCAGGCAGCAGCTTACATCGAAGAAACAAAGTGCGGAGTCGCCGGATACCTGGATCAATATACCGAGAGGCGTGCCGAGTTGTTGCAAAGGCGTGGAAGGCGAGCATCAGGCCACCCTAACTCGATTGCGACGACCATTTCGCTGGCTTTTGATAAGATTGTGCAGAACAATGCTGCTGCTGCCGAACTGTTATGGCTATGCGCGCTCCTATATGCTGAAGACATTCCCTTAGATATTTTCGTCGCTGGGGCTCCTGCGCTTGGTCCTCTCCTCGGGCCTGTAGCCGTCGACACGACGAAGCTCAATGAAGCCATTGCAGAGCTACTCAACTATTCCCTCATTCAACGGTTTCCTCAGGGGGGATTGCGTATTCACAGCTTGGTGCAAGGGATTCTCCAGGAGCGAATGAAGGAAGAGCACCTCTTGGACACATGGGTAGAACGGGCTGTCTATGCCGTTGCCAGTGCGCTTCCTGCTCTGGCAACTGACTACCAACGATTTGAACCATATATTCCGCATGCGCTGGCCTGTGTGGAGATGATTGAGCAACATGACATTGACAACCTGGCGGCGGCCCATATTTACTACACGACCGGTTTCTACTTGCGAGAACGCGCACAGTATGAGCCTGCGCTGGCTCACTGTCAACGAGCAGTGGTCCTCTATGAACGGTTGCTCAGATCAGACCATCAGGTGGTAGCGATTGCTCTCAACAACCTGGCTCTCGTCTATGACGAGTGGGGAAAGGACGCCGATGCAGAACCTCTGTTCAGGAGAGCAGTGACCATTTTTGAGAAGGTGCTCCCGCCTGATCATCCTGATCTCGCCTTCAGCCTGCACAATCTCGCGCGTTGTTGCATGTTCCATGGGGACCTCTCACAAGCTGAACAGCTCTCTCAGCGGGCACTAGCCATTCTCCAGCAGGCACTAGGGCCGGATCATCTTGATATCGCGCCAATCCTCAACACGCTCGCAACGATCTATCGCGAACAGGAAAAGTATGCGCAGGCAGAGCCACGCTACTTGCGAGCGCTAGCCATCCGGGAAAAAGAACTCCCGCCGGGGCATCTCGATATCGCATATAGCCTCAATGCCCTGGCGACCAACTACGCCTTTCAAGAAATGTTCGATCAGGCAGAATCGCTCAACATGCGAGCGCTGGCGATTTTTGAGCGGGTTCGGGGACCAGATCATCCCGATGTTGCGCTCTGTCTGACATGCTTATCTGATTCGTATTATTATCGGAAGAACTACGACCAAGTCAAACGGGCTAATCAGCGAGCGCTTACCATCTATGAGCGGGTGGGAGCGGTCGAACAGCCTAACGCTGCGCGTGCGATGGGCAATCTCGCCGCCGCTTGCGAAGAGGAAGGCGATTACGTCCTGGCCGAACATCTCTCTCTGCGAGCATTGACAATCATGGAGAGTGCCCTCGGTTCTGAACACCGCGAACTCTACGCGTTTGTCTGGCAGTACGCACAGATCCTGCGCAAGATGGGACGGGAACAGGAGGCGATCCCGTTGGAAGCACGCGCCTGGTCCATCAGAAATCAACATGAGAACAAATTCGGGGCCGAGTGAAGGCGAGGGAGCAGATGAGCTTTTTCAAGATAGTAAAACGAGGAGTTCATCCCTCGCAGCGGCCCGGGTCCATAGAGGACCTTTCTTTGTATCTACAGTGCAGCACGTTTACCTGCCCTTCGCCGACCACACATAGCTCACTATCTCAAATCAAAGGGCCATTGACTTTGAACGAAAATGCTGCTTCAGCGATGCGATAACTTTGTTGGCGAAAGCGGGATCACTCATGGGCTAGATGCACAAAGAATTGTGCGACGTTGTCAATGCTTGTGACCAAAGGAGCAGGCGGCAATGCCCGCAGTACGCTTGTCCCATAGCCCCTGGTGAGAAGGCGCCTGTCCAGGATGGCCATGACTCCACGATCCTCGTCCGTGCGCAGCAGCCGCCCAACTCCTTGCTTGAGCTGCAGGACCATCTGCGGCAGCACATAGCCTCGAAACCAATTCTCACCTCGAGCTTTCATCCGCGCCACGCGAGCCTGGTGAACGGGATCATCTGGTGGCGCGAAGGGCAGCCGGTCGATCACTACCAGGGAGAGCGCCTCACCAGGGACGTCGACACCTTCCCAGAAGGTCTTTACGCCAAAAAGGACCGCATTCCGCTCAGTTCTGAATCTCCGGACGAGTTCCGCACGAGGCAGGTCTCCCTGGCGTAGTAAGGGATAGGGGAGTTGTTGCGCCAGGGCTTCATAGACCTGGTTGAGCATTGCTGTGCCTGTGAAGAGTAAGAACGCGCGTCCTTCAGATAGCGTGACCAGGTGGTGCGTACGATGCACCACCGCCTGCACGTAATCCCGGATGGTCTGCTCGTCATCGTCGTCGTTGGCCGGCTCAGGCAGGTCAGAGGGGACGTAAAGCATGGCATTGGCACGGTAATCGAAGGTCAACGGTAAGATGCGTTCAAGGACCTGGCGCTCCCCAAGACCGACGCGCCGTTTGAAGTATGCCAGGCTGGGACCTTGTGCTCCCGGTTGGGTCGGATCGGGGGTAACTGTTGCAAGCGTGGCGGATGCGCAGAGGATGGGCCACTTGTCAAACAGCTTCCTCTCGAGCCAGGGAGCGACGTCGAGCGGGGCCACTGAGGCATCAATAGAGGAGGCAGGGCCTTCCGGTGTCGACACGCGTTCCAGGAAGTACACATTCGCCTCTGGTTGGTTTACGCCAAAGACGATGCGTACGCGCTCAGCCAGGTTGTGGATGCGCTGGATCAGCTTATTGTAGAGGACATTCTCTTTCTCAGTCTGGTACGATGGCGGCTGCCCCTCTAGAGCGTCGGCTAACGCAGTGAGGGAGTCCTTCAGGAGCAAGGCTTCCGGCACCTGTTTCCGCAGGGGCATTTTCTGTGCGCTAGTGGCAGCCATCCGCCGTTCGAGCTGCTGCCAGAGACGAGTGGCACAGTGGAGCGTCTCCTCCTGCAGCTTGATGGGGGTATAAGCCACCACGGTTTTGTGCGCCAGCACACTTGTGATGTGCGAGAAGGCTACCACCTCGGTGAAGGCGCGCGTCGCCTCTTCTTCGAGATGATGCGCCTCATCAAGCACAATCACTTCCCGATTTGGCAGGATGGCTCCCTCGACAGACACGTCTAGCAGCAGCAAGGTATGATTGACCACGATAATCTGCGCCTTCTGCGCTTGCTCGCGTACTTGGCGGATGTAGCAGCCTTGGAAAAAGGGGCACTTGCTCCATGCGCATTGATCACTATCGTCGCCAATTCTCGCACGCAGTTCAGCAGGGAGTTGAAAGCCCAGCAACTCGAAATCGCCGTTGAAAGTGCGCGCAGGATCAGAAAGCACTTCGAGCAAGCGAGGCCATTCCGACCACCGCGTCTCAGGCGATCTCTCCATTCGTTCGTCTTCCAGGCGATCCAGGCATACATAGTTGCCAATGCCTTTGACGAGCGCCGCATCGAAGGACTGGATGTACTGCTGGACAAAAGGGATATCTTTGAAGAAGAGTTGTTCTTGGAGCGCCTTGTTGGAGGTGCTCATGATGGCAACTTTGCCGGATTGCACTAGCGGTACGAGATAGGCCAGGCTTTTACCGACCCCAGTGGGGGCTTCCACGATGGCGTGCTTCCCCGTGACTAGTGCCTCTGCGACCACCATTGCCATTTCGATCTGCGCGGACCGCTCCTGGTAGCCCACAAGTTGTTGAGAGAGGATTCCTCCCTGCCGCAGGTCTGCTATTCCCATACGTTGGCTCAGGGAAGACGAATGCGATGCATTCAAGTCGTTTCTCCTTCTTTTACTGGGACATGGACCAGGCATTCAGCACAGTCACCTCGAGGTGTCTAATTTGGTCGACTGCAGGGGTCCTCCAATACGGTTCAAATAAAAATAATCGGAGTAGAAATGGCTCGAAAAACACATCCATACGTCTGTAATATGAGCGTACATGCTTCAGTTTTTTACGTCTCCTGTCTCGTGTTTTCGAGTACTTTTGCTGATAATTCTCCTTATTTGAACCGTATTGAGGGGTCCTCCCGCTGCCAAGGTAGTTCAGCTATAAACTTATCCTGATGAGAGCAAGCTATTTCTCAGTATTTATACTGTAATTGAGTTTCAATGATTTGTCTATAGATATATAAATGATAGACTCTGGTAGATGCTATGCCCGAATACTCGCTCCTGCCGCAAATACACCTTCCCTGGTATGAGCGTGTCACCTGCTCTCAGCAGTCTGCATCGTCCCTCCGTTAATGTGCATGGACCGGATCGTCTCTTCGAATAGGGTCTCGCCAATGGACGCAAGTTGGAATATGCGCCCGTACAGCCATGTGAGACTTACGTCGTGAACACGATCATTGTTGTAGGGGAAAGTACGGAGATTGCAGTTCTTGTAGGAAACGGGTAGCCGTTAGTAGTGCTCACCTTCAGGCTCCAAAGCTAGGGTTTCGCTTTCTCGGAAAATCACCAGTAGGGAAAGCGAGAGAACCGTTTTACCGGGGCAAGTGCTGAATGCCAGCTGAGGATGCATATCGTAGCACTTACAAGAACAATTTTCTCGAAAACAGCAAATACATGCTTCGCATTCCAGTGCGCAAGGGAATGCAGAAAAGAGGATGGTAGACAACTATAGACGCAAAAATGTGCGTATTTCTGTTTGACACTCTATTAAAGATTGAATATACTTGCTTCTGTACCATCAAGCACACTTACTGTACTGAGGAGAGCGAATACGATTCTCGCTTATGAGAGACGGCAAAATCCGCCTGTTCGATTAGTGAAAGGAGCCTGTATCGTATGAGGTAGTTATACGACCTGCAGCGGATATTGAGAAAATGAAAGCCTGCAAAGAGACTTTACTTTGGCATACGTCCAACATCCATGCATGGGTTGTCAGACGGCTTCCTCATGCGCCTCCTGCGCGACTCTATAAGGAACCAGAAAATGAGCACATCACCACAGCCCAGTGCTGCCAAGCGCAAACGCCTACTCAAAACGTACGTACCCTGTCCGGCGGGCTATACCCATGATGATCTGGAGCACTTTCTTGATCTGATGTACGGCCTGTATAGCTATCTATATACGCCAGAGGAACTTCGGCAGATTATCGTGAGTGATCTTTTCGATCGTACTCAACCTCCGCGCTGCCTCAAGTTGGTGGAATTGGCCGCATGGTTAGTGGCTATCCTCCACCTGAGTCGAGTGAGTGGAGAGGCAGTGAGGAGTTTGCCTCAGTTCCTGTTGCAAAATCAACCTACCATTTGAGGGGAGAAAGCTAACAGTGATAATGGAGAAGATATTGCTGCTTCTCCAGGAAGAGTACCTGGACGAGGTAGGAGTCTTATTTGAGAAGGAATATCCGGGTTGGCAATTGCTGGCTCGGACAGTTACTTGGCCACCAACTCTGGTTGTAGTTGTAGAGATCTCGCTGGCAGAAGGGTCGCGAGAAGAGACGGAGATGTTGACTGAGCTAAAGCAAAAGCGCCTGATTGAGTTCTCTACTTGTTCACCTACCGCAGAAAAGGTGCCGCATGAAGCCGAGCCACCTGTTTCAATATGGAAGGAAGAGGCAACCGAGCCGTATCAGATCCTGTTTGAAATGAATCCGAGAGGGCATTTTGTTCTGGTATTCCCGCTGGAGCGGACTGATTTGGTCGAACGTATCAAACCTGCTCGATATGGCTGGCGTGATCCGGGCGAAACCAAGCGAAATAGTTTCATCGTTCCGGCAAATGCCAATGTGGCCTTATGGCTGACGGAAATTCGAGAAGTGTATCCAGAGTTTGTCGTATCGCAATCGTCTGAGGCAATTTTGGATGACCTCCTCAGCCTTCCGGGATTTGATCGCTTTTGATTGGAAGAATGTCGATACTGTGTCATGAACATTACCTTTGATGATTAAGTATCTTGAAGACCCGCGGCAGGAAAAGGATGCCAAGCTCCCAGAAACGAATTTAACCAAAACAGGAAAAATACATCTAGCACACTCGATAGACATTAGGAGTACGTGAGAGATAACGAACTGCAACTATAGATGTATTTTTCATACTATTTGCGTTTGACAGTTTATAAATAGATTTATTATACTCTTCTGGTATCGCGAGGTACGCTTCCAACGCTGGAAAGAGCGAAGAGTGATTCTCTCTCATGAGGGACAGCTTGATCCTCTAGATAGTTAATGAAAGGAGTAGGGATCACCCGAGACAGTCTGCACAATCTTAAGCGAATATCGAGTGTAAGAACGTCTACTAAGGGATATCGCACTGTCACTGTCTGTGCTCAATAGGCAGGTCTTCAGATTGCCTCCCCATGCATCCACCTTCTCTGTGGTCATGTAAGGATTCAGAAGATGAGCACACCATTACAGATCAGTCCGGCCAAGAGCAAAGGTATGCTTAAGACCATTGGGATGTGCCCGGCAGGCTATACGTTCGACGAGTTGGAGTGCATGAACAAAAATTTGACACTACGTCAAGAAACAATGCTGTCAGTCTCTGGCAGCGCAGCAAGGAAACGTTATCAAGCAAAAGAAAGGAGGAGCGTAAGGAGGTTCTTGCTTAGGTCCTGGCTTGTCGGGTAGAGCCTAAGCAAGAGGTGAGGCCATCTAGGCTCCCAATAATGAGGATACCATGCAAGTCCATCACTTGCAAGTAAAATTAGAAGCAGCTGTGTTTCGTAACTTGGTAGTTGGGCAGGGCGCGGGGAGTAGTTTGGCCGCTCCTCTCCTCGTCCTGAGCCTGCTAAGACAGAGCCTTGGGGTCACAGAAGATGCCAGCCGCATTAATATGCATGTCCAAGGTAGCTGAAGAGTGTACGAGCAAACATCTCGATGACTTTGTGTAAGCTTGACAATCCTAACCATTCATCAGCATTATGTAATTCATAGACAAGATCCAGCGGGCTCATGTAGCGCTCAATAATGTGGCGAACGTCATGCGACGAGAGTCGATTCTCCCGTGAGGCAAAGCACTCCCCAGTCCCACCGTTAACAGAGCTTAAAGGCATTTCATTTGTGCCAATCAGTTTCGTCTATTTCTCTGTATCTGTCCTACGTAGCTCAAGAAACTTTTGAAAATCCTCTTTCTTTACCAAATAGGAACGACCTATTTTATAGGCAATAAGTTGTTTCTCCCGTATCCATACACGAACTGTTTCAGTTGTAACGTGCATTTGTTTCGCAATTTCTTCAAGTTCTAAAAACTCGTCGCTCATGCCCCCACCTGTTTTTGTTGGTGATTATAACACGCTGCCATGAACTTTTGTGGTGAGTACAGTATATTCGAGTATTTAACAGTTTATTACGACAATTAACTTGATTTTACAGTCTATTCCAGTATATAATGGTAAGAGCAGGTTAGACATCTTTGAAAGAGATCAGGAGGAAAAATGCAAGCACCCGACAACTTCTCGTATGTCGTTCCTGTAGATTTTGTTGAACATACTCAAGAAAAACCCTGTTGCTTTGATATCGCCTGTCCTTGTCATGAAGATGACATTGAGATTGCAAGAGTCGCCCTCTTTATTGAAGATGGACTGATGACACCTGAAGAAGCCACAGACTTTGTTGGAGGTAAGGGAATTTGAGAAACCAGAACCCTGTTCAACGTCGCGCAACACGAGATCAACCCGCTAATCCCCACTATTCAGGACATAGCGCGGGAATACACCCAGAAAACCAGCCATGTATGTCGGGCGATTTAGAAGAAGACGACTCTTACTATGAAACCCGTTCTCATACCAGTGCCAGGAGATATCCTCCGCAAGTGATCCAGCAGGGAAATCGAAGGCTTGTTATTCACCAAGAACTGCCTCGGCGAAGATTTCACTGGTCATTTATCTTAGGCATGGGGATGCTGTTTGCTCTTGTTTTGTGGGTTGGTGGAAGTTATGTCTTGAGTTGGTGGAGTAATCACCAATTAGACAGCACCTACGGTATGCCCCGCACCTACCAAACAGATCAGGTTGTTGGTCATGCCGACTCTACCGATCATCCATCACATTTTATCGCGATAAACCTTCATTCCCGCATAACCATCATTGAAATCCCAGGCGGTGACAGTTCCCACGCCCGTATGTACTCTGGCCCAACGCTGTTTTCAGACAATGGCGATACAATTCCTGTCACCCTGGAATTTAAAGATGTGAATGGAGACGGGAAAGTTGACATGATAGTTCACATCGGAGACCAATCAATCATTTACCTCAATGACGGCACACAATTTAAGCCGCAACAATAGGAGGAAGCTATGAGAGTAATGGAAGACAAGACCGAAACTGTACATATTTACGTTGTCAGGGAAGAGGAACGCCCCTCGCTTCTTCCCATTTTCCTGTCAGTGATTGCTCTCTTGGCTCTTGCCGTTGTTTGTATCCTTTTCCCCTACCAGCAGCCGGAAATACGCGAGGTCATTCGTGTTCCGGCTGTCCTCTTTCCTTTGCAAACATTCACGACCTCAGTGCAAGTTATCCCGACAGGCATTAAGATCTATCCTGCTACAACAGCCCACGGAATACTAACGCTCACAAACGGCTCTGTAGTTTCCTTTGAACTACCGAAAGGACTCCTTTTTTCAGGCAATGGCTTTGAAGTAGTTACTAACTCTGACGTCTTTGTTCCAGCAGGAAGTGCGTCAGGGTACGGTTACGCGACCGTTTCAGCGCAGGCGTTGTTGAGTGGAAAACAAGGGAATATTCCAGCATATGCCATCAATACTGTCGAAGGAACCAGCATATATATCCGCAATCTCAAAGATTTTACCGGTGGGATGGACAGCTATTCTGTGACGGTTGTAACGGCCCAGGATACGCAGAAAGCCATTGAAAAGGCGAGAAATATACTCATTCAGCACACACTTACGGGACTCCTTGAAAATCCTTGTAAAGAGATCATCCAGGCTTCAGTAACATCTGTTGCTATGAGATGGAGATGCCAATTTGTTACCTATGAAACTCCTCACTTGCCACAAGTGAAAGTGCTTCATGCAACTGTTCAAGGTCGAAGTGTCGTCTTAGATGTCGTCTATGGAGAACGTTTTCAAATTTCGTTGAAATAGACTTGAATTTTTGTTCTTTTATCGGGTATACTTAAGAGGTATCCTCACTCGTTGGTGGCACAGTTTCACCAACTCTCACCATGCTTCTTTACCATGTGGAATGGAAGATACCTCTCATATACCCATTCAGAACGAATGGGAGTTTCTTTTGCCAAAAGATCATGTGTTACGAGCAGTCGCATATTTGCGCCGCAGCGACCCTAGAAAAGAAGCAAATTTTTCCCTTGGGATGCAGAAAGATAAAATTACTGAGTATTGTGAGGCAAATAATATCTTCCTTTCAGTAGATCACATTTTCTTTGATAAATATACCGGTATGGAATGGCGCGAGCGAAAGGGAATGCAGCAAACGCTTGAAGTCGCGAAACTCAAATTGGTAGATGTCGTCATTTTTTACCGCCTTGACCGCATGGCACGAGACTATATTGATCAAATTGTTATTCAGGAGCAATTGAGGTCATACGGTGTGCGGGTAGTTACCCTTGATCCTGAAGAGCATGCAGACGATGACTCTCCAACAGGCCAGATAGTCAGAATGGTCTATGCATGGCAAGCCAATATTGAACGCAACCACATAGTTGAAAAATGCCATGATGGAAGGCAGAAACGTGCCCGCAATGGACATTTAATAACGGGTAACCATCCGCTCTATGGGTATGATTGGGCTGACATAGAAGAAATCCGCGATGGGGAACATTTTATTGTTAAAAAAGCACG
>Ga0116218_1001268_pt1 | contig 16235 bp, 16 predicted proteins | sample Sb_taG_2_FD_88966 | JGI IMG/M metagenome (GOLD analysis project Ga0116218, IMG submission 88966) | Peat soil microbial communities from Weissenstadt, Germany - Sb_50d_5_LS metaG | ecosystem: Environmental > Terrestrial > Soil > Wetlands > Peat | place: Germany: Weissenstadt | collected 2010-09-21 | reverse complement strand
TTAATCCTGCATTTTCGTAGCTTTCCTCCCGATTACGCGCCATTGTCTTCAGTATGATCTTTTCCAATTCGTTTGAGATTTCTGGGTCGTATGTACTCGGTGGACGTAGCGTACCTCCGACAATGGCCTGGGTTAGTTCTGGTAAGGTGCGCCCGGTGAAGGGACGATGTCCACTGACCATTTCATATAGCACAGCACCCAGTGCATAAATGTCGCTGCGATTATCAAGTGTTTGTCCCCAGACCTGCTCGGGTGAGGCATAGTAGATACTGCCGACTAATGTCTTTGCAAGTGTGATTTGAAGCTGACCTGGAGCGCGAGCGAGACCAAAATCCATAACTTTAATCTTGCCCCAACGATCGAGCATCAAGTTCTCAGGCTTTATGTCTCGATGGATCACATTTCGCTCTTTGTACGCTGAATCGAGCGCGTCTGCAATCTGTGCCGTATATTCTGTAGCGAGATACTGTGGCAGGGAACCATCGATGAGCAATAAACTTCCAATCGTCGGTCCCTGGACGTATTCCATGACAAAATAGAGCAACCCACCCTGTTGCCCAGCATCATAGATTTGTACAATATTGGGATGATTCAATCCAGCGATAATTTGAGCTTCTCGGATAAAACGCGCAACGTAAGATGCATCTTTCGCTAATGCGCGTGGTAGAACCTTGATCGCTACCTCTCGCCCAAGTGCAATTTGCTTACCGCGATACACCATCCCCATGGAGCCGCGCCCTATTTCCTCCTCCAACTGATAGCCACCCAGGCTCTGGCCTGCCAGTTCGTTCATGCGTATTACAGCGCAGGGATCCCAGCTTGAATCGCGTTCAAATTCTGAGAAGGGAACACTGCCTCCTTTCCCTTCCTGAATAACCCTCTATGACTTGCCGGGTGTTCTAAAATGATGGCACACCACTTGAATACCCTGATTTCACCTCTCTATACAAAGATTAAACGTTATGAGAGCAATAGCTATCGATTCCGTATCTAAAGGTACTTATTTCTCATCCGTAGTGTCATATTGCAAAAGAGGGAAAATTCTCAATTGAGGTAATCTTTCAGGATGCGGCTCGCCTGCGGGTGGCGTAACTTACGGATGGCTCGTTCTTCGATCTGGCGCACTCGTTCGCGAGTGACCTTTAATTTCTTGCCTACTTCTTCAAGTGTGTGATCGTGATCGTCTATCAATCCGAAACGCAATTCGATGACCTGGCGTTCGCGTAAGGTGAGCTGGCCGAGAACTTTGCGTATCTCTTCACGCAGCAGGAGTTGATCTGTGAGTTCCATTGGCCCGCGCTCGCGAGTATCTTCGAGAATATCACCAAGCGTATTTTCTTCTTCTTCAGAGAGGGGGGCATCCAGAGAGAAGACTTTCTCTGCCCAAATCATGAGTTCATTTACGCGCTCAGGGGTCATGCCCAGGCGCTCGCCAATATTTTCAGAAGTGGGTTCGCGTCCAAGCTCTTGATAGAGTTGGCGTGTCATGCGTTTTACACGCATAACCTCTTCCATGATATAGACAGGTAAGCGTACAACGCGTGTACCCTCTAAGATAGCACGAGTGATTGCCTGTTTTATCCACCAGGTGGCATACGTAGAGAAGCGAAAGCCTTTACGATAGTCGAATTTGGTAACAGCTCGGATGAGCCCAATATTTCCCTCACCAATTAAATCTTCAAGAGAAAGACCCTGCCCAACATATTTTTTGGCAATACTTACGACAAGCCGTAAATTGGCTTCGATCAGTTTGTTGCGGGCCTCTTTATCTCCTTGTTCAGCTCGTTCAGCAAGATAGGACTCTTTGGCTGCATTCAGCAGTTGAATACGAGATATTTCGCGGAGGTAGAGACGCAGACTATCACTTTGCGCCAGACTATTCAAATCTGTTTCCTGGATGGCTTCACGCTCTGGCTCGACGGGTTTTTCGGCTTCAAACATAACTTCTTGTTCCAAATACTCGCTCTCTTCCTCATTCGTTTGTCCTGGCTTTAGGTGCAGGATTACACGGCATATACTGTTATACGAACAGAGTGATGAAAGATTAGCTACCTACCGTGTCATTTTATCACACCGTAGGGTTATTGCAAACAATGTAAGAAATCAAGTTCAGAACTTCTTACAAGTCAATTTGCAATTGTTTTCTGCGCGCCTGCGGCGCGTTTATGTGATGTGGAAGGTTTGCATGCGCCCACGGGCGCATGCAAACCTTCCACATCACATAAAAAGGCTCGCTTGCGAGCCAGGTCTGGTTCAAAAGCAATATTTGAGGGGATCTGAAATCTAGATAAGATGAAACAGATGTGATAATTGTAGCGTAGATAGTTTGTGCATTGATAAAGTAGGGTAGAGAAAGCGAGAGACTTTGTAGTAATGTAGGGTGCAAAAAGCTGTATAATAACGCTAGGGATTAAGAGTAGCTCTCAAAGGAAAATTAGTATGACCGATATGGCACCACTGGATTCGGGAACAACAATTGGGGGACACTATGTCATTGATGGACTCATCAATAGAGGTGGTTTTGGGGCTGTCTATCGCGGCATCGATACCAGTGAGAGCAATCGTCTTTGTGCAATCAAAGAAACATATGATGTGACTCCTACAGCGCGTCGCCGGGCACTGATGGAAGCTGCTGTTCTATTCACCGTGAAAAGTAAACATTTACCCAGGGTGTATGATGCCTTTGAAGCGGATGGACGTTTCTATCTTGTAATGCAATTGATAGAAGGAAAGACCTTGCAACAAGTACTTAGATTACAGGGTAAACCATGCAGCAATCAGGAAGTGATAAACTGGCTCATTCCGATTATGCATGTATTGAACGAGTTACATAGTCGAAATCCCGCCGTTATTCATCGCGATATCAAACCCGGTAATATCATTTTGACACCTGATCAGACAGCGGTTCTCGTTGATTTTGGCCTGACAAAGCTCTACGATCCAAACAGTGATACTCAGACTATGGTAAGGGCTGTTTCAGGAGGATATAGCCCTGTTGAACAATATGTTGGGAAAACCAGTCCACAATCGGATATTTACGCAATGGCTGCTACAATGTATTTCTTGCTAACCTTGAAATTACCTCCCGAGGCAGTCAATCGTAGCTATCGCGATGAATTGATAGCACCACGCCTCCTCAATCCAATGTTATCGCCGAATCTGGAGCGCGTACTACTCAAAGCAATGTCTGTAGATATTGCTCAACGGTATCGCAGTATGGAAGAGTTTGCTCAGGCATTACAGAACCCACCCTTCACTCCATATGCTGCTCCAACCATCGCTAATGGAGGTTCCGGTGCGTCTTATGCCTATACCCAGAGAGCCGTATCGCCGATTCAATCGCAGCCTCAAAGTATTGATAGGCAGAGTGTACCGCAGCCTGCTCCAACTCCTCCTCCTTCATACCAATATGCACAGCCTCAACCAGCCGCGCATCCCGCATTACCTGTTAGTCCAGGCATCTCGCAATCGAAAGCAGCGAAACCGATACCCGAATATCGTCCATTACCAAGCCCGATCAGCCAGGGCTGTCTGTGGGGTCTGGTTCAAGGCTTACTGGCAGCTTTTATTGTGCTGATTATGAAAAAAGAAGTGTATTTCTACGTGGCAATAGTAGAGGGTTTTCTCTTTTACATGCTGGCCGGTTTCTTTACGACTCGTAAAGGGGGAAGGACCTCACGAGCAGTCTGGGCGGGATTCTGGGCAGGAACTGTTAGTACTGTTATATTCTGGATTGTAGTACTTGTCGGTTTCGCAGTGTTAGTTTCGCAAAACATAGCGCTACAGACGGCCAATGCGCAGCAAAACGGTACTACTCAAGATGCTGGCACAGAGTTGCAAAACGCAATAAAGGTAGTCGGCGCAACCCTTCCTGTTAACCCTGCGGCTCCACATCTAGGGGCAAATGTGGTAGTTTTTCTTATAGGTGGTTTGCTGTGTGCGATAGTCTTTAGCTTGATAGGCGGCATATTTGGTACGTCCAGATGCAGGACAAAAATGCAGAGGAGAGGATATCCTTAATATGCGTGCAATTATCTCCGAAAAACTACAGGCATACTTACAACAGGTCGGAAGTTCAGTCCTGACTGTCACCCTTGATCCTCTTCGTTGCTGAAGCGGCACTTTTTACGATGTGTCGGTCGATACTCACGAACCAAAAGATCCTGAACGCTACCAGTCGTTTGACCAGGATGGTACTCGTGTATACTACACTCCTAGACTAGGCCGTAAATCCGATGTGTTAGAGTTCGATTATGTGCGTATCTTGTTCCGTAGTAAACCTATCATGTCTGGTCCTGAGGAACTTGTGGCAGAGGTTATTATGGGTCGTTTCTGATAACTTGACCTTTTATGCTACTATCTTCCTGATATATTCATTTCTAAAGAGATAGGGAAGGTAGGCAACATTTTTGACAGATCAGGAAATGACTCTGAGAGAATCAGGTGTTGAGGAAACACTTTCTATAGCACAACTCGCCTTAATGCTGAGTGCTGAATTACAGCTACAGAGCGGACAGGTTGCTCGCACCATTGCCTTATTGGATGAGGGAAATACTATTCCATTCGTTGCTCGCTACCGCAAGGAAGTGACTGGTAGCCTGGATGAAGTGCAAATTCAAGCCATTGCAGACCGAGCTGGCGCTTTGCGAGCATTGCACGAACGCAAAGCAGATGTGCGACGTTTAATCGATGCTCAAGGCAAGTTGACTCCTGAATTAACAGCCTCTATTCATGCGGCTTCTACCTTGCAAGAGGTAGAAGATCTGTATTTACCGTATCGCCCCAAACGTAAAACCCGTGCCAGTGTTGCGCGAGAGAAAGGCCTTGCTCCGCTAGCCGAGCTTATACTACAACAGCCTGAACTGCAAGGAGATATAGACGCTATCCTCGAAGAATATGCCCACCCTTTCCTGGATGCAGAAATAGGTGTGGAGACAAGCCTGGAAGCATATGCTGGAGCGCGTGACATTGTAGCTGAGATTATTTCCGAGGATGCAAATGTGCGTGGTAATGTGCGAGCCTCATTTTTCAAAAATTCCGTCATTACGGCTAAAGTGGTCGATGCCGAAAAAATTGCTGAGAAGGACCCTAACGGTGTCTATCAACTGTATTATGAATTCAACGAGAGTGTCAGCAAGCTCGTTCCCCATCGCGTACTTGCACTAAACCGTGCGGAACACGAAGAAGTGCTGCGCGTCAATGTCTCTCTACCTTTTGAGCAGGCGCGAGCTAATATTATACGGCACTATCCGGTGAAAGCTACTTCGCCGTTCGCTGGTCAACTTATGGAAGCAATGGAAGATGGCTATAAGCGTCTACTTGCTCCAGCAATGGAGCGGGAAGTGCGAGTTGAACTCACTCGTAAAGCTGAGGAACATGCTATCAATATTTTTGCCGCGAATTTGCGTAATCTGCTGTTGCAGCCGCCGTTGCGCGGACACAAAGTGCTTGGAATTGATCCAGGCTTTCGAACGGGTTGTAAGCTCACGATTGTAGATGAAAATGGTAAGTATATCGAATCAGATACGATGTACCTGCACCAGTCAGAGCAGGCTCGGCAAAGACTGCGCAATCTGATTGCTCAATACAAGATAGATGTAATCGCTATAGGGAATGGCACAGCCTCCCGTGAAACAGAGCAGTTGGTCGCTGAATTGATTCGAGAACTCGAAAGGGAGTCGGGGAACAGTGGGAAGATAGGTTACGTGATTGTCAATGAGGCTGGGGCATCGGTCTATTCAGCATCGGAGGCAGCACGCCAGGAATTCCCAACACTTGATGCGACACAGCGAGGTACCATCTCAATTGCGCGGCGCTTGCAAGATCCGCTGGCCGAACTGGTGAAGATCGATCCCAAAGCAGTAGGGGTAGGACTGTACCAGCACGATGTAGATCAGAAAGAACTGGCGGCTATGCTGGAACGAGTTGTAGTCTCCTGCGTGAACTTCGCGGGTGTGGAGGTTAATTCAGCCTCTGCGGCACTGCTGAAGCACGTCTCAGGTATAAATGCTCGTGTCGCCAATGCCATATTCAACTACCGAGAAGAGCACGGTTCTTTCAAATCGCGTGCGGAACTGCAGAAGGTGCCTGGTCTCGGTCCTGCTACATTTGTACAGGCAGCGGGCTTTCTCAAAGTAGCTAATGGCGTCGAGCCACTGGATAACACCTTCATTCACCCGGAAAGCTATACGGCTGCTCGATCACTGCTCGAGATGCTTCCTGAAGTTGATAGTGCGGGAGGGAAAGTGGTGAAACCTGCTGAACGAATAGCACAATTCCGGCAGTTCATCAAGCTGCAAAGCAGCCTCGGACGAGGTAATCGTGGAGATGGCGAACAGGTTGCCTGGGCCGATATCGCAAAAAAAGTGGGAGTTGGCTTGCCTACACTAAATGACATACTTGAAAACCTGGAAAAGCCAGGCCTCGACCCGCGCGATGCCTTACCTGCGCCCATTTTGCGCCATGATGTGTTGAAGTTGGAAGATTTAGAGACGGGTATGATCTTACAGGGCACAGTTCGTAACGTGGTTGACTTTGGCGCTTTTGTCGATATCGGCGTCAAGCAGGATGGCCTGGTACATATTTCTGAGCTAGCGGACCGCTATGTGAGAGATCCGCTGACGGTGGTAGCTGTTGGCCAGGTAGTGCAGGTGCGCGTGCTCAAGGTGGATAAACAGAGGGGAAGAGTTCAGTTGAGTATGCGGGAGATAAAGTAACATGTCAATGGAACAATACAGCTTTGAACGTTACCTGAATGTACGTTCTGCCGTCGCTCCGAGCTTCTCACACGATGGGAAACGCCTCAGCTTTCTCACTGCAATTACCGGGGTGGCAGAGGTATGGAGCGTTCCAATCGATATCAATGCTGCAACTCCTGCGTGGCCTGATCAACTCACTTTCCGAAGTGAGCGTGTATCTGGAGCCAGCTACTCCCCTGTTGACGATGTACTGCTTGTTTCTGCCGATGTTGGTGGTAACGAACGCGACCAACTCTACTTGCTCAGCGCCGATGGCGCAGTCTTCACAGGCCTTACATCTCAGCCTGAAACGATCCACGGGTTTGGCGGCTGGTCACCTGATGGTTCACGCATTGTCTATTCTAGCAATGAACGTGATAGTCGCTACTTCGATATCTATGAGCGCCGTATAGATACTGGAGAGACGAGGCAACTTTATCAACATGATGGCACGAATCATGCCTTTCGCTATTCACGCGATGGGCGCTACGTGCTGATGAGTCGAGCATATTCTAATGTGAATAACCAGTTGTTTATGCTGGATACGATAACAGGTGAGTCGCGAGCTCTTACGCCAGAAATCAAGGATGGGCATGCAATATTTGCAATGCCGAGATGGTCGGCGAATATGGACGGACTCTATCTCCTGAGCAATTGCGGACGGCAATTTCTGTCCCTGGCCTGGCTTGATCTTGCTACTACGGAAATGACATATCTGCGAGATGATCAATGGGATGCGGATTCTTTGACGCTTACGCGTGATGGCACGCGCATGTCGCTTGTTTTCAATGAAGACGGCTACTCACGACTGTTGCTTTTCGACGTATCTCAGGGATGGGATGCGCGGGTTGAGATGCGCGTGCCTGAATTACCCAGGGGTATTTACGGAGTAACATGGTCTCAAGACGGCAAGCGACTCGCTATCGGCGTGTATACTGCCACTGATGCTCCTGATATATGGATCTGGGACGTGCAGGAAGAGATACTGTGGCGAGCGACACGTAGCTCGTTGGGAGGTATTCCGCAAGAATCCTTTGTTGAGCCTTCGCTTGTGCGGTATCCAACGTTTGATGGACGCCAGATCCCTGCTTTTCTCTATCTGCCACACGTCAGGGAGCCACTCGAGCTACCTGTCGTGATTATCGTGCATGGAGGGCCTGAGGGTCAATCTCGCCCCGAGTTTGATGCTGTGGTCCAGTACCTGGTAGCGCGAGGATACGCAGTGCTCAAACCAAATGTGCGAGGCAGCACCGGTTATGGTTATGAGTATCAGAGCCTGGATGATGTGCGTTTGAGAATGGATTCAGTGACTGATTTAGAACACGCGGTATTCTGGCTGCGTGAAAGTGGTATCGCTGATCCGAAGCGCATAGCTGTGATGGGGGGTAGCTACGGTGGTTTTATGGTACTCTCGGCTATTACTACCTATCCTGATCTCTGGGCAGTTGCGGTGGACATCGTTGGTATCGCCAATTTCGTAACCTTCCTTGAAAACACCGGCCCCTGGAGGCGCAAATTGCGTGAAGCCGAGTATGGCAGTCTCGAGCAGGATCGAGAATTTCTGGAGCAGATTTCTCCAATTCACCAGGTTGATCGAATAACCTCACCTCTCTTCGTGGTACATGGCGCAAATGATCCTCGGGTGCCTGTTGGAGAAGCTGAGCAGATCGTAGCCGCTCTCCGCGCGCGCAATGTTCCAGTCGAATACATGCGCTTTGAAGATGAAGGACATGGTTTAGTCAAGCGTTCCAATCGTCTCATTGCTTATCCTGCCATTGCTCGCTTCCTGGATGTGTATATGGGGCAAGATTGAAGCATGTTGGTGAATGTAAGCGTAGCAGGAGTATTCGATGGATGTTCTCAGCATTATTGCTTGCGTTTTTTCTCTTCATTATCAAAAATACCGCTCACATAGCGCTCATTTTACCCGGTATTTTTAGGGCGCATCGTAAAAGGCTTGACAGACTCTATTCTGTATGCCCATACTGCCTCATCTATCATTTGACGATTGATATGTTGAGCACACCGCAATACATCGGAGAATACTAGTTATGAATCAGGGAGATCCCTCAGGTTGGTGGTCTTCTCTAGAAGACTATGTTTATCCAAAGTTGTCTTTAAGTAACTTATTAGCGAATCCCCTTATGCCCCCTACTATCATTCGATTTGTCATTTGGTGGGCAGAATTACGTAAAAGGCCTTTGATTGCTAGCATTAATGTTGTGAATCGCTGCAATCTACATTGTGCGGGTTGTTATTGGACCAGAACAGAACGAGCGGAAGATCGCAGGGAGCTCTCTGTAGAGGAAGGTGTGCAACTTATCCATGATTTGTGGAAAAAAGGCATTCGGGGATTCTTGTTTATCGGCGGTGAGCCAATGACCGAACGTAGAAAACTCGAACAGTTGGTTCGAGTGGTGGCTAAACATGGTGGCATTTCCACGGTGATTACCAATGGAACGTATGATTTGCCAGAACCATACGAATGGCCAAGAACACACTACTTTGTTTCCTGTGATGGTGATAGGCGGGGAATGGATCGTGTACGCGGATTTGATATGGTTCACAAAACAAATGTTTTCGAAAAGGTAAAATCTGTTGCCTCGAACCGCAAGGATGTTATGCTTGCAATGACTATCAGCAATCTCAATGTAGATCGTATTGAAGCATTTGTGCGTGAAACGGCTACCTGGGCTGTCGGCGGTCTTGTCTTCTCTTTTGCAACCCCGAATGTTGGTGAGAGGCAATCATTCTACCTGTCGGTAGATCGCAAAGAGCAAGCTGTGCAAGAGTTGCTTCAACTCAAACGAGAGTTTCAAGATTTTATTTCTATGAGCAACAGAGAAATTGAGTTATTGCGTCCTAGTGAAGTCGCAAATTGGTCCTTGAGGTGCCCAACATTCGCTGCTCAATCTATCAGGGCAGATGGCCAGCAAATTGAACGCTGCATCTTTGGTCCAGATGGGGATTGTTCACGTTGTGGGTGTAATGTTATTACCTCGTTGGTTGCTTTACGTGAAGGAGATCGTGAAACAGCGCGCTTTGTGACTTCATACATGGACAGAGAGGATGATAGACACAAACCGACAGTATTGACTGGCAGGCCACTTCGCTTGTCCTGATCTACCAGAACAGCGGCAAGATGACCACCAGTCTTTAAACATGAAGGTGAATTGCTGCCCAACCACCCAACCATTGTTTGCTTGCACACATGACTTATATTTGGTATGCTTAGGTGTGAGATGGGATAAAAGCACATAACAATATACTCGCTAGTAATAAATCCTGGAGGAATTCAAGAGCTTATGGATGGTTCTTCTCAGAGCGCTAGTTATACACCGCAAGAGACAGATGCTTCTCTCCTGGAGCAGCAAGGTGAGGTTGAACACGAAGAGGAGGCTTCACCACACATTCATCTCCCCAATCCCAGTTATTGGCCGATACTTCTCGGTGCGGCTATTGCTGTTACGATGATAGGGTTGGTGACCGTCTCAATTAACCCCTTAATAACTCTTATCGGACTTATTTTTGTGTTTCTGTGCATTATTGGGTGGGCATTGGAAGACCCGATGGCGAAACTGAAGGATGTGTACGTGGCTGTTCACCAGAAAGCTGATCCCTGGAAGTTCAAAATCGGCATGAACGTTCTTGATTCGCAGAGGAACTGGCTTGGCAGAGTTCAAGCTCGTTTTAGCCGCCATATTCTTGTTGAGCGCGGACGTTTCTTCGGAAGCGTGTATTATGTGCCGCTGGGTGTCGTGCGAGACGAGGTCAAGAATAATACAATTGTGCTGACGGTAAGTGAAGAAGAACTGCTGAATAGAGGTTGTGACAATATACCTGATGACCTTTATGCAGATGTGCCTGAACATGGAGTTCCAGTGGTAAGGGGCGCCGCACAATTTGCCAGAAGGCCGCTATCACCAGCCGAAACGGGTCACTACGCTTATGGGAGAAGATCACCGGGTATGAACACTGACGCCAGCGGTTCCTATCATCGTAGTGAGGTTCTGCCAAGTCCACAAACGTACGTAACAGAGGATATGTACACTACTGATGAGCCGATTCCTGCGCGAGCCATAAGTCCGGATTAGTCTGGCTTGTTGCCTGCTTGTGTAAAATACTCTGAAATAGCGAGATCATACTAGAAAATCGGGCGGCCGCGAGGGCCGCCCCTACATTTCTTGATCTTGCTTATTACTTAACTCTAGCAGAATGTTGTTCGTCATGCCCCTGAGTCTCCCGTTGGCTTCCTCTAAATCAAGAACTGCTTTGACAAAGTTGTCATATTCTTGTTTGAACAGGAAATACATTATGACGAGTGTTGCAATCCACCAGATCGCTTCGACCGTAATGGTAATTGCGTACGGAATGGCACGGCCAGGAGGAGTCAGGGAGAAGAATGATTGCACGATAATCCAGCCAATCAGGAACAGTTTCGGCGATTTGTTGAGAATGAGCTGAAAGGAGCAAAGATCATGGAATGCCTGAGTTGTCTATCTCTTCAAGGAATTCAGCGTATTTCACCAGGACCTTGCATTTACGAAGGTCGCTCCTGGGTTGTTGACCATGCGTATCCAACGTCCCTAAAAGGATGGCTTGTCATTGTTCTGAAAAGGCATGTGGAGGCGTTACACGACCTGACGCACGAGGAATTTCGGGAGCTTGCGGACATTCAATTTCGCCTGGCTCAGGTCATGCGATCCAGAGTTTCGATAGAAAAAGAGTATATGATGTGCTTTTCGGAAGCAGAACATTTTAAGCATGTTCATATTCATTTTGTGGCAAAGCCAGGAGACCTACCGCAGGAGGCCAGAGGGCCACGCATTTTTTCCTACTTGAATGTCGACCAGCAGTCTGCTGTTCCTCCAGATGAGATCAAAGCATTGTGTGAAGAACTGAAGGATGCGCTGAAATCGAGCAACTCGTAAATCTGATGCAGGCGGTGATCCATTGCGACATACGCAGAGGTTAGTCTGCCTGCTTCAGTGTTGTGCCACTTTTTTACCCGGCTTTGATGGCGTAGCCCATGTACAGGATCGAGGTATCCTTGCTCTGTTGAAAACTCATGCGTGATCCCATTTCATAAAGGGAAATCTCCCCGCGCTTGCGCTTGCGCATCAAAATGGTCATCGCGATCGGATTGGCTGCAGGCTTCAACCCTGTTATCTCCCGATTATCGAGTGTGTGGCGCTGGAAAAGCAACAGCAGTTCATGTGGCTTGATGAAGGCATTCCAATCATGGAGGTTGGGAGGTATAAAGCTAGTCGACTTCCATTCTTGAAGAAGCTTGATCATCACCAGATTGCTTGGGAAAGTACGGTTAATCGTATCGTAGAGAAAGACCCCATTCGGTTTGAGAACACGGCTAATCTCAGAGATGACTTTTTCCAAATCGTTGACGTGTTCCAGGACATCACTACAGTACACAATGTCAAAAGACTCGTCGGCAAACGGGAGGTCCTCGCCGATTCCGACCCGGTAATCGATATCGAGGTCAGCCTGTTGAGCATGTGCCCTTGCCGTAGCAAGGGATGATGCTGACGGGTCAATGCCCATAACCTGGCAGCTGAGCTGCGTAGACTCTTCCGCTTAGATACATGCAGCGGGGCAGGAAGTCTCGACATCACTAGAAAACGAATATGATGATCTATCCGCTACTTGTGATTTACTTCAGATATCATGATATAATATAGTGATTGTTTAGTGATAATTACGTCAAACGACGAGAAGGGACAGCGCATTCGAATTTTTGCTTCGTAACCGAATAATAAGAAGGAGATGAAAGATGGATGTCTGGCTCATCCTCCTGGTTGGAGTGATCATAGTATGTGTGATGATTGTGCTGGTTCAACTTTATACTGGGGATTTCATGCAACGGCTATTCCCATGGACAGGTCTGCGCGATACTCAGAATTCCCACCCTAGCCTCAAAGGCTATGATAAGGTGCAGATTGCTGAGGAAGACACACATTCTCATAAGAAGAAAACGATAACCTATGAATTACAACCAGGGAAGAGACCGTGGGACTGGCTCCAATTGCTGCTCGTTCCGCTTGTTCTCTTTTTAGTTGCTTATGCATTTAATTCTTAACAGGCGTCAACGAGCCAGCAAATCGAGGAGAAAAGCAAACAGGAGCAGGTGGTAGACGACTACCTTAACCAGATGTCAACAATCTTGCTTCAGCATAACCTCCACGATTCCAAATCTGGTGATCCAATTAGGGCTCTCGCTCAAGCTTTCACGCTGACGGCATTGGACAGATTAGATAGTGAACATAAGAACATCATTATCCTGTTCCTGTATCGTGCAGATCTCCTCAAGTATCATTACTATCTTCATAATGAAAAGGAATGTGGTGATCCTACAGCCCTCAAAAAGCAATTTCCTGATGAGAAGCCTATTATTACCTTATCCCAAGGAGACATAGAAGGCGTCACCATCAATAATCTCGGCTTAGCCTGCATCGATTTGCATAATATGGAGATGGAAGGAGCAAATTTTTCTGAGTCCGACTTAGATAGAGCAGACCTGGGTCTCTCTTTCGCCATGGGTGCAGATTTCAGTTATACATCTCTGATAGCAGCAGACCTGTATTTTCTTGATCTCGAGAATGCGAATCTCCAAGGGGCTCAATTACAATTTGCCAATATGGAGGGCATTTGCCTTGCTCATGCTCGATTGGATGGCGCGGACCTGCAGCACGCAGACTTGAAGGTGCTTCATCACCTCATTTCTCAACCAGCCTTATACTGTGGCCAATACTTAACATCTTCCGGTATTCTGGACAATAGACTTACCCCTATCCCAGCCAATTTGAGTGGTGCTGTTCTCACGAATGCAAATCTTACAGGTGCATATCTCAACGGCGCGGATCTAGCGGATGCCAACTTAAGCGGAGCGAATCTAACAGGAGCCAATCTCAGTGGTGCGGATCTTACTTCTGTTGATCTCATCGGGGCCAATCTGAGTCATACAAAGGTATCTCTGGAACAATTAGCTAAGGCAACATTACATGCTGGCGCAATCATGCTCAGTGGGTCAAAACGTCCGTAGAGATTTACAGAGTGGATAATTTCGGTTTCACCACCGTTTGATAGTAGTCGCACAGGTCCGTGATCGGGCATATCTCACAGCGCGGTCGGTCATAGACACCAATGCGTTGTCCATGTCGTAATAGAGCTTTGTGAAAATTGTAGATAATCCTGGCATCCTCGGGGAGTAAAGCCTGTCGCAAATCATGGGCCGCATCGGTGGTTACTTTCTTCCCAATCAGACCCAGACGGATACTAATACGCCAGACATGAGCATCGATAGCCTTTGGCGTCACCTTCTCAAAAATGATGCCTGGGATGGAGTGAGCGAGAACTTCACCATATCCTAAGGGATGAAGAGGATTGTACTCATTCGCCAGATCAGTGTCGCAGTGAAAGAACGGCATGTGTTACTATCCTTGCTGAAGCTTGTCACGGAGGAACTGAAGGGCAGCATCTATCTGGCCTTCAGTGAGGCCGTGAAGGATCAGGGGACCATCGAAGGCCGCAGCCCGCAGCAGACGCACGTACTGATCATAATCGAGGATACCTCCTCCGGCAGCATGGAAGGTATCGTCAGCGCCTCGATCTTTGGCATGGGCAATGACGATGTACTCTCCAAGCAGGTCGAACGCCTCATCGAGCACCTGGCTCATCTGGTGTTCATCGCCTGGAACAATCAGATTCGCGGGATCAATGACCACCTTGAGGCGTGAAGACTGCATCGCGGCAAGCAGCGCATGGCCCTTTGCGGCTGTATTTACGACGTTTGCGCGCTCTGGTTCAAAGGCCAACGTAATCTGCTCTTCCTCGGCGACCTGTAGCGCTGCCTCCATCGAGGACAGCAGATCTGACCAGGCTTGGGAAGATGCGTTCTCTGGATGCCAACGCCACATGTTTTCGGGGTCGCGCGTACCGGTACAGAGGGTGATCACAGAGGTTCCCATTCCATGGCAGGCCGAGGCCAGTGTCCGCAATCGGCTTAAGCCTGCTTGACGCACCTTGGCGTCGGGATGGGCCATGTTGTAGGTTCCAGAAACCGCTGCGATCTCAATGCCTCTGCTCATCGATGCCTCATGAATACGGATTGCGAGGGAAGGTGCGATGTCATCTGGGAGCGTCGGCAGACCTGCACAGGCCATATTGAACTGGACGCAGTCCAATTGATGCTCTCTCACTGCATCGAATACTCCCTCCACAGTTGGGCGGGTAAACGTCCTGGCGAAAATCCCCAGACGCATCACACGCCTCCTGTCACATCGGCCAAGGTAATCCATGCCCCGGTTTCGATAGAACGCGAGATCGCGACGAGCGTCCGCAGAGCTGCCACACCGTCATCGATATTTGCACCATGCAGAGGCGTACCATGTAAAATTGTGTCCGCGAAGCCTTCAAGTTGCAGTTTATAGACATGTGCATCCGCACCGAGCACTCGATGGTACTGCCCATCACGCACGCTGAAGCACTCCACCTCACTGGAGCGCAGATACCAGGGGTTCGGGGTCTTGCCAACCACGCTGCCGTACTCACCGTATACCTGGAAGCCCTCATGCCAGTCCATCCGCACCGCCATTGTCAAATCAAGGTGACCCACGCTTCCATCCGCAAATTCAGTAGCAACAAACCAGCAATACGCTCCGAACTTCTCAATGAGCCTGGCCTGGACGCGCACGATCTCGCCTCCCAGAAAGCGGGTTGTATCGACGAGATGGCTCCCATGGCCTAAGAGATAGTAGCGTCGCTTGTTTGCTTTCGGGTCGCCGACTGGTCGCCTGGCGTGAGTACTGGTGACCAGGATGGGCTGAAGGTTGTCTGTCATTGTGTACCGATACGTCGAGTCGCAGTACCATGCTTTGAGCGCAAGCAACTGCCCCATATCTTCCTTGATGAACTGACGTGCGAAGGCAATGCCTGGGTCGAAGCGCTTCATCGTCCCAACCTGTAATATGAGTCCAGACCCTTGCACTTGCTCATGTAACGCTTCGCACTCGTCGACGGTGACGCCAAGTGGTTTTTCCACCAGCACATGTTTCCCTGCGGCAAGAGCCCTGGAAGCATGCTCAACATGGAACTGGTCTGCTGTGGCGACGATAACCGCCTCCACCTGTGGATCAGCCAGCATCTCGTCGTAGTCTAGATAGGTCACGCGGGGCTCGTGGATGGCGGACATCCTTGTCACCAGATCTTCTGCCAGATCGCAGATAGCATACAACTCGGCGTTGCGCGCTCTGCGACAGGCTTCAAAGTGGGCAGCCTGCGCAATCGGTCCACAGCCGAGTACCCCAATCCGTAATTGTCGTGCTTCCTTCTCCATAGTAGTTCTTCACCTCGTCTTGTTCCACCTTACTGCATAAATCAGTTTGGCAACTACCAACAGCATCCTTACAAGTAGTTTTTATTGTGGTTTCACCACCGTATTATAGTAGTCGCACAGGTCCGTGATTGGACATTTCTCACAGCGTG
>Ga0116218_1001265_pt1 | contig 16269 bp, 12 predicted proteins | sample Sb_taG_2_FD_88966 | JGI IMG/M metagenome (GOLD analysis project Ga0116218, IMG submission 88966) | Peat soil microbial communities from Weissenstadt, Germany - Sb_50d_5_LS metaG | ecosystem: Environmental > Terrestrial > Soil > Wetlands > Peat | place: Germany: Weissenstadt | collected 2010-09-21 | reverse complement strand
CGTGTCCGGCGAACCGCTCACCGAACGTGAACGCGACGTGCTGCGGATGCTCCAGGGCACGCTGTCCCTGCGCGACATCGGCCGCGAGCTGTTCCTGTCGCCCAACACCATCAAGACCCATACGCGGACGCTCTACCGGAAGCTGGACGTGTCCGACCGTCAGGACGCGGTGGCCAGGGGCCGCGAACTCGGCCTGATATGACCGCCCCTCCCGTCGCCGGCCGGCAGGCGAACGCGAACCAGGGCCGGCGCAAGGCCGCCGGGATATACGGCGCCATCGTCACCGCGGCCATCCTCGACGCCGCCGGGGACCGGCTGCCCACCGAGGCGCTGGCGATCGCGGTCGTCGTCACGCTGCTGGTGTACTGGCTGGCCGAGGAGTACGCCGAGATCCTGGGGGAGGCCGCCGGAGGCCGGCTGCCGAGCTGGTCACGAATACGGGAGGCGCTGGCCGAGGCCTGGCCGATGGTAAGCGCGTCGTACCTGCCGCTGCTCGCGCTGCTGGCGACGCGAACGGCCGGGGCATCCCCGCTGGCGGCGGCCAACGCCGGGCTGGTCACCGCGATCATCGTACTGACCTTCCACGCCTGGTCGGCCGCGCGGTCGGCTCAGCTGCGCGGCCGGCAGCTTCTCGCCGCCATCTCGGTGGCGCTGGCCCTAGGCCTGGTGATGATCCTGCTCAAGGACCTGGTCCTGATCCACCTGCACTGAGCTCATCCACCGCGGGTGATCTGGCCGCGGCGCCCCGGACCGTAGCGTTCAACCGCGAAAAGAAGGAGGCATGAAATGGCAATCGGGCCTGTGCAACTCATGGTGCTGGGGTTCAGCCACCCCCACTTCCACGGTGAGGTCATCGCCGAGCTGGAGCGGCTCCGCGAGAGCGACATGGTGCGCGTCATCGACGCGCTCGCCGTCTACAAGGACGCCGAGGGTGAGCTCGAGGTGGAGCACCTCAGCAACCTCACCGAGGACCAGGCGATCGAGCTCGGCAGCAAGATCGGCGCGCTGATCGGCCTGGGCTTCGAGGGCGAGGAGGGAGCTGAGGCCGGCGCGATCGCGGGTGCCGAGGAAGTGGCGGCCGAGGGCGGCGTGAACATATTCTCCGAGGAGGAGGGCTGGGACGTGCTCGAAGACATCCCGAACGACTCCGCGGCCGCGCTCATCCTCCTGGAGCACCACTGGGCCGTGCCGCTCCGCGACGCGATCGCCCGCGCCGGCGGGTTCCGGATCAGCGACGGGTTCATCAGCCCGCTCGACCTGGTAGCCATCGGGCTCGTTTCGGCTGAGGAAGCGCGGCAGCTGCACGAACTCGAGACCGCGGGTGCGGCCAAGTCCACGTAGAGTCCAGATGAGAACCCAGGAGGCATGAGATGTTCGGAGGACGCAGAGTAGCCCGCCGCACAGGGCGGCGCACCGCCCGCCGCGTTTCCCGGCGCAGGTAACCGGCCAGGCTCGGACCGTAACGCCACGATCCGTTCGGACCAGGAATTTTGGGCCGAACGGATCGTGGTGCTCGCCGCCGGGCCGGATCATCCGCGGCGGGGGATGACAATCCCCAGCCCGGGTGTGATCATCGAGCCCATGGCGACGGAGTTCACCCTGGGGGCCAGGGCCAGCTGCTCGGATGGTCTTTGCGGCGAGGTCGTCCGCGCCATCCTCGACCCGGCCACCAAGACGGTCACGCACCTGGTCATCGAACCGAAGCACCGCAAGGCGGACGGCCGGCTGGTGCCCGTCGGGCTCGTCGAGGCGGGGACCGGCGAGATCAGGCTGCGCTGCAGCATGGCCGAGTTCGACCGGCTCGCGGCGTCCGAGGAAATCGACCTGGCGGAGGGCCTCGACTACGACGGCGGCTACGGCCCGGACGCGGTCATGGGGTACGGCCAGGGCGGTATTTCGGCCTCCGGCATGGGGATCGGCATGGGCGTGGGTCATCAGCCGCCGATTGTCACCAGCGACAACGTCCCGGAAGGGGAAAGCGAAGTCGTACGCCACGAGCGCGTCCACGCCACCGACGGCGGGATCGGGCGGCTGAGCGGCTTCGCCGTGGACCCCGCCGACCACCGGGTGACCCACGTCCTGCTCCGCGAGGGCCATCTGTGGGGACACAAGGAAGTCGCCATCCCGGTCAGCGCCGTGACCTCCGTGGACGACGGCATCTGGCTCAGCCTCACCAAGAAGCAGGTGGAGGAACTGCCGCCACGCGACTGATCCGCGTCGCCAGCGCCGGAGATATTCAGCCCGACCCGAGCTTCCCGGTCGTCACCCCGTAGCCGCGGTTCGGTGCGCGTGCCAGCGTGACCAGCCCGCCCTGAGGCCCAGGCCCACGGCCACCAGCACGATCACGCCGATCAGCGCCTTGGTCCCGGCGTCTCCGATACGCTTGGCGACCTCCTCGCCCAGGAAGTACGACAGGCCCACGTACATCCCGATCCAGCCGACCCCCGCCACCAGCGCGCCCAGCATGAACAACGGGAAACGCACCCGGAAGATCCCGGAGACGAAGGCGGGCATCGTCACGGACGCGACGAAGGTATGACGGCCGAAGGTGCGATCGCCCTTGGCCAGCATCTTCCGGCGGCTTTTCTCCAGCCGTCCCGGATGGTCGAGCAACCGGCGTCCTCCGTGCTGGCCGATCCAGAACCCGACGACCGACCCGAGCATCCAGGCGACGATGGCCGTGACCAGCACGATACCCACGTTGAGCTTGCCCTCGCCCGCCAGGGTGCCCGCCGCGATCAGCGACGCGTCCCCCGGGCCAGGGATGCCTGCTCCCATGATCGCGACGAACACGAACAAGACGATGTACTCGGCCGGGATCATGGCCTCAGGCGGCCGTTCGCGCGCTAGCCGAGCAGCCGGACCAGCAAGGGATAGTTCACAGCGCTGCCACTCCCTCACCGGCCCGGGGCGGTGGCGGTTCGACGATGGTGATCTGCGACTTCTTGATCATGTGCCGGAGCAGGAAGCCGTCGAGGATCTCGAACAGGCCCTGGACGATGAACCAGATCCCGGCCAGGACCGCGAGCACGGTGACCGATTTGAACGGGATCGCCGCGATGACGATTCCCCCGATCAGGCTGACGATCCCGAAGAATATCCACCAGCCGCGTCCGTCTTCCGTGTCCCCAGAAGCGCCCACGGTCAGCGCGGACAGGCCCTGGACGATCCAGGCGATGCCGATGATCAGGCCGATGATCGCCACGGTGAGGTCCAGGTGGCGGATCAGTATCACGCCGAGCACGATGAGCAGCAGCCCCGAGATCCCCATCCACACCCGGTGCGACTCACCGCTGCCGAACATCCTCACCAGGTGGAAGATGCCCGAGATGAGCACGAGCAGGCCGATCAGGACGGCGATGACGTTGAGCGAGCCGCTCGGGTGAAAGGCCACGATCAGCCCGAGAATCAATGTCGCGAAGCCGACGACCAGCGTCGTCTGCCACGAGCCGATCGCGCCCAGGGCCGGAGGCCACGTCGTTTCGGGTTCTTGCGGTTGCATATGGGCACCTCCTTACGACCTCACGCCGACGGCCGGCGCGCATGATATGCGCCGATACCGTGATGGTGCGCCGCGGGCCCGCCACGGGCGTCACCCATGCCGGGTGACGTCTCCCCGCGTTTGCTCAGTGGTGGCGCCGGCTGGGCAGGATGGCCCCGATCACCCACAGCACCGGGAACACGAACCCGATCAACCCGAGCACCCAGTGGCCCTTGCGGAACGTGAGGATGGCGAGCGTGAACAGCAGGACCAGGTAGATGATCCCGAGCGTGGTAAACCAGGCAACTCCGGACAGGGCACCAGCTCCGTTCCGTCATCCGGCCGCTTCCAGGATGGAGTCGCCCGGCGACGGCCGGCCTCACCCCGGCCGGATGATTAATCCGGAGTTCCCGCGACACGCCGCTGTCCATTTTCTCTTGACGTGATAATTGCGGCGCAAGAGCATAGAACGGCGGAACGTCTGGAGGGATGCGTTCAGGGCATGGAGTACACCGGCATGCGCGAGCGGACCGTCCCGGCACAGCGCACGGCCGGGCCGGGGTTCGACCTTCTCGCCTCGAAGCTCCGCCGCCCTCCGGTGCGGCCCGGGACGATCGCCCGGTCGTCGCTGGTCGACCGGCTGGCGCGGGAGGATCTCCACCCGATCGTGTCGGTGGTCGCGCCGTCCGGGTACGGGAAGACGACGCTGCTGGCGCAGTGGGCCGCGCGTGATGGCCGGGCGTTCGCCTGGGTGTCGGTGCATGAGCGGGACAACGACCCGAAGGTCCTGCTCAGCTACGTGGCGGCGGCACTGGATCAGGTGCATCCGGTGGGTGAGCGGGTGTTCGAGGCGCTGGCCTCGCCGGTGACCTCGGTGCCGGGCTCGGTGGTGCCGCGGGTAGGGGCGGCGTTCTGGTCGATGGCCGAGCCGGTAGTGCTGGTGCTGGACGACGTGCACCTGCTCCGCAACCGGGAATGCCGGGATGCGCTGTCGGTGCTGGCCGATCACGTGCCGCCCGGCTCGCGGCTGGTGCTGGCCGGCCGGGATGAGCCGCCACTGCGCGTCGCGCGGCTGCGGGCCGAGGGCCGGCTGCTCGAGATCGGCTCGGCCGACCTGGCCCTTGACCAGGCGGAGGCGGCTGCGCTGCTGCGCGCCGCCGAGGTGACCCTGAGTGACGACGACCTGGCCGTGCTGCACCAGCGGACCGAGGGGTGGCCGGCCGGGCTGTACCTGGCGGCCCTGTACCTGCGGGAGGACGGGCCGCTGGGGTCGGCGGCGGTCTCGTTCGCGGGCGATGACCGGTTGGTCAGCCAGTACATGGAGGCTGAGTTCCTGGCCCGGATCTCGCGGCCGCACCGGGTGTTCCTGACGAGAACCGCGGTGCTGGAGCGGATGTGCGGGCCCCTGTGCGAGGCGGTGCTGCAGGAGCCTGGCTCGGGGGCGATCCTGGCCGACCTGGCCGGGTCGAACCTGCTGCTGGTGCCGCTGGACCGGCGCGGTTACTGGTACCGCTGCCATCACCTGTTCCGGGACATGCTGCTGGCCGACCTGGAACGCGCCGAGCCCGGCCTGCTGCCGGTGCTGCGGCGGCGCGCGGCCGCCTGGTGCCTGGACAATGACCGGCCGGAGGAGTCGCTGGAGTACTCCATGGCCGCCGGGGACGTTGACGCCGTCGCCCGGCTCGTGGGCAAGCTCGCCTGGCCGGCGTTCCGGCGGGCCCGGGTCGCCACTCTCCAGCGGTGGTTCGGGTGGCTGGAGGGCCGGGACGGGATCGAGGGACACCCCATGGTGGCCGTGTGGGCCTCGCTCCTGGCCGGGCAGGTGGGACGGTGGGATGACGCCGAGCGATGGGCCGATGTGGTCGACCGCTGGGAATACCGGGACGGGACCCGGCCCGATGACCCAACCGCCGAGGCCTGGGCGGCCGTACTCCGGGCCATCATGTGCCGCCGTGGGGTCGAGCAGATGCGCGCCGACGCCGACGAGGCCGCGCGGCGGTTCGCCTCGGTGGGCTCCGTGCCGCCGGTGGCCCGGCTCTGCCAGGGCCTCGCGCTGGTCCTTTCCGGTGATCCCGCGGGCGGCGACGCGTCGTTCGAGGAGGCGATCAGGACCGGGGAGGGTGTCGGCGCGCCCGATGTTCTCGCGGATATCTTCTGTGAACGGTCGCTGCTGGCGATGGCCCGCGGTGACTGGAACCTGGCCGAGGCCTCCGCCCGCCAGGCACGCGCGGTCGTGAGCCAGGCCGGGATGGAGGACCTGCTGGTCTGCGCGGTGCAGGCCCGCGTGGCCCTGCACGGGGGAGACGTGGCGGCCGTCCGGCGCGAGCTGGTCAGCGCTCAGCGCCTCCGGCCGTTGTTCACCTACGCGCATCCCCACCTGGCCGTTCAGGCCCGGGTCGAGCTCATCCGCGTGCATCTGGCGCTGGCCGACGTGGCCGGGGGCAGGACGCTGATGCGCGAGATCGACGAGGTCCTCAAGCGCCGCCCCGACCTCGGCACCCTGGTCGGGGAGGCCCGGGCGTTGCGGACCCGGCTGTCGGCTGAGCGCGCCCCGGCCGCCCCCGGGGCGTCGTCGCTGACCGCCGCGGAGCTGCGCGTCCTGCCCATGCTGGCCACGCATCTGTCGTTCCCGGAGATCGGCGCCGAGATGTTCCTGTCCCCGCACACCGTCAAGTCCCAGGCCATGTCGATCTACCGGAAGCTGGGCGCCTCCTCCCGGCACCAGGCGGTCACCCGGTCCCGCGAGATGGGGCTCCTCGAAGGCTGACGGCCTTTTCATGCGATCGGAGGGATGCCGTCTCCTCACACCGCCGGTGCAATGGAGGAGTGGCGGCGAGATTCCAGGAGATCCTGCGCAGGCTGGCGATGATCGATGAAACCTTCGTGGGCCACCAGGCTGCGATGGGGCTCAGCCCGGCCGGGACGGTGACCCTGGACGCCCGGACCGCCTCCCTGCTGCAGCTGGGCGTGTCTGTGGCCCTCGGGTCACCGGGGGTCTGCCTGGAATGGTGTACCGCCCGGGCCCTGGCCGCCGGCGCGACCGAGGACGAGATCGCCGACGTGCTGCTGGTGATCGCCCCCATGGCCGGGCTCGGCCCAGTGGTCGGCGCTGCTCCCGACGTGGCGACCGCGCTCGGCTACGACATCGCGGCCGCGCTGGAGGATCCCGAGGGCTAACACAGTCCTTCATGTCCGGCTAGTTCCGTCAACGGGGCCGTCAACGGGGCCGTCAACGGTACGGCTACTGCCGTACGACATCGACCTTGAATCGCATCTGCCGGGGCCATCGGCCGCCCCTTCCACGGGTGTTTGGGTGCCGCTTCCCGGTGAATCATCCTCCGGGGGTGACGGTCTTTCCCGGCGTACTCCGGAGACTGTGGTGGCGGCCCTGCGCGGATGCCGGGGGCCAGGAGGGAGACAAGCCATGAGCATCGGCCCGGTGGAATATCTGATTCTCGGCTTCCCCGGCAACAAGTTGGGCCCTTTGGCAGACGCCCTCGACTGAGATCGGCTAGCCCACACCATTCGCGCCGAACGGCCCTGTCGGCGGCGCCGAGACAACAGGAGGCGATTGACATGCCATTGCGACGACGTCGACCGATTGCACGAGTGGCGACGACCGCGGTCGTGGCCGGGGCCGCAGCGAACATGGGAGCTAAGTCCGCGCAGAAGAGCGCCGCGGCGGCCCAGGCCCAAGATGCCCCGCCTGCCCCTGCTCCAGCAGATGAACCCGCCGCACCCGAAGCCGCCGCACCCCAAACCATCGACAGCGAGCAGATCGAACTGCTCAAGCAGCTTGCCGCCCTCAAGGACCAGGGCATCCTCACCGAGGAAGAATTCTCCGCCAAGAAGGCACAGATTCTGGGGCTCTGACCGCACAGCCGGGGCGATGCGTGCTGACAGCCCGGGAAACGGAGGGACTAGGAACCTCGGGGCACGCGCTCCGGATGGCCGGACCCGTTCAACTGGCCGGAGTTGTCAGCAGCGCTCGCCAGCGCGCCTTGCTCGTGGATGACGCCGTGCCTTTCCACGATCGTCAACCGATCTCAGGCCGCGGGTCTGCCGCGACCGAAGCGATGACTGGAGACTGCCCGAGGCGGCAGGGCCGCGCGCCGCGCGGCTCATAAGCCCCGGCCTGCGGTCACCAAAGTGACGTGTCCACTGTTGAGGCACGCGTGACGAGCAGGCCCGGGCACCGGGCCCGGCCAGGTGCCCGACGCGGCGCGGCCGACCCGTGCCGCAGTGTCCCGCCGCGGAAACCCGGTGGATACCTCTTGCGAACCGAGCCAATAGCGCATAAGCGGGCCGATAGCACAGTCCCTACGCGACCGTCCTGGGCAGCTGCGTCATGACACCGGCAGGGAAATGGATGATTTCATGCCAATCGCATGATGCACGGGCGGGCCCGCGGGCGTTGGGTGGTCTTTAGGGGAAGGGTGCCGGGCGCCCTCGGAAGGAGGCCCGGCCAGCGGTGGAGGTATCAATGGCTGCCCATGTTGCCAACCATGCCCCGGCTCGCACCAGGCGGCCGGCGGCGCTCGTGGGTGACCCGATCCTGACATCCAAGATCACCGCACCGGATGTTCCGGCCTGGGCCGTCCAGCGCCCGCGGATCACCGAGCTGATCGCCGAAGGCGCGCGGTGGTGCCAGCTGACCGTGGTGACCGGTCCGCCGGGAGCGGGCAAGACCATGGCCGTGGCCCTGTGGGCCGCGGCGGAAACCGGCCCGGTGGCCTGGGTCGGCCTGGATGAGTTCGACAACGGGCCAGGTACGTTCTGGTCCTATGCCGTCGCGGCGCTGCGCCGGTCCGGTGTCGCCCTCCCGAAAGAGCTGCGGGCCCTCCCGCACGGCAGAGACCACGACGACGAATTCTTGCTCCGGCTGACCGCCGCGCTGGCCGCCCAGGACCCGCCGGTGACGCTGGTCCTTGACGACCTGCACCTGCTGACCGACCCTGGGGTGCTCAAGGGGCTGGACTTTATGCTGCGCAATGCGGGGTCCGCACTGCGTGTCGTGGTCACCTCGCGCGTGGACCCGCTGCTTCCGCTGCACCGGTACCGGCTGGCCGGGCAGGTGACCGAAATCCGGGCCAGTGACCTCGCCTTCAGCATCACCGAAGCCGGGCTGCTGCTGGCGCAGCACGGCAGCACGCTGACGGCCGACTCGCTGGAGTGCCTGACCCAGCGCACCGAGGGCTGGGCGGCCGGCCTGCGCCTGGCCGCGATTTCGCTGTCCACTCATCCCGATCCTGGCCAGTTCGTCAAGGAACTGGTGGCCGAGGATAGCCCCCTGATCTGCTACCTGGTCGACGAGGTGCTCAACGTCCAGCCGCCGCAGGTTCGCGAGGTCCTGCTGAGCACGTGCATCCTGGAGCATTTCAGTGCCGATGCCGCCGCCGAGTTGACCGGCGACGAGCAGGCCGCGGGAGTCCTGGCCTCCCTGGCCCGCACGAACGCGTTCGTCCAGCCGATCGGGTGCGGGTGGTACCGGTACCACACGTTGTTCGCCGAGATGCTCCGCCTGAAGCTGCGTTACGAGCATCCGGACCGGGTGGCCCTGCTGCTCCGGCGCGCGGCCCGGTGGTACCAGCGCAAGGGCCTGCTGGCCGACGCGGTGCGCCAGGCGGCCCGGGCGGGCGACTGGCCGCTGGCCGCCGCCATGGTCATCGATGAGCTGGCGATCGGCCAGCTCATCGACCCGTGTGACGGCCAGCGCCTGGCCGCGGAGTTCGCGGGCCTGCCATCCGGCCGGGCGTGGGCCGAGCCGGCTCCGTACCTCGTCACGGCGGCGCTCGCACTGGTTGCTGGCCAGCACGAATCGTGTGCCGCCGCGCTGGACGCCGCCGATTGCCTGCTGGATCGCCTGCCCGCTGAGCAGGACGCCGCCGGGCGGTTGTCCGCCGCGGTTGTCCGCCTCGGCACTTCCCTTCGCGCCGGCGACCTGACGGCGGCGGCCTCCGCCGCTGACCACGCCGAGCCGCTGCTCAACCAGGCCCCCGGAGGGAAGCTGGCCCGGCATCCAGAGCTCAGGAGGCGGGTACTGTCCGGCCGGGCCGCCGTCGAGCTGTGGTCCGGTCATCTGGAGGAGGCGGCCCGTGTCCTGGAGGCCGGGCTGGCCGCCGAGGTCACCACCTCCGGCCGGGAGGCCGAACGAGCCGAACGAGCCGGCCGGGCGGCCGAACGAGCCGGCTGGGCCGGGCAGCTAGCGCTGGCCGAAGCCCTGCGCGGCCGGCTGTCCCGCGCCGCCGAACTGGCCAGCCAGGCCGTTCCCGTGCTCGGTGAGCGCCGGCCGGCGGGCCAGCACCCGGACGCCACGCCGCTCGTCGCGCTCGCCTGGGTGCACCTGGAACGCAACGAACTGCACGAGGCGCGCAGCTTCCTCAAGCAGGCGGATGCCGCGCTGGGCGAAAGCCCGGACAAGCTGATCGGGACGGTCGCCTATCTGGTCGCGGCGGGCGGTGCCCTGGCCGAAGGCCGTCCCGTGGTGGCCGCCCAGATCGTCACGAGGGCACGGTCCGGGTGGCCGGTCCCGGCCTGGCTCGACCACCAGCTGAGCCTGGTCGAGTCGCGAGCCTGGGCGGCGGGGGGCGACGTCCGCGCCGCGCTGGCCGCGGCCGGACGAGCCGGCGCGTCGCCGGAGGCGGCGGTCACCCTCGCCCACGCCTGGGCGGTCGCGGGCGACGGCGACGACGCGGTGCGGGTGCTCGCTCCCGTGCTCGCGGACTGCAGCCACCTGCCGGAGTCGGTACGGCTGCACGCATGGCTGACCGACGCCCGGCTCCATTACGCCAGCGGCGACGCGGTGCGTGGTCGCCGCACCCTGGTCTCCGTGCTGCGGCTGGCCGAACGTGAGCAGCTCAGGCTGCCGCTCGCGCTGGAGCGTAGCTGGCTCTGGCCGGTTTTGCGGCGTGACCCCGAACTGGCCGACGCCCACCGGCGCCTGCTCGCCCCGGTCGTCGGCCACGAGCAGCTCCCGGCGCCGGTCACCGCCAAGGACCCGGCTCCGGTGCTGGTGCTGGAGCCGCTGACCGAGCGCGAGCTGGAGGTCCTCACGCGCGTGTCAGGCATGCTGAACACGGCCGAGGTGGCCAGCGAGATGTACATCTCCGTCAACACCGTGAAGACGCACCTGCGGAACATCTACCGCAAGCTGTCGGCGGCGCACCGCAACGAGGCGGTCCGCCGGGCCCGCCAGCTCCAGCTCATCTGAGACGGCACTGGGCGTAGCTGCCGCGCCGGACGGCCTTTCCCTCCCGCAGGACGATGATCTCGTCGACCTGATCGAGTCCTTCGAGGTCGTGGGTGATGAGCAGGGTGGCGCGCCCGGCCGTGGCGGCGAGCAGATCCCGGGTCAGGGCGCGGCGGCTGTCGGGGTCGAGGTGCGCGGTGGGTTCGTCGAGGATCAGCACCGCCGGATCGGCCAGCAGGGCACGCGCGAGGGCCAGCCGCTGACGCTGGCCGCCGGACAGCGTCGCACCGTGCGCGCCGGCCTGTGTGTCCCATCCGCGCGGTAGCGACCGGATCCAGTCGAGCAGCCCGGCCCGGCCGGCCGCGTCGGCCAGCTGCTCGTCGGTGGCCGCCGGCCGGGCCAGGCGGAGGTTGTCGCGCAGCGACGTGTCGAAGATATGCGGGTCCTGCGGGCAGCCGCCGATCGTGGTCCGTACGTCGTCAGCCGCGTAGCTGGCCAGGTCGTACCCGTTCAGGGTGGCGGTGCCTGCGCTCAGGTCGACGAAACGCAGCAGCACGCTGGCCACGGTGGACTTGCCCGCGCCGTTCGGGCCGATCAGGGCGATGCGCCGTCCCGGTGGCAGGTCCAGGTCGATCCCGTCGAGCGCGGCCGGGCCGCCCGGCTCATAGCGGACCTGGGCGCCGCGCAGGCTCACCCAGACCGGGCCGTCGGGCAGCCGCCGCGGCGTGGCGGGCTCGCGGATGGGGTCGGGCGCGTCCAGTACCTCCGCGATCCGGCGGGCCGATTCGCGGGCGTGGCCAAGCTGGACCGCGGCCGCGGGCAGGGCGGTGACCACCTCGAAGGAGGCCAGCGCGGTCAGCGTCAGCACGGCCAGCGGGACTCTGGTCAGCGCGCCGCCGCCGGTGGCGGCGACGCCGAGCAGCAGGACGCCCCATAGGGTCATCCCCGCGATTGCCGAGCTCAGGCCGGTGCTGAGACCGTTTACCGAGGCGTTCCGGCGGTCTTGCCTGGCCAGGTCCGCGTCCGCCGCCGTCACCGCGGCCAGGGCCGTCTCCTCGGCGCCGAAGGCGTGCAGGTCGGCCGCGCCGGCCAGCAGGTCGGTGAAGGTCGCGGCCAGCTGGCCCCGGGCCGGGGCGACGCGTCTCGCGGCGCCGCGCGCGGCGGCGGCGGCGAGGACCGGGACGCCGATCCCGGCGGCCAGCAGCCCGGCGGCGAGCACCGCCCCGGCCGGCGCGAGGACCAGCAGGCTGGCCGTGACCGCCCCGGCGCCGACCAGCGCCGCGGCCAGCGGCGGGGTAATGCCCCTGATGAACAGGTCCTGCGTGGCGTCGACGTCGGAGATCAGCCGGGCCAGCAGGTCACCGGAGCGCAGCGCGGTCAGCCCGGCGGGCGCTAGCCGCTCCAGCCGCCGGTAGATGCTGACCCGTACGTCAGCCAGGATCCTGAACGCGGCGTCGTGCGAGGCGAGCCGCTCGAAGTAGCGGAACACGCCGCGGCCGGCGGACAGGGCGCGGACCGCGACCACGGCCGCGGAGATCGCGATGATGTTGGGGTGCTGCGACGCGCGGGCGAGCAGGAACCCGGAGACCGCCAGCAGCGCGACACCGCACCCGGTGGCGGCGGCCCCCGCGGCCACGGCGAGCAGCAGCTGGCCGCGCAGCGGCCGGGCGAGCGCGAGCAGCCGCAGCAGCGGATCACGCCGGTCGTTCGGGCTAGTGAAGATCTTTTTACCGAACGGGCCGTGGTTCGGTGATCCGGTCATCTGCTTCGCGGAGGTCATGGCGCAGCCGCCAGCCCGGCACGCTGGACCGGATCATCCACGCCGGTGAGCCGTCCGTGGTCGAGAGCCAGAACCCGGACGGGCCCGCCGATCCGGCCGGCCCACGGCGGCGGCCGGTGGGTGACGAGGATGACGGTGCGGCCGGCCATCTGGTCACCGATAGCGGCGTTGACCCGGTCGGCGCTGACCGGGTCGAGATGGGCGGTGGGCTCGTCGAGCAGCAGGACCGGGGCGCGGCGCAGGAACGCCCTGGCCAGGGCCAGTTTCTGCCGCTGCCCGGCGGACAGGGTCCTGGCGCCCTCGGTCAGGACGGTGTCGTAGCCGCGGGGCAGCCGCCGGATGAAGTCATCAGCCCCGGCCAGCCGGGCCGCCGCCACGATGTCCTCCCGGCCGGCGCCGGGCTGGCCCAGGGCGATGTTCTCGGCGACGGTCGCGGTGAACACGTGCGGGTGCTGCGGGACCCAGGCGATCTGGGACCGCCACCGGTCGGCCGGGATCGCGGCCAGGTCGACCGGGCCCGCCGCGATGCTCCCGCTGGTCGGTGCGGCGAAACGGAGCAGCAGGGCCAGCAGCGAGCTCTTCCCGGCCCCGTTCGGGCCGGTCAAGATGATCTGCTCCCTGGGCCTGATGGTCAGGCTTACCTCGTCGAGCGCTGGCCGCTCCCGGCCCGGGTAGCTGAGCGTCACCGCCTGGAGCGCGATGTCCTCGCGGATCAGGTCGACGTCGGCGCCGGCCGCAGCCGGCGCGGTGGAGCTGTGCTGGCCACGGGGGGACGAGCCCAACTTCCCCCCTGGCACCCCCCGACGGGCGGGCAGCGGGGTGTCGAGGATTTCGAAGGCGCGCCGCGCGGCGGTGGTCCCCTCGGTGCTGGCGTGGAACTGGGCGCTGACGTTGCGCAGCGGCAGGTAGGCCTCGGGGGTGAGCAGCAAGACCAGCAGCGCCGTCTGATAGCTGACGTGACCGTAAAGCAGCCGCAGGCCGATCTCGACCGCGACCAGCGCGGTGGCCAGCGCCGCGGTGAGTTCCAGGGCCAGGGCCGACAAGAACGCCACCCGCAGCGTCGTCATGGTCGCCTTGCGGTGTGCGCTGGTGACCTCCTCGATCACCTCGGCCTGGGCCTTGGCCCGGCCGAACAGCTTCAAGGTCGGCAGGCCGCTCACCACGTCAAGGAAGTGGCCGCCGAGCAGGGCCAGCAGTCGCCATTGCCGCTGGGTCTGGGCCCGGGTGTGCCATCCGATCAGGACCCCGAACAACGGGATGAGCGGCAGCGTGGCCGCGATGATCACCGCGGAGATCCAGTCCGCGAACGCGATCCGGACCAGGACCGCCAGCGGGACCACCACGGCCAGCATCAGTTGCGGGAGGTACCTGGCAAAGTAGGCGTCCAGCCCGTCGAGGCCCTTGGTCGCCAGCGCCGCGATCTCCCCGGCCCGCTGACCGCCGAGCCAGGCCGGGCCCAGCCGCAGGGCGTGGGCGCTGAGCCGCCGCCGCAGCCCCGACTTCACCTCCGCCGCGGCGCGCAGCGCCGCGGCCTCGCCTCCGGCGGCGGCCGCGGCCCGCCCCGCCAGCACCACGCCGAGCCAGGCCAGCGTCCCGGCCAGCGCCCCGATCCCGATCCCGCGCGCCGCGTCGGCCAGCGCCGTGGCCAGCAGGCCGGCCTGCAGCAGGATCAGTACCGTGCCAGTTAGACCCAGTCCGACCGTGACCGCCAGATACCCTCGTGCCGCCCTGCCCTGCCGCAGCAGCCGCGGATCAACTGGCCTCACGCTACCGATGCTGGACGCGGACCCCCGTCCCGGTCATCACTCCCCGCGAGTGATGGCCAGCCCGCCAGACCGGCGTAGAACCACTGATAATGGCCGTCTACGATCTGCTCGCCCCGCACTACGACGCCGTGACCGGCGATTCCGCGTCGGAGGCCGCGTTCATTCACGACCTCATCGAGCGGCGTCACCCGGAGGCTGCGACCCTGCTCGACCTGGCCTGCGGCACCGGCAGCATTACCGCGCGGCTGGCCGGCGCCTACCAGGTGAGCGGACTGGACATATCGCCTGGCATGCTGGCCCTGGCCCGGGAGAAGCTGCCCGGCCGGACCCGGCTGCACCTGGCCGATATGACCAGCTTCCGGCTCGGCGCCAGCTTCGACGTCATCGTCTGCGCCTACCAGGGCATCAATCACCTGCTCAGCCTGGCCGCGTGGCAGAGCTGCTTCGATCGTGCCTGCGAGCATCTCAACCGCGGCGGCCTGTTCGTCTTCGACATCGCCACGCTCGGCCACCTGGAGAGGATGGCCGGCGTCCCCCGGAATGTGCAGGAGTTCGCCGGCCATTACCTGCTGATACGGGTGCGCACGGCCGACCGGGAAGCCTTCGACTGGGACATCGAGGTCTATGAACTCCAGCCCGACGGCAAGTACCGGCTGCTGACCCAGACCATCAGGCTGACGTCATTCCCGCTGCCCGACATTCAGGAAGCTCTGCGCGCGAGGTTCACCAGCGTGGAAGTCATCAGCGACGCCGACGGCGACCGTGCCTGGTTCGCGTGCCGCAAGGTGCGCTGCTTACCAGCTCGGGCCCACGGGTCATCCTGGCCCGGTCACCCCGGCGCCCTCCGCCGGGCCCGCCTGCGCCGCGGTGTACGGGCTGATCATCGTCTCGCCAGGGCTTATCCCGCTCGGCTAGAGGGCCCAGTGCCAGTGGCGGGGGGCCCAGCGTCGGCACTGGGGAGCTCTGCACCGGTCGTACCAGGGAGCGCCGTGCCCGCGGCAGCGGGGGGCAGCTCGTCGTAGGCGCTGTGTACCAGTCCCACCTCCTCGGTGGTGTATATCCTTTGCCGGCGTATGTCCCAGACAAAGGCGGGCCACCAGCTCACCAGTGCGCCGAGGCGGTTGCGGAAGCCGGTCAGGAAGCCGATGTGGATGAACAGCCAGACGACCCAGCCGGCGAAGCCGGACAGGTGCAGGCTTCGCACCGAGACGACCGCGTTGCCGCGGGACAGGTAAGCCGCCGACCCCAGGTCACGGTAGCGGAACGGCTTGGTGGGCATGTGCCCGGTGACCTCGTGCTTGATGCGTTCCCCGGCGTATATGCCGGTCTGCATGGCGACCTCGCACACCCCGGGGAGCTTGTTCAGGCTCATCACGTCCCCGGTTACGAAGATCTCGGGGTGGTCGGGGATGGTGCAGTCGTCGCCGACCAGGATGCGGCCGGCCCGGTCCTGCTTGGCGCCGGTGGCCGCCGCGATGGCCGCCGCGACCGGCGGCGCGGCCACCCCTGCGGTCCACAGCACGGTGCCCGCCTCATGGCGGGTCACCGTGCCGTCCGCAGCGCGGACGCTCAGCCCGCTGCCGTCGATATCGGTCACGATCGAGTGCATGTGCTGCTCGACGCCGAGCTTGTCCAGGGTGCGGGCCGCCTTGGCCGACAGCTCCGGGCCGAACGGGGCGAGCGGGGCGTCCCCGCCGTCGAACAGCAGCACCCGGGCGTCCTCGGGCTTGATGTGCCGGTATTCATCGCGCAGCGTCTTGGTGGCCACCTCGCGGATCTGCCCGGCCAGCTCCACGCCGGTGGGCCCGGCGCCGACCAGGGCGAAGGTGAGCCAGCGGCTGCGTTCGGCCGGGTCGGCCGCGGTATCGGCCAGCTCGAACGCGCCGAAGACGCGGCGCCGGATGACCAGGGCATGCTCGATGGTCTTCATGCCCGGCGCCCACTGGGCGTACTCGTCGTGCCCGAAATACGATTGCTGCACCCCGGCCGCCACGATCAGGTAGTCATAGCCGAACTCCAGCTGGTCCCCGAGCGGCCGCGTCGCCAGGACCCG
>Ga0116218_1001264_pt1 | contig 16276 bp, 12 predicted proteins | sample Sb_taG_2_FD_88966 | JGI IMG/M metagenome (GOLD analysis project Ga0116218, IMG submission 88966) | Peat soil microbial communities from Weissenstadt, Germany - Sb_50d_5_LS metaG | ecosystem: Environmental > Terrestrial > Soil > Wetlands > Peat | place: Germany: Weissenstadt | collected 2010-09-21 | reverse complement strand
GCTGTCTCTGGTAGCGTCCATTTTCGATATGGCGATTTATCCCACGCTGTTTGTCGCGTACCTCACACGCATGTTTCCCTGGTTTCAGGAAAATCATCGCGGCGTGGCTGTTGCGCTGGGCGTGGTGATCATCTGTGCAATCCTTAATATCATGGGAGTGAAAGTCGTCTCGACGACTTCGCTTTGGCTGTTCTTCGCCCTGTCAGCGCCCTTCGCCGCCATTTTTGTGCTGGCGCCGTTCAAGATTCATGCCTTGGCGAATGCGGTTACCAAACCGACTACTTCAAACGTCGACATCCTCGGCGGGCTGCTCATCTGTATGTGGAACTACATGGGATGGGACAATGCCTCCACCATCGCCACCGAAGTGGAGCGGCCGCAGCGAACCTATCCTCGCGCCATGCTGGCCGCGGTGGCGATTGTCTGCGTCAGTTATGTTCTTCCTTTTGCCGCCATGTGGATCACCGGCCTTCCGGCCAGCGCCTGGGAAACTGGCGCGTGGGCCGACATTGCCCAGTTGATGGGCGGTCCGGTGCTTCGGATCGCGCTGGTGGCGGGCGGCATGATGAGCGGCTTCGGCATGTTCAATGCGCTGGTTATGAGTTACTCGCGGCTGCCGCTGGCCATGGCTCAGGATGGAATGCTGCCCAAGGTTTTTGGCAAGCTGCATCCCAAATCGCGCGCGCCCTGGGTTGCGATCCTGGCGCTGGCAGTCGGCTGGGGCTTCGCTTTGAATCTCGGCTTTGAACGCCTGGTCACGCTCGACATCATGATTTACGGCGCCAGCCTGGCGCTTGAATTTGTGGCCCTGATCTGCCTGCGTGTTCGCGAGCCGGAATTGAAGCGCCCGTTCCGCGTGCCGGGCGGCATGTTTGGAGCGATTGCGGTGGGCATTCCTCCCGTGTTGCTGCTGGGATTTGCCATCATCCGCAGCGAGCATGAGGTTGTGCTCGGCATGAGCTCGCTGTTGTTTGGACTGCTCGTGATCGGCGCGGGAGTAGTCGCCTATCTGATCAACCACACGCTGAAGCCGGCGGGATGGGCAGCAGGTTCGCCGAAACCGGAGCTCGCGTCCTAACTAGGTCTGAACCGAAATAGCGGGATGACGCGAGTGCCTCTATCTCAGGGCCTTCCCCCGTGGCCGTTCCCCCTGGTCCTCTGTGTCCCCTGTGGTTGAGACCTTGCGCAAGACACAACGCGTAAGTCATCCCGCTTTTCTTTGCGCCCGGTGCTACATTAGTCTCAGTATGAGCATCTGGGCCGCTTTGGGCGCGCGATTTCGGTGGAATCGGTTTTGCGCCGTTCGTACCCGGAATAATCGCCTGGCTTATGAGCTGCTGGTTCTCACGACGTCACTCAAGCTCTCATCCTGAACATGTCATCCAAACGTAAATCCAAAGGCGCGTACATGATCTCGGCGGTGGCTGAGATGTATGAGATTCATCCGCAGACTTTGCGGCTCTACGAACGTGAAGGGTTGCTCAAGCCTAGCCGCACCGAAGGCAACACCCGGCTCTACACCGATGAAGATTTGCAGCGGCTCGAGTTCATCCTGTCGCTGGCGCGCGATCTGGGCGTCAACATCAGCGGCATCGCCATCATTTTGCAAATGCGCGAGCGCATGGAAGAAATGCAGCGCCAGATCCAGGAGTTCGTGCAGTACATCCAGCACGAGGTGCTGGCGCGGGCCTCAGCCGCAGCCGATCCTTCCAAAGGCGCAATCGTGCCGCTCCGGCGAACCCTGCCAACCGTGGACCCATCCCTCCGCAAAGACTCCTCAAAGTAGTCCGGTCTCCCCCTGTGGATTTTTCCCTGTGTCCCTCTGTGACCTCTGTGGTGAAGGGGCGGGGTTTCTCACCAACCCGGTATCGGTTTGTCGATTCTTCGGAGCTCAATCACGATTGAGTAATAAGTACCGTGTAGTAGATACACGCATGCGTCTCTTTAACCACACTCGCTCCTGAGCATTATCAAGGACTTGCAACCCGCCGTTTGCTGCCAGGGCGCGCCACGTACTTTCTTCTCTCTTCTGACATTTACACTAATATATGTACATTTCCGAGAGTACAATCTGTTTCGCGCGAAACACTTTGTACGTACAACGCTACCTTTCCCGCTGGAAGCGATAGCGCCCGCCTCGATCTTTTGCCACCTGCTCCGCCACTTTCAAGAAGGCTCTTCCCGCGTGCGACAGCGTGGATTCCTGCCGGTACACCAGCCGCAGCTTGCGTTGAAAATGCAGATCGCGCACCGGAACGCGCACCAGGTCACCGCGGCTGATCTCGTTTTCCACGCTGATCTCGGGCACCAGCGCTACCCCGTTCCCCATGCAAACAAAGCGCTTGATGGCTTGCAGCGTGGGCAGTTCCACGTCCATGTGTAAAGGAGTTTTGTGCTGGCGGAAACTTTCAATCACCTTATCGCGATACGGAGACGTGACGATGTGGGCCACAAACGATTCCCCGCCCAGTTGCCGGACGCTGACTTCTCCCGCCGACGCCAGCGGATGACCCGGCGGAACCACCAGCACCAACTCATCCATGTAAACCACCGCCGATTGCAACTGGGGCTCCTGCGGATCGTAAGAAAGCACTCCGAGTTCGACGTTGTGTTTCAGGACATCGTCGGGAATGTGACTCCCCAGCGAACGCCGCACCGTGATCTTGATCATGGGATGACGGCGGCGAAACTCGCCCAGCACCGGCAACAGGTAGAGCGCGGTGAATTCGTTGGCGGCGATGGCCAACTTGCCTTTCTGTACTTCGCGCATCTCGACCAGCGCGGCCTCTGCGTCCTGCCGGAGGTTAAGCAACTTCTCCGCGTATTCCTGCAAAACACGGCCGGCATCGGTGAGCACGCCCTCACGCGAAGAACGGTCGAAGAGCGGCTCGCCGATCTCCAGCTCAAGTTTGCGGATGGTCTGGCTGACCGCCGATTGCGTGCGAAATAATTTTTCGGCCGCGCGGGAAAAGCGGCGTTCGCGCGCTACCGTCAGGAAGACTTCGAGTTGGGATAGGTCCATGGGGATCAGTTCTCAGTTTCAGGGCCCCACTCGGAACCTCTGTGAGCACTGTGGCGACTAAGAGCTTTACCACAGGGAGCACAGAGGGCCACAGGGGAAAACCCTAAGACAGTTGTCAATTACTAGCAATCAATAAGTTCTGCTTATACTATCATAATTGCTTATGATGCTGTAAAGATAATAAACTTTTCTTTTGTCCTAATTCGCCGATAGAGTTGTATGGTAATCAGATTTCCCGGAGGACGGAATCCATGGATCGGCCGCGCGTTACCATCTTCGACACCACACTTCGAGACGGCGAGCAGTCGCCGGGCTGCAGCATGAATGTGCAGGAGAAGTTGCGACTGGCCCACCAACTTGACCGCCTCGGCGTGGACGTGATCGAAGCTGGATTCCCCATCGCCTCGGATGGCGACTTCGAAGCCGTGCAAGGCATCTCGGCGGCAGTGCGGCGTCCCATTATCGCCGGCCTGGCTCGTGCTTGCACTGGCGACGTGGACCGCGCCTGGCAGGCGTTGCAGGGCGCGGCGCATCCGCGCATCCATGTTTTTCTGGCAACCTCAGACATTCATCTGAAATATAAGCTGCGCATCACGCGGGAGCAGTGCCTGGAGCAGGCGCGGGATGCGGTTCGGCACGCCAAGTCGTTATGCGCCGACGTTGAATTTTCGCCCGAAGATGCCACCCGCACCGACGTCGCGTTTCTCTGCCAGGTGGTGGGAGCGGTCATCGCAGCCGGCGCGACCACCGTCAATATTCCCGATACCGTCGGGTACAGCATGCCAGAGGAATACGGCCAGCTTATCCGCACACTGCGCGAGAAGGTGGCCGGTATCGACAAAGTAACCATCTCGACGCATTGCCACAACGACCTCGGCCTGGCGGTCGCGAACTCACTTGCTGGAGTACAGCAAGGTGCGCGGCAGGTGGAGTGCACCATCAACGGCATTGGCGAGCGCGCCGGCAACGCCGCTCTGGAAGAAATCGTCATGGCCATGCGGGTGCGTCCCGATCGCTATGCTTACGAAGCCGGGGTCGCGAGCGAGCACCTGTTTGCCTCCAGCCAGATGTTGGCAGAGATTACCCGGGTTCCGGTGCAACCGAACAAGGCCATCACCGGGCGCAATGCGTTTGCGCACGAGGCGGGAATTCATCAGGATGGCATGCTCAAGAATCCGCTGACCTACGAAATCATGACGCCACAATCGGTGGGCGTGCCCGATTCGCGGTTGGTGCTGGGCAAGCACTCCGGGCGGCACGCACTGGCTCTGCGCTGCGAACAACTGGGACACCAGTTTGAACGCCGTGAACTCGATGAGGTCTATCGCAGATTTGTAGTTCTTGCCGACCGCATCAAGAAGGTACAGGACAGCCACTTGCTGGAACTGATCCAGGACGTCGTGAAGGGCAACGCCAGCAACAGCGATGCGCCGAGCAGCGAGAGCAAGAAGTTTCCGCCCGCAGCGGTCGCTTTACCTCTTCCGCGTAGCGCGGTCGCGGCGGCTGGAGCCAATGCCAACGAGTCGCATCCGGCTCAAGTATCCGCTGGCGCCGGGCAAGCTCAGGCCCAGCCGGGTCCTGCGCCTACCAACTGGTTCGGCGGCGGAGTGCCGGCCCCCATTGCGGATCATCACGGCGATCAAGAGGACTATCTTTGGGGCGTGTGAGCACTGGGGTGGGTAGCCGCGGCCCTATGGTAAAGAAATGTAAATACCCCGAAACCGGCTACTTCTGCGGCTAGTCCTCATTTATCCTTTCGGACACGAATCAAGACCAAATCGAGGACTCCATGCAACTCCGCGTCACTTCCCTCCCCGGAGACGGAATCGGTCCTGAAGTTACATCGCAAGCCATTTGTGTGCTGGAAGAAGTGGCCGACGGCTTTGGCCACGATCTTGAACTCGACGAAAAAGAGATCGGCGGCGTGGCTCTGACAAAGTTCGGCAATCCCTTGCCGCACGCGACCATTCAGGCCTGCCTCTCGTCACAGGCCGTGCTGCTCGGCGCGGTTGGCAGTCCAGCCTACGATCACAATCCTCGTGAACTTCGCCCGGAAGCTGGACTGTTGCGCCTGCGCCAGGAGCTTGGAGCGTTCGCGAATTTGCGTCCCGCAGTTTTTCATCCGTCGCTGGCGGCCTGCTCGCCTCTGCGCGAGGAGATCGTCAAGGGAACCGATATTCTGATCGTGCGCGAATTGCTGGGCGGACTTTATTTCGGCCAGCCTCGATCGATTGAAGATGAGGGCGAAGGCGCTCCCGGCGCGCGCCATGCGGTCAACACCATGCGCTACGCCGAGCCGGAAATCGAGCGCATCGCCCGCGTCGCATTTGAACTCGCTCGCACGCGGCGCCGGCGCCTGCTCTCGGTTGACAAGTCGAATGTTCTGGAGTGCTCGCGTCTTTGGCGCGAGGTCGTTACTCGCATGGGACGCGAGTTTGGCGATGTCCAGCTTTCCCACATGTACGTGGACTCGGCCGCCATGTCGCTGGTCCTGAAGCCCACGGAGTTCGACGTCATCCTCACCGAAAATATGTTCGGGGACATCCTGTCGGACCAGGCGGGTGGAGTGGTGGGGTCGCTTGGCCTGCTCGCTTCGGCCAGCATCGGAGGCGCGGTTGGTCTCTACGAACCGGTGCATGGCTCGGCGCCTGACATCGCGGGCCAGAACGTCGCCAATCCGCTCGGCGCCATACTTTCGGTAGCCCTGATGCTGCGCCATACATTTCATTTACAAAAAGAAGCGGAGTGCGTGGAGGCTGGCGTCACTTCAACGTTGATGGGAGGCTTTCGCACCCGCGATCTTGCCCGTCATGGCGAGCGCACTGTCTCCACGGAAGAAATGGGGGCCCAGATCGCTGAATTCGTACGGCTGGCCGCTAGCACCAACGATCGGGCCGCGTCGTAGACTAGGGCTTTACCACAGGGGGACGCAGAGGAACACAGGGAAAACCAACTCACAGAAACTTACTTATAATTTTCCTGGAGAGGGTACCACGCCGGCCGCATACTCCCCGGTTATCGCATTCCACCGGATCCGCAAAACTTCCACGAACATGCGTAGTCCGTCGCGAAAAGGGTGTAGCCTTGTCCCCTCGCTGTGAGCCCACAGCACTGGAACCTCTTCCACGCGCAAGCCCGCGCGGCGGGCCAAGAACAGAATTTCGGGATCGAATCCCCAGCGCTCAATTTTCTGCAATGGAAAGATGCGTTGCGCGGCGTCTCGGCGAAAAGCTTTGAATCCGCATTGCGTGTCCGCGAAGCGCAAGCCGAGAACCACGCGCAGCACCAGATTGAAGATTCGTCCAAACACCTGCCGGTACAGTGGCTGGCGCTCGGTTTGCAGTTCCACGCGCAGCCAGCGGGACCCGATCGCGATGTCGGCGCCTTGGCCAATGGCGTCGAATAGTTTCTGAGCCTCGGTCAGCGGTGAAGAGAGATCGGCATCGGTGAAGAGGGCAATATCGCCACGCGCATGCAGCATCCCGTTGCGCACACTGTAACCTTTGCCGTGGTTCCCGGGATTCTCCACCAGCAGAATCTGCGGATGCACTTTGCCGTATTCGCGCACGATTTGCGCGGTGTCGTCGCACGAGCCGTCGTTCACGACCAGAATTTCCGCATCCCAGTTCTGTTCCTGCATATGGCGGAGAAGCGCATCGAGGGTCGGCCGGATGCGGCTGCTTTCGTTATAGGCGGGAATGACGATGGAAAAAGTCAACTTTTCATCCGTGGATGTTGGAGAAATCGGGTCATCGGGCGATCGGGTCATCAGGTGATTGAAAGTCAAAAGCTCTGGCATTTGAATTTTAGATGGCCCGATGACCCAATGATCCGATCACCCGATTTTCATGCCACCTGGCGGCGTTTATCGAGCATGCTGAAGAACTCGGCGACCAACTCTTCGTCCCACAGTCCGCTTTGGGCCTCGGCGCGCATGGTAACGGCCGCCTGGTCGTGGCCGAGCGCCAGCTTATACGGACGCGCCGTGCGTAACGCATCATAGATGTCTACTACCTGCAGAATGCGGGGCAGAAGCGGTATCTCGCCCGCCCGCAGGCCATCCGGATAGCCGCTGCCGTCCGAGTGCTCATGATGATGGCGGATAATGGGAAGCACCAGCCGCAACGACTTCAACGGACGGCAGATGGTCTCGCCAGTTATCGGATGCTGCTTCATGATCGCCCACTCCGCGGGCGTCAGATCGCTGCCTTTCTTCAGAATTTCATCGGGCACGACGATCTTTCCCAGATCGTGCAGGTAGCCGCCGCGCTGCAAGGCCACAATGCTTTCCTCCTCCAGCCCGAGAAAGCGCCCCAGATCCACGGCATTGCGCGCCAGACGCTCGCAGTGGCCCTCGGTGTAAGGATCGCGCGCCTCCACACTCAGCCCCAGCGTGCACAGCACCGAATCGGCTGTCTCCAGCTCGTCGGTGAATTCCTTCAACTTCAGCAATGAATGCACACGCGCGAACAGTTCTTCGGGACTGATTGGCTTGGTCAAGAAATCGTCGGCGCCCGCTTCAATTCCCTTCAGGCGGTCTTCCTGAGCGCTCAGGCCGGTAATCATGACAATCGGAATGAGCCGCGTTTTGGAATCGTCTTTAAGTTCGCGGCACAGTTCGTAGCCAGTCTTGCCGGGCATGACCACGTCGAGCAAAATAAGGTCGGGAGCCTCGCGCTGAATCTCCGTCTCTGCCTCGGCCGCGTTGTGTACGGCGACGGTAGGATAGCCGCGGCTGCCGAGCAACTCCTTGAGCAGCGCGGCGTTCACCACATTGTCGTCCACCACCAGAATCGACTGCTTCCGGCGGCCGGCCAGAAGATCGCCCATATCCGAATAAGAACTCGATTGCGGAGAAAGGGTTGTCCGGAGCTGTCGCGGCGGTAGACTCATCGCTTCACGCATCATCTTGCTAAACTTCGCTGCGATATTGCAAGCTCGCTAGCGAGAAAGTATGTGCCAATCAGTTACTTGCCCGCAGCTTTAGTAGTTTCGCGTATGATCGGCCTTGCGTTCTGCCTGGCCTCGCATTTGTGCGCGTTGAACTGCTGCTGAACTCCCGCCTGCCCCAGCTGGCGAGGGTCTGCCGAGAATTGTGCATTGCACAACTCGCAAATACCCCGCGACGCGATGCCGCTGACTCGCTTCAATATTCGCAGACTGCTCCTGGACATGATCCAGTTTCCCACACCGGTGGAAACTGCGCCACCACCCGCCCTCCGCCACGGTCCGCGGGGGGCAACTATCCCGGCTGTTACCGCGGGGAAACCGAACATTTTGCCTGTTCAACCGTCCTTGCACGGTTTCCGCGCTCGTGCCAGTCTTCCATCATGCTACGGAAATTCTTGCCTATTTTACTCATGCTCTGCGTGGTGGCGAGCGAATGCGCCGCGGTCGCGAAGGTGCACGTCATCACTTTCGGAAAATCGATTTCCACCAAGTGGCCGAACGCCACCGGACAGAAGCTGCTCGACTTGAAAGTGCGTCCGTTGTTTGTGGATACGCGACTCAAGGAATACACTACCGGAACTCCGCATGAGCTGACCGACCGCCTGTTTGTGGTGCGGCGGGCGTTTCGCGTGAACGACGCGCTGCCCACTGAGAATGCCAACGCGAACGCGAACTCCCCGCGCTGGCAATGGCAGCGTGGCGGGTGGCTGCTCGTCGACCGCTTGACCGGACGTGTTTCCCAGCTCAACCTGCCTGAGTTCGATGCCTTCTATTCGACCGCCAGCTGGTATCGCGACTACATCGCTTACTGCGGCGTCTCTGAAGATGGCAAGAAACTCTTCGCCATTGTCGCCCAGGTCGGACGTCGCAAGCCGATCCTGAAGAAAGAGGCGGGCGAACCTGCTGCGGGCGACGATCCTGACTCGGAGTGCCCGGCTCCGGTCTGGGAGCGCACACCGATGCGAGTGAGCTTTCAGCACGGCGACGAGCAGAGGCTGGTGTTCTCTATCCGAAGCCGAGTGGTCGACGTCGTCAACGATGCTGAAGAGCCGGAAGAATAGACCGGTCGGCGGGCACAGCAGTCTGTCGGAAGAATCATTCTATTTATCGGCTTTTGCTCTTAGAACGCCGGAGACCTCAATCTCCCGCGGTCTCGACCGCGGGAAGCTCTTCCGCCGCAGCCCGAGTCGAGACCTTTGCGCTGGTCACCAGCACCACCGACGCCACGATGATCGCGCTTCCCATGACGATATAGCGGTCGATGCGCTCGTGCAGAACCAGCCACCCCAAAAACACCGCGACCACGGGATTGACGTAGGCGTAGGTGGAAACCTTCGAGGTCGGAACGTGCTGCAGCAGCCAGATGTAGGCGGTGTAGCCGACCCAGGAACCGAACACCACGAGATACAGAATCGCGGCCACTCCGCGGAAGGTCCAGGTGACATCAACATGGGCAGGCTTCTCGACGAGGAGCGCGAAAATCAGATTCGCGATTCCCGCGAAGGTCATCTGCCACGCGATTGCGCCGAACGGATCGGTGGCGGCAGTTTGCCATTTTTTCGAGAGGACGGAACCGAATGCCCAACTGAACGATCCGAGTTGCAGCGCCAGCGACCACCAGAGTTCGCGATGGCCCAGGGCGTTCGGATGACGAAGATCGGGCCAGATCAGCACGACTACTCCGGCGATTCCGATCACGAGGCCGATTTTGCCGCGGCGCGAGATGTGATGGTCGCCCAGCAACATGCTATCGAGCACCAGAAACCAGAGGGGCGTAACCGCGATCAGCAGCGCCGACAGGCCGGTGGGAACGATGCGCTCCGCGTAAGAAAGCGTGAGATTGCCGCCCATCAATAACAGAATGCCGACAGCCGCCAGATGGCCAAGCTGGCGCGCCGAAAAAAGAATGCGGCGTCCGGTGAGGGCACAGTAAGCGAGCATAACCGTGCCCGCGATGGAAAAGCGAGCGGCACACATGACGGCCGGAGAAATCTGCTCGACAGCAATGCCGATGCCAAGATAGGTCGAGCCCCAGAAGAGGTAGACCAACCCGAAGGCAACAACGATCTTCCATCGACTCGCGGGTACGGCATTGCTCATGAGAATGGGAGTGAGAAAAATTCAGAATATCAGAAGAAGATCGGGTGATCGGGCCATCGAAAGTCAAAGCGTTTGAATTTAGATGAGCCGATCACCGGATGACCCGAATGTTTTCAATCGGCGTGTTGGCGATCTACCGACCAGATCTGTGCCGCGTTCTTTTCCAGCGGATAGAGATGCACCATCCAGTTGAAGACTATGGGAAGAAATTCTCCGCCGTTGGCGTCGCATTCTTCCTTGGTGACGATGGATCCCTTCAGGCCGAACTTTGGATTCGGGGCTAACATTTCCCCCCTGCGGCCCAGGGGCGCCCGGCAAAAATTCACGTGCTCATGCCACTGCGCGATGCTGAGTGGAATGCGCTGGTTCAAGTCGTCTTCGGCGAAACGCTTGGGAGCCGTGTACATCACGCCCACCAGTCGAAAGCCGTCGCCATCTTTCTCGTAGAGGAGCGAGGTGGGATGTTCGGGATTGAAATTTAACCGTGCCGCGAAGGCGTAACGGTAGTTGGTGAAGTGATACTGCTTCTGCTTCACTTCGGGATGGAAAATTTCGAAACCGTCATTGAGCGCGACGTGGTAGTCCTTGTACTTTTCCATCACGCCGCGTGCCACTTCAACAATCTTCTGTGCTTTCTCGGCATCGCCTGGTTGCGCCGTGCGGAGCGCGGTCATGTGCATGTGCGGCCCCATATCCATGTGATGACCTTCCATGGAATTCATGGCATGCATGCTCGCATCCGCGTCTTCTCCAGAAACCTGGGGTGACATTTTCGACATGTCGTGTCCCGGCATGTTCATGCCCTTCATGTCTTGCGGCGAATTTTGTTGCGCGAAGCAGAGCGCCCCCGCGAGCCAAAGCACAGCCAACAGAGATTTCATGACGACCCCCCCCCACTTTCATAGCGTAATTGTGTTCATGGTAATTGTATTAACCCTGCCCCAACAGCTTTGTTTTGCGCAACGGAGAATCCGAACGGGACATTACGGCGGTAATTTTGGGTAGCCGCGCTGGTTAGAGCGACGACGACGGCTTGCCGGAAGGCTCAGCAGCCGACCACATCGCCATCTCGGTGAGGATTTTGCCGGCCGCCTCAGCGCCGGAGCGAACGCAGTCTGGCACTCCGATGCCGTAATAGCCGTTGCCCGCGAGCGCCAGGCCAGGAAGTTTCCGGCTGAGCGATTCGATGCGCTGCAAGCGTTCGAGATGGCCGACGGAATACTGGGCCATGGCGGACTTCCATTTATAGACGCGCGCAAACAGGGGTTCGGCCTGGAGAGCAATGCCGACAATCTGCTGTAGTTCGCTGCGAACGATTTGGAGAATTTCTTTTTCGCTGGATTCGAGGATCTGCTCGTCGCGCGCGCCGCCCAGGAAGCAGCGGACGAGGGCACGATTCTCCGGTGCACGATGGGGAAATTTGTTGTGGACGAAAGTGGCCGCGAGCATGCGGTGGCCTGCACTGCGCGGGACCAGGAATCCGAAGCCGGGTGGAAGCGAGCGACGTACTTTTTCGTCGTAAGCGAGCGTGACGGTCACCGAGGAACTGTATTTAATTTCACCCAGATCGCGGGACAGATTCTCATCGGCGCTTTGCAGCACGTCGGAAGCGGCATGAGCCGGGGTCGCGATGATCACGGCGTCGAAGTGATCGGTCTTGTATCCGGCACAGACCGTCCAGCCGTTATCCTGCCGGATGACGGACTGCACGGGCGCGGACGTCTTGAGTGCTCTCACATCCAGACGCGCGGCCAGAGCATCGACCATCTGCTGCATGCCGTCCTTGAGCGAACTGAAAAGCGGGCGCGTCGGGACCTTCGTGGCTGCGCCCATCTTCCTTCGGGCTTCCTTACGAAGTCCGAGCATGGCGCGGCCCAGACTGCCGTGTTTCGATTCCATATCAGCAAAGCGAGGCAGCACGGCGCGCACACTCAACTGCGAAGCTTCACCACCGTACACTCCGGAGAGGAGCGGATCGGCAAGCAGGTCAACCATCTCGGAACCGTAGTGGCGTTCGACCATCTGGGCAACAGTTTCATCTTCGGAGCCCTTGCGCGGCGGATGAAACCATTCAGCAGCCATGCGCAATTTTGTTCGCACAGAAAAAAGCGGTGAGAACACGGTGGGCATGATCTTGGTGGGCACCATAAACATGAGCCCATCGGGCATCACGACCAGTTTGCCGTTGACGACGATGTAGGTCTTGCGCTCAGAGTCGTTCGAGCCGATGAGTTGGTCGCCCAACCCAATCTTGCCGCAGAGATCGGCAGCCCAGGTTTTCTCGGTGAGAAACGAATCGGGTCCGGCTTCAACCAGGCAGCCGTCGACGCGGTCGGTGACGAGCACGCCACCCAGACGCGGGCTGGACTCGAACAAAACGTATTCGACGGGCGTGCCGGACTGGCGTTTTTGTTCGATCGTGTACGCCGCCGAGAGGCCGGAGATTCCGCCGCCGATGATGGCGATACGCTTCATGGATTAGCTGTCAGTCTATAACTCTTAGCTACCAGCCCAGCGTCTTCACGCGGGCGCTTACTACTTCCGCCAGGGCTGCCGTTAATGTCTGGGAACCGTTCAACGACTCGGCTCGCCACAGGCGCATTCCTTCTTTTTCCGCGAACTGCTTGAAGAAGATATCGATATCGTAAAGCACCTCTACGTGATCGCACAGAAATCCAATGGGATGCAGGAAGACGCCGCGATGGCCCTTCGCCTTCAGGTTCCTGATCGTATCCTCTACGGTGGGGCCGATCCATGGGTTGGCTGACCCCGGGCCACCGGACATGCCCTGGCTCTGGAAGGCGAAGGTCCAGTCGCCATCTGTTAGGCCTGCTGCTTTCGCCACCAATGCGGCGGTCTCTTTAGCTTGCCTTTCGTAGGGATCGCCTTCCGTGATCGTGCGTTCGGGGACGCTGTGCGCGGTAAAGATCACGGGCAGTTCGGCTCCATTTTCGGCGCTGGCTTTTCCCCAGCGCGCGCGCAGTTTTTCTGCAAAAGCTTTGGCGAGCAGCGGGTGATCGTGCCACTCCTCGACGAAGTCCATCTGGAAGGGGAGATTACCGTCGCCCCCAACCGCGCTGCGGTAGAGGCCGACGCTGGTGCGCGAATTCTGAGGTGCGAGACATATGGCGATGACGCGATCGTATTTCTGGCTGGCGACTGCTTTCACCGCATCGGTGATGAAGGGCTTCCAGTTGCGCATGCCGACGAAGACCGCCATCTGCAACGACTTTGAAAGTTGATCGGCTTGAAGCAGTGTCCAGCAGGGGAGCGGCGAGAAACCGATCAGCGAATAGCGATGGCGAATTTCTTCGACTACCGCGGGCGGCAGGGGACGTCCGCCGGTGACGTAACTTAGAAATTCGGGAATCTGATCGGGGTTCTCGGGGCTGCCATGGGCAAGGAGGAGGACGGTGGTTTTCGCGGGCCGCTCTGAGGCGGCAAATGCACTCACCCGATTCGCGCAATAGCACTGGCTGGCGAGGCCGAGCGGGCAGGGCGACATTTATTCATTCACCTCAGCGGCTAAAGCCGCAATCAAAGCCATGCGGTTATCGCAGCGCTGAAGCGCTGCGCCACCCAAAAGCAGTTGCGGCATCGCTAAAGCGATGCCCTGATACGAACCCAATCGCTCATGCTGGCCTGATACCGACCTCACTTGCGCTTCGCCTTGTTTTGCATATTGAAATCGGTCGAGTGCTCGCGGATGAAATCGCAAAGCGCTTTCACATTTTCCACCGGAGTTTCGGGAAGGATGCCGTGGCCGAGATTGAAGATGTGACCGGGGCGTCCGGCGGCTTGGCGCAGAATTTCTTCGGCTCGCGACCTGAGTTCTTTCCAATCGGCGAACAGCAGTACGGGATCGAGATTGCCCTGCACAGCGCCTTTGAAACGCAGGCTCTTCCATCCGGTATCTAGCGGGATACGCCAGTCGAGGCCTACGACTTCGGCGCCGGTTTCCTGCATCGAGGGCAGAAGCGTGGAACTGTCGGTGCCAAAGTAGATGACGGGCACGCCGGTCTTTTGGAGGCGTCCTACCAAATCCGTCGCATGCGGCAAAACATAACGGCGATAATCCTCGACGCTTAGGCAGCCTACCCAGCTGTCAAATATCTGGATGGTATCGGCGCCGGCGTGCACCTGCTCGGCGGAGTACTCGGCGGTCACCGCAACCAACTTCTTCATCAGCTCATTCCACGCGTTGGGCGCGGAGTACATCATCTTCTTGGTGAAAAGATAGTTGCGGGAGCCTCCGCCTTCGATCATGTAGCTGGCGAGGGTGAAGGGCGCGCCGCAGAAACCGATGACGGGAAGCTTGTCTCCGAAGTGCTTGCAGACCAGCTTCACGGCTTCAGACACGTAGCCAAGGTCTGCGGCCCGATCGGTGCGCAGGTGGGCAACGTCTTCGGCGGTGCGTACCGGCTTTTCAATTTTCGGACCCTCGCCGGCGGCGAAATGAAAAGGTAACCCCATGACTTCGAGCGGGAGAAGAAGATCGGCGAAGATGATGGCTGCGTCGACTTTGAGAATCTCAGCCGCTTCGATGGTGACCTGGGCCGCGACCTCCGGTTTTTTGCAGATTTCGATCAGGGAATACTGCTTGCGGACGGCGCGGTACTCCGTCATGTAGCGTCCGGCCTGACGCATGAACCAGACCGGTGTCCTTTCGGCGGGCAGAGCTTTGGCGGCACGAATCAAGAGAGAGTTTGGGGCAGACATGAATCTTCTAATTTAGCATCTTCGACTCCTCATCCGCCCGCAAATCAGAGCGCCGACTGTTTTGTGTTGACTTTCCTTTCCCCATGATGTAATTCCTCGCACGAAGTCCTAGGAGGAAATGGTGACGCTCTGGCACCAGGTCTATAACCCCTTCGGCAACGCCCTGCTCTCCACGCTCGTGGCGGCTATTCCCATTTGCACCTTGCTGTATTTCATCGCGCTCCACCCCCATCGCGACAAACAGGGCGCGAGGCATCTCGGCATCAACGCTCCGTATGCGGCGTTCTACGGGGTGTTGGCGGCGTTCCTCGTCGCCTGTGTGGGGTTCGGGATGCCGCTCGGGTCGGCCTTCTCGGCCTTTGGCTTCGGGTGCTTGTCCGGGTTCCTGGCGATCATCTGGATCATTATCGGGGCCATCTTTCTCTACAATATGACGCTCATGTCCGGCAAATTTGAGATCGTGAAGGAATCCATCATTCACATCTCGTTCGACCGGCGGCTCCAGGTGCTCCTGATCGCCTTCTCCTTCGGCGCCATCATCGAGGGGACCTCGGGGTTCGGGACGCCGGTGGCCATCGCCGGAGCGGTCATGGTGGGCCTGGGATTCGCCCCCTTCGAATCGGCGGTTCTCAACCTCCTGGCCAACACCGCGCCGGTCGCCTGGGGAGCTATCGGCACGCCAATTGTGACGCTGGCGGCCGTGAGCGGCCTTCCTGAGCTCAAGGTGTCGACCATGGCCGGGCACCAGCTCCCCTTCGTTTCCGTCCTCGTCCCCTTCTGGCTCGTTGCCGCGTTCGTCAAGATGGAGGGGGGTACCTGGAAAGAGGCCTGGGAGGTGTGGCCGGGGACGCTGTGCGCGGGCCTCTCCTTCGCCGTTATGCAGTGGTTCACGTCCTCGACGCAGCTGTTCCACCTCATGACCGATGTGGTCTCGGGCGTGTTTTCCGTCATCTGCACCGCGCTGTTCCTGCGCTTCATCTGGCACCCCAAGACGCGGTTCCTGCTGCGGTCAGAGCGCGAGGCCCTGGCCAAGGCGGGAAAGAGTACAGCAACCGCGACCACGGACGCGACGGAGTGGAAGTACGCGTACAGCGCCGGCCAGACTGCGTATGCCTGGCTGCCGTGGACGATCCTCATCCTGTGCTGCGCCCTCTGGGGCTGGCCGTGGTGGAAGACTTATTTGAACAACCTTTTTGCGGGCATCACGTTTCAAACCACGCTCCTGGGCGGCGCATTTGGCGGCAAGCTCTCGCTGCCGGCGTGGCAGATGCCGCATCTCCATCTCATGGTCCAGCGCATGCCGCCGGTGGTCGCGGCCAACGCCAAGCCGGAAGCGGCTATCTTCAACATCAACTGGCTGTCGGCATCGGGGACCGGCGTGTTCGTGGCGGCCTTGTTGTCCGGACTCGTCCTGCGGTTGAGTGCCGCGCAATGGGGCGAGGCCGTGCGTCGAACCGCCCGTCGCCTGGTGGTCCCGATCCTGGT
>Ga0116218_1001263_pt1 | contig 16289 bp, 13 predicted proteins | sample Sb_taG_2_FD_88966 | JGI IMG/M metagenome (GOLD analysis project Ga0116218, IMG submission 88966) | Peat soil microbial communities from Weissenstadt, Germany - Sb_50d_5_LS metaG | ecosystem: Environmental > Terrestrial > Soil > Wetlands > Peat | place: Germany: Weissenstadt | collected 2010-09-21 | reverse complement strand
TGTAGGAATGGGTGGGAGTGTTGTCGAGGAAGAAATAGTACTCCTTTACGTCCTCACCGTGATTGCCCTCGGAGTTCGTCAGGCCAAAGAGGCGTTCCTTCAAGATGGGGTCAGCCTCGTTCCAAAGGCCAAGGGCAAAACATAACAACCCTTGCTCGTCACTGATCCCCATCAATCCATCTTCGCCCCAGCGGTAGGTGCGCGAACGCGCGTGATCATGTGGGAAGAAATCCCACGCGGTTCCATCTGGGGAATAATCCTCACGGACAGTTCCCCATTGACGTTCGCTGAGATATGGTCCAAAGCGGTACCACGGTTGCTTCTCCTCGTGCGCTTCTTGCAGCCGATTTTGTTCTGCATTTGCCATTGATGTTAACTCCTTGCTTAGTCATTTCAGTTTGTACTAAAGAATAAGGTGAAAATTCTACGGAAAATGAAATGGAAGGAGTTTGAAAACCCTCTCAGGTGTCCCCTGGACGAGTGATCTTCATCCTCCGCACACCAGTACTCCGCACTGTAATTGTAATACGCTGCTCTATTGTGTAATGGAAAAATATCTCCACACTGAACTGTACAGCTATCTTGTTAAGCGATTGTTAAAATGAAGTCGAGTTTAAAGTGCAAGCCATACCTGAATCAGATCGCACTCTTTAGTGTACTTTATAATGTTGGAGAATACATCCTGAAAACGAGCTATTTTTAATGCCAGATAATTGAATAGGTAGTGTAAATGGACTAAGCGATTAGTTTTCAACTGAATGTATCGATTTGATGAGTTCAGAAAAATAGTGAATTCTGAGGTTGTTTAATTGTTTTCAGCAGGGTAATGTAGAAAGCAGAACGAAAGTGTTCCAGTTAGTAGCGTCTGGCCAAATACATATATATTGGACTTTACTTCTATTTAACAATTACTTAACACGATAGCTGTACAGTTTACTGTGGAGATTCGTTCCCTGCTGATGGGAGCTACTGAAATTCTGAAAGGAGAGTGCGTGCTGGTCGCTGTTCCTGAGTGAATGAAGAAGACCTCTCGCACAACAAAGCAGCATATGGCCATACAACCTGAAGTTAAAGCAGGTCGCTCTACGGATAATGCGTGGGAACTTTCTGTAGGTCCGGATATTTGTAGAAATGTGCAAGCGGGACTTGATCGTGAGTGGATTGTAACGAATGGGTTGGGTGGATATGCAAGTGGCTCTGTTGCTGGAGCTACTACACGCAGTTATCATGGGCTGCTTGTAGCAGCGATAATTCCACCTGTAGAACGCGATGTTCTGGTCACCAAAATTGATGAAACGATTGAACTCCCAGATAAAAGTGTTCTCAAATTAGGCGTGAATGAGTATCGCGATGGCACGATCGATCCACAAGGATACAATTATCTCGATACTTTTTCTTTGGAGGCCGATGTACCTTGCTTCCGTTATCAATTGAGCGAAGGCCTGACTCTTGAGAAGCGCGTCTGGATGGAGTATGGACAGAACACAACGTATGTGCAGTACGCGCTTACGGCTTCACCTGCTCAAGTTACGAATGGAGAGCCTCTTACACTGACCCTCACCCCGTATTGTGTCTATCGAAGTCACCATGCTACGACACATGGAGATCCGAACTGGCATTTTCTGGTAGAAAATCAGGGAAATCGCTGCCGTATCCGCGCATATGAAGAAGCTCCAACCTGCGCGATTGTTCTGGGACCGCCTGCCCAATTTACCCCGACGGGGAACTGGTTCTGGGGTGTGAAGCATCGGCGTGACACAGAGCGGGGTCTACCTGATGTAGATGATGTCTATCAGCCAGGCACATTCAGCATGCATATAGCGCCAGGGGAGCATGTGACTGTTGTACTCAGCACTGAAGTTGAATTGCCGTCGGAGTTTGGGAGCGCTCAACATGAAGCAGCGGTAGAGAAGGCCTGGACACGCCACCAGCAGCGAATCCAACAGCTCCTTGCAAAGGTGAACCATACAAAATTTCCTCTCCCACAACGGGATCCTACACTTGCCCGATTGACCCTTGCTGCAGATCAATTTATCGTAGCTCGTCCTGCAAACACCCAGGAGAATCAGCCAGGTAACGAGCAGGGAGAACGGTCTGCTGAGCTGAAGACGATCATTGCTGGTTATCCCTGGTTTGCAGACTGGGGCAGGGACAGCATGATTTCGTTGCCGGGATTGCTCCTGAGTACAGGAAGATATGATGAGGCGCGTGGTCTCCTCAAAGCATTTGCATCCTATACCCACGGGGGACTCATTCCCAACCGTTTCCCTGACAGTGGGGAGGCGCCTGAGTACAATACAATTGATGCGACTCTCTGGATGTTTCATGCTATTGATCGCTATTTGAAGGCAACGGAAGATTGGTCACTGCTCAATGAGCTCTTCCTGACCCTCAGTTCCATTATTGACTGGCACGTTGAGGGTACAATCTATGGCATAGGAGTTGATCCGGCTGATGGCTTGTTACGTGGTGGTACTGCGGGGGTACAATTGACCTGGATGGATGCAAAAGTCGGTGATTGGGTGGTCACTCCCCGGCATGGCAAACCTGTAGAAGTGAATGCGCTCTGGTACTATGCACTGAGCTGTATGGAAACGTGGGCAGCACATTATGCTCTCGATGCGAGCAGGTTTAGCCAATTGCGTTCAAAGGTGCGTGAGAACTTCACCCGGCGCTTTTGGAACGAAGAAGGAGGGTATCTCTACGACGTGGTCGATGTCGAGGGAGTTGCGGGACAGAACGATGCTTCACTTCGCCCCAATCAATTATTTGCTTCTTTGCTGACTCCCACGCTACCCACCGAGAATCAGATGCGAAGTATATTGCAGAAGGTGACAGAACCGTTACTTACCCCGCTCGGGTTGCGCTCGCTCAGTCCCGATGATCCATCATATTGCACGCACTATAATGGAAATCAACAACAACGCGATGGAGCGTATCACCGTGGAACTGTCTGGCAGTGGCTGATTGGACCGTATGTTGATGTACATCTGTCCATTTACAAAGACCGTGCCGCAGCACGTACTTTGCTGCAGCCACTTGTGCAGCATCTGTGGGATACCTGTCTGGGCACGATCAGTGAAATAGCAGAACCAGAACCGCCTTTCACACAAGTAGGGTGTTATGCGCAAGCCTGGAGTGTTGCAGAGGTATTGCGCTGCTGGCAGCTAGTATAAATGAACCATATGGGCCAGCAAACTTTGCAAGTCAAGCTAGAGGCGAAGCCTTAAAAATGGTGTGTTTGAGGGATACATTCTGCCTCTGGATTTACTATACTTGAGAATAGAGGTCATGTTAATTGTGCACAGGATATGAATTTTGATGTTTTCATCTTGTGCTTGGAGCACTCACCAGGGTCCGATGATGCTGATTAGTATTATTTTTTGGACATTGTAACATCCACCGAAGGCCGATACATCGGCGATGGGCGCGATAAATCGGCCCCTACGATTTTCAGTAATCGTAGCAATCATCTTGATTGGCCCCGATGAAGGACCGGATGCTTGTGTGAAAAGTCACCAGGCTGCAAGAAGTTTATGTAATAGCCTTGAGGGAAAGGATAAATCACTTTGACAGAGACGCATTCGACACAGCCTGGGACACCACCAATGAACGAGAACAGGCAGAACACGCTGGAGACAGCGCCTACTGTGCCACATGTTGTCATTGTTGGTGGAGGCTTTGGCGGTTTGACAGCAGCGAAAAAACTGGGAAAACAACCCGTCAAGGTAACAGTTATCGACCGCAGCAACTATCATCTCTTCCAACCGATGCTTTACCAGGTCGCCACCTCGGGTCTCGCTCCTGCTGATATTGCCGCTCCTCTTCGCGACACCCTGCATAAGCAGAAGAATACGACGGTGCTGTTGGAAGAGGTGACGGGTGTGGATACACAACAACAACTCGTGCTTATGCAAAGTCTCCCACCTCTCCACTACGATTACTTGATTCTGGCAACGGGGGCAGCAAGCAATTACTTTGGTCACCCAGAATGGGAAAGCATCGCACCTGGCATGAAGAACATGTACGACGGTCTGGAGGTGCAGCAGACCATCCTGGGTGCATTTGAGGAAGCCGAAAAAGAGCCAGACGAGCAGGAGCGCAAACGCATGCTCACCTTCGTGTTTATCGGCGCTGGCCCAACGGGGGTTGAGCTTGCAGCTGCTTCAGCTGCGCATATCAATCATATCTTAAAGGGCAACTTCCAACGCATCGGACCGGGGGATGCCCGTCTCGTACTCGTGCAAGGCCCAGATCGAGTCTTACCAACGTTTCGCCCGGAACTCACCGAGAAAGTTGAGAAGAAACTGAAAGAGCAAGGCGTGGAGATTATCAAGGGAGTCCATGTCAAGGAGATTGACGAGGATGGGGTGCAGGTGGGGGATGAGTATATTCAGACGGATAACACATTCTGGCTCGCCGGTGTGGCAGCCTCTCCGGCTGGCAAGTGGCTTGGAGCCGAGGTTGATCGTGGTGGACGAGTCAAGGTGCAAAGCGATCTCTCTGTCCCAGGTCATCCCAACATTTTTGTGATTGGGGATACCGCGTGCGTCATGCAAGATGGGAAACCGTTGCCTGGAGTCGCGCAACCGGCTATCCAGGGAGGACACTATGTGGCCAAAGTGATCGCCGACCGCGTTGCTGGCAGAGAGCATAAGGAACCTTTTAAGTACGTTGACAAAGGCTCGATGGCGGTCGTGGGGCGCACGTATGCCGTGGTGGAGTCTGGGCCGATTCACACGGCTGGCTTCATGGGATTCGTGATGTGGGTGTTCTTACACATCTATTACCTCATTGGTTATCGGAGTCGCCTGCAGGTGCTCCTGACCTATTTCTTTTCCTACTTTAGCGCCTTCAGGCGCATGGGAGGAACAAGAATTATTGTGCTTGGGAGGAAACAAGCAGTCACGTATCAACAGAAGGCGCCCACACTCGATAAGACGACAGGGTGATTGAAAGCCGCAATGGAACAGACGTAGTACAGGGTCTGATGGACTCTATTTCATTTATTGTAAAGAGATTGGAAAGGACAGAAGGAATATGGGACAGTTAGATTCGAAAGTGGTTATTGTCACTGGTTCAGATAGCGGCATTGGTCGCGGAATCGCCATCGAGATGGCGAAAGAAGGGGCAACAGTCGTTATCGTGTATGCACATGCACAAGCGAAGGCACAGGAAGTCCTGGAAACCATTCAGAAAAACAATGGCAAGGCGATCGTGATCCAGACGGACGTGTCGCAGTACGAGCAGGCTATGGGGCTGATTCAGGAGGCAGTGGAACAGTTGGGTCGATTGGACATCTTGGTCAACAATGCCGGAATGGAGATCCACAATGCATTCCTAGATGTGACCGAACAGCAATTCGATCGGGTGCTCAGCGTTGATTTGAAAGGTGCCTTTTTCTGCGCGCAGGCGGCTGCCCGCGCGATGGTCAAAAGCAAAACAGCTGGACGCATCATCAACATCTCGTCAGTCCACGAAGACATCGCCATGCCGAACAACTCCCCCTATTGCTGTGCGAAAGGGGGGGTGCGTATGATGACCCGCACCATCTGTAATGAACTGGCCCCGTACGGCATCACGGTCAACAATATTGCACCGGGAGCGATTTTTACGCCCATTGATGCTGATGTGGAGGCAGATCCGAAGAAGTTGGAAGCGCTTTTTGCCGAAATTCCCCTGCGTCGCTGGGGGCAACCGGAAGAGATTGCAAAACTGGCGGTCTTCCTGGCTTCAGATGCAGCAGCGTACGTGACCGGCTCTACCTATGTGATGGACGGCGGCTTATCGGTCTATGCCGGAGCGCTTTAGCTTATACAGATAGGGAAAATTCATGGCTACAGCATATGATGTGATTATTATCGGGACTGGGGCTGGCGGTGGGACGCTTGCTCGCCATCTGGCACCATCGGGCAAACGCATCCTGCTGCTTGAGCGCGGCGACTGGCTGCCGCGGGAGCTGGAGAACTGGGATGGCGACGCGGTGTTTGAGAAGAATCGTTATGTCTCCCCAGACACCTGGTACGATAAAGAAGGCAAGGCGTTCCAACCGCAAGTGCATTATTGCGTTGGTGGCGCCACCAAGCTCTACGGTGCGGCACTATACCGCCTGCGCAAGGAAGATTTCGGCGAACTTCGCCATTATAACGGCATCTCTCCCGCCTGGCCTATCAGCTACGACGAGATGGAACCTTATTACACGAAGGCCGAGCAGATGTACCAGGTACATGGAGCGCGAGGAGAAGATCCCATCGAGCCTCCGTACAGCGCGCCATATCCATTCCCGGCTGTTTCGCACGAGCCGCGTATCCAACAGCTTTCTGACGACCTCGCAAAGGCAGGATATCATCCTTTTCATACTCCAAATGGGATCATGCTGAATGAACAAAATAGGCCGTTCAGCACCTGCATTCGCTGTGCTACGTGCGACGGCTTCCCGTGCCAGGTGCATGCCAAGTCGGACGCGGAGGTGATCGGTGTGCGCCCGGCGCTGGAGTATCCAAACGTCACCTTGCTGACTAATAGCGAGGTTATCAAGCTCAATACCAACGCAAACGGCACTACGGTGACCGGAGTAATGGTCGAGCGCAATGGGCAGACCGAAACCTATCAGGGCGATATTGTCGTCGTCTCGGCTGGCGCGACCAATTCGGCCAAGCTGTTGCTTATGTCGGCAAACGACAGGCATCCCAATGGGCTTGCAAATGGCTCCGACCAGGTCGGGCGCAACTATATGTACCACAACTGCGTCGCTGTGCTGGCTATCTCGAAAGAACCCAACCCGACGCAATTCCAGAAGACCCTTGGGCTGAACGACTTTTACTTTGGCATGGAGGGTTTCGAGTACCCGATGGGCAATATTCAGATGGTTGGCAAGTCCCAGGCATCCATGTACAAAGGCGAAAAGCCCATCGAGACAAAGCTGGCGCCGATGTTTGCTCTGAACGATATCGCGCTTCATGCCGTCGACTTCTGGCTCTCCACCGAAGACGTGCCGGACCCGAACAACCGTGTCAGTGTCGATAAGGAAGGGAAGGTCACCTTGAGCTATACGTCCAATAACGACGTACCCAAGCAAAAGCTGTACGACAAACTCAAGTCCATGCTCAATCACCTGGGCATGCATCCCGACCACTTGATCCCGCGCAATGCGTACATGAAGAACGACATCCCGGTTGCCGGGGTAGCGCACCAGGCCGGAACCTGCCGTTTCGGGAAAGATCCGAAGACGTCTGCCCTGGATGTCAATTGCAAGGCGCACGAACTGGATAATCTGTACGTGGTCGATACCAGTTTTTTCCCTAGCATCAGCGCGGTGAATCCAGCCTTGACGGCAATAGCCAACGCGCTACGTGTAGGAGATCACCTGTTAGAACGACTGAAGTAAACAGCGAAGGACGCTCATGTCACTTGATCACTCGATCACCCGACCACCAGGGTGATCGAGTGATCTGAGGAGGTCAATGTATCTTGGGGTAGAAGTATTTCTAAAAGGCAGCCGGGTACGGGTGACAAATTATAGTCCTTTCAGAGGACTTAGAGGGACCATCATTTCCATCCATATGATTGCTGTTGATCTTGACGAGCCATTCTGTTTTTACCTGGTCGCTCTCGAAGGAGTGTAGATATCTGGTTTGAATACACTGAGGTAGAGCTTGTTGCCCCTCCTCATGTTGACGCTCAGAGCCATCGCAGTGTTTCCGCACACCCAGAAGGTCAAGGTCATCGAGCACCAAGTTCCAGGGATGACTGCACCTGATGCGGTCAATGAGGTACATGATGTCTTAAGAAGATCGACTCGCACTGCCAGTCAAACGACTGAGCAGATACAGAAAAGGAGAGTCATATGTCACCGACAACCGTCAATACTATGATTATAGCGTTTGGATTGCTTTTCGTGGTCCTGAACTCGTTGGGGCTTGGACTCAGACTCTAGGTAGGGCAGATGCTTGCCCATTTTTTTCAGAATTGGAAGCTGGCCGTGTGGGTATTACTGATCAATTTCGTCATCCTCCCGGCCCTGATCATTGGCTTCGCCGCACTCGTTCCCATCCCCTCGGACATCAAGATCGGGTACTGTATCGTCGCGCTGGCGGCGGGAGCGCCATTCGCTCCCATGCTCACTCGCCTTGCCAAGGGCAACGTCGCCATGTCCACGAATCTGTTTGTAGTCTTGATCGTGGGTACCATCATCGTCGTGCCTCTCGCGCTGTCTCCTACCGTATCTGCTTTGGTTCCTGGTGTGAAGAATATACCGATCTGGGATGTCGCCTGGCCGCTTCTCCTCTTCCTGCTGGTACCCCTGCTCGTAGGATGTCTCGTACGGCTACGTTACCCTGATGCGGCGGTGAGAGCGGCACGGCCGCTCCAAATCATTGCGATCGCGTGTCTGCTCCTGTATGCGGACATTTTCCTCGTTTCGCAATGGAACCTCTTCGTCAACGCCTGGGAGTCAGGTGCCTACATTGCAGCGTTCGCCGTTCCGATCCTTGGCATAGCGTTTGGCAGTATCATCAGCTTGAAGAACGTGGAGAACAGGCACGCGAGCGTGATCACGACCGCGCAGCGCAGCATCAGTGGAGCCATCATCGTGACCATCTTTAATTATACCCAGCCCCTTGCCAATGTTTCGGTGACGATCATCAACTCATTTGGAATTATCATTTTGTTGATTCTCAGCTTGGAATGGGGGCGAGCTCAAGCTCGAAAGGGCGCCGTGGCGGATACCGTGGTGGCAACTGAGTCGGCCAGTTGACACATCTGACATCAACTCTTAGATCCCCTGGGGTTTCATGTTGACGCTCAGGCAGTAGAGCTAGAACGTTCACTGAGAGGAAATCTGGAGAGGTGTACGTGATGGCAAAACGCAGCGAAATCGGCCTGGTGTACCTGGCGGGCCTCGTTCAGGGCGTGGCCCTGGTGACCTTCCCGGCTGCCAGTTCCATCTTTACCAGTCCGCATCCACAGGGCTACGGGTTCAGCAGCAGCCAGTACGGGGCGATGTTCCTGCCTCAGGTTATACTTGCCATCCTGGCTTCAAGTCTGGCGCCAACGCTAGCCCGGTTCTGGCATTTGAAACGAGTGTTTCTGCTGGGTCTTGGCAGCAATCTTGCCTCGATGGCTCTTCTCGCGCTCAGCAACTTCTTCATGTCTTCTCCGAGCATGGCGTATGGCATCCTACTGTTGGCTACAACCGCGCTCGGCCTTGGCTTCGGCATGACAGTAATGGCGGTGAATACCTATGCAGAGGCATTCTTCCCAGCGGTGCGGACAGCGCGGTGCTGGCACTCAATGCCTTGCTTGGTGCAGGAACAGCACTCGCGCCGGTCTTTGTGATTGTGTTTGTGGGGCTGGGCGCCTGGTGGCTGCTGCCCGTGCTCGTGGGGATTGCGCTCCTGGCTCTACGCTGCTGTTGTGCTGCTCTATGGCATCGTCGAAACCTTGAATGGCAACTGGTCCACACTGTACCTCACCCAGCAGCATGGGGTGCCCACCCAGTGGGCATCGCTTGCTTTGACCGCCTTCTGGGCTATGGTCACCATTGGGCGTGTCCTTGCCGCTGTTGCCTCGCCAAGGGTGCCGGCGCGTTGGATCTATCTTGGGTTGCCTATGCTCCTCGTGGTGGCATTCCTGGTGGTTTCGCAGGTCACTACAGCCATCGGCGGTGTGCTCGCGTTCGGCCTGGCCGGTCTGGCCTGTTCCGCATTCTTACCGCTCAGCATCAGCTTTGGTGGAGAAGAATTTCCCCGTTTGACCGCGGTGGTCTCCGGAGAAATAATTGCCTTTTACCAGGTCGGCTACGGAATCGCCGCCTTCGGCACCGGATCGCTCCTGAACGCAACCGGTGTTCCTTTGTCGACCATTTACGCGGAAGCCAGTCTTGTCGCTGGTGTGATGATCGTGCTTGCCTTCCTGGTGATCAGGCCACAGACGTCGAAATCTGAGCAGGTGAGCACAAGCACTTAGAAACGAAAAACGGTGTGACTTTCGATCAGGCCTCAGACCTTGAAAGCTTATAAAACGAAAGTTCTCACAGTGGGCATATTTATTGCTGCTTATACCGAAAATACGACCGCATAGCGTAGAGTTCCACCAAATGTTGCGCCCGGTTGCACCTCGATAAGATGAGCTGCATCTCGAAATGCAGTCCCCTGATGATGCAGATTGATGGCATCGGTCGAGCATGTTTGATACTCAATGCAGAATGAAGGAGGTTGTCGTGGCGTAAAGATCACCACGTGGGTAAAGTCATCTGTGGCCGAGATATGAAGCTGCAACGCAAGCGATTTGTAATCGACGATGCTAGGCGAAGTCTTATGAAGTTGCGTATAGACATGATCGAGCTTGAGAAAATCAACCGGAACAGGCTCACGCAGGTCATACATGGCGTACATTATCTTGTTGACATCAAAGATTCTGCCTGTGGGGAGCATCTCATCATCTGCTTCCATGACCGCCTGCGCAGGAGTGCTGATGGATACGTCGTGCTTGTCTGTAAAGGTAGAGAAGTAGGGATGCAGAGCAAAGCCAAATGGAAGCGTTCGAGCGCTCTGATTGTGTACCTGATAGGTCACTGTGAGTTCAGTTTCGGAGAGCGAATACGTCAGAGATAAGCGGCTATCGAAGGGATATGCCGAATAGTAGGGGCTTTCAGGATTAACATCAACGTGTGTGGTGACGCTCACTGCATCTGGCCCAATGACAGGCTGCGTATAGTACCAGGGCCGATCAAAGACCAGACCGTGAATGAGCGTTGGGTACCCTCCTGGCCTGTGAACATTTTCGAGCGAATACTTCTGCGCCTGATAGGTGTAGAGCTTGTCACGTACCCTGTTTGGAAATGGCCAGAGGACAAAGGTTCCAGTGAAGTCTCTCTTTGTAAGGAGTTCCTGGTCAGTGTACACCAGATCATGCTCACCAACACGGAAACGGAACAGATTGCTGCCGTATTCAGGTGCAATGCTAACAAGTATATTGTGAGAGGAGTTGCTCTGATCAGTAGAAGAGAGCGAAATAGTAGTAGTATTGAGCGTAGAGTCCTGACTCACCTCTGCTGAGTAGAGACGGTTGTTTGTTGACTGGTCTTTGTTTTGCTCATTCGTCATGCGATTGTTCCGTCTTTCATAGCTACTTCCCGAGAAACTGGATCTCCATCGGCCGCAGATTGATAGAAATCACATGCAGTGGGCCATTAGTCATCCCACCATCCATCTCTGCGACCTCGACAGAGCCAGCAGGACATTCGAATACAGGTCCCGGTGTCTCAAACTGGTTCTGGTTACTGTAGAGGACCCGAAACTGTTTCCCGACAGGGTTGATGCCCTCGTCAACAGTAACTTTTCCAGCCCAGTTGTTCTGCGTGTTCGTGTTCGCCACGATCAGGACCTCCTGGTCGGACAGAATGCGCGAATAGCTCACGATGCCGGGAGCGCTGTTGGAAACGCCGAAATGCACCCCGTCACCCGAGATCGGACGGAAGTAGCAACGGCCATAGCGCAAGGCTGGCTGCGTATCGCGCACGCGAGAGAGGTGTTGGATGGCCTGAAAGTAGATGCTGTTCTGCGAGAAGGCGTCGGGTTTGCCCCACAGTGCTTCTCTCACCCACTCAGATGAAGAACCTCCTCCTGACAGACCTTGCTCGGTCCCGTAATACAGGCAGGGAATACCTGGCAGGCTGAAGAGGCAGCCCACGCCAAGTGAGACCTGCTCATCATAAGCATCGGGCTTGCTCGGATCGCGGTAGAAGAAGCGCCAGTTCTGGTCGTGGTTGTCCAGGAAGGTGACAAAATAGTTGCTAGCATCACCGTGGGTGCTGAGGACGCCTGATTCCACCTGTTTGCGGTACTCATACATACTTTGAAGTTCGGAAGGTGCGATTTCCCCCTTGACCACTGCGGGCAGCTTGTAGAATAGAGGATAGTCAAGTGCAGCATCCACGCCGATGGGATCACCCTCGGCCATAGCATTACGACCGATGAAATGGGCAATCTGCTCCTCTGTCCCCCAGACCTCACCGAAAGTGAAGAAGTTTTTCTTGCCAATGCTCTGCGCGAATTCGCGAACGGAGTTGGCAAAGTTGCGCGCGAAAAGGGGATCAAGATACATCAATGTATCGATACGGAAGCCATCAACATCGTATTTCGCGATCAGATAATTGAAGGCGCGCACCAATGTTTGAAACACGATCATGCCCTCGGTAGTCTGGTAATCGGTCACTAGAGCCTTTAGCGAGTAGAAGTCTCCCTGGGGGATGATCTGAGAGTCAACAAAGGCATTGCCCTGACGCTTGAAAAAGCGGTTTCCTTGTAGTTCGCGCGGCCATACAGCAGCATTCAGGGGAGGGTTGGAGGGAGCTTCTGACCAATCTGGATTCGGGTTTCCATCCTCATTATGCCAGAGAATCGGAAGAGACTGATTGCTCCAGGGAGCAATAGAGCCAAAGCCGGGATAGGAGAAGACATCGCCAACGTGATGCAGGACGATATCAAATATAACGTAGATGTTGCGGGCGTGCGCCTCGTCAACCAGATCGCGCAATTCACTTTCTACAAATTGCGGATTGTTGATTGCACGCTCAGGATCGGATGAAAAGCGCGGCTCGATGGCCAGGAAATTTTGAAAGCCGTATCCATGATAACTTGGTGAGAACTGGCAGTTTTTCAGCAATGGCGAAAGCCAGATAGCGCCCACTCCCAACTCTTGCAAATAATCCAGTTGTTGCTTTATGCCTGCAAAAGTACCGCCCTGGAAATCGCTCCAGGGCTGATTCCAGGGCTGGTGGCGAGGGGGTATAGCGGGATTATTGAAGCGATCCACCATCATGAAATAGATACAGGTATCTCGCCAATCGATTGGCGAAGGAAAAGGCGTCAACACCTCGACACGGCGGTTTCCCATGTATACCAGCTTGACTCCCGGCTGGTACGCCTGGTCCAATATGTTTTGTACTTCGGCATCCCAGACAGAATCAGGCATGATACTTTCTTCCTTTCCTCAAATGACTAGGTGGCCAGACTATCTGTGCTTTCGCTTGTGTCAGGTGTGTCAGTAGCTTTTACCTCCGCAGGTGCTGACTTCGAAGTCTGTTCATTGCCGGAGTAATGTGCCAGCACGAACATCGCGATCAGTAGCACGGCGATCAAAAATATGGGCACAGAAAACAAAACTATGACTTTCTCCATTTCGTTCTTTCCTCGTTCCTTGAACAGTAGGCTAGATGTAAGCATTTGAACTTTTAAGCGTGGCGACCGCAGGGATCGCCCCTACATCTCGCTCATCAGTCTTGAGCCGGGCGACCGCTGGCACCTATCCGTCTCACCAACGCTGCTGCGCAGCTACCCTGCGGGTCAGGTGAGACGCAAGGAGAAGGGTCGCCTCTACATATATAGGCTTCCTTACTCTACAGGTGTTTGGGCTACATCTGTCTCTATTTTCTTGAGCTTAAAGACATAGAACAGAAACCAGAGCGAGGGAATGACAATGATCAGCGCGATAATGATGCCTACCAGCAAAAACTGCTGTGTTTCCAGTGGGCTGGAAGCGTTTGCATCTGTCACATCCGGTGGGATGATATAGGGATATTGAGACACTCCCCACGAAAGCAACAGTAATGCTGTTAAAGCAACAACCAACACGCGTGCCCACACATAGCGTCTGAACCATAACGCCGCTGCCGTTGCCAATCCGACCAGCATGGTCACAATCACCACGGGGATGGCTTTATCCAGCAATCCATGCCAGAGAAATGCTGCCTCCGAGGGAGAGAGAATCAGACCAAGCAGACCAAACACAGCTGTGAGCGCGCCGGCAATCAGTCCACGACGGCGAAAGGCCTCAGCCAGGTCATTCTGTCCTCTTGATGTAGCCTCCACGGTCAGATAAATGGCGGAGATGGTCACACACAGTGAAAGCGCCATGGCTCCAACGGTCAGGGTAAACGGTGTGAGCCAATCCGACCCGGTATTGGTGACAACCTGGCTTTCGTTTTGAATCACAATCACCCCACTGGCAATGGCAGCGCCCGTGAGTGCCAGGAAGAATGGGGTCATGGCGCTGGCCACACTAAACGTGCGACTCAAAATCTTGACATTTCTAATTCTTTGAATACTGCCATGCGTTTTAAAGACAAATGACGAACCACGCAACACTATCCCGATCACCGCCAGCAACAACGGGATGAAAAGCACGACGTTAATGGCAGCGAATGCTGGCGGAAAGGCAGTGAAAAAGACCACCAGCAAGAAGATCAACCACACATGATTCGATTCCCACACCGGGCCGATCGACTCGTCAATCAAGGCAGCCTGGCGTTCTCCGCTCTCTCCAACAGCAAACAGCTCAAGCATACCAGCGCCGAAGTCGGCTCCCCCAAAGATCGCGTAGATGAACAAGGCCAGCCACAGAATACTTAGCAGCACATCAGCTATAGTCATATCAGTACCACCCTTTCTTTAGCGTTCCTGGGAGACCACGGCCGACTCTTCAGCCGGGTTGATAGCGGTGACTACCTCCCAATCCCTCTTCGGCAGCGGCACCCTTGCCAGTCGCACGAGCAGCACAATCAAGATGACCGCCATCACGATGTAGATGATGGTAAAGATCGTGAAGGTGATATTCATGTACGGTGCTGGAGTGACGGCGGCACTGGTCAGCAGGTAATTGTAGATGACCCATGGTTGCCGTCCTATCTCAGTAACCATCCAGCCAAAGATGACAGCCAGGAAGCCCATCGGTCCGCACACGATAATCGCCCATAATAACCAGCCGTATTCAGGCATTCTGCCCCTGCGCGCGATGAAGAGGATCCAAAATACAGCCGCAACGAGCAACATAAACGTCCCAAAAAGGACCATCAAATCAAAGGCGACATGGATGATCACAATGTCGGCGTCGCTGGGTCGATACTGGGCAGCCACACTATTGAGCCCAATGACGGTGGTATTTGGGCTGAAGCCTACTAAGAGACTGAGCCCATCAGGAATGACCAGTCCCTGGGTGAACCAGCCTTCCTGTGGCACATTAGGGATGCCCATCAGGTGCAAGGGCACATGCGAGGAGGTGTTGTAAACCGCTTCCATGGAGGCTAATTTGATCGGCTGGTCCGTCGCCAGGCTGCGTGCAATGGCATCCCCGGCAAACATCTGCAAGGGGATAGACACCAACCCCACGGTTAAGCCGAGCAGCATGGCTTTGCGGTAATACGCATCATGTTTGCCACGTAAGATGGCGATGGCATAGACCGTGGCCACACCAAAGCCGATGCCGACAAAGGCAGCCAGTACCATATGCATGATCTCGAACGGTTGGCTGGGGTTGAAGATAGCCGCCCAGGTATTGATTCCGGTGAGTTTTCCATTTTGTATCTGAAAGCCTGTGGGGGTATTCATCCAGGAGTTGACCGTAACGATGATAAAGGCGGCGAAAATGCCAGAGATCCAGATCGGAAACGAGCAGATCCAGTGCGCACGCGGCGAGAGGCGATCCCAACCGTACAGGTAGATACCGATAAAGATGGCTTCCACGAAGAAGAAGATACCCTCAAGCGCAAAGAGGGGGCCAATGATGGCTCCGGTATAGTTAATATACATCGGCCAGAGCAGGCCAAGTTCAAACGAAATAACGGTGCCGGAGATGGCGCCGATGATAAACATCAACAGGACGGCTTTGGACCAGCGGCGTGCAAGCAGCATCCAGTCGGGATCTTTATGCCACAAACCCAATCCCTCAGCTATACAGAGCAAGAGTGGCATACCGATGGCCAACACGACGAAAACGATATGAAATGCCAGTGAATTGCCCATCTGGACACGCGCAGCGATCAAATTCGACATACGTGCTCCTCCTTCTAGAGAAAACGTGCATTCGACGGAAAGAAAATAGCTCGATGATTAACCAGATCTATGTGTATCGTATCACCAAACTCTGACTTTGATGAGTCCTGTTGGATACGAAAAAATAGGTCTGTTGTTCAGGCCATTTTTGGCCTGTATAGCCAAAGTATAAAAAGGGCTAGACATAGATAGCGTACTGAATTGAAGCTGAATAAACAACACTCAAACGTACTGTTTTATTCTACGTATGCCTGTTAATAAACATGGGAATTGGTCGTAGGGTAGGGGTGTAAATTAACTGGTATTTTTGTTCTAATGAGGAGATCTAAAACACAAAAAAAGAGACCGGTCGCTGTCCTGGGGGAAACACGACCGGTGTACCCAGATAAGGGCTGTGTGGGGGAAGTCCTGGGTTCAGTATACCTCCTACCGCGCCTCAGCCAGGATGGCTCAATGGAG